>Ga0114969_10000227_pt1 | contig 47316 bp, 46 predicted proteins | sample M_130807_MF_Meta_FD_87316 | JGI IMG/M metagenome (GOLD analysis project Ga0114969, IMG submission 87316) | Freshwater microbial communities from Lake Montjoie, Canada to study carbon cycling - M_130807_MF_MetaG | ecosystem: Environmental > Aquatic > Freshwater > Lake | place: Lake Montjoie... | reverse complement strand
TTCCTCCGGTTCGCTGCCGGGCGGGACGACCTTGATCCGGTTGCTGATCTTGCGGTCGGGCAACGCGATCTCGATGGCCACGGCACTGCCGTCCTCGGTGGCCTCGACGACGACGTTTTCGGGGCCGAAGTTTCCGGCCAACTGTTCGCGGAAGCCCTGGACGGTCGCCGGCTCAAGGTCGGGCAGGGAACCCACGGTGCAGAATTTCTCCAGCGATTTGACGCTGTTCAGGAGGCGAACCTCGCGGGCAACGCACGCGTAGATGGCGCTCGCCAAGGCTGGGTTCGGGGTCGCCTCCGGCAACACTTTCTGGAGGAGGTCGAGGAACTGCGCGTCGGTCATTCCCTTCGTTTTCATTCGGTCGAATCAGGCCCGTAAATCCGGGGGGCGCGGTTGTGGCCCGTCGCGTCCACGCGCGCAAGCGTGGGTTGGGGAAATCGCTCTGCCTCAACCGCGCCCGGACGGGTCCGCGGCGGTCGCTCGGTCGACGGGCGGGAAATTCAGGCGGCGGCGTTGGTACCAAGCCACGCCGAAAAGGTCGGCGATGCCGCGCCCGAGCCGGTTCCAAACCCCGTACTTGCTGACGCCGGCGACGCGCGGACGGTGGTTGACGGGGACCTCGCGGCATCGGCTGCCATTGCCGGCGACGAGGATCGGCAGGAACCGATGGAGGCCGTTGAACGGGAAAACCCCGGACAACGCGCCGCGCTTGAAGGCGCGCAGCGCACAGCCGGTGTCCGCGAAATCGTACCGGAGCACCGCCTTGCGTGCCGCGCGGGCGACGCGCGAGGACCACCGGCGCACGAGGGTGTCCCGGCGGTTCACGCGGTGCCCGCAGACGAAGTCCAGGTCGGACCCGAGCATCGCCAGCATGCGGGGCAGTTCGGCGGGGTCGTTCTGGAGATCGCCGTCGAGGGTGCACAGCAGCGGGGCGTCGGTACCCACGATGCCGGTCCAAACGGCCGCGCTCTGGCCCATGTTGCGGGTGTGGCGCAGGCCGACGAGGCGCGGTTGTTCGCGGCGCAGCGCGCGGATGCGGTCCCAGGTGCCGTCGGTGCTGCAGTCGTCGACGAGCACGATTTCCCAGACGCGGCCCTCGGCGGCGAAGACGCGCGCCAGTTCCTCGACCAAGGGTGCGATGTTCTCCGCCTCGTTGAAGACGGGAACGACGATCGCGATGTCGGCGGCCACGGCCGGACTCTACGCGCGTCGCCCCGCGTCGGGAAGGCGGACGTCGCGGCGACGCGGATGCCTTCCCGGGGTCAACCGGGGAGACGGCCCGGTGTGTCCACCCGTTCCCAGCTTTCGTCCGTCCACCGGGTCCCCACGCCGCCACGGTGGACCGGCGGCAGGAGTTCGTCGTCGGCCAATGTCTCGTGCAGTCCCGCCACCGCCGAATGCATCTGGCGCGCGAGTTTTTTGCGGTCGCCCGTCGCCACCCGCACCGAGCCGAACCGGATCCGCGCGACGATCCTCGGCAGGGAGAGGACGTGGAGGAAATGGGGGAGGAAAGTCATCCCGCCCCAGTATGCCACGTCGGTGGCGGGATCGCCGCCGTCGGGCAATTCGTACGCGATGGCCGCCGGCACGACGCGCCAGCCTTCCCGGACGGCGATCTCGAACAACGACGCATGGAAGGGCAGCACCGAGGAACCGTCGGAACTCGTTCCCTCGGGAAACACGACCACGGGGATCCCGGCGGCCACGCGGGCGCGCATGGCGTCGGTCGCCGCGACGAGGGCGCCGCGCCGGTCGCGGTCGAGGAAGATGCTGCCGGCGCGACGCGCGAGGCTGCCAAGCAGTGGCCAGGCAGCGACCTCGGCCTTCGAGACGAATGCCATGGGCCCGAGGGTCGCGAGCGCGACGACGTCGAGATAGCCGAGATGGTTGGCGACGATGAGTTGGGCTCCCTTCGGGCTGCCTTCGGCCTCTGTGCGGAGATGGATGCAGTGGGCGATCCTGCAGGCCTCCTCCCGCAGGTAATCGGCACAGCCAACCGGGCCGGGCACGCGGCGACGCAGGACGCCGTGGGTCGCGGTCGTCGCGAAGGACAGGAGGCGGCCCGTGGCCCGTGCCAGGGAAGGAATCATTTTCAGCTCCCGAGGATGTGCCGTGCGGCCGCCGGCAGCGCGGCCAGATCCATCCAGGTCAGGAAGTCGATGGTTTTGAAATCGCGGTCCAACGCGGGCGCGCCGCAGATCCGGGCGCCCAAGGAGAGGTACGCCCGGAGAAGCGGGGGAATGCGCGGTGCTTCCGCCGCGACCCGGTCCAGGGCGCAGGCATAGGCAGGCAACGGGTGCGTGCGGAACGGGGCATCGACGAGATGGCGCGATCCCAGTTCGAGGTATGCCGCGGCGCCGTCGCGTGGGTCCAGCCCCGGCATCGAACTGCAGCCGACGAAATAGCGGCAGGCATGGCCCCGCGCGTAGTCGACCACCCCGCGCCACAGGAGCGACAGCACGCGGAGATTCCGGTGGGAGCGGTGGACGCACGCGCGGCCGAGTTCCACCAGTTCGCCGCGGACGGATTCGAACGGGGCCAACTGGAATTCCTGCGCGGAGTAATAGCCGAGGTTGCGGCGGGCCATCGCGCCGGTCTGGAGCCGATAGGTCCCGACGATCTCGCCGGTGGAAACCGACTCCACGAGGAGATGGTGGCAATGGGCGTCGAAAGGATCCTCGTCGCGGCGCGTGGCGTGGGACGACGCGAGGCCCTCGTTGCGTTCGAGGTTGAAGACCTCGAAACGCAGCTTCTGGGCGGCGACGACGTCCCCGGACGAGGCGGCGAGGCGGACGCGGTAGGCGGCAGGGTGCCGGACTCGGGCGAGCACGCGCGATCCGACGGTTGTTTCGGCGGCGTTGGCGGGGTTAGGCGGGACGACTTCGTTCGCGGCGAGAGCCATGGGTCGATGTTGGCGGGCAACGCTGGCGGGGGCACGTGAACATCGCGCAACGCCGCGACGGACGTGTTACGGAACGGCACCAAAACGCTTCCCAATCGATGGGCGCATCCCTTCCCGTGGAAAACCGCGCGCCTGCCCGGGCCGGGAGTTTCGGCTTTCTCCGGGCGGGGAAGTCGATGAAGCCTCCGCGGGGACGGGGGAGCGAGGCGGGTTGGCATACCGGGCGAGAAACATGGTGGATTTCTTGAGCAAGGCGGAGCGATCGGAACGCATGTCGCGGATCCGCGGGCACGGCAACGAGTCGACGGAATTGGCGTTGGCGCGGTTGTTCCGCGCGCACGGCATCACGGGATGGCGACGCCGCCGGCCGGTTTTTGGGAAACCGGATTTCGTGTTCGCGGCCTCGAGGGTGGCGGTGTTCGTCGACGGTTGTTTTTGGCATGCCTGCGCGGCGCACGCACGGATACCGCGGACGAACCGCGCGTTCTGGGCGGCCAAGCTGGACGCGAACCGGGCCCGGGACCGGCGGGTCAACCGGACGTTGAAGTCGCGCGGTTGGACCGTGGTGCGGGTCTGGCAACACGAATTGAAACGCCGGAACGAGCCGCGGTTGCTGGCGCGGTTGCGGCGCCGGTTGGGGACCGCCTGATCCTGTCCCGCCCCCGCCGGGCGCGGGGCCGCGGTCAGCGCCGCATGTTGCGGAGGAGTTCGTTCGCGCAGAGTTCGGCGAACGCCGGGTCGTTGATGTTGCCGGGGTACTCGATCACGGGAATGTCGGCGCGCAGGTGGCGCTTCCATTCGCCGAACAACGCGGCGTCGGCTTCCGGCCAATGGAACGGTTGTCCCGGCGCGCTGATCACGCTGATGCCGCCGAGTGGGATCAATACCGTCACGGGACCCTTCGACAGATTCGCCTTCTCCGCGAGGATCCGGCCGATGGCGGCGCATTCGTCGGGCGTGGTGCGCATCAGGGTCACCTGGGCGTTGTGCTGGTAGAAGCGGCGGTCGCGGAACTTTTCCGGGACGCCGGAGCGCTCGCCGAAGTTGACCATGTCGAGGCAACCGGGCGCGAGGATGGCGGGGACGCCGTTCCGTGCGGCCGCCTCGAGTCGGGTGGGGCCCGCGCCCAGAACGCCGCCGACGAATTCGTCCGCCCACTCGGTGGTGGTGACGTCGAGCACGCCGGCGACGAGGCCGCTTTCGACGAGGGATTCCAGGGTGCGGCCACCGTTGCCGGTGGCGGCGAAGACCATGACCTCGAGGCCGGCTGCCTCGAGGACCTCGCGGGCGCGGGTGATGCAGGCGGTGGTGTTGCCGAACTGGGAGGCGACCACGACCGGTTTGTCCGCGCCGCCGGCGGGGACGACGGTCTCGACCATGCCGCAGATGGCGCCGGCAGCCTGGGCGAGCAGCACGCGCGAGAGTCGGTTCAGGCCGGCGACATCGACGACGCTGGGCATCATGACGATGTCCTTCACGCCCACGTAGGGGGCGGTGTTGCCGCTCGCGAGGGTGGAGACCATCAGCTTGGGAAAGCCGATCGGCAAAGCGCGCATGGCGGCGGTGCAGATGGCCGTGCCACCCCCGCCCCCCAGGGAAATCACTCCCTGGATCCGGCCTTCGCGCTGCAGGCGCTCCAGCACGAGGGGCGCGCCCTTTGCCATCATGCCGACGGCCTCGCCGCGGTCGCGCCGGGCGACGACGCCGGCAAGGTCGGCGCCGGCGGCCGTGGCGATCTCGGTGCGGGGGACATCCGGTTGGATCCGCGGTGCTTCGAGCGTGCCGACGTCGACCAGGAGGGCTTGGTGTCCGCGTTGGCGGATCAACGAGGCGACGTAGCCGTGTTCTTCGCCTTTGGTATCGAGGGTGCCGAGGACGGCGATGGTGGCCATGGGATGGGGGGTCAGCGACCGAGGATTTGGTCCAACTGCCTGAGGAGTTCCGGATCGGAAACGAGTTTCCGCAGCAGGTCCTTGTTCGAGATGAGGGTGAGGGCAGCGAAGGTGAGGGCGTCGAAGAAGCCGTGGGCGAGGATGGCCTCGGGGAGGGAGCGTCGGACCACCATGATGCCGCCGAGGCCGAGTCCCAGGGCCGCGGTGAGGGCGACGGCGCCCCAGCCCTGGGTGAGGTGGCCCAGGCCGAAGATGGCGGCGGCGATGACGACGGCGAGCCATTCCCAGCGGCGTCCCGGCCATTCGGCGGGAAAGAGGGCGCGGAGGGAAGCGATGACGCCGGCCCGCCAGAGTTCCTCGCGCAATCCGGCGACGACGAAGCTGACCCACGTCGTGCAGAGGAGGACGAAGTACGGGTTGGCGAGTGCCTTGGGATCGAAAAGATTCTCGATCTTCGGCCGCAGTTGCTGGAGCGATTCGGCGCCGATGCCCGAGTGCAACGCCATGGAGGCGCCGATCACGACGAGGCCGAGGAGGAGGATGCCGGCCCGCAGGACGAGGGACCAGGCGAAGCCGAAGACGAAGGTGAGGACCTGAACCTTTTGCGCCGCGTAAAGTTCGGCCCGCGAGGGCCGACCCGCCAACCACGCGAGGGCGAACACCACCGCGAACACCAGCAGATGGAGTCCCGTGGACCAGAAAAGCCCGAGCGGGGTGGACGGCAGGGCCGGGTCCTTGGCGGTGGCGGCGCTGCCGCTGAGACCGGCGTAAAGGACGTAGGCCGCGAGAAGGACGAACATCGCGGCCGAACCCCAGCGCGGGACCGGTCGCTCCGAACGGTAAAACGGCAGGGGGGGCGGCGCGGGTGGCGGGGCGATCGGCGGGGCCTCGAACATGATGGGATCAGCGGGGCGATCGTGGGGAGGCATCGGCGGCCCGTCGGCAGGCCATCGATACCAAATCGAGATGCGCGAGGAATTCCCCGCGTTCCGTCTCCGGGAGCACCGCGAGCACCTCCGACTGCAGGTCGACGGCGATCGCGCGGCACGCTTCGTACTGGATCCGTCCCGGTTCGAGCAGTCGGATCCGATAGGCCCGCCGGTCGGACTCGTGGGGTTTGCGCGAGATCCAGCCGGCGCCTTCCATCCTTTCGAGCAACGAGGCGACCGTGTTGGGATCCGACGACATGAGGGTGGTGAGATCGCGCTGGGTAAGGCCGGCGGCGTCGCCCTCGAGGAGGGTCCGCATGGCGGTGAACTGGTCGGGAGTGACGCCGGTGTGGGCGATGCGGCGTCGGAATGCCTGGTTGAGACCGTACCAAGCGCGGCGCAGCAGCGGCGGGAGGCGGCGGCGCGACGGCGAGTCGACGGCGGGTACCGGCAGGTCGTGGTTTCCTGTAGGGCGGGTCGGCAAGGCGCCGGGTGTATACGGCGGCGGCCTGCGTTTGGCAATTCGCGGCACGGACGGCTTGACGGTGGACGCCGGCTCCGCGACAACGCGCGCCGAAATGCATCCGGTTCCCATCTCCGAGATCGAGGCCGCCATCCGCAACGTTCCCGACTTCCCCAAGCCCGGGATCCAATTCAAGGACATCACCCCGGTCCTGGCGGACGGGCGTTTGTTCGGGGGAGTGATCGACCACCTGCTCGAGGGGGTGCGGCCGGGCAGCGTGGACAAGGTGGTGGGGATCGACGCGCGCGGCTTCATTTTTGCCGCGGCTGCGGCCGTGAAGCTCGGGGCGGGTTTCGTTCCGGTGCGCAAGAAGGGCAAGTTGCCGTTCGCGACGCACGAGCAGAGCTACGATCTCGAATACGGGTCGGCGACGGTGGCGGTGCACGTCGACGCGGTGCAGGCGGGCGAGCGGGTGTTGTTGCTGGACGACCTGCTGGCGACGGGCGGGACGGCGTCGGCCGCCGTGTCCCTGCTGGAGAAGCTCGGGGCCCGGATCGTGGGGGTGAACTTCGTGATCGAACTCGGATTCCTCGACGGCCGGAAGCGGTTGGGGGCGCACCCGGTGCGCGCCTTGGTCCGTTACTGAACGGGGCCGGACCTACTTGCCGAGGTTCAGGAAAACAAACGAAAGGGCACCCACGATCACCAGGCCGAGCACGACGCCGACGGCGAGGAAGATCTTGTTGACCTTGTTGCTCTTCTTGCCGAAGCCGGCTTCTTTGGCGACGACCATGGTGTTGCCCTCGCCGAGGCGGACGGTGGGACGGGCCTGTTCCATCTGCTTCTTGCCGGTCTCGTAGCGGAGTTCGACCTGACCCAGGCGCAGGATCTGGCCGGGCTTCAGGATTCCTTCCTTTTCGGGAGCCAGCGCGACTTCGTGCAGGAACGTGCCGTTGGTCGAGTTCAGGTCCTTGACCACCACGTCGTCGCCTTTCAGCCACACTTCGCAGTGATGACTGCTGACGGACGCTTCGGGGATGCAGAACGCGTTGTCTTCGACGCGCCCGACCGTGGTTTTGGTCGCCGTCAATTCAACGGTCCGGCCGGTAAAGCCTTCTGTGAGGACGACCAGTTTCGCCATAGGTTGGTAAGTGCAGTTAAGCGGTCGTGCCGTGGGGGGGTCAATGGCGGACTTCAGCCGCGCTTGAGAATCAACGACCGGAATTCGTCGAACAACGCGGTGCTGTCGTGCGGTCCCGGCGAGGCCTCCGGGTGGTACTGGACGCAAAACACCGGCTTCGTCTTGTGGCGGAGGCCCTCGACCGTCTGGTCGTTGAGGTTGATCCGGTTCACCGACACGTCGGAGGGCAGCGACGCGGGATCCACGGCGAATCCATGGTTCTGCGAGGTGATCTCGACCCGGCCCGTCTCGAGGTCCTTGACCGGTTGGTTGCCCCCGCGATGGCCGAACTTGAGCTTGAAGGTGCGCCCGCCCATCGCCTGTCCGAGGATCTGGTGGCCGAGGCAGATCCCGAAGATCGGCGTGCCCGAGTCCACCAGCTTCCGGATCTCCGCGACAATGCCGCCCAACGCCGCCGGATCCCCGGGACCGTTCGAGAGGAAAATGCCCGCCGGCTTGAACTTCAACACTTCCGACGCCGGCGTCGACGCGGGGACCACGCGGACTTGGAACCCTTTTTGCCGGAGCCGTCGCAGGATGTTGTACTTGATGCCGAAATCGTAGGCGACGATGGGGATGTCCGCCGCCGGAAGCGGCTTCCGGAGATCGCGCGGCGGACGGGCCGGTGGCTCGCTCCCCTGCATCAGCGTGAAGGCCGGGCTGTCCGTGTCCGACGGATCCCACAGGAACGACTCGCGGTGGGTGACCTCCTGCACGTAGTCGCGGCCTTCCATGCCGCCCCATCCCTTCGCGCGGGCGACCGCATCGGCATCCGAGATGTCCTCGGTCGAAATCGTGCCGGGCATGGCGCCCTGCACGCGGAGTTTCTTGACCAACGCGCGGGTATCGATGCCCTGGATGCCGGGAATGCCGGCCTCGACGAGGTACTCGTGGAGCGACCAATCCGAGCGCCAGTTGCTGACGACCGGGCTGAGTTCGCGGATGACGAAACCCGCGGCATGTGCCCGCCAGGACTCGACGTCCACCTTGTTGACGCCGTAGTTGCCGATGTGCGGATAGGTCATCGTCACGATCTGTCCCTTGTAGGACGGGTCGGTGAGGATTTCCTGATACCCCGTCATCGAGGTGTTGAAGCAAACTTCGCCGACGGCCGTGGCGCGGGCACCGAAGGCGGTGCCATGGAATACGGTGCCATCGGCGAGGGCGAGTACGGCGCGATTGCTCATGGAGTGCGTCGGGCGACACGCATCCGTGGGGAGGCGGGTCGCAAATCGGCGCGGAGTATGGTCAGCGCCGACGCGGGGTCAACGGGGGAGTCGGGGCGGAAACGCCGGTGCCCGTCATTTTGCACCTTGCGCGATCCATTTCCCCACCAGTTCGATCTGTTTCGGGGCGAGTTTGTGCTTTTCGGGCGCGGGCAAATCCTCGTCCTTGCCCGAAACAATCGTGATCAGGGAACTCTTCGAGGCGTCCCCGGGCGTCACCAGTTTGGGGTAATTCGCGCCGCCCTTGAGGACGGCGGCCGCGGTCTCGACGGAGAACGAGCCCTTGGCCCCGGGCCCGGCATGGCAGTTGCCGCATGCCTGGGCAAACAGCGGTTGGATGTCGCCCGCGAAGGTCACCGGCTTCACGAATTCGGCGATCGGTCCCTCCGGCCACCGGGCCCCTTGGTCGATCCAGGCCCGCAGCATGCCGATCTGCTCGGCGGTGAGTTTCTCGCTCTGGCCGGGTTTGTCGCTCGGCGGTGGCATGAGCATTTCGTCGACGAGTCCGGCCACCATGTGGATGACCGCGCTCTCCTCGGACCGCCCGGCCTTGATGGAGGGGCCGTAGTCGTCGGTGATCTTGAAGGCGCCCTCGCGGGTATCCATGCGGTATTTCCCCTTCTGTTTTTCGGGGCCGTGGCACTTGAAGCAGGCCTCCTTGAACAGCGGATAGACCTCCTTGGCGAAGTCGACCGGGCGCGCCACCGGCAGGGGCAGCTTGGCGACGTCGGGTTTGGCTCCCTTTTCGGCGGCGGCCACGAGGGGGAACGCGAGGGCGAGGACGACGAGACGTTTCATGGGAAGGCACGGGCACTCTAGGGCGATTCCAACGATCCGAAAAGGCCCCGTTCTGGAAGGCGATGCCGTGGGAATCACCGGGCCGTCGTGGCTCGATGCACCACCGCGTGACCGTCGTCGGACGGCGGGTCCCCCGGGAAGGCCGGTCGCTTCCGCGGTGGGACCTGCGCGGGCAGAAGGGGGATGGCCGCAGTCCTGAAATGGAGGATCCGCCCCGCGAAGGCGCGCCCCGCCACACGGGTGCCGCATGGGTCCCGCGGATTGCAGTGGGCAGGCCGGGTCACCCGAGCCGTCACCGCCGCAGGGTGGTGTGGTCGCGCAACCACTGCAGGTCCGTGCTGCCGGGCGAGGACAGATTGTGCTGGATGCGGACCCCGATGGGCGAGTTGGCGAACACCTTCGGGTCGAGCCATCGGTGCGCCGCCGCGTGCCCATCGGCATAGGAGACCATGCCGCCGCGACTGTGGTGCGTGGCCGGGATGTGGAAAAATGTGTCGCCACCACCCGCGCCGGGCATGAGGACGATGAATGCCGGGGTGCAAAGGCTCTGGGGCGTGGTGTCCTGGTGAAGGAAGTAGTCGGACGGGGTCCGGAAATCGGAGATCTTCCCGAAGATCTGGTAGTGCGGGGCAAGCCGTTCGGCCATCGAGTCGTCGGTGCCCACGTAGAGGTTCATCGCGTAACTGCGCACCTGCAGGATCGGTCTGCCGCGCTGGACCACGATGGTGGTCTTGTCGGACGGGCATTGGTAGGTCTGGCGGGTACCGATGTACGGGGCGAACAGCGCGTATTTCCGGTCGGTGAGGAAATGGTCGTTGGTGAACGCCGCCGTGAAATTGTGATAGCCGCCCATGACCCAGAGCTTGGCGAGGGTGTCGCCCGGTTGCTGGGAGCCATTGTTGACCGCGCGGTCGCGGTTGTCGTTGGCGTAAAGCGACCAGGCGATCGCGAGTTGGCGCTCGTTGTTGAGGCACTTCGCGCGCCGGGCCACTTCCCGGGCATGGACCAATGCCGGCAGGAGAAGGCCCGCGAGGATCGAGATGATCGCGATGACCACCAGCAGTTCGATCAGCGTGAAAGCCCCGGCGCCGGACGCGCGCCGGACGCGGGCGTCGGACCCACGGCCTCCGGGCAGCGGGCCCGACGGATGGAATTGTTTTCGGTGCATGCCGGACCTCGGACGGGTTGATCCCAACGCCGAATCCCGGACGACGCGGGAGCGCGCCGCCGGGTGTCGTGGAAGATCTGCCGGCTAAGACCGACCGGCATCCGGAATGGTTACCGCCGTCGTCGGGGGCAAACCCGGTCGGGGACGATCAACGCGCGCCGGCACCGTCGGCGGTGATCAGGCGGCACCCCTCCAGTTCCCGGAGCGCCTGCTCTTTCGGAACCTCGCCGGGCTTGAGGTGCCCGACGAACACGCCCGGAAGCATCGTCAGGCGCACGTACTTTTCCTCGCCCGCGAGCAGCTTGATCTGGAGTTTGTCGGCCCATTCGGTCGCGGTCTTCACCTCGTAGTCGCCGGCCGGTCGGTCCGCGAAGAAGTAACACCCGGGTTGCGACTTGCCGACGACCACGTCGTTCAGATGCACGAGGGGTTGGACCGCGGCCCCGATCATTTTGCTGGGCCGATAGACCCAGACGCGACCTTGGCCGGATGGGATCGGGGGAATGGTGGCGCGGTACTCCTGGTATTTCGGACCCGTGGCACAGCCACCGGCGAACGAGGCCACGACGAGCGCGAGGAAGATTGCCAAGGGGGTTTTCATGACGACTCCTTTGCCGTGAAAACGTCTATGCGCCGGCGCCGGCCCGGTCAACGGGTCCATCGCAACCTTGATTGCCGTTGGCGCACCCTTTCGGTGCGGTCCGGGAAGCCGCGGGATGCGGGTGGCCACAACTTGCGGGCAGGGCCGAGCCCGAAGCGGCACCCGGGATTCCCGCGATGTCCTCGAGGCCTCCCCGCCGTGGACCGGAAGGATCTCAGGCCGCCGCGGCGGCCTTGGGGCGCTCGCGGTAGAGCACCACGCAGTGCCCGATGAGCCACACCAGGTGACTGCGGCTGGCGTCGGCAAGTTGGCGGGCGACCTCCTTCTTCTGGTCCTTGTGGTCGGTCAGGCGGATCTTCACCAACTCGTGCAAAGTCAGGGCATCGTCGAGGCTCTTCAACAACGCGGGCGACGCCCCGGCGTGGCCTACCTTGATGACGGGTTCCAGCTTTTGGGCGCGGGACCGGAGTTGGCGCACGACGGCGCCCGGAAGACGTGTGGATTCTGTTTCGGACATGGGATTCGTGTTTTGAAGGGACGCGTCGCGGCGCCTTACAGACGCTGGATCTTCTCGAGAAGACCACTCGTCGAGCGCCCCGGAAGGAACGCCTGGAAAACGATGGTCCCGCCATGGGACTCGACGGCGCGCCGTTCGTCCTGGTTGATGGTTTCCAGGGTGTAGTCGCCGCCCTTCACGTAGACGTCGGGTTGCGCGACGCCGAGAAACCGGACGGCCCGGACCTCGGGAAAGACACACACGGCATCGACGCAGGCGAGCGCGGCGAGGATGCGGGCGCGGTCCTGTTCCGGGGTCACGGGGCGGGTGGGGCCCTTGAGTTGGCGGACGGAATCGTCCCCGTTCAGGCCCACGAGCAGGGCGTCGCCCCGGGCGCGCGCCGCCTCGAGGTAATCGACGTGGCCGGCGTGGATCAGGTCGAAGCAGCCGTTGGTGACGACGAGACGCCGCCCCGAGCGGCGCAGGGTCTCGCGCCACGCGGGTAGCTCCGCGGCCGGAATGATCTTGTGGAGGGACGACATGCGTTGTCCGCGGCGGAGGCGCGCCATGGACCGTGTCCGCTATGAGTGGCCGGGGTTCCACGGGGAGGCAAGCGATCTGTTGGCCGGCGCGCCCGCGAGGGTGTGTCTCCGCATTGCGGGTGGACGCGCCGGGTGCGAGCACGCGCACCGCAATCCGGTTTTCCAACGCGCCATGTTGCAGGCCGGGCCCGCCGGGGCGGCGTCCCTGGATCGGGCAGCCGAAAGATCGGGGATCCTCGGTCCGGCTTCCCGAAACAACGCGCCGAATCCGGCGGAAATCGCAGGCGGCCGTCCCGGCCGCGGGTTCCGCGCCGTCCTCATTCCCGCAACAGCCACACCTCGCTCACGCGCGATTGCTTCCGCCAATTGAGTTCGGCCTCCTCCGGCAACGCGTCGAAGGTCACCAACAGGTCCCCGTTGCGGAGGGTCCCGGCCGGGACCACCCATTCCATCGATTCGCCCACCTCGATGCGTCCGTCCTTCACCGGCGCCAGCAATTGCCCGTTGGCCCGAACCTTCGGCCGGCCCGATCCGGTCATTTTCAACCGGTACGACGCCGACGCGTCCAGGTGGTGGTAACGGAGTCCGATCGGCCAATCCACGCTGGTCAGCAACGACAGCCGCTTCCGGGTCTTGCCGTCGTCCCACCACCAGTACCCGGGGTTCGGGTTCCGCTCCATCGTCGGGTCCGTGTTGGTGCCCTCGCCCCGCACCACCCGCGGCGATTTCGCGATGTTGCCGACCTCGTCGTAGAAACTGCCCGGGCCGGGGTTTTCCCAGCGTCGGATGGTCTCCAGTTCCCGGAGTTTGGCCCCCTCGGAGGCAAGGCCGCGGACGCGGCGGAACTCGTCCTCGAGCCAGCGGCGGTTGTTGAGCGGTTGGTCGACGAAATCGAGGACCGCGCCGCGCTCGTAGCCGCTGGCCTGGTACAATGGCACGCTGGTCTGCAGGCGGATGGTGCGGAACAGGTCCGCGCACAATTCCCCGATCCGGGCCCGGCGTTTACGGGCAACCGGGTCGGCGATTTCCATTCGGGCCAATGCCAACGCGGAGTCCATCGCCGCATCCGCGCCGACGCGTGGCGCGGTCGCGAGGCATGCGTTGGCCCGGCGCTCCTGTTCGGTCTCGTGGAGCAGGCGCTGGCGGGTGTAGGCATCGTAGTACGCCCGCAACAGGCAAAGCTGCCAACGCCAGTCGCCGTGTAGTTCCGGATGCCCGCGCTCGAGGCGTTCCCACAGGGCCAAGGTGGCCTCGACCCCGCCGTTGTCCGCCAGCGGTCCCTCCCAATTCTTTTCCAACGCGAGGATCCCGTCGGCCGCCGGTTGCGCCGCCGCGGCCCCGAAAAAGCACCGGGCGTACTCGAGCACGATGTCCCGCGCCCCGGCATCCGGTTGCCAACCCAGCCGGCTCCACACGGTCTTGTTCACGTCGTCGTGCGCCCCGTCGGAGTAGGTGATGAAGCCCGAGGTGTACGGACCAAATTGGTCGAGGATGGCTTTCTGGAACACCGGGCGCGGGTTCGCCGGTTCGCGGCCCAGCGTCAGATGATAGGCCGGGTCCCACCACGACACCGGGAACTGGCACCGCACCGTGTGGGTGATGTCCGGATAATCCCGCAGCCCATACCGCGCCGGCAACCACGACCGGATCTCCGGGATGGGCGGGCTGCTCGGCCCCGCCACCAATCCCCCGAGCCAGTCCGGCGAGTTCCGCCCGAACCATTCCCGCACGTAGTCCACCTGCACCTTCCGGAATCCCTGCATCGACAGCCAGATCGTCGCTTTCGGGTGGTGGCGTCGCAACGGGACGGAAAGTTCGGCGAGGTACTCGAGCACCACCTCGGGCGGGTTGTCGCCCGGGTCGCCCCCGGGGAAGAACACCGCGTCCATCCGCGGGCAATCCCGGAACAACGCCGCGTGCGCCGCCAGGTGTTCGGCCCGCTTGGCCGCGTCACGGAGATCGAAGTCCGCCGGCGCCCAGATCCAGTGGTCCATCCCGTACCGGTCGCAAATCTCGCTGATCTTCCGGTTCATCGCGTCCCGCGGGATCGGCATGTGCGGGCTCTTCCGGGTGTCGTGGAACGGGATGGCCTCGATGCTGTTCGCGCCGAACAACGCCAACTCGCGGATGTATTGCTCGAACTGCCGTTCGTCCCACCCGTCGTAGCTGTTCGCCGTGTGGCGGTACCCCAGTTGGTGCCCGCGGATCGGCAACGCGGGCGCGGTGGCCACGTCGAGGCCGGCCGGCAACGCCGCGCTGCCCTTGCCCCATTCGAGCGAGCGCAGGAGTTGTCCCACCCCGAACAACGCGCCCCGCGCGTCGGCGCCTTGGATCCAGACCACGGGCCTCGTCGATCCCGCGCCCGCGGCCACGAGACGGAAACCCTCGGGTCTGGATGCCCGCGCGTCCCGGTCGGGATCCGCCGGCAGGATGGCCGGCCAACCGGGCAACGCCGCGCCCCCGGACAAGGCGACCACCGCGCCACGGCGCGGCCACTCGGTGGCGATGCCCCAACGCAAGCCGGTGCGGCGTTGGACTTCCTCGACGAGGATCCGGGCCGCCGTTTGTTCCGCGGGCGGCAGGGTGCCGGGCCGCACGACGACGGTGGCCTTCGCGAGGTCGAGGGTGGCGGGCGGCGTGGCAATGGGCGCGGCGCGGAGCGCGAGGAGGCCTAGGCAGAACCAAGCCACCGTCCAGGCACGCTGGGAATTCATCGGCAATCGCATCGGAGGAAGGGTGGAGGCTGCGGGCGGCGGGACGATCGCTGCAAGCGAAAGCCCGTGGACGTCCCGCGTGCCGGGGCCGGTCGCCCGTCCCCTCCGCCGGCCAACCATGGCGGCGACCATCCCGACGTCTTTCCCATGCCGAGGATCGCCTCTTGCCGTCCATTGCCGTCTGGTTTGGAATTTCGGGCAAACGACATTTCCAGCGTTCCATGAGCACCAAGACACCCCTCCATCCCGTGGTGGTACTCCCCGGCACCGGCAAGGTCCTGCGCGCGTTCGGCGACGAAATCACCGTCCATCTGGGCGGCGCGGACACCGGCGGCGAATTCGCGATGTTTACCGACGTGACGCCGCCGGGCGGCGGACCCCCGCCGCACTATCACCGCAACGAGGAGGAATGGTTCCTTGTGCTCGAGGGCCGCGTGGAGTTTTTCCGGGACGGCGCCTGGGGCGAGGTCCCGGTGGGAACGACGGTGTTCATCCCGAGGGGATTGGTGCACACGTTCCGGAATTGCGGGGACACCCCCCTGAAACTCCTGATCCATACCAAGCCCGCCGGTTTCGAGGTTTTCTTCGGGCGCTGCGCGGACGAGTTCGCCAAACCCGGCCCGCCCGACATGGCGCGGATCGTCGGGATCGCCGCCGAGCACGGCATCCATTTCGTCAACCCCTGAGGGTCCGGCCCGGGCGCGGGCCAAGCCATGACCCACGCGTCCGGCCGTGGTGGACCCGGGACTCCCGGCGCGTGGCTTTCCGGCACGCGGCCCCCACGCGACGACCCGAATCCGTTGCCGTCCGTCTCCGGTCGTGCGGCCTCGAGGTCGTCGGGGTGGCCGCCGGCCTGCGTTGCCCGCGCGTCCTGGCCGTCGCGACCGCACGGTGAATCGAATGCCGTCGCGACCGCACGCCGGGTCCCCGCGGTGGCCCGCGGGCTGGGAATGCCTTGAACACCCATCCGTCCTGCCCCTCCGGCGCGAACCCGTGTAACACTCGCGGCCGGTTCCCTCAGGAAGTGGATGCATGAACTCCGACTCCTCGATCCCCCGATGTCCCCAGTGCGCCGCCGCCATCCCGCCGGACGCACCCCAGGGCCTGTGCCCGCGCTGCGTCATGCTCGCGGCGACGGGCCACACCGAGTCGGGCACTTCCGCCGCCGGCGCCGAACCCCCGGACGCGGCCGTCCTCGCCCGATCCTTCCCGCACCTCGAGATCCTCGGCCTCGTCGGTCGCGGCGGCATGGGCTTCGTCTACAAGGTCCGCCAACCGAAACTGGGACGCCTCGCCGCGCTCAAGATCCTGCCCGACGATCCCCGCCTCGACCCGCAATTCGCCGGGCGCTTTCACCGCGAGGCCCGCGCGTTGGCCCGGCTCAACCATCCGGGCATCGTCGCCATCCATGACTTCGGCGTCGCCGACGGGTTCTGTTTCCTCCTCATGGAATACGTCGACGGCGTGAATCTCCGGCAGGCCATGGATGCCGGTCGATTCTCCCCCGCCGCCGCCCTCGCCGTGGTGCCGCGGATCTGCGAGGCCCTCCAATACGCGCACGACCAAGGCGTCCTGCATCGCGACATCAAGCCCGAGAACATTCTCCTCGATGTCCGGGGCCACGCGAAGATCGTCGACTTCGGCATCGCCAAGTTGGTCGGCGAGGAATCGCCCGACCGCGGCCTTACCCTCAGCGGTTCCCGGTTGGGCACGCCGACCTACATGGCCCCGGAACAGATCGAGGACCCGTCCTCGGTCGATCACCGGGCCGACATCTATTCGCTGGGGGTCGTCTTCTACGAATTGCTCACCGGCGAACTTCCCCTGGGACGCTTCGCGCCGCCCTCGGCCAAGGCGGAGTTGGACGCCCGAATCGACGAGATCGTGATGCGTGCCCTCGCCAAGGAACGCGAGTTGCGCCAGCAATCGGCCGGCGAGGTGAAGACGCAATGCGAGGGCGTGACGTCGTCCCCTGGCCCGGCGGGCCCGGACGATCCGCAGCCCCGGCAGGCCCTGCCCGCCTTCTTGTTCGCGCCGGTGTCCGCCCGCGCCAAGCCGTGGCTGCTCGCGGGAATCCTTTTGGTGGCGGCCGCCTTGGTCGCCCAGGCGTTCGGGATCGCGAAGGGGTTCGCCACCTTGGCGAGGATGTCCGAACGGCCACTCTTCGGCGGGGCCATGGATTGGCTGGCGGCCTCGGGGGTGGCCGCCCTCGCCCTCGCGGTCTGGTCGCGACGCGAGCGTCTGGCGGTCAGCCTGGGCCTCGCGCTCCCCGCGGTTCCCTCCGCTCCCGACCGATGGCTCGCGCGGGGTTCGGCCTTGTTGGTCGTGGGATTGGTCGTGCAGACGTCCGGGGTGCTGCTGGGTGTGTTGTCGATGGCGCTGATGCCGGTGGCCCGGGGAGAGGCCGCCGTGCTGCACGACGGCGCGGTGGGATTGATGGCGGCCGTGGCTTGGGCGGGCACCCTCGTGGTCGCGCGGTGGAAACCCGTCGGCGGACGGGCACTCGGGCCGGCGCCCGGTTGGATGCCCCCCGCGGCGTGGATCCTCCTGGCCCTGGGCGCGGGCGGACTCGTGATCCCGGCAATCCGGGGCCTCCTCGCCATCCCCGGGTTGGTCTCCGAGAGCCATCCCTCCAGCGTCGCCGTCTTTTTCTCCGGGTTGGCGTTGCTCGGCGTCCATCGAGGCGTCCGCCGCGTCGCGACGGCGCTGAACTGGTTCCTGATCGCGACCCATCTGGCCATGTTCGCCGGCTTGGGCTGGTTGGCCCTGGGCAAGCAGCACTACAACGTCATCGAGTTGCCCAACGTGCTCATGATGGGCATGGGTCTCGCGGAAACGCTCTGGTTCATCGCGGCCCAGATCGCATTGCACCGCGCCGATGCGATCGCCGCCTTTGGTTTGAAACCCCTCTCCCGCGCACGCCGCGCCGGGGTCTTCGTGCCGAGCTTCCTCGTGGCCTTCCTCGCGGTGGCCATGTTGCCCGTGGTCGCATGGATTTCCCGGGCGCGGCCCGCGGCCCCATCGGAACCCGTCCCCGGTCGCGCCACGGCCCAAATCCAGCGATCCGACGCGCGCGTCCATTTCGCCGAGGTTTCCCGCGCCGGATCGGTCCTCGTTGTCGTCCTCAATTCCGAGGCGGGGGCGCCACCGCACCGGTTCGGCGTCGAGTTCGCCGGCACCCTCCCCACTCCCATGCGGCGCGTCGTTCCCGACGGGTTGCGGCTCGATTGCCTCCTCGAACCGACCCCGGCCGGAATCAAGTCCGCCATCGTGGCCGGCCCCGGGCAACGGCGGTTGGGATTCCAATTCCACGACGAGAATCTGGCCGAACTCGCGCGCGAACAGGTGCAGGCGGATCACGTGGGACGCTCCCGGCTGCTGCAAGAGCCGGAGCGGATCGTTCTGTTCCGGTTGCAAGCCCCCGGCCCCGCGAAGCCGGATATCGGGAAGCCGGGCGGGGAATTCGTCGGGACCCTTGCATTCCAGGGCATCGACGGGCCCGCCGCGACCCGCGCGCAAAGTCCAAACCCATGACTCCCGAAAGCCTTCCCGGGACCTTCGCGCCGACCCGCTGGACCCTGGTGTTGCAGGCACGGGGCGACACGCCGCAGGCCCGCGCGGCGCTCGGCGATTTGTGCGCGGCGTATTACCAACCGGTGCTGCGCTTCCTCCAGCGCGAGGGACGCGACGAGGACGCGGCCCGGGAATTGGCACAGGAGTTTTTCGCGCGATTGTTGGCGCGCGACAGCCTCGCCGGGGTCGATCCCGTCCGGGGACGCTTCCGTTCGTTCCTCTTGGGCGCGCTGCGCCATTTTCTCGCCGACTTCCGCGCGCACGCGGCGGCCGCCAAGCGCGGCGGCGGGACGCCCCACGAACCGCTCCCGCACGGGACCGACACTTCGCCGGGCCTCGAGGTCGCGGCCCCGGCGGGCGACCCCGACGCGCTCTTCGACCGCCAGTGGGCATTGGCCATCATGGACCGATCGCTGGCCCGGTTGTCGGCCGAGTATGCCGACGCGGGACGCGGCGAACAATTCGCCCACCTCAAGGCATGGCTCGCGGATGGCGCGCCCGTGGGCGCGGACGCCGCGGAACGACTCGGGTCGAGCGAGGGCGCGTTGCGGGTCGCGATCCACCGGATGCGACGACGGTTCCGCGAACTGGTGCGCGGGGAAGTGGCGCAGACGGTCCCGTCGTTCTCCGTGGTCGACCAGGAACTCCGCTACCTCGTCGAGGTTCTCGCAGCCGGCCAGTCCTGACCCATCCCCTTCGGATTGGAAACCCACTCCGCATCGTCCGCGATCGCATCGCGCACCCGACCGCGCCCTTGCCGGGGGATCGCGTCAAACCGCACCCTTCCACCCATGCAGTCAGAACGCCCGCTCGCGCACGCCGACTTGCTCCGGCTCAAGCGTTGGAACACGCCGACCATTTACAACGGCTGGGAACAGATCACCCGCCACGACCCCAACGCCGAAGGGTTCAACCTGGAGGAAACCCGCGACTTCATGCCGCAGATGGGCCCGATGGTCGGCCATGCGGTGACGGTGGTGGTCGAGCCGGGAAACGCGTCGCACCCGCGAGCGCACCCGAGGGCCTGGGAGGAATACCGGGCCTACGTCGCCAGCGTGCCGGGACCGAAGATCGTCGTCGTCCAGGATTTGGACAAACCGCGCGTGCTCGGCGCGTTCTGGGGCGAGGTGAACGCCAACATCCACCGTGCGCTGGGCTGCGTGGGCACGATCACCGACGGCGCCGTGCGGGACCTCGACGAAATGGCCAACGCCGGGTTCAAGGCCCTCGCGCGCCGCCTGTGCGTCGGGCATGCCTCCAGTTGGCCGGTCCGGTGGAACTGCGAGGTCGAGATATTCGGGCGCGGGATCCGGCCCGGCCAACTCGTCCACGCCGACAAACACGGCTTCCTGGCGATCCCGCACGAGGACGCGCCGCGCCTGTTGGAGGCCGCGCGGTTCATGGACGACAACGAATGCGGGACGGTCATCGCCGCCGCCCGGGACACGGCCGGAAAAACGAGCGAGGAGGTCCGCGCCGCGATCGACGCCGCCGCCCGCACGTTCGGCGAGAACACCCGCGCCCGGTTCGGACGACGCGGGGAATGGTGACCGCGTGCCGCGCGTGCCCTTGGCCGGCCGGCACCGGGACCTTCCGGGGCCGGGGTGGACGTTGGCGCGCGGGAGGAACGCGGAAGGAACGCGGGTTGCGCTGCCCCGGCGGGACGTCCATTTTGGCGCGCATGAAACTGGGGATCGCGTTGCTGTCGATGGTGGCCTGTTCCATGGGCGCGGTGGCGGCGCCGTTGTACGTGCAGGATTTCGAATCCGCCAAGGACGGCAAAGTGCCGGAACCGCCGGCCGGCGTGATGGTCCTCGACGGCCAGTTCGCGGTGAAAGAGGCCGAGGGCAACCGGTTCCTCGAGTTGCCGGGATCGCCGCTGGAGACGTTCGGGGTGTTGTTCGGACCGAACGCGGCCGCGGGCAACGAGGTTCAGGTTCGGATCTTGGGAACCAAGTCGGGGCGCAAGTTCCCCACCTTCGCCGCCGGACTGAACGGGGTGAACGGGTTCAAGGTGCGGGTTTCCCCGGCGAAAAACGCGGTGGAATTGGTGCAGGGCGACGAATCCAAGGCCAGCGCGCCCCTTGCGTGGAAGAGCGGGGAATGGACCTCGCTGAAACTCCGGGTGGTCGCCGCCGGCGGCGGGGTGTTGGTGACCGCCAAAGTGTGGCAAGGGCCGACCGAGCCGGCGGACTGGACGCTGAAACTCGAAACGACGGGATTGCCGGCCGGATTGGCGGGGGCATGGGGCATGCCCTTCAGCGGGACCCCGATCCGCTTCGACGATCTCACGGTGTCGCGGGTGCCATGATCCGCCGGGCCATCACTTGCTGCCGGGCTTGGTCGCGGGAGTCGCCGCGAGGTCCGGCGGCAATTGGTCGGCCGGGAACGCCTCCACATGGAGGCGAATCAGGCTGATCGTCGGGACCCCGAGGTCGACGGTCCCGTTCGAACGGTCGACCAACATGGCGACCCCGGCGACATGGCCGTGGTGCTGGCGGACGATGTCGATGGTTTCCTGGACGCGGCCGCCCTTGGTGACCACGTCCTCGACGACGAGGATCGGTTCGTCCTTGGCAATCCGGAAGCCGCGGCGGAGGACGAGTTTGCCTTCTTCCTTTTCGACGAAGATGAAGCGGAGCCCGAGTTGGCGGGCCACTTCCTGCCCGATGACGAGGCCGCCCATGGCGGGTGCGATGACGGTCCGGGCGCCGAGCGCGCGGGCTTTTTCGGCGAGCGCGGCGCCGAAGCGTTCGACGATGGGCATCTGCTGGAGTGCGAGCGCGCACTGGAAGAACTGGCGCGAGTGCAAACCGCTGCGGAGGACAAAATGGCCGTCCAAAAGGGCGCCGGTCTGCCGGAACAAATCGAGGGCTTCCGCCTGTGTCATGGCCCGGGACTTTCGCGGGACGGGCCGCGAAATGCACCGATTTTTCCCGCGGAAGGGCAGAGCGCGCCGAGTTCGCAGTCCGCGCAGTCCGGTTTGCGGGCGCCGCACCGGCGTCGGCCGTGCCAAATCAGCCAATGACTTAGCATCGCCCAGTGCTCGGCCGGAAACAGGGCCATGAGTTCCCGCTCGATCTTCTCCGGCGTCGTGCCGCCGCCGAGACGCAGGCGTCCATGGAGACGCTGCACGTGGGTGTCGACCACCACCCCGACGTTGGTCGCGAACGCGTTTCCAAGGACGACGTTGGCAGTCTTGCGTCCGACGCCGGCGAGGGCGGTCAGCGCGTCGATGGTCCGGGGCACCTCGCCGGCGTGCCGTTCCACCAGCGACTGGCAACAAGAACGGATGTTCCTGGCCTTGGCACGGAACAGGCCGATCCGGCGGATGTCGCCCTCCAACACGGCCGGGTCGGCGGCGGCGTAATCGGCCGCGGTCCGGTATTTGAGGAAGAGGTCGGCGGTGACCCGGTTGACCTGCCGGTCGGTGCACTGCGCGGAGAGGATGGTGGCAACGAGCAATTCGAGCGGGTTGGAGAACGCCAGCTCGCAATGCGCATCCGGATAGGCGCGCGCGAGCGCCCCGAGGATGGCGGCGGCGCGGGCGCGGCGTTGCGCTTGGGATTCTCGGGGCATGGGGTTCCGGGAGGGGCCGCGGGCGCGGGGCCCGGCAAACCGGTGGAACGACCGGGCAGGGGGCTATCGTTTCTTCCGCTTGGGCCGGGTGGTCTTGCGCGGGCCGCGGCCCTTGAAGGTGAGTTCGGCGACGCCGGATTTGTCGAGTTCGCCGAGTCCCAGTTGGACCATGCGCGCGAATTGGGCGTAGGCCGCTGCCGCGAGGGGCGCGTTGATCCGGGCTTTTCGGGCCATGGCGAGGGCGATGCCGCTGTCCTTGGCGGCATGGGCGGCGCTGAAGAAGCAGGAATGGTCGCGCTTTTGCATGTCCTCGCCGTCGGTCGCCAGGACCCGGGAGGCGGCGCCCGTCTGGGAGAAAACCTCGCGGACGGTGCCCAGATCGAGACCGAGGGCGTCGGCCAACGCAAGACCTTCGGCCAGCCCGGCGGTGTTGATGTTCATCACCATGTTGACGAGGGCCTTGAGCTGCGCGGCACGGCCGGCGCTCCCGACGTAGCGCATCAGCTTTCCCTCGTCGGACAGGAGCACGAGGATGTGCTTCAAGCGCTGGTACACGGCGTCTTCGCCGCCGATCATGAGATAGAGGGTGCCATTGCGGGCTTGGGTGATGCTCGATGCCATGCAGGCCTCGAGGGTGTGGGCACCGGCCTTCTTGGCCCGCTTGGCGAGGTCCACGTGCACCGCGGGACTCAGGGTCGCGCAATTGACGAAAACATGCCCCTTGGCATTGGTGAAGAGACTGTCCCCCCGCGGGGCAAAGATCCGCTTCATCGCGGCGTCATCCGTCACGACGGTGAAGATGACGTCGGCATGCGCGGTGACCGCGGCGAGGGATTCCGCCGCAAACGTGCCGAGTTCCCGGGCGAGCTCCCGGGCGACATCGGGTCGGGCGTCGTGGACCACGGTGAGATTGAAACCACAGTCCTTGAGGCGACGGGCCATGTTGGCACCCATGCGACCGAGGCCGACGAATCCGATGCGTTCATTCATAGGTCGTTGTCGGGATTTGGAGAAATGTCGGCCTCATTCTAGGCAGGCCATTTCGATTTGGCAGCTTGGAATTGCGCTCGTGCCAATGGAGCGCCCCGCGATGGGACTCCTGTGACAATATGGCATTCCATGTCACTCATTGGCACGGAGTCCATCGGTTCGAAAGAAGCCGTGTCGATTGGATATTGTGCGCAACCCATTGGCGTTGAACCGTAGAGTGGCAATTCTTTTGCAATCGTCCGGACCGGCACTTGGCCTGCAGGGTGGGTTCAGGAATTTTGGGCAAGGGCTTAGGCTTATGGCAAAAGTTTTGGGAATTGATCTTGGGACGACGAACTCGTGCATGGCTGTCATGGACGCGGGCGAGCCGTTGGTGCTTGAAAACTCCGAAGGCAAACGCACGACCCCCTCGGTGGTCGCGTTCAGCAAGTCGGGCGAACGGTTGGTGGGCGAGGCGGCGAAGCGTCAGGCGGTGACGAATGCCCGCAATACCGTCTACTCCATCAAACGTTTCATGGGCCGGAAGTTCGACGAGGTCCAGGAAGAGGTGAAGCGGGTGCCGTACAAAGTCGTGAAGGCACCGAATGGCGACGCGTGGGTCGAGGTGGAAATCGAGTGCAAGCCCCAGCAGTTCAGCCCGCCCGAGGTCTCCGCCATGATCCTGGCGAAGCTGAAAGCCGATGCCGAAGTGCGTTTGGGCGAGACCATCACCCAGGCGGTGATCACGGTCCCGGCCTATTTCAACGATTCGCAACGGCAGGCGACCAAGGATGCCGGCCGCATCGCGGGTCTCGAGGTCCTGCGCATCATCAACGAGCCCACGGCGGCATCGCTGGCCTACGGTCTGGACAAGAAGAAGGACGAGAAGATCGCGGTGTACGACCTTGGTGGCGGCACCTTCGACATCTCGGTGCTGGAGATCGGGGACGGCGTGTTCGAGGTGAAGGCCACGAACGGCGACACCCACCTCGGCGGCGACGACTGGGACAACACCCTGATGGACTCGATCCTCGAGGAGTTCCGCCGGGACACCGGCATCGACCTGCGCAAGCAACCGGACGCCCTGCAGCGGATCAAGGAAGAGGCCGAGAAGGCCAAGATCGCGCTAAGTTCCTCGCAGGTTTACGACATCAACCTCCCGTTCATCACCGCGGACGCATCGGGTCCGAAGCACATCCAGACCAAGCTGACCCGGGCGAAGATGGAGCAGCTTTGCGACACCTTGTTCGAGCGGACGGTCACGCCGACGAAGGCATGCCTGCGGGACGCGGGTTTGGATGCCAGCCAGATCGACGAACTGGTCTTGGTCGGTGGCATGACCCGCATGCCCCGCGTGGTGGAAACGGCGCGGGGTCTGGTGAGCAAGCCGCCGCACCAAGGGGTGAATCCCGACGAGGTGGTCGCGATCGGCGCGGGCATCCAGGGCGGCGTGCTCAAGGGCGAGGTCAAGGACGTGCTGTTGCTGGACGTGACGCCGCTGTCCCTTGGCATCGAGACCCAGGGTGGCGTGTCCACCCGGCTCATCGAGCGCAACACCACGATCCCAACCCGCAAGTCGGAGATTTTTTCGACGGCCTCCGACAATCAGCCGGGCGTGGAAGTCCATGTCCTCCAGGGCGAGCGTCAGTTCGCCCGCGACAACAAATCCCTCGGTCGCTTCGAGCTCCGGGACCTGCCCCCGGCCCCGCGCGGGGTGCCCCAGATCGAGGTCACGTTCGACATCGACGCCAACGGGATCCTGAACGTCAGCGCGAAGGATCTCGGCACGGGCAAGACGCAGAAGATTTCCATCACGGCGTCGAGCGGCCTGTCGAAGGACGACGTCGAGCGGATGCGTCGGGATGCGGAATCCCACGCGGACGAGGACAAGGCGCGGCGCGAGGAAGTCGACCTGCGCAACGAGGCGGACAACACGGCCTACCGCGCGGAGAAGTTCGCGCGGGAGAATGCCGAGAAGATCGGTGCCGCGAAGGCGAAGATCGACGACGGCGCGAAGGCCGTCCGCGACGCGCTGAAGGGGTCCGACGTGGCCGCGGTGCGCGCGGCGCTGGACCAACTCAACGAGGTCCTTCAGGCCGCGGGCCAGGAGTTGTACGCGAAGGGCGGCGCCGAGGGTGGCGCGGCCGGCGCTGGCTCCGGAACCGGGTCGGCCGACGGCGGTGCGTCCGCGGGTGGGAAGCCCGACGATGCCAAGACCGGCGAGGGCCCGATCATCGACGCGGAAGTCGTCGACGAGAAAAAGAAATGACGGATCGCTTTGACGCGGTGGCGGGTGCCCTGGGTGCCCGCCACCGCCTTGATTTTCCCGGCCGCGGGTGCGGCGGGAGATGATTACGCAGCAAACGCAATGTACCGATACAATCCATAACATGGCACTCAATGTGAAACCCCTCGGCGACCGTGTGCTCGTCGAGCCCGTCGAAGAGAAGGAAGTCAAGAAGGGCGGCATCATCATTCCCGATTCCGCCAAGGAGAAGCCCACCGAGGGCATCGTTCGCGTGCTCGGGACCGGCAAGAAAGACGACGACGGCAAGATCGTGGCCTTCGAGGTCAAGGTCGGCGACCGCGTTCTCATCTCCAAGTACGGCGGCACCGAGATCAAGGTCGATGGCCGCGAATACAAGCTCCTCAATTCCGACGACATCCTCGCGATCGTCGCCTGATCCCACCCGAACGTTTTCAATCCTACAATCCCACTGAATCATGGCTGCCAAACAACTGTTGTTTGATGAAGTCGCCCGCCAGGAACTCCTGCGCGGCGTCGAAATCCTCGCCAAGGCCGTCAAGGCCACGCTCGGGCCGAAGGGCCGGAACGTCGTCATCGACAAGAAATTCGGTTCCCCGACGGTGACCAAGGACGGCGTCTCCGTCGCGAAGGAGATCGAGTTGCCGAACCCGTACCAGAACATGGGCGCCCAAATGGTGCGCGAGGTCGCCAGCAAGACCTCCGACATCGCGGGCGACGGCACCACCACCGCCACCGTGCTCGCGGAGTCCATCTACCGCGAGGGTCTGAAGCACGTCACCGCCGGCGCGAACCCGGTCTCGCTGCAGCGCGGCATCCACAAGGCCGTCGAGGCCGCGGTCGAGCACCTCGCGAAGATCGCCAAGAAGGTCAAGGACAAGGAAGAGATCAAGCAGGTCGCCACCGTTTCCGCCAACTGGGACACCACGATCGGCGAGATCATCGCCGACGCGATGGACAAGGTCGGCAAGGACGGCACGATCACCGTCGAGGAAGCGAAGTCCATCGAGACGACGCTCGACGTGGTCGAAGGCATGCAGTTCGACAAGGGCTACCTCTCGCCGTACTTCGTGACCAACGCGGAGACCATGGAGGCCAAGCTCGACGACTCCTACGTGCTGATCTACGAGAAGAAGATCTCCGGTCTCAAGGACCTCCTCCCGCTCCTCGAGAAGGTCGCCAAGACCAGCAAGCCGCTCCTGATCATCTGCGAAGAGGTCGAGGGCGAGGCGCTCGCGACGCTCGTCGTGAACAAGCTCCGCGGCACCATCAACGTCGTCGCCGTCAAGGCGCCCGGCTTCGGTGACCGCCGCAAGTCCATGCTCGAGGACATCGCGATCCTCACCGGCGGCAAGTGCATCACCGAGGACCTCGGCATCAAGCTCGAGAACCTCGAGTTGTCGGACCTCGGCCGCGCGCGCTCCATCGTGGTGGCCAAGGAAAACACCACGATCGTCGAGGGCAACGGCAAGAATTCCGAGATCCAGGGCCGGGTGAACCAGATTCGCCGCCAGATCGAGGAGACCACCTCGGACTACGACCGGGAGAAACTCCAGGAGCGCCTGGCGAAGCTCGCCGGCGGCGTGGCCGTGATCCATGTCGGTGCCGCGACCGAGACCGAGATGAAGGAAAAGAAGGCGCGCGTCGAGGACGCCCTGCACGCGACCCGTGCGGCCGTCGAGGAAGGCATCGTTCCCGGCGGCGGCGTGGCGCTCCTGCGCACGCTGCCCGCGATCGAGGCCCTCAAGCTCAGCAACCACGACGAGCAGACCGGCGTCGACATCGTCCGCCGCGCGGTCGAGTCCCCGCTGCGCGAGTTGGCGAACAACGCCGGCGTCGAGGGCAGCCTGATCGTCCAGGAGGTCAAGCGCCGCAAGGGCAACGACGGCTACAACGTCGCGACCGGCGACTACGAGGACCTCGTGAAGGCCGGCGTGGTCGACCCGAAGAAGGTGACCCGTTCGGCGCTGCAGAACGCGGCGTCGATCGCGGGCCTGATGCTCACGACCGAGGCTCTCATCACCGAGATCCCGGAGCGGAAGGAAAAGCCGGCCGGAGATCCCCACCACGGGGGCGGCGGCGGAATGGACTACTGATCCGGCAACGGATTCCGGAAAGTTCCCTGCACGGGGGCGCGGCCAATCTGGCCGCGCCCTTTTTTGTGTCGGGTGGTCGCGGGACAATGCTTGCCCTCGGGGCGGGGCCGCCCACACTGCGCGCCCAACATGCTCGTGGCGTTCACAGGATTCCTGGCGGGTTTCACCCACGTGCTCTCGGGGCCCGATCACCTTGCCGCGGTGACGCCTCTGGCCGTGGAATCCCACCGCGATTCCTGGCGTTCCGGGTTTCGCTGGGGTCTGGGCCACAGCGCGGGCGTCGCGGTGGTGGGCCTGATGGCATTCGCGCTGCGGGAGGCTATGCCGCTCGAGCGGATTTCCGCGTGGAGCGAGCGGTTGGTGGGGGTGGTGTTGGTCGGGGTGGGGCTTTGGGCGGTGCGACGCGCCCTGCGGATACGGATCCACACCCATTGGCACGAGCACGGCGGCCAAACGCACCAGCACGTGCATCTCCATGCACCGCCCGAATCCGGACGCAGCCCCGTCGGGACGGCCGTGCATCGGCACACCCACGCGGCTTTCGGGATCGGGACGCTCCACGGACTGGCGGGCAGTTCCCATTTCTTCGGCGTCCTGCCGGCCCTCGCGTTGCCCGACGCGTGGCACGCCGGCGCATACCTCCTGGCTTTCGGCCTGGGGACGGTCGCCGCGATGTCGGGGTTCGCGGCGGTGTTCGGGCGGGTGGCCGGTTGGTTCGCCCTGAGCCATCTCGAGGCCTACCGGGGCCTGATGTACGCCTCGGCAACCGCGGCGCTCGGCGTCGGTGGCTGGTGGCTCTGGCAGGCGGGTTGAGTCGACCGTGAAGCAAATCATTCAGGTACTCAGCGAGCTCGTCGGCTGCCTGGTCCGGCTGCGCCGCCATCTTCGCCTCGGGCGATGGCTCCTTCTCGGCGTGCTCTTGTGCAACCTGCTGAGCGCCCCGCTGGAGGTGGCCGGCGTGGGACTGTTGCTCCCGATGCTTTCGTTCCTGCAGGGGGAAGGGCGAAAACTGCTGGTGGGAGGCATGCTCCACCGGTTGGCCGAATGGTTTCCCAACCAGACCGACGCTTTCTATTTCAAGTTGTTCTGCGGGTTGATCGTCGTCGCCATAGGGCTGAAGAACGTCACCCAGTTTGTCAGCGCCAACCTCGGTGCCCGGATGATGAGCCGTGGCGCCGTCAACCTCAGGCGCGGACTCTACGATCGTCTGCAGGCGGCGCCGCTCCATATCTTCGAAAGCCACAAGGCGGGCGAAATCTCGTCGGTGTTCACCGTGGAAACGGTGCGGACGATGAATGCCGTGGACTTCCTGTTCGGATTCATCCAGCGGCTCACGATGGCCCTCTTTCTCGGCGGGTACATCGTGTACACGTCTTGGGCGGTGGCCCTCTCATTCGTCGTTCTGGTGGCCTTGATCGCGCTGCTGACCGGGCGCATCCACAGGGGGCTGGAGGTGCAGGGCAACCAACGGGGCGAACTCTTCCGAAGCCTGGCGGGCACCTTGGTCGAGGCGTTCGCGGGCATGCGGGTCATTCGCGCCACCCATGCGCGCGGCGAGATCACCGAGCGGTACGACGAGGCCAGCACCGCCATCGGGCGGACCGAGCGCCGCGGGTCGTTCTACAATTCGATCCTCGCGCCGTTGACCGAGACCGCGGGCATTGCCGGCGCGATGGTCATCCTCATCGGCACCTACCATTTCCTCATCGTTCCGGGGCATCTGGCGCCGGTGAAACTGATGCTGCTGGGGTTCCTCCTGATCCGGTTGTTGCCGCTGGTGAACCAACTCCACGGATTCACCGGGCAGCTGTCCTACAACCTCGCGGGCGTCCGCGAGGTGGAAAAGTGGCTCAACGTCCCGCAATACCCGCTGCGGCCCTTCGGCGACCGGCCGATGGAAGCGATCCGGTCGGAACTCCGGTTCGATGCGGTGACGTTCCGCTACCCGAACGGGACGTTGGCACTGGACGGCGTGTCGTTCTCGGTCCCGGCCGGGCATACCGTCGCCGTGGTCGGGGCTTCCGGCTCCGGCAAGTCGACGCTGGCCAGCGTGTTGATCCGGTTGCGGGAAGCGACCTCCGGCTCGATCCGGATCGACGGCATGGACCACTGGGAATTTTCCCCCGAAACGTGGCACCGGCGGCTGGGGGTGGTCGAGCAGGAGGCTTTCTTGTTTCACGAGAGCGTGCGCCGAAACATTTGCCTCGGCCATCCGCAGGCGTCCGACGCGGAGATCGCGTCGGCAGTCCGCATGGCGCGGCTCGACGACGTGGTGACGGCGCTTCCGAACGGTCTGGAGTCGGTGGTCGGCGAGCGCGGGACGTCGCTCTCCGGCGGCCAGCGCCAACGCCTGGCGATCGCGCGGGCGATGGTGCGGCAGCCCCTGTTGCTGGTGCTCGACGAGGCGACATCCGCGCTCGACAACATCTCGGAACGGCAGGTGCAGGCGGCGTTGGACCAAGCCCGCCAAGGCCGCACCACCCTGGTGATCGCGCACCGCCTCTCCACGGTGCGGTCGGCGGACACGATCGTGGTGCTGGATCACGGGCGGGTGGTGCAGCAGGGGACGTGGGCCAGCTTGGAAACGGCGGAAGGACCGTTCCGTCGGTTGGTGGCCGCGGCGCGCGACGGCCATTTGGCCGGGGAGGCGACATGAGCGGGGGGGCGGTCCTGCGTGCATGTTGGCGGCAAGGAGTACAGGCCTTGGCGTCGCCGGGATTCGTCGGTCCCGTGGCCCGGGTCGCCCTGCGCCTGCGAGGTCTTGGCGGCAGCGGGACATGGGAGGGATTCGGCGCGATCGAGCGACTGGCGGTGATCCGGCACGACGGGTTGGGCGACCTCGTGGTGACGACTGGATTCCTGAGGGAATTGCGCAGGGCGGCGCCACGCGCCCACATCACCTTGGTCACGCGGCCCGAGTGGGTCGAGGCGATGGCGGCGTGTCCGCACGTCGACGGGGTGGTGGGATTCCCCGTCGTGTTTTCGTCCCGGTGGATGCTCCACCGGAACATTTGGGCGGCATGGCGGTTCGCGCGTCGGGAACTATGGCCGCGTCGGTTCCAGGCGGTGTTGGTGCCGCAGGCCGCATTCTCGCTTTTCGAGGCCCGATTCCTCGCGCTGTTCTCGGGTGCCCCGGTCCGGGTCGGTCGGCGGGACGCGGCATCGGATCCGGCGGGGGCCGGATGGGGTTTGCTGACGCGGGTGGAAGAGACGCCGGTGGGGGAACACGAGGCGGAATCGTGCGCGCGATTCCTGCGGGCGCTGGGCGCGGGCGCGGCGGATCCCCGGCTGGAGTTGCATTGGTCGGCCACCGCCGACCGCGAGGCGTCGACCATGGTTCCCGCGACCTTCGGCAATGGCGGATGGGTCGCCCTGGGAGTCGGCGCATCCCAGCGCGAGAAGCTTTGGCCGTTGGAACGGTTCGTGGAAATCGCCCGCCGGATGCGGGCCCGCGGTTGGTCGCTGGTGTTGGTGGGCGGCGGGGATCTGTCGGATCCGGCGGGGCGACTGGCACGGGAAATCGGGGAAGGGGTCCTCGATCTCACGGGCCGGTTGAGTCTTCCGGCGACGGCGTCGCTGCTGTCGCGTTGCCGGCTGTATGTCGGGAACGATACGGGCCCGATGCACGTGGCGGCCGCGGTGGGAGTCCCCGTGGTGGAGATCGTGGGATGGCCGGCGGACGTGTCCCCGGCGGTCGGGGGGACGCCGATGCGGATCGGCCCATTCTGCGCCCACCGGCGCATCGTGCAACCCGCCGAGCCGGGACTGCCTCCGATGGTGCAGATAGGGCGGGTGACGGTGGACGACGTTTGGCATGCGGTGGAATCCCTGCACGCGGAGACATCGCGGTTCGTACCCGGAGGCAAGCATGGCTGACCCCACCGCAACCACGGCGACGGCGGGGAAGTCTTGTTCCCCGGATCGGATCCCCGGGTTGGACGGCCTGCGGGCTTTGGCGGCGTTGGGAGTTACGATCGGGCATTCGACGAAGATGCCGGGTTTTCCCGGTCCGGCGGCGTTGGTGGAGGCCGTCGACATCTGGCGAGGGCTGAGCGTGCCGCTGTTTTTCGTGCTGAGCGGGTTCCTGATCACCGCGCTGATGGTCGGCGAGGAGCATGGCAACGGTTCGGTAAGCCTGCCCCGATTCTACGCGCGCCGCGCGTTGCGGATCCTGCCGGCCTCGCTGGTGTTCCTGTTGGGAATGGCGGTTGTCAACCGGTTGGCGGGATTGCACGTCCGGGGCATGGATTTCCTCGCGGCCGGATTCTGGTTCCGGAATCTCTACGATCACCCGTGGTCGATGACGGGCGTGGATGCCTACGCGAAGATCCGGCACTACACCGCGCACTTCTGGAGCCTGTCGGTGGAGGAACATTTCTACCTCGTGTGGCCGGCACTCTTTGTCTGGCTGGGGCGCGGGAAACGCTTCGGGCCGCTCCTGGCGCTGTTGGCCATCCTGCCGGTCTGGAGGGTGTGCAACATGTACCGGTTCGGGGTCGGCGGCATGAACCACTGGCGGACCGATCTCATCGCGGACTACATCCTGTGCGGCGCGCTTCTCGCAGTGGCCCGGGATCGCTGGGGAATGGAGCGGATCCGCACGTGGGTGGGTTGGGCGGGACTGCCGTGTCTGGGACTGCTGTTGGCTTTGGAACTGGTGGGAATCCATGGGCCTTCCACGGGTCCGGTGTGGCGTGTCCTGACGGTGACTCGAATCTCGGTGGAGTGCCTCGGGCTGGTCTGCGTGGTGGCTTGGGCGGCCGCGGGTGGAGGGTCCCGGCTCCATCGCGCCCTGGAACATCCGGTCCTGCGCTGGCTCGGCCAGATCTCCTTCAGCCTCTACCTGTGGCAGCAGCCGTTTTCGGGGGAACTGCTGCCGGCGGTCTTCCAGACATTTCCGTGGAATCTCGGCTGGTCCCTGGCGGCCGCAACCACGAGCCACTATCTGGTGGAACGTCCCTTCCTGCGGATGCGTTCCCGGTTCCGGCACGCCGCCGCGCCGGCGGAAACGTCGGTCGCCCAATGAAAATGCCGGCCACGGGAAACCCGGGCCGGCATCGCTCGACGTGGAATCGAAGCGGGATCAGCGCGCGGCGGCGCGGAGCGCTTCGACCTTGCTCCAGTCGACGACGTTCCAGATGGCCTTGAGATAGTCGGCGCGCTTGTTCTGGTATTTGAGGTAATAGGCATGCTCCCAGACATCGATGCCGAGGATCGGGGTTCCTTCGACGCCCGAGATGGCCTTGCCCATGAGCGGGTTGTCTTGGTTCGGCGTGGAGACGATGGCGAGTTGGCCGCCGTTCACGACGAGCCAGGCCCATCCGGAGCCAAAGCGTCCGAGGCCGGCGGCCTCGAACTTCTCCTTGAAGGCGTCGAAGGTGCCGAACGCGGCGGTGATCGCCGCGGCGAGTTCGCCCGTGGGCGCTCCGCCTTTGCCGGGTCCGAGGAGATTCCAGAAGAAGGTGTGGTTCCAGTGCCCGCCGCCGTTGTTCCGGACGGGGCCGCGGATGTTTTCGGGAACGGACGCAAGGTCGCCGATCAGTGCCTCGAGGGACTTCGCCTCGAGCGCGGCGTTGCCGGCGATCGCCTTGTTGAGATTGTCCACGTAGGCCTTGTGATGGCGGCCGTGGTGGATCTCCATCGTGGCCGTATCGATGTACGGTTCGAGGGCTTCCTTGGGATAGGGCAGGGGTGCGAGTTCGTGTGCCATAAAAATCGGGGACGGTGCGTGTTGCTTGCGACGACCGGTCGGTGGGCTGGCCCCCGCCCGGAAGCGCGTTGAAGCTAACAGCAAAGCCGGGAACCGCAAGGCGAGCGGCGTCCGGCCGGAGGCGGGCCCCTCTCGTCCGCGCGGGCGCGGATGGCCGACCCGGCGTTGTCGGTATCCGCGGCGTCGTGGCGCGCGCGGGGCGGCCACAAGGCGGCAACAAAGGATGGCAAGCCGGCGACAACCCGGCGCCTTGCCCGCCGGGGGCCGCTTCCATAGCCTCCGACCATCGTGAGCCTCCCGTGCCCCGTGCCCGCATGCCGACCGGATTCCTGCCGGATCCCGTCGTTGTGCCCATTGAGCCGTGTCGGCGCCGGTTCCACGGTGGTCGTCAAACAGCTCACCTCGACACCCGAGATCAACCAACGCCTCCGCGAGATGGGGTTCGGCGAGGAACAGCGGGTCCGCGTGATCACGCTGCAATCCAACCTGCTTTGCCAAGTCTGCAATTCGAGGCTCGGTCTGAGCGCCCGTTTGGCCGAGCATATCCTCGTCGAGCCCGTCGGATCCGTCCGGCTCGCGGCCTGAAGCCGCGTCGTCGGTCTCCCGCCGGTCGACAGCCTCCCATGAGCGGCCCGCAGACATTGTCTTCCCTCGCCCCCGGCACCACCGCGGTGATCACCTCGATCCAGGTGCCGGTCGAGCGCCGCGCCCGTCTCCTCGAGATGGGATTGCTCGTCGGCACGCCGGTGGAGTTGGTCCGCTTCGCGCCGCTCGGCGATCCCGTCGAGCTCAAGGTCCGCGGCTACCACCTCACCCTCCGTCGCCACGAGGCCGATCTGGTGCTCGTGCAACCGCGCTGAACGCGATCCGTCCCCCCAAGCCGCCCATGGCCCCGTCGCAACGCCCGTTTCTAGCCGTCCTCACGGGAAACCCGAACTGCGGCAAGACCACGCTGTTCAATGCCCTCACGGGGCTTCGTGCCCATGTCGGCAACTACGCCGGCGTCACCGTCGAACGCAAGGAAGGTGCCCTCCTCGGCAATGCCGCGCCGCGACCGGTCACCGTCCTCGATCTCCCGGGCACCTACAGCCTCAGCCCCCAGTCGCTCGACGAGCAGATCGCCCGCGACATCCTCTTCCAACGACTGCCCGAGGTCGGCGAGCCCGACCTCGTGGTGGTGGTCGTCGACGCATCGAACCTGCAGCGCAATCTCTACTACGCGACCCAGGTCATCGAGCTGGGGTACCCGACGTTTCTCGCCCTCAACATGGTCGACGTGGCCCGCGAGAACGGGCACGAGATCGATGCCAAGGCATTGTCCGCCGCCCTGGGGGTCCCGGTGTTGCCGTTGGTCGCCAGCGCCGGCGAGGGCGTCCGCGATTTGTCCGCGGCCATCCAGGCGTTGGTGGCGCGCGGCTCGACCCGCGTGATCCCGCGAGGCTTCAGCGAGGTGCCGGAAGCCTACGGGCGCGAGGCCGAACAACTCGGGACCGTGCTCCGCGACGTGTTCCCGAATCGCGCCCGGCTCGCCGCCGCCGAGGCCATGCTCGTGCTGTCCGACGACCGCGTGTTGCGGGGTCACCCCGGATTCTATCCACCCGGCATCGACGACGCCGTGTCCGCGGCTCGGGCCCGGCTCGAGGCCGTCGGCATCGACTGGCGCAGCGCCGCGATCGAGGCCCGCTACGCGCGGGCGGCGGCGATCCAGATGGCCGTCACCACCGAGACGGCGCCGCCCGGGGAAACGGCGTCCGACCGGATCGACCGCGTCCTGACGGACCGCGTCTGGGGCCTGCTGGTGTTCGTCGGGATCATGCTGCTGATGTTCGTCGGCATCTTCTTCGTCGCCGAGGTTCCCAAGGACTGGCTGCAGGCGGGGGTGGATTGGCTGGCGGGCCGGATCGCGACGGCATTGCCGCCGGGCGATCTCAACGACCTGTTGTCGCGGGGCGTGGTGGCGGGCGTGGGCGCGGTGGTGGTGTTCCTGCCGCAGATCTGCCTGTTGTTCCTGTTCATCGCCCTGTTGGAGGACTCGGGCTACATGGCGCGCGCGGCATTCCTGATGGACCGGTTGATGAGCCGCGTCGGCCTGCACGGCAAGAGTTTCATCCCGATGCTGTCGTCGTTCGCCTGCGCGATCCCCGGGATCATGGCGACGCGGACGATCGAGACGCCGAAGGACCGGCTGGCGACCATCCTGGTGGCGCCGCTGATGAGTTGTTCGGCGCGGCTGCCGGTCTACACGCTGCTGATTTCGGCGTGCATCGGCGGCGGGGCGTTGAAGAAAGGGCTGACGCTCACCGCCATGTACGTGCTGGGCATCGTGGGGGCGTTGGGCATGGCGTGGTTGTTCAAGCGGACGTTGCTCAAGGGCGAGCCGCCGCCGCTGATCCTCGAACTGCCGCCGTACAAGCGTCCGGTCGCGACGGTGATCCTCCGCCACATGTGGGACCGCGCGCGGTTGTTCCTGCGGCGCGCGGGCACGGTGATCCTCGGGATCAACATCCTGCTGTGGTTCCTTGCGTCCTACCCGCGGGACGCGGCCCTGGCGGCCCGTTCGGACGCGACCCGGGCGCAGGCGGTCCGCCTGGCATTTCCGGACGCGGCGCCCGACGCCCTGGCGGCGCATCTGGCCGCGTTGCGCGCGGTGGATCTCGCCGCGACCAACCTCCCGCCCGCGGTGCGCGCGGCCGCCGACCGCGTGGCGACGGTGGATCACGACGAGGGCGGCGAGGCACTCCGCCACAGTTTCGCGGGCCGCGCGGGGGTGCTGCTCGAACCGTTGCTGAAACCGCTGGGCTTCGACTGGAAGATCGGCGTCGGCATCGTGGCCTCGTTCGCCGCGCGCGAGGTTTTCGTGAGCACGATGTCGGTGGTCTACAACGCCGGGACCGTGGAAGGTTCGGAAGGGGCGAGCACCACGGGATTGCTGGAGGCGATGCACCGCGAGAAGCGCGCGGACGGGAGCCCGGTGTACACCGCGCTGACCGGGATCGCCCTGATGGTCTTCTACGTGTTCGCGATGCAATGCGCGAGCACGGTGGCGGTGGTGCGTCGCGAGACGAATTCCTGGAAATGGCCGTTGTTCCAATGGGCCTACATGACCGGCCTGGCCTGGGTGCTGGCGTTCGCTGTCTACCAAGGCGGCCGGTTGCTGGGATTCTGAACGGCCTCCGCGCACGGGGCTGTCCGGGCCATCCGGACGCGCGATCCGTTGGCCGCGCCCTCAAGGGTTTGGCCGCGCGGCACCCAATTCCGCCGCCGCCGTGTTCACCGCGGCCAGCAACATGTCCCAGTCCGTGGCCGTGGTCTCCCATCCCGCGCTGAAGCGCAGCATGCGGTCCGACGCGCCCGTGCCCACCCGCATGGCGTCGAGGACATGGGACGGCTTTTCGCGGCCGCTCGAGCAGGCGCTGCCCGTCGAGGCGGCGATGCCGAGCCGATCCAGTTTCACCACCCACCGTCGCCGGCAATCGGCCGTGGCCGGCATCAGGACGGCGACGGTGTTCCAGAGGCGGGGCGCGTCGGCCCCGATCACGACGGCATCGGGCAACGCGGCCAGCAACCGCGCCGCGAAGCCGTCGCGCCACGCGAGGCGTTCGGCCGTGCCGGTCGCCGCGATGGCGTCGTCGCGTTCGGTGAGGGCGGCGGCGGATGCCACGATGCCCGCGACGTTCTCGGTTCCCGCACGGCGGCCTTCTTCCTGCGGCCCGCCGACGATCGACGGGGAGAACCCGTCGGGGCAACGGATCCATCCGACGCCCGCGGGTCCGCCGAACTTGTGGGCGCATCCGACGACGTAATCGCATTCCCCGAGGCCGTGGGACGCGAGTTTGCCGGTCCATTGGGCGGCGTCGCAGACGAAGGGGACGCCGTGGGCGCGGCAGAGGTCGCGTGCCTCCCGCCAGGGTTGGAGCACGCCGGTCTCGTTGTTGGCGGCCATGAGGACGACGGCGGCGGGGGATTCGCGACGCAGCGCGTCGGCGAGCCAACCGAGGTCGGCGGTGCCGAGGCCGGGAAGGACCGGGAAGGACCGGTGCCGGCCGGGGAACCAACGTTGGGCGGCGGCGAGGAAGCAGGGGTGCTCGACGGCGGACAACCAGAGCCCGGCGGTGGATGCCCCGGCGAGGTGCTGCAGGACGGCATTGGCGGACTCGGTGGCGCCGGAAGTCCAGACCAAGGAGCGGGCCGGGCAACCGAGCGACGCGGCGAGGCGATCGCGGGCATCGTCGATGGCCGCGGCGGCGCGGGCGCCGGCGCGGTGGGGTGCGGAAGGATTGGCGGCGAGGCGCGTGGCGGCGTCGATCCAGGCCCCGCGTGCGGCGGCCGAAAGCGGGTGCGTGGCGTTGTGATCGAAATACGTCACGGGCGGAGGATGCGCGCGGCGGGCGGATTTCCGCGAGAATTCTCCTGCCGCAGTCCGCGAAGCCCGGCTAGGTTGCGGACGTCAGCCGATGAGCTTGCCGCCCGCCCTCGCGTACAAACGTGCCACGTTCGCCGCCCAATTGCCGGCGGCGCACCGCTATTCCCCCTCCCACTGCTGGCTGTGCGACATGGGGGCGGGGCGCTGGCGGGTCGGCTACACCAAGTTCGCGCTGCGGATGCTGGGGGAATTGGTGGACGTGCAGTTCGAGCGCGCGGCGGGCGACGCGGTGCAGCCGGGGGACGTGTTGGGCGCGGTGGAAGGATTCAAGGCCTTGAGCGATCTCTATTGCGTGGGGACGGGAACGTTTGCCGGGGGCAATCCGGCATTGCGCGACGACCTGTCGACCCTGGGCCGCGACCCGCACGGCGCGGGATGGCTCTACGAATTCGACGGCCAGCCGGATCCGCGGTGCCTGACGGTGGAAGGATATCGGGATTTGCTGGACGCGACGATCGACCGGATGCTGGCGAAGCAGCAGGCGGAGGAACACGGATGAGCGAACCAACCGACGGCAACAACGTGGCCACGGGTGCCGAAGGGGCCGGGACGCCCGGGCACGCGGCGCGCTATTTCATGATCGGCGGTTTTCTCGGCGCGGGAAAAACGACGGCGGTCGCGGCATTGGCGCAACGACTGGCGGGTGCCGGGATGCGGGTGGGATTGATCACGAACGACCAGGGCAGCGAACTCGTGGACACGGCGATGTTGCGGTCGCGCGGGTTCGCGACGGAGGAGATTGCCGGCGGTTGTTTCTGCTGCCGTTTCGACTCCTTGGTGGACGCCGCGGACCGGCTGGACGCGGCAAGCCGCCCGGACGCGTTCGTGGCCGAGCCCGTGGGGAGTTGCACGGATCTGGTGGCGACGGTGACGTACCCGCTGCGGCGGATCTACGGCGACCGGTTCCGGATCGCGCCGCTGAGCGTCCTGGTCGACCCGGTGCGCGCCGAGCAGGTCCTGGGATTGGCGCCGGCGCGGAAGTTTTCCGACAAGGTCCTCTACATCTGGCGCAAGCAGGTGGAGGAAGCGGATCTCATCGTCATCGCGAAGACCGACCTGCTGGACGCGGACCGGCTCGACAGGGTGCGCGCGCGGTTGGCACTGGAATTCCCGGGCCGCGAAATCCTCGCCGTCTCGGTCAGGACCGGGGCCGGGATCGACGATTGGTTCGGGCGGCTGCTGGCGACGGAACAGGTGGCGCGGGCAACGATGGAAGTCGACTACGACGCGTACGCGGAAGGCGAGGCGCTGCTGGGTTGGCTCAACGCGACGGTGGCGATCGAGGCACCCGTGGCTTTCGACGCGAACGCGGTGTTGCGGTCGCTGGCGGAGGCGGTGCGGTCGCGGTTGGGGGACGCGGAGATCGCGCACCTCAAGATGACGTTCAGTCCGCGGGGCGGGTTGGGCGAACTGGCGGCGGTCAGCGTCGTGCGCAACGACCACGTGCCGGAACTGCGGCTCGAGCTCGACACGGCGGTCGAGGGCGGCCAAGTGATCCTCAACCTGCGCGCCGAGGCGGATCCGGAGTGGTTGCGGGACGCGGTGGCCGGGGCATTGCCCTCGATGGCGTCGGGATTCCCGGGAATGAAAGCGACTTTGGAGCACTGCGAACATTTCAGGCCGGGTCGACCGACGCCAACCCACCGCGAGGAGGCGGGTGTCCGATGAGCCCGGAGGGAACGACGGGAGGACCGGCGATCGTGTACTGCCATTGCAAGTACGCGCAGGTGTTGCCGGCCGCGACGAAGGAAGCGGTCCTGCGGCGGTTGTGCGATGCGGGGCTGCCGTTCGAGGCGGTGCCGGACCTTTGCGAGGCCTCGGCCCGACGGGACCCGGCGCTGAAGCGGTTGGCCTCGGCGGGGCCGATCAAGATCGCGGCGTGTTATCCGCGCGCGGTGAAGTGGCTGTTCGCGGCGGCGGACGCGCCGCTGGATCCCGCGACGACCGAGATCGTGAACCTCCGGGTGCTCGGCGCGGAGCCCGCGGCGGCAACGTTGCTTTCCACGGCACTCGAGGCCAACTTGCCGGCCGGCAAGGTCACGGCGTCGGATGCCCCCGGGGCGGCCGCCGCAACCAACCCAGCCGAATCCTGACATGGCTCTTTCCGATCGCACGCTGCGCGTCGTGGTATACGAAGGTCCCGGGGCAATCCCGGTGGACGGCGCGGCGCGTTATGCCGCCGTCTCGGCGCTGCTGGAGCGCGGTTTCGGCGTGACCCGCGCGGGTTCCGGGCGACCGGTGGCTCCGGCGGACGCGAGCCCGGTACTGGTGCTGGGACGATGGGATGGCGCGGTGCCGGAGCCGACGGGCGATCCGGCGGACGGGATCCGGACCCGGTGGGCGGCGTTGGACCCGGCGACGGCGGCCGACGAGGCGGAGCGGGCGCGGGCCGAACTGGGCGCGCCGGTCCCCGGGGCCTGGAAGCCGTGGTTCCCGGTGATCGACTACGACCGGTGCACGAACTGCATGCAGTGCCTGAGCTTCTGCCTGTTCGGGGTGTACGGCGTCGATTCGGCGCGGCGGATCCAGGTCCAGAACAACGACCAGTGCAAGACCCAGTGCCCGGCCTGTTCCCGCGTGTGTCCCGAGGCGGCGATCATGTTCCCGAAATACAAATCGGGACCCATCAACGGCGACGTCGTGAGCGATTCCGACCTGGGACGCGAGAAGATGAAGATCGACATCTCGGCGCTGCTGGGCGGCGACGTGTACTCGATGCTGCGGACCCGGAGCGAGCGGGCGCAGTCGCGGTTTTCCAAGGAACGCGATTCGGACAAGGCGCTGGCGGAACGGCAGAAATGCCTGACGAAGCTGGCGGCCCTGGCGGGCGACATCCCGGCCGAGGTGCTGATGAGCCTGCCGTCGCCGGAAGAGATCTCCCGGAAGGCGGCGGAAGCCGCGGCGCGCGCGCGGGCGGCGCTGGCACCGGAAACCACGGCCCCGGGAACCTGAGGCGCGCGCGATGTTGCCCACCCTCGTCTACCGAACGCTCAGGACCGCCGACTTCGGCTGCGTGCGGAAATTCGCGTGGAACTTCGGCGTGAAGGGATTGCTTTCCGTCGAGCGGTTCAAGCGCCGGATCCGGCGCGGCGAGTACTTCCCGCCGTTCCTCTACCTCTCCATCCTGAACTCCTGCAACCTTCGCTGCCAGGGATGCTGGGTGGACGTCGAGGCGGAGCGGACGGAGATCGACCTTGCGACGCTGAACCGGACGATCGAGGACGCGAAGGCGCACGGGAACGCGTTCTTCGGGATCCTCGGGGGCGAGCCGTTCATGCACCCGGAGTTGCTGGACCTGCTGGCGGCGCATCCGGACTGTTATTTCCAGATCTTCACCAACGGCCAGTTCATCACCGAGAAGATCGCCGAACGCCTCCGCCAGTTGGGCAATGCCACGCCGCTGGTGTCGATCGAGGGGCGCGAGATCACCAGCGACGAACGGCGCGGCAACAAGGACGTGCTCAACCGGACCCTGCGCGGGCTCGGTCACTGCCTGGACGCGGGGTTGCTGACGGGCGTGGCGACCAGCGTGTGCCGGACGAACATCGACGAACTGCTGACGCGCGGCTGGCTGGAGGAACTGATCCGGCGCGGCGTGCACTACGTCTGGTACCACACCTACCGGCCGGTCGGCCCGAAGATGAATCCCGGGTTGGCGTTGCGCCCGGACCAGTTGGTGGCGGTCCGGAAGTTCGTGGTGCAGATGCGGTCGGAAATGCCGATCGCGATCATCGACGCCTATTACGACCACCGGGGCCAGGCGGTGTGCCCGATGAGCACGGGGATCAGCCACCACGTGGGTCCGGCGGGCGACATCGAGCCGTGCCCGATCATCCAGTTCGCGGTGGAGAACATCCGCGACGGGCGCGGGGTGTACGCGACGATGCGGGATTCGGCGTTCCTGAAGGATTTTCGGGAACTGAGCGCCCAGGCCACGCGGGGTTGCGTGGTGCTCGAGCGGCCGGATCTCGTCAAGGAGTTGGCGTTGCGGCACGGCGCGCGCGACACGACGCGTCGGGGGACGGCGATGGCGGAGATCGAGGCCATGGCCCCCCGCTTCAGCCAATGGTTGCCGGGCGAGGAAGTGCCCGAGCGCCACTGGATGTACCGCCTCTCCAAAAAGTATTGGTTTTCCGATTTCGGCGCCTACCGCCGGACCGAGCACGACGCCGAGGGACGCGCGCGCCAATTGCGCGGCCAATTGGAGTCCCCCGTGCCCGCCTCGCCCGCGCGGCCCACCCCAGCAACCGTTCCCACGCCATGACCGAATCCACGATCCAGTTTGCCGCCGCGTCGCCCGTCGGGCTGCCGCGCCTCGTGCCGCAGCAAAAGTGGCGTCCGACGAAAAAGAACATCCCGCCCACCGTGCTCCAGCGGCAGCACTTCCTGGGCGTGGTCCGGGAATACGTCGCCGAGCACCATCCGGTCCCGCCGATCCCCGTCCCCGAGCTCAAGGTCCATGCCGACGCCATCGTGGCCCGGTTGGGGTGCGATCCCGTCTTCCGCGATTTCATCGGCGTGCTCGTGAACAACGAGCTGTGGCGCGAGCAATTGGCCGGGGTGCCGTTCGAGCGGCGGTTGCTGTTGTTGCCGAAATGCCTCCGGGTCGAGTCGAAGTGCCCCGCGCCCTTCGACGAGTTCGGTTTGCTCTGCAAACAGTGCGGCCTCTGCTCGATCCAGGATCTCACCATCGAGGCGGAAAAACTGGGGTACGCCGTGCTGGTCGCCGAGGGATCCGCCGTCGTCATGAGCCTCATCCAGACCGGCAAGATCGAGGCCATCGTTGGCGTCAGTTGCCTCAGCGTGCTCGAGCGCGCTTTCCCGTACATGGAGGCCGCGGCCGTTCCCGGCGTCGCCGTCCCGCTCCTCCAGGACGACTGCATCGACACCAACGTCGACCTCGACTGGGTGTGGGATTACATCCATCTCACCGCGGACGACCGGACCCGGCGGCTGGATCTGGGCCGGTTGCGCGACGAGGTGGATTTCTGGTTCGCGCCGGCCTCGATGGACCTGCTGATGGGTGTCGCCAAGAGCGAGACCGAGCGGATCGCCCGCGAGTGGCTGGGCCGGGCCGGCAAGCGTTGGCGTCCTTTCCTGACGGTGGCGGTGCACCAGGCCCTGGTGGGCGGCGGCGACGAAACGGTTTCGGACGACGTCCGGCGCGTCGCGCTGGCGGTGGAATGTTTCCACAAGGCGTCGCTGATCCACGACGACATCGAGGACGACGACGCGGAGCGCTACGGCGAACCGACCCTGCACAGCCAGTTCGGCGTTCCCGTGGCGTTGAACGTCGGGGACCTGTTGATCGGCGAGGGCTACCGGTTGCTGGCGTCGTGCGGCGCGACCGCCGAGGCCAAGGTGGAAATGCTCCGGGTGGCCGCGGAAGGACAACGCGAACTGTGCCGCGGGCAGGGCGCGGAATTGTTGTGGACCCGCCGGCCGGGCGTGCTCACGCCGTTGCAGGTGGTCGACATCTTCCGGCAGAAGACGGCGCCGGCCTTCGAGGTCGCGCTGCGTCTCGGGGCCATCCTCGCGGGCGGGCACGACGAAGTCGGCGACGTGCTGGGCACCTACAGCCGCGCGTTGGGCATCGCGTACCAGATCCGGGACGACCTCGACGACCTCGGGCCGGAAGGGGAAGGCGGCGACATCGACGGGCGCCGGCCAAGCCTGCTGCTGGCCGTGGCCCGCGACCGGTCGTCGGGCGAGTCGCGGGAAAAGCTGGACCGGTTCTGGCGGCGCGAGGGGGTTCCGGACGCGGCGGCCACGGCGGCGTTGTACCGGGAAGTCGGTGCGGACGAGCGGTGCCGCCACCTGCTGGAGAGCTACCAGGAAGAGGCGATCCGGTCGTTGGCGTTGCTGGACAACCCCAGCGTGAAGGGGTTGTTGCGGCGGGTGGTGGGGAAGATCTTCAACGACGTCGAGATCAAGGGTTGGTGCCGCGAGCAAGAGCAGACGGCGGCCCGCCGGCGTGCGGCGGCCGCGGAGCCGACGGCCTCGGCGGCGGCGTGACGAACCCGTGAGCCTGCGGCGCCAACTCCTGCAGGTGGCCCGGTTGGCACCGCGGCGGCTCGGGGATTCCGTGGATCTGGTCCGCGGCTTCTACCGGCGTTGCCTCGGCGACGACGGGGTGGGTCGCGACCGCGGCGGCCACCCGGACCTCTATTACACGATCTTCGCGCTCGCCGGCGCGGAGGCGTTGGGCGTGGAGGTGCCGCGGGCGGGGACCGAGGCCTGGCTGCGCGGCTTCGGCTCCGGCGCGGGACTGGATCTCGTCCATCTGGGGGCGCTGGCGCGTTGTTGGGCGGCCATCGGCACCGAACGGATGCCGCCGGGAATCGCCGATGCCCTCCTGGAACGGCTGGAAACCTTCCGGAAACCCGACGGCGGCTACGAGGGCGACGCGCGCTTGGCCCACGGGACCGCCTACGGGGCGTTCGTGGCGCTGGGCGCCTGCCAGGATCTGGGAAGGGTCCCGCCCCGCGCGATCGAGTTGGTGCGGGGATTGAAGCAATTGGAGACGCCGGACGGCGCCTGGGCGAACGCGCCGGGACTCCCGGTGGGATCGCTGAACGCGACGGCGGGCGCGGTGACCCTGATCCATCAGTTGGGTTTTCCCATCAACCAGGCCGTCGGCGACTGGATCCTCGGGAGCGAGCATCCCGCGGGCGGATTCCTGGCGGTGCCGGGCGCGCCGATCCCGGACCTGCTGTCCACCGCCACGGCGCTCCACGCGCTGGCATGCCTCGAGCGCCGCGTCACCAGCGAGGTCCACGAACGCTGCCTGGATTTCATCGACACGCTGTGGTCGGCCGAAGGCGGGTTCCACGGACACTGGGCGGACGACCATCTCGACGCGGAATACACCTTCTACGGCCTGCTGGCGCTGGGCCACCTTGCCCTGTGAATGCCGCGGAACCGGGAACCTTCGCCGCGGCGCGCGACCGTCTGGCCGGGGCATTGCTCGCGCGGATCGACGCTTCGGGCCACTGGCGCGGGCATCTGAGCAGCAGCGCGCTTTCGACGGCGACCGCGGTGACGGCCTTGGCGACGGTGGGCGCCCCGGGGGACGCGGATCTGGTGCGCGGTGGACTCGACTGGCTGGCGCGGCACGCGAATGCCGATGGCGGTTGGGGCGACACGGTGCGAAGCCGGAGCAATCCCAGCACCACGGCGTTGGCCTGGGCCGCTTTCGGGGCGGCGGGTGGCGACGGCACGCACGGGGAAACCGTGCGGCGCGCGCGGGCGTATCTGGAGCGCTTTGCGGGGGACGGCGGCGATCTCGTCGGGGCGATCGAGGCACTCTACGGAAACGACCGCACGTTCAGCGTCCCGATCACGATGACGCTGGCGCTGTCGGGCCGATTGGGCGCGGACGGATGGCGTCGGGTGCGGCCGTTGCCGTTCGAGTTGGCGATGCTGCCGCGCGCATGGTTCGGGGCGATGCGGCTTCCGGTGGTGAGCTACGCGTTGCCGGCGTTGATCGCGATCGGCCAGGTCATCCACGCGCGGTCCGGTCGGACGCACCCGCTGCGGTCGTTGGCGCGCCGCCGCACCCTGGGGGTGCTCGAGGGTTTGCAGCCGCCGAACGGCGGATTCCTCGAGGCGACGCCGCTCACGAGTTTCGTGACGATGAGCCTCGCCGGGATGGGCGAGGGCGGGCACGTCGTGGCGCGGCGCGGCGCGGCGTTCCTCCGGGCATCGGCGCGGGCGGACGGGAGTTGGCCGATCGACACCGATCTGGCGACGTGGGTGACCACGCTGGCGGTGAAGGCGCTGCGGCAATGTCCGGGTGCCTTGGATCCCGGCCGTCGCGCGGCCCTGGCGTCGTGGATCCTCGGGCAACAGGGACGGGTCGTGCATCCGTACACGGGTGCCGCGCCCGGGGGGTGGGCATGGACCGATTTGCCGGGAGGGGTTCCCGACGCGGACGACACGGCGGGCGCGTTGCTGGCACTGCGGTCGTTGGCCGGCCCGGACGGGCGGGCCGAGCCGGGGTTTCGTTCGGCGGCGGAGGCGGGTTGCCGGTGGTTGTTGGGCGTGCAGAACCGGGATGGCGGCGTGCCCACCTTCTGTCGCGGGTGGGGAACGCTGCCCTTCGACCGGAGCACGCCCGAACTCACGGCACACGCGCTTCGGGCCTGGTCCGCGTGGGAATCGGGCCTGCCCGTGGCGTTGCGGGAGGACGTGGCCCGCGCGAAGGAACGCGCGTTGCATTACCTCGTGGCAAGCCAGCGGGCGGACGGCGCGTGGCTGCCGCTCTGGTTCGGCAACGAGGCCGCGGCGGACCAGGAAAACCCGGTGTATGGGACGGCCCAGGTCCTGGCCGCGCTGCAGGACGCCGGGGGGGTGGACACGATCCGGGCCGCGCGCGAACGCGGCGCGGCATTCCTGTTGTCGGCGCAGAATGCCGACGGTGGTTGGGGCGGCGCGCGCGGCGTGCGGTCGAGCATCGAGGAAACCGCCCTCGCCGTGGACGCCCTGTGCGGGATCGCGGCCGGACGCGACGCCGCCGACGCCGCGGCCCGACGCGGCGGCATGTGGTTGGCGGCGGCGACCCGGGACCCGGCGTCGGTCGAGGCTTCCCCGATCGGATTGTATTTCGCGCGGCTCTGGTACTTCGAGGACCTGTACCCGCTGGTGTTCGCGACGGGGGCGCTGGGCCGATTGGCAGCCCGGTCAGAGCACGGTTGAGTCGTCGCGCTTCTCGAGTTTCAGCAGGTGCTTCTTCACCACCTCGACCTGTTTGGTCAGCTCGTACAACGCTTTCAACAACTCGGCCTGCGTGGGCGCGTCAGCAAGCTTCGGCACCAGCGGGTGGATGCCCGTGACGGAGGCCGCGATCCCGTGGACCGCGGCGCGGATCTGCTGGATGGCTTCGGGACGTTGCATGGGATCGATCTCAGAAAGCCGGTTCGTGCGCGGCCAATGCGGCGAGCACGGCCGCGCCGGCCCGCTGCGGCATGACGCGCCCGCCATGCCGCAACACCTGCTCCCGAACCGCGGGCATGGCGTTCGACGGCGCGACGAGATGGCGCGCGTAGCGCGGGTCGAGCATCGGCAGGTCGTTGAAGTGGTCGCCCGCGGCGAAGGTTTCCCCGGGCGCGATGCCAAGGATGCGCTGCAATTCGCCCAGGGCCGTGCCCTTGGTGTAACCCACGTGCGAGAGCCGGATGTAGATGTCGTTGCGGACCGCGGCGAGCCCGGGATGGGCGCGGCACAGTGCCGAAAGCTCGGTCTCGATCGCGTCCATCTGCGGATTCGAGGTCGCGATGACGCAGAGCGGGGACCAGGGATCCTGGTAGAACGACGCGTCGAACCGGCGCGAGAGATCGTCGAGCTTCAGGGCGATTTCGGACGCGAGGGCCTCGAAGATCTCGGCATGCCGGCGGGTGCAGTCGGAGTTCCAGGGCTCCACCGGCACGTAGTGGCCGTGCTCGTTGCGGTAGATCTCGCGTTCGACGAGGACGAGGTAGTCGGGATGGACCCGGGCTTTGGCGCGGGCCAACGACTCCAGCAGGCTTGCCATCTCGCGGCCGGTGTTGATGACCCACTTGGTGCCGCGCGACTGGAACTCGGCGATGCGGTCCTCGAATCCGGGCGCGAAGGGCGCGTGGGCTAGGTCCTCGTGGATGGTGCCGTCGAAGTCGGTCGAGATCAGCCGGAGTACGGTGGGCGCGGAATCACTCATCGATACCCGGGAGTCTGGCGTCGCCGGGGCGCGGTGTCAGGTGCGAAGCGGGGGGAATTCCTTGGTCACGAGGCGTCCGGCGTCCCGTCGCCCGG
>Ga0114969_10000226_pt1 | contig 47330 bp, 47 predicted proteins | sample M_130807_MF_Meta_FD_87316 | JGI IMG/M metagenome (GOLD analysis project Ga0114969, IMG submission 87316) | Freshwater microbial communities from Lake Montjoie, Canada to study carbon cycling - M_130807_MF_MetaG | ecosystem: Environmental > Aquatic > Freshwater > Lake | place: Lake Montjoie... | reverse complement strand
TTCGAGTACGGCGTACTCGGTGAGGGTCTCAACAACGGCATGCCCCTCAAGGTCTGCTTCGACCACGACGATGGCTCCGGACTCGACGTCATCCAGTTCCAGCCCGCGTAACCCACGCCCGCTCGCACAAAACGAAGAGGCCCGGCGCGTTGCGCCGGGCCTCTTCGTTTCTCGAGGTAACTCGTACTGCGCGCTAGTCCTTGCCGAGAATGATCGTCGCCGCGGCGTGCGTGCCGCCGAGCTGACCGCCGTTGCCGTGCGCGACGGCGAGGTCAGCCTTCGCACGCTGCGAGGTCGACTCGCCGCGCAGCTGCCTCGCTGCTTCCGTGAGCAGGAAGATGCCGCGCATGCCGGGGTGGTTCGAGGAGAGCCCGCCGCCGTCGGTGTTCAGCGCAGGCCCGCTCGACGCATCGAAGCGCAGCGAGTTGTTGGCGAGGTAGTCCTTGATCTCGCCCTTCTTGCAGAAGCCGAGGTCCTCCAGGATCGTCGCGACGGTGATCGTGAACGAGTCGTAGATCATCGCGATATCGATCTCGTCGGGGCGCACGCCGGCCATCGCGAACGCGGGCGGCCCCGACTGCGCACCCGCACTCGTGGTGATGTCCCCGCCGTTCTCGCGGTACTTGGTCGCCTCGCCGGTGCCGAGGATCCACACCGGCTTCTTCTTCGTGTCCTGCACGACATCCTTCGAGGCGATCACCACCGCACCGCCGCCGTCCGAGACCATGCAGCACTCGAGCAGGTGCAGTGGGTCGGCGATGATCCGCGAGTCGAGCACGTCCTCGACGGTGATGTCGCGAATGTCCATGAACGCGAGGTCATTCATCGCCTGCACGGCCTGCGGATTGCGCATCGCGTGCGCACGGGTCGCGACCGAGATCTTCGCGAGGTCCTCGGAGCGCGTGCCGTACTGGTGCATGTGGCGGTGCGCGACCATCGCGTAGCCCGCGATTAACGTCATGCCGTACGGGTCTTCCATATTCGTCTGCCAGGTCGGCATGCCCGCACCAGTGACGTTGCCCGTGCCGATCGGTCGGCGATAGCTCGCGGCGATCGAGCCGTACGACAGCAGTGCGACCTTCGCCCGCCCTGCCGCGATGTCACGAGCAGCGTGCGCCGCGTGGAACTCGTACGAGGAGCCACCGACAGCTGTGGTGTCGATCACCTGCGGGTGGATGCCGAGGTACGCGGACAGGCCGAGCCCTGCGCCGCCCTCGCCCTCTGAGGCGTCGTAGATGGCGTCGACGTCGCTCAGCGACAGCCCAGCGTCATCGAGTGCTGCTCGAATCGACTCGACCTTGATCTGCATCGCGGAGCGCCCGGGCGCCATCCGCAGCGGGTACTCGTGGATCCCGACGATCGCGGCCTGACGATCCGGCATGGCGCGTCCCCCATCGAACTGACAATCGAGCTGGCGGAAGCCAGCGCGCGTTCGTGATACGTCCCGCCCGATCGAGGTGTCAAGGAACCCGCCATACGGGCAGCACAGCGGCACGATGGCGAGGATCTACGGGGCTTTCCGGGCTGTTGACCCGTCCGGGGGATACAATATAGTCAGTTCGGCTACAGAGGACGGATGTGATATCCGCCATCCGCAGCCCGGATCGCGCCATCGAACCCCGCAGTGGCAGGCACATGCGAGCGGCAATTGTCGACCCGCAGAGCCACCGTGAGGCCCGAAGGCGTAGACGCTGATGCGTCGCAATCCGCATGGCCGGCCCTGCACCAGCAGGACAGCTCCGGTCGGATGCGAACGGGAGGTTTGGCGTGAAGATCGGGATCGTTTCTGACATCCACTGCGATGTCGTCGCCTTCCAGCGAGCGCTGGAGGAGATGGGTCCCGTAGACCTCATCATGGGCGCCGGTGACTGGGTCCTCCAGTACCGCTTCTCCAACGAGATCTACGACATGATCCGGGACTACAACATCATCGCGGTCCGCGGAAACCACGACATGGCCATCGCCTCGTCTGCCGGTGCCGCGCTCCGCGCTTCTGGCAAGATCAGCCAGGAGCACCTCGAGCGCCTCGACAACATGCCGGCCGTGGTCGAAGTGCATGTCGAGGGCAAGCGCATCGTCATGATGCACACGAGTCGCCTCGACCCCACCGGTGGTGGGCGTGACCTCGGCGGCGCCGCGCTCGGCAAGGTCGTGCACCACTACGCGTACAACGGCGGCTCGTACGGTCGCTTCTCAGCGGAAGAGCTCGGCGAAAAGGCCCTGCTCGATGAGACCTACATCATGGGGAAGAACTCGACCCCCACGACCGCGACCAACAACGGCGAGGTCTTCATCGTCGCGCAGGACGACGGCTTCCAGCAGCACTCGATGTCCGACCTCCCCGAGGTCGGCGCCGATGTCCTGGTCGTCGGTCACACGCACCAGCCCGTCGTGGCCGAGCAAGGCCAGCGCCTGGTGGTGAACCCCGGTTCGCTGGGTCAGCCCCGTAACCCCGCGTTCCCCCACCGTCGCACCTTCATGATCCTCGACACGAAGGACTGGAAAGCCTCGATGGGCGAGTTCCAGCAGCAGGCATACGACGAGATCTAGCCAACGCAGCGCTCCAACACGACGAGGCCGGGCAATCGCCCGGCTTCGTCGTATCTATCGAGACTCACGCCCGCGTGGGGGAGGGAAATTCATCGCTCGTCCCCCTACCATGCCCCCGTGACCAAGCCCGCACGGCGTCGAGGAGTGGATGGCCTTCTTCCGCGACCCGGACGAGAACATGCTCGGACTAATGTCGCAGGTCGCGCCCGTGAGCTAGCCGCCGCACCACCAATCCCGCAGATCGCCGCAGTTCAACGCTAAGCCGCCTTCCGTCGTTCCCAATAGCGGAGCTATCCTGATCGCGCGGGGTTTGTAGGACTGCAACGGTATGGGGCGACCGACTCGTGCCCGCGCGATGCGCTGGCTCACACTCTTCGCATTGATCTGCGCGCTGCTGACGCCAGCGCAGACGGCGCTCGCTGCCTCCGAGCTCGCCACCCCAGCACGCACGCTGCCCGCCCCAGTCGCTCCGGCTGAGGGCTTCACGACCGGCTCGCGCGCAACGGTAGCGACCGGCGGCGATGGCCTCCGCATGCGCGGTACCCCGAGCGTCAACGGCACCATGATTGCGAGCCTCCCCGACGGCACCACAGTGGCAGTCGCGGACGGTCGAGTCAGCACGGACGGCTACTGGTGGCAGCGCGTCACGGCCTACGGCCTCACCGGCTGGGTCGCAGAGATGTACCTGCGCCCGGCTGCCGCCCCGACGAACGTCGTACAGAGCTCGGGCGGCTGCCCCGCGGCCTCCGCGCCAGTTCCTCCACCCGCGGCCGTGACGCAGCCCACGCCGGTTCCCATCGTGGCAACTCCGCCCCCTGCGAGCCCGCCGGCGGCCACGAACGCCGTCTTCGGCACCATTCCCCAGTCAGGCTTCGGGCTCGTCGTATGGGGCGGTGGCACGCCCGAGGCGGTCGCCACGGCCTCGGCGGATGGCGGCTGCAAGCTCAAGTCGATCTGGATCACCGGCAACAGCGGCGAGTTCGTCGGCTACGCCTACGGCGCGCCGGCCTTCGTGAACAAGCCGTGGTCGGATCGCTTCCCCGACGGGCTCGCCGGCAACACGCCGTTAATCCTCGTCTGCGGTGGCCCCTCGAACGTCGCGCTCAAGACCTCGAACCTCACCGAGGCCGACCCGGCCGTCCCACCGTTGCCGCTTGCCGGGCCGCCGGCGCTCGGCCCACTCGTGCCCGCCGCGAACATCGTCCCGGCGCCGTGGGCCTCACCGCCCGTCGCCGCGAAAGTGATCACTCCACCGACCACCAATGCGCTCGCCGCGCTCGTGCTCGACGGCTCGTCCGGCGCGGTGATGTACGAGAAGAACGGCCACCTCGCCGTGCCGCCCGCGAGCCTCACGAAGATCGTGACCGCGATCCTCACCGTCGAGGCGAAGAACCTCGACTCATGGGTGACCGTGAACGTCGACAGTCGTGTGATGTACGGCAGCAGCGTGATGGGCCTGGTACCCGGCGACTGCTTCAAGGTGCGTGACCTGCTCTACGGCCTGATGCTCCCGTCAGGTAACGACGCCGCGCTCGCGCTCGGACGCTTCGAGGCCGGCTCCGACGACGCCTTCGTCACACAGATGAACGCGCTGGTGAAGCGGCTGAACCTGACCGACAGCCACTTCGTAAACCCGCACGGCCTCACCGCGCCCGGTCACGTCGCCTCGGCGTACGACCTCGCGCTACTCGCGAGGTATGCGATGACGCTGCCGGACATCACGGCGGTTGTCGGCACGCAGAACTGGAGCGCACAGGGCTCGCGCACGATTCCGCTGAGCAACGTGAACACGTTCCTGCCGATCTACCCCGGTGCCGACGGCGTGAAGACCGGATTCACCGAGGAAGCCGGGCGCACGCTGGTCGCGTCCGTCACGAAGAACGGCCGTCGCGTCTTCGTGGTGATCCTCAACTCGACGAATCGCGACGGCGACGCGAAATCGCTCTTTAATTGGGCGTTCTCGACTTACATCTGGGGCTAACCAGCATCTGACGCGATACGGGCGAATCGCACGCGCTTGTGAGCACCCATACCATCGAGCGCGATGACTGACGCTCCGATTGCACCGCCGCCGCCACCAACACACGAGGCGCAACACACGAGGCGCAACCCGCGTCGAGCAACCCGCGTCGAGCAACCCGCGTCGAGCACTGCCACGCGCGTGCTCGCTGTCCTCGGAACATTGCTCGTGGTCACGTACGTGCTCGCGACGCTGCGCATGCCGCTGCCCCGCTACTTCGAGGGCGCGGAGACCAGTCTCGACTTCGTCGCGATGCTCGGGCCCGGCTGGCAGCACCCGACGTTGCTGTACGTGACGTTCGCGTGCAGCGTGCTCACGCTGTGGGGTGCGGCGCTCGTCAGCGTGCTGCGCACGAGCGCGCACACGCGTATCTCTCGAGTTGTGCTATTCGGCCTACCGGCACTGATGGCACTCGCGCTGCTGCCGATGTACCCACCAACCGCGGTCGACATGTTCCATTACCAGGTAATGGGCCGGATCTTCTGGATCTACGGCGCCAATCCGCTCACCACGCCGCAGGGCGACTTCCCGTATCCGATCGGCATCTCCTGGTCCGACCTCGCCTCACCGTATGGGCCGCTCTGGTCGTTCATCGTGGCACCTGCAGCGTTACTCCCCGGCGATCACTTTGTCACGGGTCTGCTCGCGTACAAGGCGCTCTCGATAGTCTCGCTCGCGGGCTGTACGGCGCTGATCTGGACGCTCGTCCGCCGCACCCTGCCGGGCACCGAGGTCTTCGCGGTCGTGCTCTTCGCATGGAACCCCTTCGTGCTGATGCGCGTCGTCGGCAACAGTCACAACGATCTCTGGATGATGCTCTTCGTGCTGGCCGCGCTCGAACGCATGGAGCGCACGAGGTGGACACAGGCGATCGCGCTGCTCGCACTTGGCGTGCTGCTGAAGTTCGTCCCAGCGCTGCTCGGGCCACCCTTCCTGCTCTACATCTGGACGCATGCGGAGGGGTCGAGGCTGCGACGCTTCGGTCACATCGCACTCGCAGGCCTCGTGAGTCTCGTGCTCACAGTGCTGTGCTACGCGCCGTTCTGGGTGGGCATCGAGACGTTCGACAACGTGCGCAAGGAATCCGCGCACATGATCACTTCGACGCCGGTACTGCTGTCGCTCGTCACGACACACTGGTTCGAGGAGCCCCTCGCGACCAACCTCGCCTCGTGGATCCCGAAGGCGCTCTTTGCCGCGTGTTACCTCGCGTTCACATGGGAGGCACGGCGAGACTTCAATCGCCTCGTCGGCATGTCGTTCGCAATCTGCTTCATCTACCTCGTGCTGGCCGCATCGTGGTTCCGACCGTGGTACATGCTCTGGCCGATCGCCATCGCGGCGCTGCGGCCGCGCACCTGGCTCGGCGCGATGGTCGTGGTGATCTCGATCGCCTGTGCGTTCCCCGACCTCGTCGAGCAGTTCCGCGCAGATTGGCCGCTGATCGCCGAGTACGACCGCGCAATCGCCGCGCCGATCGTGCTCGGCTTCCTGCCGCCGCTCGTGGTCTGGCTGGTCGGCGTCGGGCTCACCGACTCGTTCAGCCTCGTGCGCCGCGAGGTCACGCCCCGCCTCGACTGACGGCACGATTCGCACGAGCCGTTGCCAGAAACGCGCACCTGCCCCACCATGCCCGAGGCCCACGAGGCCCACGAGGCACCTACCACCATCCACAGCAAGGACGACCACATGACCACCGAGTCCGACGGCAACGCGCCCGGCATCCCCCAGCTCGACGGCGAGATTCAGGAGCTGGCTGGCCTGCAGTACATCGAGGAGCAGGAGGGCGACGGCGCCTCCCCGCAGCCCGGCCAGCGCGTCACGGTGCACTACACGGGCTGGCTGACCGACGGTTCGCGCTTCGACTCGTCGCGCACCTCGGGACGCCCGTTCACGTTCAACATCGGCGCCGGCATGGTGATCCAGGGCTGGGACGTCGGCGTCGCCACGATGAAGATCGGCGGCAAGCGCCGCCTGATCATCCCCTCGACGATGGGCTATGGCGCGGGCGGCTACCCGCCGGTGATCCCGCCCGCTGCGACGCTGATCTTCGACGTGGAACTGCTCGAGGTCGAGTAAGCACGCCTGCACGCACACCTCGCACCACAGCACGAAGCCCGGCCAATGGCCGGGCTTCGTCGTCTGTACCAACGTTCGAGGACGACTAGACGCTACACCGTCTCGAGGAACGGCCGCAGCGCATCGAGGAACCCCGGCGTGTTCTGCGTGTGCACGTTGTGGCCGCACTTCTCCACTTCGGCGAAGTGGCCGTTCGGCAGCGCCTCGACGAACGCCTGCGCGTCGGCAGGCTTCACGATGTTGGAGTGCTCCCCGCGCACCACGAGCGCGGGGCAGCCAATCACCTTGACGTCCTCGAGCGTCACTTCACTGGCCGGGCCACGCACGCGGTCGGCCTCGTGCAGCACGCGGTCGGACTTCGCGATCAGCTTGCCGTCGACGCGCTTGATCAGGTTGTAGCGAGCAGTGCGCTCGATGTGCTCGAGTGACCGGAACGGATCGTACTTGCGCACGCTCTCGATGAAGTCTTCGATGCGGTCAAACTCGATGTTCTGGCGCATGAAGTCGCGAATCTCGCGGCCCCCCTCACCCGTGCGCACCGGCGCGATGTCCACGAACACAACAGCACGAGGCAGCTCGGGGTGTTCGAGCGCGATCTGCATCGTCACGCCGCCCCCCATCGAGTGACCGATGATGATCGGGTGCTCGATACCCTGCTGCGCCATGAATGCGAGCGCGTCGGCCGCCATCGCCCCACGCGAGTAGTTCTGGTCGCGCGTCCACTCGCTGTCGCCGTGCCCACGCTGGTCGATCGCGAACACGTGGTAGCGGTCGCTCAAGTGCAGGCTCACGAGGTCCCATGCGTGCGAGCTCTGGTTCACGCCGTGCAGCAGCACCACCGGCGGCGCACTCGGGTCGCCCCATTCGAGGAAGTGCAGGCGCTCGTTCCGGACGACGGTGTTGCGTGAGACGTATCGAGTCGGCACCTGATGCGCGATACCGAGGTCGCGGGCACTGGTGAGCAGGCTCGCCAGCTCATCGGACTGGGTCATATCCAGCGGCTCGAGGCCGTCCGCGATCTGGTTCAGATGTGACGCGTCAGTCTCGACCATCGCGACCTCCTCGGTCCGGCGGCGCGGATGTCCGCTCCTGCCGGCCAGCGTCCGCATGATACGCCTGACAGCAGCGCTACCATGGTCGAGCACGCTCGCTCCGGCAGCCTCAGGAGGAAGAATGCACGTCGTACGCAGCACTGATGGCGACACCACCGACCGCACTGGCTCGGCGATCTTCGATGGCACGGTGCACGGCCACGCCCTCTCCGAGGGCCGAAGCGAGCAGATCAACGCCGCGATCGTGCACTTCTCGCCGGGCGCGAAGACGCGCATGCACCGCCACGCCAGCGACCAGCTGCTCTACATCGTCGCGGGCATCGGCAAGGTCGGCGCGAACGGCGAGGAGCACACAGTGGGCGCCGGCGACTTCGTCGTGATCCCCGCCGGCGAGGACCACTGGCACGGCGCCGGCGACACCGGCTCGCCGATGTCGCACCTCACCATCACGCTCCCCGGCGGCGAGACGATCGTCGAAGGGCAGCCCCAATAATTCCAAGGCCAGGAGATCGAGGCGTCCTCGATCGCTCCGTCAGGTCTCGTGACGCAGCACGAACAGCAGCCCGCCGATCACGAGGCTGTACACGAGCAGCGCGACGAAGTCGTTGAGTAGGAAGCCGCGGTTCACAAAGATCGCGAGCGTCAGCCCACCGATCAAATACACCGCCATCAGCACGACGAACGGCAACAGCCCGCGCGGCGTCGCCACCAGCGTCTGACCATCCGAGACCAGCCGCGTGCGCGCCCACAGCCGCGACAGCCAACCAATGCGCGGATCCGCCTGCCGCCCCCATGGTGTCGAGGTGCCCTCGAACATGTGGAACACCGGCAACGGCACACGCTCCTGGATGCGCGTACGCAGATCGCCGTCCATCACCCACGCCTGCACCCCTCGCGCTCGAGGTGTGCACAACACGACGGCGTCGTAGTGCTCGGGATGCGAGCGCAGCTCGTCTTCGACGGCGGTCGGCGCTGAGCCGTCGCCGGCCATCGTCGTGACGAGATGCAGGCCCGAGTCGCGCAACAGCGCGCGCGCCTGCACCCCTCGCTCGATCGCCAGCGCCTCGAGCGTCGGCGTCTGGCCCGACATCGGGCGCGTCCAGTGCGTAGCGGTGACCAGTAGTGTGCATGCCGAGGCGGGATCGCCCGCCTCGATGTGCCGTAGGCACGACGCGAGCTCGTGCGGATCGATGCGGTGCGCGACCACGAGGTAGTGCGCCATCAGGCCTCGATCATACGCCAGGGCCTGATGGCACGAACTGAGGCGCTCGCCGTTACTTCAGGTTCGAGTAGTCCGTCGGCGACAGGATCTCGGACACGATGTTCGCCACGAGCGGCCCGTTGCCCTCGGACGACTCGCGAGCGGCGAGCCAGTCCGGGTCGGCCTGGAACGCCGCGAACGAGGTGTCGCGCGTCGCCTGGTCCGGCCACCCCAGCATGTAGACGAGCTGGTCGCTGCGGCCGCCGTGCTTGTAGGTCCAGAAGCCGACCATGTTCCAGCCCATGCGCTCCCAGATCTTCGTGGTGTGATCGCGGAAGCGGCGGTTCAGGTCGGGCAGTCGGCCCGGCATCGCCGTGTAGGTACGCAGTTCGAAGATCATCGCAGGCCCCTTTGCTTCAAATCCGTGTCGAGCTCGCTATGCGCGAGTCTTCTGCAACCACTCGATGATGAACGGGTTGTGCTGCCGCTCAAAGCCAATCGTGCTCTGGTCCATGTGGCCAGGCAGCACAATCGTGTCGTCGGGCAGCGGCAGCAGCTTCTCAACAATGCTGCGCATCTCCTGCTCGAAGTTGCCGCCGGGCATGTCCGTGCGACCGATCGAGCCTCGGAACAATGTGTCGCCGCTGAATAGCATGCCCTGGTCGTAGTACGACACGCTGCCCTGCGTGTGACCGGGTGTCTCGAGCACCTGCAAGCGCACGCCCGCGACTTCGAGCACGTCACCATCGTGCACGTAGCCCGACGGATCAGGCGGCGGAAAGTCGACCTTCACGCCTGAGCGCTCGGCCATCCCCTGCCAGCCGTGATGCACCAACTCGAGGTCGCTCTCGTGGATCACGAAGCGCGCACCGGTCGCGTTCTGCACCGGCCCAACCGCGAGGATGTGGTCGCCGTGCCCGTGCGAGTTCGCGATCAACTTGATCGTGACGCCCATGTCCTTCGCCAGCGCGAGGATCTCGTCCGGCTCATCGCCAGGGTCGATGCAGATCGCCTCGTGGGTCTGGGGACTGCCGATGATCCAGCAGTTCTCGGCGAACACGCCGACCACGAGGCCGCGCACCTGAAGCTCATTCACGACTTCCATGCCGCCACCTTCCTCGCCACGGGCTGAAGACGTCAAGCGCGTCACGAGCCGTCGAGGATGGCCCGCGCCCGCGTGAACACCGCGTCGAGCATCGGCTCCGTCAGGCGGCCTGTGAAGGTGTTCTGCTGACTCGGATGGTACGAGGCAAGCAGCGTCCGCCCAGACGGCAGCGGAGCCTCCGCGCCATGCCCGAACTTGGGCCGTGGGCGCATCCCCTCGAGGTTTGCCACGGCATCCATCGCCAGCCCACCCAGCGCGAGGACGACTCGGGCGTTGCGCAGCACGGCGAGCTCCCGTTCGAGGTAGGGCGCGCAGTTGCGGCGCTCCTCGGGCAACGGCTTGTTGTCAGGCGGCGCGCAGCGCACTGCTGCGGTGATGTACGCATCGGAGAGCCGCAGTCCGTCATCCCGCCGCTCGCTGCTCGACTGATTGGCGAAGCCTGCTCGATGCATCGCGCGGTAGAGCCATTCACCCGATCGATCACCAGTGAACATGCGGCCAGTGCGATTCGTGCCATGTGCGGCCGGCGCAAGCCCGACAACCACGAGGCGTGCATCGGGATCGCCGAACCCCGGCACCGGCCGTGCCCAGTACTCCCAGTCGCGATACGCGGCGCGCTTCTCGACACCGACAGCCTCGCGCCACGCAACGAGGCGCGGGCACAACCGACACGCAACAATCTCTGCTGTGACCAGTGCGATCGAGTCCGTCACGCGCGCTTACTCCGAATGTACATAAGTTGCCGCGCTTGCCACGCCCCAGTACAGTGCCCGCATTCCTCGGTCGGCAAAGTGGCTGCCGGTTGAGGGTCGACGTCGGTAACTCGACGACTGGCATGGATGCGGATGATCGATCGCGAGTCGAGCGCGGCACCTTGTGTGCGCGCACGAGCATGCGCGGGGCGACATCGGGGTGAACGGATCCGATGACGACGACTCGTACGCCCATCGCACTGGTCGCTGACGCTGATGCCGACTCCGTCGATATCGCACGCCGCGAACTGCGTCGTCACGGCATGCGCGTCGTTACTGCCGCCACTGGCGAGCACGCCCTGCGCGTCGCCGAGATGCAGCGTCCTGACCTCGTGATCATCGCGGTGGAGCTGCCAGGTATCCCCGGCCTCGAGGTGCTGCGCCGTCTGCGCGCACGCGGCCCTGTGCCCGCCATCCTGCTCGCCGAGTCGCGAGGTGCCGCACGCGCACTGCGCAGCGGCGATGCCATCCAGAAGCCCATCACCGCCGAGCTGCTCGCCCAGCGCATCCACGATGCGCTCGGTCGGGACGCGGGCGCTCCGAGCGCACGCATCGTCTCCGGCGGCGTCGACATCGACCTCGAGCAGCGTGTGATCACGCGCGACGGCGACCCGATCGCGCTCACTCGCACCGAGTGGTCGCTGCTCATCTACCTCGCGGCAAACCAGCAGCGCCTGCTCAACAGCGGCGACATCCTCAGCCAGGTCTGGGGCCCCGAATACCGCGAGGACCTGCAGTTCCTGCGCGTGTGGATCTCCAGGCTGCGCGCGAAGCTCGGTGGCCCCGGCTCGCGCCTGATGATTCGCACCGTGCGTGGGGTCGGCTACATCTTCGACCCTGACGCCTCCGACGCGGTATCCGGCGAGACACAGTCGCCTCGCCGCGCCACGCGCACCAACCGCTAGCACACGCATCGTCCGAGTCGTCCGAGGCCGCGCGCCAGCGCTAGGCCTCGGTGTGGATCGCGTGCCCGCCGAACTCGTTGCGCAGCGCCGCGAGCAGTCGCATCGAGAACGCGTTGTCGTCGCGCGACGCGAAACGCGCAAACAGCGCGGCGGCGATCACGTTCATCGGCACAGAGCGATCGACCGCTTCCTGCACCATCCAACGCCCCTCGCCCGAGTCGTCGACGACGCCGCGCAGCTGCTCGAGCTGCGGGTCGTTGCCGAACGCGCGGATCGCGAGGTCGAGCAGCCACGATCGCACGACACTGCCGTGCGTCCACAGCGACGAGATGCGCTCGAGATCGAGCGGGTGGTCGTATGCCTCGAGCAGTGCGTAGCCTTCGCCATACGCCTGCATCATTCCGTACTCGATGCCGTTGTGGACCATCTTCACGAAGTGCCCCGTGCCGACCGGCCCGAGGTGCTCCCAGCCGCCTTCTTCGGTCATCGCGTCGAACAGCGGGCTCGCAATCGAGACCGCCTCCTCCGTGCCGCCGACCATCACGCAGTAGCCGTTCGCCTGGCCCCAGATGCCGCCTGATGTCCCGGCGTCGAGGAAGCGCAGGCCTTGCTCGGCGAGCATCTCGCCTCGGCGCTGCGAGTCGTGGAAGTTGCTGTTGCCACCGTCGATGACGATGTCGCCCTGCTGCATATGACTCGCGATCTCGAGGATCGTCGCCTCGGTCGCCGCGCCCGCAGGCACCATCACCCACACCACGCGCGGCGCGGCGAGCGCCTCGACCAGACCCTGCAGCGACGGCGCATCGCTACGGTCCGGGTCCGTGTCGTACACAACGACCTCGTGACCCGCGTTCTGCCATCGCGCCTTGATGCCGCCACCCATGCGTCCAGCGCCAACTAGTCCTACCTGCATCGTCAGACCCCCCGCCCTGCATACCTCGAGGTCTATCGCGACCTCGCCATCGACTCGTTGATCTCGAGCTACAGCTCGACAGATTTACAGCCGCACACTCCGCGCGTACGCCAGTGCCAACACGCCGGTCAGCGCGAACGCGATCCCGGCAGCCATCATCCCCATACGAATACCCGCGAACTCGATCGCGAAGCCCGCAAAGAATGGCCCAAGCGCCGCACCAACGCCATCTGCAAACGACAGGCGACCGAGCACCGCGCCCGGCCGTGGATCAGTCAGCGAGACGTCGATCCGCAGCGCCGCCAGCAAAGGACTCGAACCACCCACCGAGATGCCGAGCAGGATCATCGCGGCCGCGAACGGCCACGCATGCGTCAGCCCGGCCGCAACGATCATCGCGACCGCGCCAAGCAGGTACAGCACGCCGACCTCCCACAGCCGTTGGCCGTGCTTCGACCGCTGGCCGGCCAGCCACAGCGCGATCGCGGCGGCCACGCCAGCGGGCAACCCGAGGATCAGCGTCTGAGATAGCCGCAGCCCGAGCTCCTCGAGCGCGAACGGCCCGAGCACGACGACGATCCCGGCGAACGCGATGAAGTGCACGAGGGTGACTAGTCCGACGACGGCCTCGGCGCGCCCGCTCACCAGCGTGCGCCAACCGCCCGTCGTCTCGCGGCGCACGTGCTCGGGCGCCTGCAGTCCCACCGAGGCGCGCACCAGCGGCAGCGCCATCGCGGCGGTCACACCGAGTGCGACCCAGAAGCCGGCGTGGCGCTCGGCCTGCTCGGAGACGTACGCCGCGATCGCGAGGCCAACCGCGAGGCCCGCCGACGCGATGATCGTCATGCGCGCGGAGGCCTCGGCGCGCCCCGACTCGTCGGTGTGCTCGCCCAGTGCGCGGAACACGAGCAGCCATGCGAGCGTCGTCCCCGCCGCAAGCGGCGCCATGCCGGCGATGTAACCAGGTCCGGTCTCAATCAGTAGCATCACGAGGATGCCGACGGCATTGAGCGCGATCGCGAGGCTGGCGGCGAACGAGCCACGCATGTGGTCGGTGACCCACCCGCTCACTGGAGACGCGAGTAGCTTCACCACGCCCCACACACCGAGCGCGAACGCCGGGTACGAGGGCGGTGCGTGCAGCACCTGCACCAGGTAACTGTTGCTGAAGGCGAACACGATCATCCCGGTCAGCAGATCGAGGCCAAACGCTGACCCCAACGCGCTCCAGACCGCGTTCGTGCGTGCCGACACCTGCGAGGAAGACGGTATCGACACCGGCACTCCGAGCGTTTTCGCGTCCCTGCTGCCCCGGGCTCGACAGTGCTTGGCTTGCATGATCATCGTTGCGGGGCGCACAGTCTCTCGCGGCATGGGCTTCCCTGCGAATCCCGCTGCCGTGATCACCCCATTACACCGCTGACCGCCAACATGGCGGGCCTCCGAAGGGATCCCCATGCCAGTCGAAGCCGGCCTCGTGCTCATTCACGCCTTCCCCGTAGATTCCTCGCAGTGGGGTCCGCAGGTCATGGCCTTCCGCCACGACCTCCCCGTGCTCGCGCCGGACATGCCCGGCTTCGGCGGCACCATGGATGCTGGCGAGATCATGACCATGGAAGCCGCAGCTGATTATGTCGCTTACCAGATGCGCTTCTCAGAGATGACCAAGGCCGTCGTCGTCGGTCTCTCGATGGGCGGCTACATCGCCCTCGCCTTCGCGAAGAAGTACCCCGAGCTCCTGCAGGGCCTCGTGCTCGCGAACACCCGCTCCGGTGCTGACGACGACGCCGGCAAGGACCGCCGCAAGGCGCTCGCCGACCGCCTCAAGGCCGAGGGCAACGGCTTCCTCGCCGACGCCCCCCCGCCCCTGCTCTCCGCCACCGCGCCCGAGGCAATGCTCGAGCGTGTGAAGCGCGTCATCCGCAGCCAACCCGCCGAGGCGATCGCCGCGGCGGCACTCGGCATGGGTGCACGCCCCGACCTGACGCCCGACCTCGCCAACATCAAGGTCCCGACGCTCGTCATCACCTCGAGCGGCGACACGCTCATCCCCGCCGACGCGACCAAGCCGATGGCCGAGCAGATCCCCGGCGCGCAGCTCGAGGTCATCGAGGGCGTCGGCCACCTCTCGAACATCGAGGGTGCCGAGGAGTTCAATCGCATCCTCCGCGAGTTCCTCGTGAAGTGTGACGTCGACCTCTGGTCTGGCGGCACGTCCCCGTCCGGCGAGGGCCGCGGCTAACTCGCAGTCATTCGCGACACAAGAAAGAGCGGCGCCCGATGGGCGCCGCTCTTCGTTTCGCTCGTTGCTACTCGACTACTTACCGGCGAGGAACCTTCGAGGCACTTCACGGGTCAGCATGTCGACCTGCTCCTGCGTGATGCCGATCTCCAGCATCCCCGGAATCGCCACCTTCGAGAGGTGCAGCATTCCGTCCGGGTTATACGTGAAGTAGTTCGAGGTCGGCTCGGTCTGCCCCGGCTTGAGCCACACCGCCGCCCAGCCGTCATGACCCACCATCAGCTTCTCGCCCCACCCGCGGTCGAGCAGCGTCTTCAGTGTCTGGTTGCGCTGCTCCCACGTCGGACGCGGCGCTCGCCCCGGGTACCGGTCGATCGAGACGTATACGCCTTCCTTCAGCAGCGATTCGAGGTAGTCGACATCGGTGCTGTCGCCGGAGTGGCCGATGCACACGCGGTCCATCGGCGCGCCCTCTTCCTTGAAGATGCGCACCTGCGTCGTCCCCATCTGCAGCGAGGCGTTGTGGTGCGTGCTGATCGGGCAACCAGTGCGCGCCGCCGCTCGAGCCGCCGCGCGCAGGATGCGCACGTGCGCCTCGGTGAAGCCCTCGATGTCATTCGCGACCTTGATCGCGCCCGCTCGCACCGAGGTGTGCCCGATGCCCTGCTCGATCTCGCGCACGAAGATATCGGCCGTCGCATCGACGTCGCGTTCCATGATCGAGCGCGGCGGGTCACGCCAGATGCCGGTCGCCGTGACGACCTGCAAGCCCGAGCCCTTCGAGGCCTCGACCATGAACTCGATGTCGCGCCCCAGGTCAGGTGTCGTCAGGTCGATGATCGTGTCGACGCCGCCCTCTTTGATCGCGCGCATGCGCTTGATCGCATAGGCCATCGTCGCCGCACGGTCGTACAGCCACGGGTAGTGCGCACTGTCCTCGCCGTTGCTCACGATCACGTGCTCATGCGACAGCGTGAACCCGAGCTGCGAGTCCTCGATCTCCCCCAGCACCGTCTGAATCTTCGTCACGGTCGGCCCCCTCACCACGGTTGAAGCGAGGCGCACACTACGGCAGCCGACGACGCCTTGAAAGCCTCGAGGCCCCTCGCGTGCCCCGCACTCGCTCCGCCACGCCAATCCCGCTCAGATGCCACCAATCGAGCGGGACGGCTCCTACCCCAAGTCTCCCCGCCTTCGGGGTGTGCGCGGCAAGGGACAACAGGACGGCGAGGAGGGCACATGGAGCCCGCCACTCGGTGCGTGTTGACGCGCCGAGCACACCTCCGTCAGTCTGCGCACGCTCGCCGAGGGGCTTCGGCGTTCTAAGGTGCGTCGTCGTGCGTTCGCTCCTCCGAGGCATTGCGAGCCTCGTCGCTGCCGTCTCCGTCGCCTTCGTCCTGATCGCACCGGCCTCCGGCGCGACAGACCTCTTCGCACCCCTCGACCCAGGCTTCGAGTCCAACACCGCGATCGAAGCGTGGAACCCCTCGGGCGGCACGTTCATGATCGCCACGCCACCAGTCATACGCACCGGCCAGGCGGGGCAGTTCAACGCCACGGTAGGCACGGGCGCTGCGCTGCAAAGCAAGCCCTGGCTCACGCCGACAGTACCGGGCGCAACGAGCACATTGAAGTTGTGGCTCTACGACAACGACCCCGGGATCAAGCTCACGCTGACGCTCGACTTCCTCGACAGTAGCTACGGTATGGTCAGGTCATTCCCCCTGCCCGAAGCGGCGTTCAGCGAAGACATGGCCATATGGCGCCTCGCAACTATTGGTCCGGCGACAGCGCCCGCTAACACCACGTTCGTCCGCGTGTCAGTGGTCGGCACCGCGAAGGTCACTAACGCGAAGTTCTACATCGACGACATCTCACTCACACGCGAAGACCCACCGCCAGCCCCAACCGCGACGCCAACGTCGACGACGTCACCAACAACGAGTACGCCCACCAGCTCACCAACCCAGCTCGCGAGCACACCGACGGCAGTGCCGACCTCGGTAGCCACACCGTCACTCGTCCCGACCGCGACGACGATCGCAACGCCCGCACCGGTGTTCCCCACGCTCGTGAACGGCAACTTCGAGGCGCTCGCACCACTCGACGGCTGGGACAACGTTGGTGGCACGCTCTCGACGGTCTCGCCCGGCCTCGACGGCACCGGCCGCGCGGCGCTGCTCACGTCCTCGACCGACAGCACGAAGTACGCATTCGAGACCGTCACCGTCGAGCCCGGCGCGTGGTACGCGGCTCGCGCGAGCCTGCGTCCGAGTGGTGATGCGAGCGCGGCGTGGCTGCGCGTCGCGTGGTACGCATCGACCGACGGCAGTGGCTCGCAACTCGCAGTTGCCGACTCCAACCTCGTCACGACGCGCGACGTGACCGGCACAGCCACCCTCGTCGCCTCGCAAGCGCCGAGCACGGCACGCAGCGCTCGAGTACGCGTGATGCTGCGCCCCGCCTCCGCAAGCGCGGCTGCGGTCGTCGCCGACGACATCACCTTCACCGCGACCAGTGCACCGGTAGCCACGCCCGCACCAACACCACGCAACGTCCCAACGCCCGGTACGAGGCCCACCGACAGCGCCGCCTCGCCACAACCAGCCCCTGCCGCCAGTGGCTCGAACGCAGGCGGCACCACGTCCGCGCCCGCATCCACCTCGCGTCCATCGAGCGCCGCGCCCAGCGCGAACACACCACGCGTAGGCACGCCAGCGCCTCGCGCCGCCGTGAACGGCCCGCTGCTACGCATCACCGATGCTCATGCCCGACCCGCCCGAGCCCGGCGCAGACCAGGACTTCGAGTGGATCGAGCTCGCCAACCTCGGCACCAGCAGCACGACGCTCGAAGGCCTGTGGCTCGCCGACAACGCCGGAGCGATCGAGCTGCCACCACTCACGCTCGCCGCAGGCAAGGTGCTCGTGATCGCGGGTGCGCAGGCGAAGGTGCCTGACATCGATACATGGATTCCGAGCGGGGGATTCTCCAACGGGCTGGGAAATGCCGGCGATCGGCTTGTCCTCTACACAAAGGACGGCGACATCCTCGACGCGCTCTCGTACGGCTCGGACACGATGTTCGACAAGCCCGCACTGCCAGCCCCCGCCGCCGGCAAGTCGCTCGTGTGCCGCTTCGCCGATGACGGCTCCTTCGCCAGCGCCGAGGTCAGTACGAGCCCGACACCGGGCCTGCTCGTGACGTTCGAGGCGAACACGACCGCCGCCGAGGAGCGCACCACCTCAGCACAATCGGTCGCTACGTCGTCCGCGCTGGCATACCTGGCGTTGGGTGGGCTCGGCGTCGCGGCGCTGGGTGCCGCTGCCGTGCAGCGCTATCGCACCGCTCGTGCACTCAAGGCTTCGCGCACAGACGACCCGTCGAGCTAGAGCCGCACCGCGTTCGGCGCGAAGCGCGTGTGCGCGCACGGCCGCGCCATCCACCAGCGCGCGATGCCCGCACCGAGCGCTTCGAGCACAGCCATCCCCAGCCCGTACGCACCGAGGCTGACCACGGCCGGCAAGGCAGCTGCCGCAACATGCTCGATGAATATCACCTCGCCCGGCGCCATGTACGCCTGCCCCACGCAGCACGCGAGCCCCGAGATCACCCCAAGCCGCAGCAGCGCGAGCGTGCGCACGACGCGATTGCGTCGTGCCGTCGTGCAGTCGCGATCTGCGTGCGCGTGGTCGAGTCGCCACTCCCACGTCCCGGCACTGCGAGGCATCCACGGCTGCGGCGAAGCACCTTCCGGCGCCGGCAGCACACGCGACGCCGACGCCGCAATCACTTCCTCGGCCACAGTAGTCGCGACCTGCGTGGCGTTCGGCCAGTACGCGCTCGGCGCGTTGCGCAGCGTCGCGTGGTTCGTCGCGCGCACCTCGAGCACCGTCGCGCCCGAGGTCTCCACGATGCGCCGGTCGGTCGACCCCATCGCGACGGGGTCATGCATCGACCACACATCGACCCAGCGCGTCCCCTCGGGCAGCGCGTCGAGCAGCAAGGGGCGGCGTCGCCAGGCACGTGAGCGGTTCAGAGCCGACCCGACGGTCACCAGCGTGATCGGCAGCCCGTAGCGAGGCAGCGGCCGGTCGATCGCCGAGATCGCTTGCGACACCGTCACATACGGGTTCTGCACATCCGGCTGCCGAGTGGGCCGCGCAAGCGCACCTAGCGTCTCGTACGCCAAGACAGCACCGAGGCCATGCCCGACGATCGTCAGCGACCGCGCATCGTTCAGCTCGCTGGCGATCGTCGCGCCGACAGCCTCCTCGAGCGAGGCGCCGTTGACGCGTTCGACGTCGAACATGGCGTGCTCAAGCCACGAGAGGTGCAGCATGCGCAGCACCCCTCGACGCCAGGTGCCGATCCATGGCAGCGCAACCGGCAGCGCCGCGACCACAAGCAGTGCTGCGAGTGCGACCGCGGCAATCACCAGCACCGGCACCCACAAGACGACCAGCACGAGCCGATACAGCCCGTTCCAGTACGCGCGCTCCCACGAGTCGAGCGCACTGTTGAACAGCCACAGCAGCGTCATCGGCAGCAGCACGATCGTGGCGATCGAGAGCACCACGATCGGCAGCACGAGGCCGATCCACAGCACGTAGAGCAGCCGCAGCAGGAACGGCCACGCTGCGTCGTAGCGATAGCGCCACGCCTGCGCGTCGGCACCCATCGCCGGCGCATGCACCAGCGGACGCACCATCGAGACGGCCCCGGTGATCGCGCGCCAGAAGCGCCACACGCTGTCGTAGTACCCGAGGTGGTCGATCAGCGCGTCCGGCAGCGCACGCAGCGCCCACGCCGTCGCGCCGAGCTCGCTGCGCGTGACGTGCTCGTCCGCCCAACGCGCCTCGACGATCTGCCATGCGAAGTCACGAGCTGCACCGGGGCGGTCGGGGTCGGGCAGGCGCCCGCTCAGATGGAGCCGGGCAGGGCGCATCCCTCGGCGGATCGAGATGGGCTCGGAGACCAGCTCCTCAGCCCCGTTGTCAGCCAGCCACTGCACCAGCGGCTCGGCAAACTCGACCAGGGCGCCGCCTTGCACATCGCCTTCACCGGCGCCGTGCACCAGCACGATCGTGTCGTGCGTCCCGGGCATGTGCGTGTCCAGCTCCCCCGCCGCACACGTACTGCTAAAGCGCCTCTACCATACCGTCAGCGCACCCCACAGATCATCGCATCACCGACCTGCGACCCCGCCAGCACCCCGAGCGCGCGCGTGGCGTCGTCGAACAGCGGCACGAACGGCCCCATCGCGTCACGAGCCAGCAGGTCGCGCGCGAACCGCCGTCCGAGCTCACCCGGGTGCACCGTGGCGCGCGCTTCGCGGAAGCCAACGCGACGAATCGCCTCGACCAGGTCGGGCGTGCTCCATCGCCGCAGCTCGACAAGGTTGGATCGAGCCACATGCGACTCGAGACGTTCGAGCACCGCCACGCCAAAGCGCGGCTCGAACAGCGTCTCGCCATACGCCCGGCGCCCTTCAGCCACTCCGATCAATGCCTCGAGATGAATCACGCTGGTCGCCTCGTCACCGTTCAGCACGAGGTTGTAGCGGCGCTCGGTCGGCGGGTCCGCGATGCGTCGGACATACGTCCACAGCGGCACGCCCCCGGCCTCCCACACCATCACCGTCTCGAAGCCGCGCCCCGCCAGCCGCCAGTCCTGCGAGGACGCACGCAGCACGCCGCCCGGCCGCAGCACCCGCGCGCACTCCGCGAGTACCGCCTCCGGATCGCTCGCCTCCTCGATCGACGAGGCAGCAGTCACGAGGTCGAACGATGCATCGGGGAACGGCAGCAGCGCGCCGTCGCTGACCACGAACCGCGCGTTGGAGAGTCCGAGTCGCCTAGCATTGGCGGTGCACACCTCGACCCGCAGCGGTGAGGGATCCACCCCGATCACTTCGAGGTCAGGCCGAGCCACCGCCACAGGCAACGCGGGCCACCCATCCCCCGGCCCAATATCGAGCACACGCCGAGCCCCCTCAGGTGCATGCGCCACGTAGTCCGCGATGCGTGCGGCCTCGGCCCAGTGGGACTCGCTGAATGGGTCGTAGGGCACATCGACGAGCGGCAGCTGCCCGCCACGCTGCTTCGGCATCAGCTCATAGAGCCCGCGCGCCGAGTCCACACGCTCAACATCGAGGTGTGACAGCAGCCAGCGCTCGACCTCGGACGGTTCGATCGCAACGTCGCGATCGTTCGAGGCGGTCACGCTACATGCCCGGAATCAGTTGGCCCGTGCGGACGTAGTGCTCGATCACGTACACCACGAGCAGCACCGTGCCGACGGCGAGCCATTTCCAGTAGAACCGGCCCGGGTCTTCGAGCATCGTGCGCCCCTCGCTCCGCATCGGAGGGTACCCGCGCACCCTGCGTCGAGGAAGGCCACAACACGAGCACGCGGTGTGGCGTGAGCAGACCTCCGAAGCATCTGGGCGAAAAGCGCTGCGCCGCTAGAGCAGCGCGGCCACCTCACGCGCCAGCGGCAGCGACGCCGTCAGCCCCGGCGACTCGATGCCGCCGAGGTGCACATAGCCGCGGTCATGCCACAGCAGGAAGTCTGCCTCCGGCTCACCCGGCCCCGACAGCTTCGGCCGGTACCCCACCTGCCCCGGCGCCAGGTCGTCCGCTTCGAGCTCCGGCAGCAACCGTCGCCCCGCCTCGAGGAACTCGGCCTGCCGCGTCGCATCGCTGCGGTAGTCCAGCGCCGCGCCGTCCCACCACGCCGTGTCCGGCCCGAGCCGCAACGCGCCATCGAGGTCCAGCGTGAGGTGCACCCCCAGCCCCTCGAGCTGCGGACGCGGCAACGGATACACGAGGTGTGACACGGCCCGCGTGAACCTCGCACCAACCACGTCGTAGTACGCGCCGCGGTTCACGTGCTGGCGCAGCGCCGGCAAACCCTCGCCGCCATCGAGCGGGTACCCGAGCGCGGCTGCAATCGCCGGCGCGCCGTGCCCCGCGCTGTTCACCAGCGCACTCGTGCGCAGCGTCGTCGTATTGCCGTCCGCATCGCGCGCCTCGATCACGAAGCCGGCGAAGTCGCGCGTGACGCCTGTGACCTCGTGGCGGTACGCGAACAGCGCCCCGGCCTCGCGCGCAGCCGACTCGAGCGATCGCGCATAGCCGACCTGATCCACGATGCCGGTGTTCGGCGAGTACAGCGCCGCCGTCGCTGGCACGTTCGGTTCGAGCGCGTGCGCTTTCTCAACCGTGATCGGGTGGATGCCCACGACCTCGTTCGCCTGCGCCTGTGCGAGCACCGCGTCGAGTGCGTCCGGCTCATCGCCGTCGAGCGCGACGATCAGCTTGCCAACGCGGCGATGCCCCACGCCATGGGCCTCGCACCACGCGTACAGCATCGGGTTGCCCTCGATGCACAGGCGGTGCTTCAGCGAACCAGTGCGGTAGTAGATACCGGCGTGGATCACGCCGCTGTTGTGCGAGGTCGTCTCGCGCGCATACGGCTCGTGACGTTCGAGCACGACCACCGAATGCGTCGAGGCAAGCTGCGCAGCGATCGCGAGCCCAACCGCGCCCGCGCCGACAACAACTACATCAGCGTCTCGCGCAGCGTTCGAGGTCATCCCAGGCTAGACCGTCGAGGCGATCTCGCCGCTCGGCGTGATCACCACGTCGTGGTACTCGCCACCCTCGACCGTCGCGCCCGGTGCGACGAGCGCACGCTGCAAGCGCACACCAGTGAGGTGCGCGCCCTCGCCCACGACCACGTCGGGGCCGAGCACGCAGTCGGTGAGCTGCACGTTAGCGCCCAGCAGCACCGAGCCCTGCAACTGCGATCGCACGATGTTCTTGTCGTCGCCCTCGGAGTTCGCGCCGTTCGAATAGGCCACGGCCGGCAGCTCCGCGAGCAGCGCCGTCTGCGCGGCGAGCAGGCCGACCAGCGAGCCGCCGTCGAGCCACTGACCGTCGAACGCCGCCCCACCGACCGAGGCGCCCTCATCGAGCAGTGCCGCGATCGTGGCGGTCAGGTCGGACTCACCCTTCGGATTGATGATCGGGTTCGTGCGCAGCCGCTCGATCACGAGCGGGCGCAGCATCCACACCGCGACGCACGCGAGGTTGGAGCGCGGGTTCGCCGGCTTCTCCTCCAGCGCGATCACGCGCTCGTGCTCGACCACCGCGATGCCCATCTCCTTCGGCCGGTCGGTCACCGCCAGCGGCAGCCAGGCCACGCAGTCACTCGCCTGCCACGTCGCGAGCTGCGCTCGCAGATCGGCGTCCGCGCCTCGCAGCACGGTGTCCACGGCAAGTACGACCACGTCCCGACCATCGAGGGCGTCCCCGACGCTGATCACGGCGTCGCCGGATCCCTTCGGCGTGGGCTGCTCGGCGATGGTCACGGTCGACCCCGCGGGCGCATTGTCGAGCGCGCACTGCGCGGTCAGCGGGTCAGCCCCGCCGACGACGACGACAAGTTCCGAGAGGCCCATCTGCGCGAGCAGATCGAGGCCATACGAGACCAGCGGCCTGTTCAGCAGCGGTACCAACGACTTTGGGAGCGTAGGAGTCAGCGGGCGCAGCCGCGTGCCCATTCCACCGGTCAGCAGCACCCCCAGCGGTGCTTTCGAGCTCGTCACAGGCGCGTTTCCTTCCGCCAACCTACCCCTCAGCAGGCTAGCCGCGACGAGTGTACGAGGGGTGTACGACTAGCGGGAGGCCGTCACAACGGCGCGTTGAGAGGCGGGGCCAATGGCCTCACAATGGCGCTGTGACGTCCCCTCCTCCCCCGTCCCCCTCCGTCCGCGAGGTCGTGCGTCCCGCGCAGGACGCCGACCTGGACTCGCTTTACCACCTCGTCCTCCTGGACGACGACGATCACTCCTACCCGTATGTCATCGAGATGCTCGCCCGCGTCTTCGGCTATGCGAAGGAAAAGTCGTACGCGCTGGCCTGCATTGTCGACAGCGAGGGGCGCGTGACGCTCGAGACTGCCAGTCACGATCAGGTCACGCGTCACCAGTCGCAGATCCACAGCTTCGGGGCCGACCCGCGCATCGAGCGCTGCCATGGCTCGATGTCCGCGATCGTCGAGCGCGCCCCATGACCAACGCCCCGAACAATGACGCAAACGCTGACGCGTTTAACCTCGCTACCGCCTGTCTCGAGCAGCACGCGACTGATCCGTCGAGCGCGCACCGCACCGCCTTCACATTCATCGCGGCCGATGACTCGCAGTCGTGGACTTACGCCGCAGTGTGGGCCGAGGTACAGCGCATCGCTCGAGGTCTGCTCGCGCATGGACTGACGCCCGACGAGCGCGTGCTGATCCGCCTGCCCCACTCACCGCAGTACGCGTTCGCCTTCTTCGGCGCGAACGCCGCTGGTCTCGTCCCCATCCCCGCCTCCCCGCAACTGACTGACGAGGAGGCGCGCTTTCTCGCCACCGACTCCGAGGCGTCCGCGTTGATCACGACACCCGCGGGCCTGCTCGATGGCTTCACCGGCCTCGTGTTGCTTGAGGACGACCTGGCGCGCATCGACGGGCCGGGGCCGCTCCCGGTTACCCACGCCGAAGATCCCGCGTACATGCTCTACACCAGCGGTACGACTGCCCGTCCGAAGGGTGTGCTGCACGCCCAGCGCGTGCTCCGTGCCCGCGAGTGGATGCGCGGCGATGCGTGGCAGGGGCTGACGTCGGACGACGTGACCCTGCACGCCGGCACGCTGAACTGGTCGTACACGCTCGGCGTCGGGCTCATGGATCCGTGGTGCGCCGGTGCGCACGCCATTCTCGCTGCCAGCGGCGTCACACCCGCGCAGTGGCCGACGTTGATCGCGCAGCACGGCATCACCGTGTTCGTCGCCGTCCCGACCGTGTATCGCCAGCTGCTGAAGTACGGCCGCCCCGAGGACGTGAACCTCGAGACGTTGCGCCACGGCCTCTGCGCCGGCGAGGCGCTGCCCAACTCCGTGGCGTCCGAGTGGGAGCAGCGTGTCGGCGTCCCGCTCTACGAGTCGCTCGGCATGACCGAGATCAGCACCTATATCTCCAGCGGTCCCGGCGTCCCGACGCACGAAGGCTCACCCGGCCGCCCGCAGCCCGGCCGCCGCGTCGCGATCCTCCCTGAGGATCCAGCCGACGGTGACGCACCCTTGCCCGAGGACGGCACGCCAGGCCTGCTCGCAATCCATCGCAGCGACCCCGGCCTGATGCTCGGCTACTGGCATCGCCCCGCCGAGCAAGAAGCGGCGATGCGTGGTGAGTGGTTCACGGGCGGCGACCGCGCCGCCATCGACAGCGACGGCTACGTCTGGTTCCACGGCCGCGCCGACGACGTCATCAAGTCGTTCGGCTACCGCCTCTCACCCGTAGAGATCGAAGACGCCCTCGCGACCTACCCCGGAGTCGCGGACATCGCGGTGGTCGGCCACACGGTCGACGCCGAGAAGACGCTCGTCACCGCATGCATCGTCGCCGAGCCGAATGTGAACCTCGAGGAGGCCGCGCTGCGCGCCCACGCCGCGCTGCGCCTCGCCGGCTACAAGCAGCCACACGAGTACCGCTTCGTCGATTCGCTGCCTCGCACCGCGAACGGCAAGCTGCAGCGGACAGTGCTGGTTTCGCGCCTCCGCGCCGAATAGCTCGCTGCTAGACGCACTTCGCAATCAACGGCGTGTCCGCTGGCAGCTCGCCGTTCGGGAATGACGCGAGGAACGTCGCATTCACGGTGCTGTTGGACGTGCCCGGCACGTAGATCACGAACGTCCCGTTCGAGACGGACCACAGCGCCATCGTCGAGACGGGACAGCCCGTCGCCGTGACCAGCTGTTGCACAGTGCCGCCGGTATAGACGATCAGCCCGAACCCACCACTGGGCGGCACCGCGCCAGCAGCGAGTGCGCCGACGCGCTGACGTACGCCGAGCACAAGGCCCTGCGTGGCCATACCACCAACCGAGTCGGTCGCTTGCACGGTGAACGTGGCCACATCGGTAAACACCGGCGTGCCCGTGATCCGCCCCCACGACTCAAGGCGCAGTCCTGGCGGCAGAGCCCCCGACGCCACCGTCCACGAGTACGGCCCCGTACCGCCCGTCGCATACAGCTGGTAGCCGTACTCAGCCCCGGTGACCCCGCCAGGCAGCTCGGCAGCCGGGATCGAGATCGATGAACCGATGCTGAGCATCAGTTGCTGCGTCGCGAGCTGCCCACCGCTGTCTCTGACCTGCAGCGTGAACGTCGCCGCTCCCACGCTGGCCGTGCCACTGATCAAACCCGTTGGGCTGTCCAGTGAGAGACCGCCCGGCAGCGTGCCATCGATCACCATCCAGTTGTACGGAGGCACGCCTCCGTACACGTTCACGGTCTGGGCATACGCGACGCCGGGCTGCGGATTGGGAAGCGAGGTCGTCGCGATCGGCGGCACGTTCGAGGCGATCGTGACTGTGAATGCCTGCGTCGCGACGCGCGTGGCAGCGTCTGTCACCTGGACCGTGAACGTCCAGTCCCACCATTCCATGGTGTCCCACTGATCAGCCCCGTGCCGCTGTCGATCCCGATGCCCTCGGGAGTCGCACCGCTGATCACACTCCACGAGTAGGGCGGCGTCCCACCCACCACCGCAACCATCTGCACGTAGGCCACGTTCGTCAGGCTCGATGGCAATGAGGTGGTCGTGATCATCAGCGCCTGTACCGGCGTCACGGTCGCGGTGGCTGTCACAGTCGCAGTAGCAGTCACAGTCGCGGTAGCAGTCACTGTGGGTGTCGCGGTGCCCGTCGACGTCGGTGTCACGGTCGCAGTGCCTGTTGGCGACGACGTCGCCGTGGCCGTACCGGTCGAGGTGGCCGTCGCGGTCGAGCTCGCGGTACCCGTTGCGGTCGCGGTGCCCGTGCCCGTGCTCGTCACCGTCGTCGTTGCGGCGTCCACCTTGGTCGCTTCGAACGGTGGCGCGCCGCCCACCGCGAGCGAGACGACCATCACAGAGAGCGCCGCCGCAATCACGGCGCGAGCGAGAGCAGGAGTCATGCCAGGAACCTTCCTCGGGAGCAGAGCCCCGAGTGTCAGCCGCAATGGTTGAGGCAACCTGCTGAACGCGTGACGAGCCGTCGAGGAGAAATGATCATCGGATTAGCACAAGTGTTTCACGTGAAACAAATTGATAGGCTCGTGAGCATCGAGCCGAGCTGGCTCGCACGAGCACCCGCGCTACCATCGCCCGCATGCCTCACCCGTCCGTGAATCCCCCCACCGCCGTCACTCCCGAGCGGCCCGCCCCAGGCGCGGCAGCGGAGGAGGTCACGCGAAGCATCGAGGACTTCCTCCCGCCCTATCGCGTGATCCTCCACAACGACGACGTGAACTCGATGGAGCACGTCATCCACGCCCTGCTCGACAGCGTCCCGGAGCTCGACCAGGCGCGCGCCGAGGAGGTGATGATGGAGGCCCACTCGAACGGCAGCGCCGAGGTCATCCGCTGCCCCCTCGAACGCGCGGAGCTCTACCGCGACCGCCTCGAATCCTTCCGCCTCACCGCCACCCTCGAGAAGGCCTGACCCCTTTATCCGCCTCGTCGCCTCGAATATCCTGACCGCTCACCCAGCCACACGCTCCCACGAGGTGGACCCATGTATCGAGCACAACTGGTCGGCGCGACCGGCTACGGCGGACTCGGGATTCTCGAGCTGCTGCTTGGCCACCCGGACTTCGAGGTGTCATCCCTCGTCGCCCGTGACGATGCCGGCAAGCGCATCGACGACGTCTACCCGCACCTCACTGCCCGCTGCGACCTGATGGTCGAGGCGCCCGACGCGGCGGACATCGGCGGCAACGCCGACATCGTGATCTTCGCGACGCCCGACCGCGTCTCGATGGGGTATGCCGCCGGGCTAGCTGACCGGGGCGTGCGCTTCATCGACTACTCGGGCGACTTCCGCTTCGCCACCACGCAGCATTACGCCGAGTACGCCGCCGCGCACCCGGGCATCTCGGACCCGACGCATCCGGTTGAGTCGCTGCTCAGCCGCGCCGCGTACGGCATCCCGGAGCTGTTCCAGTCGAAGGTCGCGGAAGCGGCGATCGTCGGGAACCCCGGCTGCTTCGCTGCCGGGATGATCATCGGCCTCGCGCCGATGTTCGCCGACAAGCTCGTCGAGGGGGGTCGAGTCACCGTCGACGCGATCACGGGGTCCAGCGGCGCGGGCAAGAAGCCGGCTCCTATCCAGCACTTCCCCCACCTCAACGACAACGTGATTCCGTACCGCGTCTTCAACCACCAGCACGTGACCGAGACCGAGCAAACGCTGGGTGCGCTGCAGGGCTCGAAGGCCACGGTCGACTTTGTGCCGCAGGTCATCGGGGCTACTCGAGGCATCCTGTGCTCGATGCACGTCGCGCTGACTCGCCCGATCACGCGCGAGCAGATCCTCGACCGCTACCGCGAGTACTACGCGGGCCAGCCGTTCGTACGGATCATCAACACGCCGCCGACGCTGAAGAGCACCGCCGGGTCGAACTACATCGACATCTCGGCGGTGGTCTCGCCCGACGGGAAGCGCGCCGTCATCATCTCGAGCATCGACAACCTGCTCAAAGGCCAATCTGGCACGGCGATGCAGAACATCAACATCATGTTCGGCCTCGACCCGAAGGCCGGTCTGGACCGCGGGCCGATCTACCCGTAGCCGCCGCATCGAGGTGACTCGAACGTTGGAAGCGTGCCTGACGGCGCGCTTCTGCGTTACTGGGCGACGAGGATCAGCGCGTCGCGCCCTGCGACGGTGACCACACCGCGCGCGGGTGCGCCGGTATTCACATCGGGATCCTGCGTGCCCTGTAGCCGGCGCAGCGTCATCCCAGGTGCAAGCTGATCGAGGTCAAACGAGGCAGACGTCGTGCTCCCGTTGACGAGCACAACGCCGCGCTCGAACCGCCGCACGAAGCGATCTGCTCCGCCTTCTACAAGCCGTGCGGAGTCCAGCCACACCGACCCGGACTCGGATCCCACGAGCATCGCCACGCTCGCCTGCACGTCATCAGCACCAGCCACGAACGCAAGTGAGTACGGGCGCCACTTCCCATCTACGATCACGTCCTGCATGACCGCGTCCTTGCCGAGTCGAAACGACACGCGCGACGGAACCTGGCTATAGCGAGCGTCGATCGCTCCGTAGGCCGGCTCGGCGCGCACCTGGAACTGCAACGTGTATTCGCGCCCTCGCACAAGTCGCACCGGTGCGAAACGGACCTCTATATCGGCGTCGTCGGGGTCAGCCGCGAGACCGCCGAGCGTCACGCGGAGTGAACCACCACCAGCGGCGGCCTGCATCGTGTCTCTCGACAACGTGGCGGTCGCACCATGCGCCGTCGCCAGCGTCGCACCAGCGAGATCTGCGTCGAAGGTTCCGTTCGACAGCAAGTTCGGCGTGGTGCTCGCGAGATCGAGGCGTTGCGCTGGGGCGGTCGGCGCTCCGAGGTAGTGCGGGCTGCGATTGGGGCCAGCGAACAGCTCGTCGAGCTCAGCGAACGGGATATTCCGCTCGCGATCGATGTAGTTGCACTGCGGCGAGCCAGCTTCGTTGGTGGAGAGATACGCGAAGTGCCCATCGCCGAGCAGTGCCACGCCCAGCGCGAGCCGGTATTTCCAGTTGGTACCGGTGTCCTGAGCCACGCAACGTGTGAAGGCCTGGGTTGTCTCCTTGAGTTGGAGGTACGACACGTGGGGCGCACGGCCCTCAGCGATCCAGTACTGGTAGCGCTGATACGCGGACGAGAACTGCTCCCAGTGATGGAAGTCGGGGAACGATTCGTTCTCGATGCCGTTCGCAAATGCGAAGTCTCGGCTGTACTGCGATCCCGTCGCCTCGCTGATCAGCAGCCGTTGATCGCCGACGAGCGTGCGCAAGGCCTGCTGGAACTCCACCATCCCCAGGCCGTACGAGCTCACGCCGCCGAGGTAGCCGCTGTCAGCCACCCCATCGTTGTTGCAGTCCACACGCCGCGGGCCGCCGTTCTCCGACGTCGGCGCCTCGAACCGCTCGACGTCGAACTGATAGCCATCGAGCCCCGCGAGCAACCCGCCCGGCTGCAGGTAGCCAGCCAGCGCCTGTGCCAGCGCCTCGATCGTCCGTCGTCCCTGGGGATCCCGAGGCGCTTCGCGGCAGAAATTGAGGTGCCAGTTCAGGATCGTGCCACCCCATAGCACCCGCGCGTGGGCGGCGACCTTCGCCTTGCCAGCCTCGAACGTGCGAGATGTCGAGCCGTACATGCCGCGCTGGACGGTGACTCGTGTCCCGCTGACGGCGGTCACACGCATCTGCTCGACCTGCGCGTAGTCAGGACGACCATCTGCACCGAGTGCGACTACCTGCACGTCGTCGTTGACGCGGATCGCTCCGGCATCCGCGATCGTGAGGGTGCTCTCCCCAGGTGTGGCGGACAGCGCGCTGGAAAGCGTCGTGCCAGTCAGCATCAGCCAGTGCCCGGGGAAGATCGTTGGAGACGTGCCCTCTGGTCGGTGGCTCAGGATGTCGTAGTGGTCGAGGACGAGCTTTCGCGGAAACCGAGCTTTGATTGCCCGGAGGTACGGCGCGACTTTCTGCCAGCCCTCGATCTCCTCGTCGAGCCCCTTGGCGAGCACGAGGTCATACGGGGTTGCGAGCGCGATGACCTGCTCGACCGGCACGCCACGGATGGCGAGTTGCTCAAGGCCAGCGCGGAACAGCACCGGTCGCGGGAATCCGACGGGTTCAGCCGCGATTGCCCCGGCAGGCGTAGCAGTCCCACTCGGCTGCGTTGCGATGGCAGTGCGCTCGATACTCAGCGCAGAGGTACGGGTCGCCCAGAGCACGCCTCCACCAAGCGCGACGACGACGATGCCCATCACACAGAACACGGCGATTCGAGCGCGCACCTGTGCCCCCCGCTCAGTGCTCGCGCACAATAAGTCCGCGGTAGATTCACTGCTCGAACACCCGTTCGGCAGGGAATCAGCGACTTCTGACGACATCGGAAGAGAACGAGACGAACGCGGGGCACATCCACCTGTTCTATCCGTCAAGCGCGACCTCATCCGACCAAAGGGGACTGCATCCGTATGAACTGGAACAAGACTCTGGCGCCGGTGGTGATCGCTGCAGCCGTGATGCTCGGCGGGGCGTCGGTGGCGACGGCCTCGAGCGTGCCGGGCGCGGAGAGCGAGTTCCGACTCGCCTCCGTTGAGGTGAGCGCGACGGCGACCGCCTCGGCGACTCCGACGGCTGGCACCAACCCGGCGACGATCTGCGCGAATGCGGCTTCGAACCCGTCGCTGGGCGTGCTCTGCCCGCTCTGGACGGCGCACACGCTGAACGAGCGCTCCGAGCAAATCCTCGGCGCGCTGATCGTACGCGTGGCGAACGGTGGCACTGAGGCCCCGACGCCGCGTGTGGAGGGGACGCCGAAGGCGGGCCAGGGCAATAACGAGCGCCGCGCCGCTGCGCAGGCCAAGCTCGTCGCCGACTGCACCAAATACCTCGCTGACAACCCGGCCGAGACCGGCCCGCGGGCCCAGTTCTGCAAGGAAGTGCTGCAACACGCGAACTCGACGGCGACCCCGACCACGTCTGCAACGCCGTCAGGCACTGCGACCGCGCGCGGATTCTTCCGCCCGCAACGCGGTGAGCATGTCAGTCCGCGTGGCCACGCCCCCGGCGGCAAGCACTAGGGACGGCCTCGGCCCTCCTCGGATCGAGGGAGCGTCTGCAGTGGTGCAGGCGCTTCCTCGACCGAACATCGCGATTCGCTCGCCCTCTCCTCTATCGTTTCCGATGCAGCAGGCGGGACGACGAAACGGTGGAGGGCGTGCTTCGTTGACATCAGTGGACGCCGACAGCAACGCCATGCAGGCGGATGCGCTCGCCGAGCGGATCGTGATCGACAACCTCGTCGAGGGAGCGAAGCACGGTGACGCAGACGCTTTCGGAGTCCTGTACGACCGCTACCAGCCCGAGATTCTTCGGTACCTGGTCAACCATGTGCGCGATCACGCCACCGCCGAGGATCTCACCCAACAGGTGTTCCTCAAGGCATGGCAGGCGATCCCGAGATACGAGCAACGCAACGTGCCATTCAAGTCCTGGCTCTATCGCATGGCACACAACCAGATGGTTGATCACTTTCGCACGAAGCGTACGACCGTCGACCTGGAGGGCATCGACCGCGCTGAGCCAGCCGAGGCCGAGGCGCTGGTCATCGCCGGCGAGACTCGCAAGGTCCTCGAGGGCGCACTGCTTCGCCTCAGCACCGACCATCGTGAGGTCCTCGTGCTGCGCTTCCTGATGGAGAAGTCGGCCGCCGAGATCGGCGCGATCATGGGTCGCAAGGAAGTGACCGTGCGTGGCCTGCAGCTGCGCGCACTGCTTGCGCTGCGTCGCGAGCTCGACAGCATGGGCGGAGGTCTCGCGTGACCCGCCCCAACTTCGACACCATTCTCGACCAGTGCATCGAGGATCTGCGCACTGGCCGGGCCACGCTCAATGAGCTGATCGCACGCCACCCGCAGCAGGCCGCGATGCTGGAGCCACTGCTCCGCACGGCGACGCTCACGCGCGGGCTCGCGATTGCTGCGAACACCTCGGACGCCGCGCGGCGCGCCGACTTCTTGCGGCTCGTGCGCAACACACCGCAGCAGCGCCCACGTGGCATCTTCACCGCCCTGCGCCAGAGTCTGAACGGCCTGCTGGAGCGCGGCATGGTGAGATCGTGCCTGCTGCGATGGCTGTGGCGATCGCCATGGTAATCGTCTTCGGTCGCACGACCCCGCACGCCGAGGCCTCCACGGTCACGATTTTCTCCGGCGGCATGGAGCAGCAGCGCGGCGACATCTGGATCAAGGTCTACGACGGCGAGCACGTCAATGTCGGCGCACATCTGCGCACGAGCAGTGATGGCCGCGCGTTGCTGACCTTTGGCGACGGCACCACGGTCGCGCTCGACCCGACCACACAACTGACCATCGAGGCGGCCTCGACGACTGGTCTGCGCGAGATCGTGCTGCGTCAGGAGAGCGGTCGCCTCTGGCATCAGGTCGCCCCCGACCAGCGCGCCGGCTCGACCTTCGCCGTGCACACGCCGACCGCGGTGGTGACCGCGCACGGCACGGTCTTCGAGACCTCGATCGCTGATGACGGCGAGACCGCCGTGAACACCGCTGAAGGTCTGGTCGAAGTGGTCGCCGGGTCGCAGCGCGTCGATGTGGCACCGGGCGAGAGCGCCAATGCCGTGAAGGACGCGGTGCGCCCTGTCTCGCGTGAGACGCGCGCTGCGCACACCTCGACGCTAGAGGTCGACGCTCCGTTCGCCGCGAGCGTGATTGGGCCGGACAGCCGCGCGACTGGCGCGCTGCCGAATGGCATCACCTACCAGCAGATCCCTGGCGCCTTCAGCACGAACCCAACCGCCGGCGCACAGCGCATCGAGCTCAACAACGTGCGCACCGGCGAATACACGCTGCTACTGCGCCGCACAAACGACGGCGACGGCAACATCACCTTCCGCACACCGAGCGGCAGCACGCAGTCCGTCGCGCTGCCCGACGGGGCCGACACCTACCAGCTGCGCGTGCAGATCACGTCGGCCGGCAACAACGTAAGCGTCATTCCCGTCGAGAAGGTCGCCGCCGTCGTTACGAAGCCGTCCGAGGCTCCGACAGAACGCGTTGTGATCACCGAGAAGGCAAAGGAGCGCGCAGCCGAGGAGCTCCGCAAGGCCGTCGTCCCGGTTCGCACCCCGGAGGCCACGCCAACATCGCGACCGCGGCCGACCTTCACGCCGCGACCGACCGCGACGCCGACGCGCACACCGTCCCCAACTCGAACGCCTGAGCCGCGACCGACCTTCACGCCGAGGCCGCCCGACCCGACGCGTCGGCCGGATCCGGAGCGCACCCCGTTGCCACCGACCTCGACGCCGCGGCCAACCGAGTCGCCAACACGGACACCGACGGCCACGCCAACCCCGCCGCCGCTACCAACGGCGACACCCACAGCAACGCCAAGCGCGACACCAAGCGCGACGCCCACCACCACACCGGCCCCCACGGGGCCGGTTCCTGCTGTGACTGCCACCGTGCGGTCTAACCTCGTGGCGAGTGCGACCCCGACTGCGACGGCTACGCCACAGCCGACCTCGACGCCGCGTCCGGGGTTTTTCGAGCGCCTGTTCCCGCGTCGGCGCTAGCCGCTCGGCGGCAGTCACCTCGAACGATCGTCGGTGGGCGCTATGTGCTTGGTGTTGAGACCGGGACGCCGAGGCGTGGGGCCAGCGCCTTCATCAGCTCGCTCTGCACTGGGGCGATGTCGGACTGCGATGCCACGCGCACACTAACCAGGCACATCACTGCGTCGACGGTCGCGTTCTGGAAGCGCACGGTCGGGTCGGCATCGACGATGCGCGAGTTGTGGGCGGTGAGCTCGAACAGGGCTTCGTGGGCGACGCGCTCAACGTGCTCGAGGTCGGCGAAGCGTGGGAGCGCGAGCGTGACGATGGCCCGCGTCTGTCCGGCGGCGCCGTAGTTCGTCACGGTCGCGGCGGCGAGCGTGGCATTGGGGACGATCACCAGTGTGTTCGTCTCGTCGCGCAGTCGCGTCGCGCGCCAACCAATCTCCTCGACACGCCCCGAGGGACCGGCCTGGAGCGACACCCAGTCACCCAGTCGAATCGATGAGTCGGAGAGCACGTACGAGCCTGCGAAGAGGTTCGTGAGCAGCGGCTGCAGCGCGAGCGCGACGGCGATTCCGGAGATGCCGAGGCCAGCGAGCAGCGGGCTGATCGAGATGCCAAGCTGGTCGAGCACCAGCAGCACGCCGATCGCGACCACCGCAACGTTGAGCGCTCGCGTGCCGAGGGGTAGCACCTGCAAGGCGCGGTCGACACGACTCGAACGCTGCGTCCAGCGCAGCAGTGTCATCAGCAGGCGATGCACGAGCCAGACGCCGAGCGCGACGGCAATCGCGCGCTCGACACGCTCGAGGTCGTCGCGCCATGGATCGAGCGCGGGGACGAGGCGGCCGAGCTCGGACGCCACGGCGACCACGATGATCAGGGCAAGCGGCAGCAGGATCGCACCCAGCATCGGGCCGAGGGGGCTGCGACGCTGCTCGCTCGTCATGCGGGTTAGATCTCCAAAGGAGGGACGCCGACTGTTGCCGCGGCTCCGGTGAGCTGACGCCAGGTCTCGTCGTCGACGGGGATCTCGGTGGCGCGTGCGCGGCGGGCGTTGCGCTCGGGCTCGCCCGGCACAGTGATGTGGTCAACGCCCGGCGCGAAGGGTGGCGACTGCACCCACTCGACGAGTCCGCCGAAGGATGCCTCGAACTCCCCGGGCTCGCGGAAACTCGTGGGGTCGATGACCATCACGAAGAGGCCATTGCCACCGCGCCGTCCGTTGGCACGCGAGGTGCCGGCCGGCGAGAGCGCGCCCGCGAGTGCCTCGACCATCATCGCGAGGCCAAAGCCCTTGTAGTTCGACTCGCCACCCATCGGGAGGATCGAGCCGGGAGGGTTGCCGTAGTACACCTCGGCGTCGGTGGTGGGGTTGCCCTGCCCGTCGACGGCCCAGCCCGTGCCGAGCGGCTTCTTCGCGTTGCGGGCGACTCGGATCTTGCCCTCGGCGACGACCGAGGTCGTCATGTCGAGCAGGAACGGCGCCTCGGGATCGCCGGTCGGGATGCCGACCGCGATCGGGTTCGGCGAGAGGCGGCGCTGTACGCCGCCGGGAGGCGACATCACCAGACTACCGCCGTGGTTGTTCACCATCGCGATGCCGATCATGCCGGCTGCCAGTGCCTGCTCGGCGTAGGCGCCGAGGCGGCCGACGTGCCCGCACTGGTGCGAGACCACGATGCCAACGCCGGTCGCGCGCGCCTTCGCGATCGCAATCTCGGTGCAGCGGTGTGCGATCACCGGGCCAAAATTCCAGCCGCCGTCCACCACCGCGGTCGTCTCGCTCTCGCGGTCGACGACGATTGGCGCGCCGGGCTGCACGGTGCCATCCGCGAGGTCGCTGACGTAGCGCTCCACACGGATCACGCCGTGCGAGTCGTGGCCGTACTGGTTGGCCTCGACGAGGTGCGCGGCAACGGCGGCTGCGTCGTCAGCGGGCACATGTGCCGCCTCGAAGATGCGCGTGACGTAGTCGCGCAGGAGGTCGGGGGCGAGGACTGGCATAGGGGCTCCGCTGGTGTCTAGGCCGCCTCCAGCGGCGGGACCTAGGTTGTGCACGTTTCAGGTGGGCAGCGTATCAAAGCACCCCCGGTGGGGCTTACGATCGACCTCGAACCGAACGGTGTGCGGGAGGTGCGACATGGCTTACTACGACCTGGTGGAGACGCCACTCGGGACAGTGTTTGTCGGTGGTTCGGCCGACGGCGTGCATCGCATCGACTTCATCACCGACCGACGCGACTCCGGGCATTATGTCGAGCGCCTCGAACGCGACGCGCACGAGCCGGCGGAGCGTGACCCGCAGGCCGCCAGCGTGGCTGTCGAGGCGGTCCGCGCGTACTTCGCGGGCGACGAGTCGGCGTGGGAAGCACTGCCCCCACTCGCGGCACGCGGCACCGAGTTCCAGGCGCAAGTCTGGCGCGCCCTCGCCTCGATCCCGCGAGGCACGACGGTCACCTACGGGGACATCGCGACGGCGATCGGCCGACCGTCAGCGGCACGCGCTGTGGGACGTGCGATCGGCACGAACCCCCTCGCGATCGTCGTGCCGTGTCACCGCTTAATCGGTGCCAATGGCACGCTCACGGGCTACGCGAGCGGCGTCGACCGCAAGCGCTGGCTGCTCGCGCACGAGCGAGTCGAGCTCGCGCTGGGCTAGCTCGCCAGGGCTAGCTGGCGATCGGCAGCGGCGTCGGCAGGCCCTCTGACTCCGTGAGTTGCTCTGGGTATGGGTAGAGGCGAGCGGCGCTGATCCGGCGGCCAACCTCGACGATGATCTCGAGATGCTTGCGGTTAAGCTCGCTCGGCGAGCGCAGCCCGACGGAGCGCACCACCGTCATCAGGTCGTCCTGCACGGCGTGTGCGTAGTTCGCGACACGCTCGCGCTTCTCTGTGAGCACGAGGCCACGCTGTCGCCACTGGCTCTGCGTGGCGACGCCGGTCGGGCATTCGTTGGTGTGGCACTTCAGCGCCTGGATGCAACCGAGCGAGAGCAAGAAGCCACGCGCGATGTTCACGAGGTCCGCGCCGAGCGCGATCGCGAGCGCGGCATCCGCACCGTTCGTCACTCGATCCGCTGCGATCAATGCGATCTGGTCGCGCACGCCGTGACGGCGATAAGCGTTGTCCGCGGCGACGATCGCGTCGCGCATCGGCAAGCCCATGTGATCGGTGAGCGACGGCGGCGCGGCACCGGTGCCGCCTTCCGATCCGTCCACTGAGAGGTAGTCAGGGCCACGACCGGTCTCGGCACGCTCGCGCGCGAGTGCGTCGACGAGCGACTCATCGCCGACGACGATCTTGAGACCAACCGGGACGGGCACGACGCTCTTGATGCGCTCGACGAAGTCGATCAGCGACGGGACGTCGTGATACTCGGCGAAGCGGTTCGGTTGCAGCGACGGCTTACCGGCAGGGATGCCGCGGATCGCAGCGATCTCGTCGGTGACTTTCGCGGCCGGGAGGATGCCGCCCTTGCCGGGCTTCGCGCCCTGCCCCGCCTTCACCTCGATCGCACGCACCTGGTCCAGCAGGCCGATGCGCGCGAGCGCGTCCCAGTCCATCGCGCCGTCCGGCGTACGCACGCCGTACTTCGCGGGGCCGATCTGGAACACGATGTCACTGCCACCCGAGAGGTGATGCGGTGAGAGCCCGCCCTCGCCGGTGTTGATGTAGCAGTGCGCGCCTGCGGCGCCTGCGGCGAGCGCTCGCACCGCGGCAGCGGAGAGCGCGCCGAACGACATCGGCGCGATGTTGATGCGTGAGCGCACCGGGAACGGTCGAGGGCGATGCGCGCCGATCAGCACGGGCTCGCCGGCGTCGGGCGCTTCCTCGTGCAGCGTCGCGAACGGCGACGGCAGGAAGTGGAACGAGCCTGGCCGCCAGGTGTCGACCTGCGTGCCGAAGCCAATCGAGGTGTCGACCTGCTTCGCGGCCTGATAGACCCACGCGCGCTGAGAGCGGCTGAACGGCCGTTCATCGAGGTCACTCGTGACGATGTAGTGGCGGAGTTCGGGCCCGATCATCTCGACCAGGTAGCGCAGGCGGCCGAGCAGCGGGTAGACGCGACGAATGGCGTGGCCGGTCTGCAGCACGTCCTGCAACGCGAGCAGTCCAAGCACGACGACGACGGCGAGCGAGACGATGAGCCACGTGGGCATCGCAGGCTCCTTCCAGTGGACGGCTGTTTCATCTGAAGCAGCCGGGCGCGAGGCACGCCAGTGCGGGATCCATCCCGATCAGACCATCGGCACATTCAGGTGTGATGAGCAGGCCGACAGCGTGCAGGGGTTGGGGCTGGCTAGCGGTCCCAGGCCTCGATGTGGGGGAGGAGCTCCGGGAGGCGGTCGATGACTGCATCGGCCTCGACGTCGTAGGCGGGGACGGCCGGGTTCGTGCGCAGCACGCCTCGCATGCCCACGCCCTGGGCGCCGGTGATGTCGTCGAAGGGACGGTCGCCGACGAAGACGGCGGTGCTCGCATCGGTGACGTCGAGGGCGGCGAGGGCTGCTCGGAACGCCTCGGGATGCGGCTTCATGTACGGCATCTCGCTCGTGTAGAGGCGCGCGTCGATCAGCTCGGCAAGGCCGTCACGTTCGAGGAACCGCTCGTGGTAGTCGCGCGGCCAGTGGGTGTTGGAGAGCAGACCGATGCGCAGGCCGCGCGCTCGTAGCGCCTCGAGCACCGGCACGCAGTCCGGGTCGTGCTTGATGAGCGGCTCCCACGCGTCGAGGTAGAGTGCGGCGGCCTCTTCGCGAACGGCCTCGGCGACGTCGCGCCCAAGCAGGGTCGCGGCCTCGGCGAGGATGTCGGGGAGCGTGCCGGACTGCTGGGTGGTCGCCGTGCGCTCCCAGAAGGCGACCTCGACGGCCGCGAGGCGCATGGCGGTCTCGGCTTCGTGCTCCGGGTCGAGGTGACGAGCGGCGCGCAGCCAGAGCTGCTCGAACTCCGCGATCGCGTACTCGGAGAGCGTGCCGCCCCAGTCGAAGATGACGGCCTGCAGGCGGCTCAGTGCGCGCCCTCCCACGTCATCTCGCCAGCCTCGAGCGCGACGTCGAGGTGGTTCTCGGCGGGTGGGATCGGGCACGACCAGCCGTCGTTGTAGGCGCAGTAGGGGTTGTACGCGTAGTTGAAGTCGACGAGCAGACGGCCGTCATCGAGGTAGTGCACGTCGAGGTAGCGGCCGGCGCCGTAGGTGTCGCCGCCGGCATTCGCGTCCTGGAAGGGCAGGAAGAGGTCACCCAGCATCGTGTCGCGATACACGGTCAGCGTGGCCGGTTTGGCGTTGATCTCAAAGGCGATCGTCGCCCACCTCGAGTACATGGCGAGGTGGGCGGTACTGGTCTGCATCTCGATCACCTCGGGGTCGGGGAAGACCTCGGGCGTGACGCGCAGGACGAGTGCGGGGTTCTCGGGGTAGTAGCGCAGGCCAGTGAACGCCTCGCGCTGCGGTGCGCTGAGCGGGCCGTCCTCGCGGAAGTAGTCGTCTTTTTGCTCGCGAAACTCGTCGAGGTCGGTCATGCCTCGATGGTAGCGCGCGCACGTTGTGGGTTCGTGATCACGAGCTCGGGAATGGGCCCGCGACCACTGCCGCGCGAGTTAATCGAGCGACGCGCCGGCACCTGATCGACCTGGTAGCCAGCGAACTCGTAGCCACCCTGAATCCAGGGGTGCGGGGAGTTCGAGATGAGCACTGCGACGCCACGCTCAGTGAGCACGTCGTTCCACTGCTTGAGACGGATCTGCTCGTCACCGCCGAAGTCGTGCTCGGTGTACGACGTGAAGTTCGAGGTGTCCGAGAGCGGGTGGAACGGCGGGTCGAAGTAGACGAAGTCGCGAGCGGTCGCCTCGGCACACGCCGCCTCGAAGTCGCCGCGGCGGACCTCGACGTCATGTAGCGCCGCCGACGCTGCATGCAGCGCGTCATGGTCGAGGATGTGCGGCAGGCGGTAGCGGCCGTGCGGGACGTTGAACTCGCCTTTGCGGTTGACGCGGTAGAGGCCGTTGAAGCAGGTCTTGTTCAGGAAGAGCAGCCGCGCGGCGACCTCGATGGGGTCCGTGGGGTGCTCGGCGCGGATGGCGTAGAAGTCGGCCTCGCGCGCGGGCGCGTCCGCCTCGAGGTAGCGCGCGGCGATGGGCTCGAGCGCCGCGATCAGTGCCTCGGGGTCGTCTCGAACGACCTGGTAGGTCGCGACGAGGTCCTGGTTGAGGTCATTGAGCACGGCACGCCTCGGACGGCGCTCCGGGTCGGCCATCAGCGCGAAGAAGAGCGCGCCGCCGCCAATGAACGGCTCGTAATACGTCTCGATGCCCGCGGGAATGTGCGCGAGCAACGCGGGGAGCAGCTGGCTCTTGCCGCCGGCCCACTTCAAGAAGGGTCGAGGCGTCTGTGCTCGAAGGGTCTGGGCTCGCTCGGCCGGAACGGCGCGAGGGGCTGACTCGGTGGCGGCGACCGTCATGGGCGGCTCGGGCGAGCGGGGAGGTGCTCGATATACGGAGTGTGCGGGGGCCGCGGGGGCGACGCAAGGGGCGCAAAGCGCCCTTCTCGCCCTGCGTTGCTAGGGGTTTGGCTATCGACTCGGTGGGTTGGCGGTGTGGCGGCGAGCTCGTTGTGGAGGGCCTCGGAACCCTGACGGGGACAAAAAGGTGAAACAGAACTGAAAAACGAAATGTTCCGGAAACATTTACGTAAACGCCGCGAAACGACGTTCCCGCATTCTCCCCAGACCGATACGGAACTGAAACAGGGGGAGGATGCATGGACACCGGAGATACGGCGTGGCTCCTGACGAGCTCTGCGCTAGTGCTCTTTATGACGCCGGGGCTGGCGTTGTTCTACGGAGGCATGGTTCGGGCGAAGAACACGCTCGCCATGCTGATGAAGAACTACGTGGCCATGGGCATTGTCACGATCACCTGGATCGTGATCGGATACACGCTGGCCTTCGGCCCTGACATGGGCGGTGGGTTCCTGGGTGGGCTCGACTACATCGGGCTCAAGGGCGTGAGCAGCAATATCGAGGGCGAAGCGGGCGCGATTCACGCCACGCACGCTCCCGACACCGTGATCATGCTGTTCCAGATGATGTTCGCGATCATTACGCCGGCCCTGATCACCGGTGCGATCGCGGAGCGGGTGAAGTTCACGACCTGGGCCGTATTCACGGCCATCTGGTCGATCGTGGTCTACGCGCCGATGGCGCACTGGGTCTGGAGCTCCTCCGGATTCATCTTTGCCCAGATCAAGGCAGTCGACTTCGCAGGTGGCACGGTCGTCCACATCAACGCAGGCGCCGCGGCGCTGGCGATGGTGCTGGTGATTGGGCCCCGCCTGGGCTTCCGCAAGGAGATCATCCGACCGCACTCGCTGCCGCTGACCCTGCTGGGTGCCGGCATGCTGTGGTTCGGCTGGTTCGGCTTCAACGCCGGCTCGGCGCTGGCCTCCAATGGCCTGGCGGCAAACGCATTCATGACCACCCAGATCGCGGCGGCGGTGGCCGGCACGTTCTGGGTCCTCGCTGAGCAGGTTGTGCGCGGGAAGGCGACGACCCTAGGGTTCGCCTCGGGCGCGGTGGCCGGGCTGGTGGCCATCACACCGTGCGCCGGGTTCGTGGGCCCGATGGCCTCGGTCGTGATCGGCGCACTGGCCGGCGTGGTCTGCTTCGCGGCCCTGCAAATCAAGTTCATGTTCAACTTCGACGACGCGCTGGACGTAATTGCCGTCCACCTCGTCGGCGGCGTGCTGGGCTCGCTGCTGGTCGGCCTATTCGCGGACAGCACGATCAACCCGGCGACCAGGGACGGCCTGTTCATGGGCGGCGGGATGGACCAGCTGGTGGCCCAGGCCATCGCGGTCGTGATCGCGTTCGTCTTCTCCTTTGTGGTCTCGTTCATCCTGGCGAAACTTCTGGATGTCACAATGGGACTCCGGGTCACCCCGGACGAAGAGCAGCGTGGTCTGGACATCACGCTCCACGAGGAGCAGTCCTACGTGATGGCGGAGTAAGGCGAAGCCATGAAGATGATCGTTGCGTACATCAACCCCTTCGCGTTGGGCGACGTGCGGGACGCGCTGAAGGAGGCCGGCGTGAGCGGGCTCTCCGTCAGCAACATCCAGGGCTTCGGCCGACAGGCCGGGCACACGGAGACCTACCGCGGTGCTGAATACGAAGTGGACTTCGTGCCGAAGGTGCGGGTCGAGGTGATGGTGGATGACACCCTGGCCCCGACCGTGATCTCGGCCATCGAGACCACGGCGCGCACGGGCTCGATCGGTGACGGCAAGATCGCCGTGATGCCGCTGGAGGACGTGATCCGCATCCGCACGGGCGAGCGCGGCCGCGACGCCCTCTAAGGACGCGGACGGGAACGCCGTCAGTGACTAGCACAGTGGCCCTCGGGCCATTCATGGAGGCGCGCACGGATCAATCCGTGCGCGCCTCTGCGTCGCTTGGGCGCGCAACGTCCGAGGCGCTGAGCGACCACCTCGACCACGCGGTACAGGAGCTTGCCGCGCCGGTGGCACGCACTGGACTCGCGTTCGTTGCGCTCGGCTCGTACGGCCGGCGCGAGCTGTGCCGACACTCGGACATCGACATCATGCTGCTCGCCTCGCGCGAGTTCGCCGACGGCGTGCACGCGGTGCTGTACCCGCTGTGGGACACCGGCGTGAAGGTCGGCCACTCCGTGCGCACCGTGGAACAAGCGGTCGAGTCCGGACGCGCGAACGTCGAGACGCTGACGTCACTGCTCGATGCGCGGCTGGTGGCCGGCGACGCCGAGCTGTTCGAGCGCTTCATCCAGGCGCGGCGCAAGCTCGTGAGCCGCGAGCGGAAGCACATGGCTGCAGATCTGCGCCAGCGCTATTCGGTGCTGTGCACTGCGGAACCGTGGCAGCTCGGCGAACCCGAGTTGAAGACCGGCCGCGGCAGCCTGCGATCACTACAGGCCGCGCGCTGGATCAAACAGGCTGACGCGATCGCCGATGGCGTCGAGCTCGAACCGTTGCCTCCGGCGCTCGCGCAGGCATATGACACGCTGCTGCGCACGCGGAACGCGCTGCACGCGCTGACCGACCGACCGAACGACCGCTTCCTCGGCGCGTACCAGAGCGAGGTCGCGTCGATCCTCGGGATCGAGCGTCAGCGCTGCGCTCGCGATGTGCTCGAGGCGATGCGCGTCGTCGATACCGAGGCGACACGCGTGCTCGGGCCGCAGGAGTCGACCGCGAGCTCGTTGTTCGGCTTCCTGCGCGGCCGCACGAAGCAGGTCGAAGCCGACGAGGACATGAGCGAGCTCGAGCGATTGCGGTCGCTGCTGCGCACGGCAGAGGCAGGCAGCCTCGAACCGCTCGCGCGCACGCCGTGGCTCGATCGGCTGCTGCCAGAGTGGGAAGTGCTGCGCGCACTGCCGCACATCGCGCCGTTCCACCTCCACCCGGTCGATGTGCACTCGTGGCGCACGGTCGTCGAGGCGCGCCGCGCGATCGTCGAGGACCTCGAGCAGACCGCCACGCCGATGGCCGCCTCGGAGCTGCCGGATCACGACGAACTGCTGCTCTGTGCGCTGCTCCATGACATCGGCAAGGGACACGAGGGCGACCACTCCACGGTGGGCGCCGTGATCGCGGAGCGGTTCGCGGCACGCGCCGGCCTCGATGCCGAGGCACAGCAGCGACTGAGCGCGGTGATCGCGCACCACCTCGTGCTGCCGACGGTCGCGACACGTCGCGATATCGCGGATGAACGCGTCGTGCGCGAGGTCGCCGAGTTGGCGGGGGATGCTCGGACGCTACGCCTGCTGTACCTCGTCGGTGTCGCAGACGCGCGGGCCAGCGGGCCCGATGTCTGGAGCGCGTGGAAGGCACAGCTGATGCGCACGCTCTACCTGCGTGCCCTCAACTACCTGGAGGCCGAAGGCGAACCAGAGAACGCGATCGAACGGCTGCGACTCGATGCGTACGAGGCGCTCGATGGGCGCGTCGAGCGCGAAGCGGTCGCGCGGCACCTGCGTGTGCTGCCGGCCTCGTACCTGCTCAGCACGCCACCGGCGGAGATCGGTGATCACATCGAGCTGATCGAGCACGCCTCGGGTGGGACAGCGGTAGATCACGACAAGGTCGGCGATGTGGATCGGCTGACCGTTGTGACGGCGGACCGCCCCGGCATCCTCTCGCTTGTGGCGGGAACGCTCGCGGTGCACAACGTCGGGGTGCTTGGTGGCGCTGCATTCACGCGCGATGACGGCATCGCGATCGAGGTGATGTACGTGGCCGATGGCCTCGCGCATGGCATCGACGAGCGGCGCTGGGCGCGCGTCGCCGAAGCAGTGCCGCAGGCACTCGCGGGCACGTTCCCGATCGACGAGCGACTCGCGGAGACGCGCAGCGCGTACGCCAGCATGATGCAGCCCGCGCCGATCGCGACGACCGTGGCGGTCGACAACGTCGGCTCCGACCTCTACTCGATTGTCGAGGTGACGGCGGCAGACCGGCTCGGCTTGCTGTATGCGATCACGCATGCGCTGCATTCGCTGTCACTCGATATTCACGTCGCGAAGGTGGACACGATCGGCCGCGAGGTCGTCGATGCGTTCTACGTGCGACGCGAGAACGGGCGGCGCGTGGAAGCGGCTGATGAGATCGAGCGGCTGCAGCAGCGCGTGACCGAGGCAGTGCGCGCGCTCGACATCTAGGTGTGACGACGTCTGAGGTCGCCGGCTAGAGCGCGCCCACCCACGCACCGAGTCGGTCCGCGAGGCCATCCGGATACACGCGATGGGTGCCGGCGAGGACCTCGGCCAGGGGTAGCCAGCGCGAGATGAAGCGCGCCTCGCCCTCGATCGCGATCATGGGCTCGAGGTTGGCCGGCTCGGCGCCCGGAGCGGGCGCACAGACGTACTCGTAGACGATCTCGTGGCCCTGGCGGCCCTGATAGGTGAAGAGGTTCTCGTTCGTGCCGAGGCAGGCGAGCACCTCAATGGGCATCGCCAGCTCCTCGAGCAGCTCGCGGGCGACCGCCTCCTCGGCGTATTCGCCAAACTCGACGCCGCCGCCCAGGGGTCGGTAGAAGGTCTGCTGCTTCACGGTGTCGTAGCCCTCGGCGCAGAGCAGGTGGTCACGCCAGAGCAGGAGGGCGAGCGCGAGCACGCGGATGTGCTGCGGAGGTGGTGGGCCGGGCTCGATGCCAGGGGGCGGAGCGGGCTCGTGCTTAGGCTCTGGGGGCACTGTTGCTCCGGGTTTAGGGCTCCGGGTGTCGGCGAGGTTGGTGGTAGGATACCGGCGGCGCAGCCCAGGCGCGCGCCACTTTCACACCGGATGCACGAGTTGGAGACCGACCATGGCCAAGGAGCTGTACGCGCTCGGCGAGGTGCCCCCGCTGGGTGAGGTGCCGGAGCGAATGCTGGCGAGCCTGATCCGCCCGTCGCGCTTCGGCCCGCCGAAAGACGCGTTCCAGATCGAGGAGATCCCTGTTCCGGAGGTCGGCCCGAAGCAGGTGCTGGTCTACGTGATGGCCGCCGGCACGAACTACAACAACGTCTGGGCGGCACTCGGCCAGCCCGTCGACGTGATCGGCGCGCGCATGCGCCGTGGCGCGACCGAGGAGTTCCACATCGGTGGCTCCGACGCGTCCGGCATCGTCTGGAAGATCGGCTCCGAGGTCACCAACGTGAAGGTTGGTGACGAGGTCGTGCTGTCCTGTGGCATGTGGGACGAGAACGCCCCCGACATCAAGATGGGGGCCGACCCGATCACCTCGCTCTCCAACAAGATTTGGGGTTACGAGGAGAACTGGGGCTCGTTCGCCCAGTACTGCCTCGTCGACCACTACCAGTGCTTCCCGAAGCCGAAGCAGCTGTCGTGGGAAGCCGCAGCGGCCTACATGCTGGTCGGCGCTACCGCGTATCGCATGCTCGCTGGCTGGGCGCCGCACACCGTCCAGGCCGGTGACCCGGTGCTGGTCTGGGGCGGTGCGGGTGGCCTCGGCACCATGGCAATCCAGATCGTGAAGGAGATGGGCGGCATTCCGATCGCCGTGGTCTCCGGCCCGGAGCGCGCCGAGTACTGCATGCAGCTCGGTGCAAAGGGCGTGATCGACCGCCGCGAGTTCAACCACTGGGGCCGACTGCCCGACCTCGATGACGCTGACGCCTTCGGCACGTGGATGACCGGAGCTCGGGCGTTCGGCGCGAAGTTCTGGGAAGTGCTGGGCGAGCGCAAGAACCCGAAGATCGTCTTCGAGCACCCGGGCGAGGCAACGATCCCGACCTCGATCTACCTGACAGACAACGCCGGCATGGTGGTGATCTGTGCGGGCACGTCCGGCTACAACGCCGACGTCGACCTGCGCTACCTGTGGATGCGCCAGAAGCGATTGCAGGGCTCGCACTTCGCGAACACCGAGCAGTGCGCGGCCTTCAACCAGCTGGTCGCGGACGGTCGCATCGACCCGTGCCTGTCTGAGACGTTCGAGTTCGACCAGGTCGGCGAGAGCCACCAGGCGCTCTACGAGAACCGACACGCACCGGGCAACATGGCGATCCTCGTGAACGCCACGCGTCCCGGCATGACGACGCTCTCTTAATGGCTGAGGGCGATCGCTGCTACTTCTGCACCCTGCGACCTCGTGAGGAGATCGCTATCGCTCGTTGGCACCCTGAGGAGCCTGACGAGCAGGAGCGTTTGACGATTCACCTGTGCGGCAAGCACATGGAGCGACTGCAGAAGGCCGGCACGCGCGGCTGGGCGCAGAAGGACTACGTCTACAAGCAGGGCTTCTGGTAGCGGCGCGGCGCTTCTCGCCCTGCGTGACGTTGCGAATCGAGGCGGACCGAATGGTCCGCCTCTTCTTGTGTGCGCTCCATGACTCGTGACACGCGCGCAAGCGGCAGCGGGCGACCGCGACTCGGCTGCAACTGCTCGGGCGGTTCGATGGATGTGCCCACTCTGGGCGCGACGGCGCTGAGCGCCCGATGGAGGACAGCGATGACTCGAGAGCAGCAGCGGGAGAACCAGGAGCAGGCGCGCCAGGCGCAGCCGCAACAAACCGGCGCCCGACAGGAACCTCGATACCCGGAGCAGGCTCAGCCGACTCCGCAGGCGGCGCCGGACGCACACGAGGCACAGCAGCAGGACTTGGCCCAGTCAGGCACTCGCAAGCAGGCTGACCCGGAGCGCGAAATCGAGCGGGCAGCAGGTCAACAGGAGCCTGCCCAGCAGCAGGCGCAGCAGGCGCAGCAGGCGCAGCAGGCGCAGCAGGCGCAGCAGGCGCAGCAGGCGCAGCAGGCGCAGCAGGCGCAGCAGGCGCAGCAGGCGCAGCAGGCGCAGCAGGCGCAGCA
>Ga0114969_10000225_pt1 | contig 47667 bp, 50 predicted proteins | sample M_130807_MF_Meta_FD_87316 | JGI IMG/M metagenome (GOLD analysis project Ga0114969, IMG submission 87316) | Freshwater microbial communities from Lake Montjoie, Canada to study carbon cycling - M_130807_MF_MetaG | ecosystem: Environmental > Aquatic > Freshwater > Lake | place: Lake Montjoie... | reverse complement strand
CACCGGATGAAGTCCGAGATCATCGCGCTCACCGGCGGTGAGGAAGCGGGCATCAAGAGCGTCAGCCTGCGCATCGACGGCGAAAACGTCTACGGACGGCTGCGCTCCGAGCGCGGGGTGCACCGGCTGGTGCGCATCTCCCCATTCGACTCCGCGCACGCGCGGCATACCTCGTTTGCCCTGGTTGAGGTGATGCCGGAGATCGAAGAGACCGACCCGAACATCGAGATCAAGTCCGACGACCTGCGTGTGGACACCTATAACGCGAGTGGTCACGGCGGCCAGAACGTCCAGAAGAACGACACCGCGGTGCGGATCACCCACCTCCCCACCGGGATTGTCGTGGCGTGCCAGAACGAGCGATCGCAGAACCAGAACCGCGAAGTGGCGATGGCGGTGCTGAAGTCTCGGCTGCTGGAGCGCGAGCTGGAGAAGCGGGAACTCGAGCGCCTGGCGCTGCGAGGGGTGCACGTGGAGGCGGGCTGGGGGAACCAGATCCGATCCTATGTGCTCCAACCGTACAGAATGGTGAAGGATCTGCGGACAGACGCGGAGACGAGCGACACGACGGCCGTCCTCGATGGCGACCTCGACCAGTTCATCACCGCGTACCTGCGAGCGCAGGTCGGCCAGGAGCCGGGAGGCTAGGCACGTGACACAGGTGGGACGACACGGATTGTTGGTGGCGGTCTCGACGGTGGCGCTGGGCCTCGGGCTCATCGCTGTTGGGCCGAGGCCGGTCGAGGCGCAGCAGGCGACGCAGGCAGCGACCTCGAAGGATCCGGGCTCGATCACGTTCACGGTGCGCGCGCCGGGGAACCTGAAGAGCGCCAAGCTCGACTACTTCGTGCGCTCGCCCAACCGCGACAACGCCGACAACTTCGTCGGGGGGACGGGTGATGGGACGGTCGCCGGCGCCGACGCGAGCTACGTGCTGCAGACGAACACCTGGCAGCGCTACATCCCGGTTGGCTCGCAGTTCCGCTTCCACTGGTCGCTGACGACTGATTCGGGCACGACGACGACGGTGGACTCGGACTACCTATTCCTGGACGGACGCTACGAGTGGAAGTCGCAGTCGGACGGCCAGGTCACCGTGTACTGGTACGGGAACAACGACGCAGCGGCAGCAACGGCGCTGCAGTCCTCGAAGTCATCGCTCGACGACAACAGCAAGCTGCTTGAAGTGCAGGTGAAGTACCCGATCCGCCTGATCGTGTACCGCAGCGAGGACGAGGGCCGTGCGGCGAAGCAGCCGCGTTCCTTGGCGTTCGACGCGCAGGTGCAGACGGGCGGCCAGCGCGTTGGGCCTGACCTGATCCTCGTGTTCGCGAACAACCGCGATGTGGTGCGCCACGAGACGGCGCACATCGTCACGCACGTGGCGGGCGACGGCCCGTTCGTCGGCGTGCCGTCATGGCTCGACGAGGGCACAGCGGTCTATGCGCAGCTCGATCCGGGGCCGGAGTACCGCAGCGGTCTGCAGCTGGGAATCACGGCGGATCAGACGTTGCCGTTGACCTCGATCAACTCGCCGACGTCGCAGCCGTCGCTCGTGAACCTGTTCTACGGACAGTCGTGGTCGGTCGTGAAGTTCATGGTCGACACCTACGCGCAGCCGAAGTTCGCCGACCTGTACCGCGTGATCTATGCGGGCGCGCGCATCGATGACGCCCTGCTGAAGGTCTACAACCTCGACCAGGACGGCCTGTACAACGCATGGCGTGCGAAGAACGGGCTGAAGCCGGTCGCGGCAACACCTCGCTCAACGGCGCTGGCAGCTGCGCCACCACCCGGCACGGTGGCTCCGCTCGGCGTGCCGGGTGGTGGCGGCGTGGTGACGGGTGCGACGGCTGTGTCTGGCGGCGACGCCGGTGGCAGCTCGACGGACGCGGGCAACACAGCGAGCGCTGGGCCGAGCAGTGGCATGGCAATCGCAGTGCTGGGCGTGACCGTGGTCGTAGCGCTCGCGCTGGGTGGTGGCGCGTTCATGATGATGCGGCGCAAGTAGGCACGCATTCGACGCAATGAATAACCATGATGGGCGCTCCACTGCACCGGGCGCCCAACTGGTTGTGTCTACCAAACGCTGATTTTGTAGAGTCGTGCCACGCCGATAGTCGCTTGGACTAGCTCTAGCCCCTCTTTGCCCTTGGGGACGAAAGCGACGATCGCGGTGAGAAGACGTCCCCACGCGGCACGTCGGTCCGGTGGAATTTCATCCTGCAAATAAGGGCGCAAGCCTGCTACTGCAGCCAGAGCAAGTTCGCCGGCTGCCCGCTCTTCTCGGTCGATACTCCCGGCCAATTCGCCAGCCAGTTCTTCGACCAAGTTGAGCGCTCGCTCGCGCCAGCGCTGGATTGTGTGTGTCTGCCCCAACGAGTTCACTGGCAGGATCTAGTGCGGAGCGTGGTGACAGTACTTGGAACAGGTCCACGTCCTTCACCGCCCAGTGCGTCCGGTTCAGTTCGAATCGATCAATATCTAGTGCGGCTGAGAGCTGTTGGATCTCCGCGATTGGTACTGGGTCGAACTGAGAGTCAATTGCGAAGTCGAACGCGACACTGTTAGTAGACGCACGAAAGCGGGTCACCTTCCCAGTAACCCCGAACGGTGTTTCCGGATTACCGACTTCGGGCACGAGGAACACAGGAAGTGCGGCCAGGGTATCAATCGCGAGCACATCCGCAGGTTTGAATCGAGCCTTCAATTCGTCGGCGGTGTGCTCGAAGACACGATCTTTCGGGAGTGAATCCGACGTGAGATTCCACCCACCGGCTTTAATGAGCAGGTTGAACAAGAGGTCTCTCCGCTTGCGAGGGACTGTCCTTAGCTAGGCAGGTAGAGGCCGCTGGCGGTGCGAGGTGGCTCGTTGCTGGCGGCGGCCTCGGCGGCTTGTTGCTGGGCCATGCGCTCGATGTCGGCTTCGCTGTAGTAGGGGACCGTGCCGGTCTGGGGCGGCGTCACGATGACGGGGCGGCCGGCGGCGATGTGGTCGATCTGCTGCATCAAGGACTGCTCGTCCCACACGCCCATGTAGCGCGTGTTGTCCATCACCATCACGGGGATGGCCTCGATCTCCTTTTGGAGGGCGATGTCGTTGGCGCCGACGAGCTCTGTGAACTGGACTCGGAAGTGTCGTGACTGGGCGGCGAGCGCGCCGACCATGCGCAGCATCTGCGCCGAGAACTGGTCGTAGATCGCACCGTAGACCTGTAGGTCGATGTCGCGATTGAGCGACTCGATCACGGCCTTGCTCGCCTCCGAGTAGGGCGACTCTTCCTTGCTGAGGTACGTGATGATATCAACGACCGCAGGGAAGAGCGCCCCAGTCCAGAAGCCGAGGATGCGCATCTCGCGGCCGTTGCGACCTCGCAGGATCGTGAGGGGGGCGCGCTCGATGCCGTACTCCGCGGCGCGCTTCTCGAACTTGTCGATGTCGTACCAGGTCACGGTCAGGCCGGGGTGCAACGAGGCGAGCATGCGCGCGAGGCGCAGCGTGTCCTGGCAGTGCGGGCACGCGGGGCGGTCAGTGCGGACGATCGTGTCATCCTTGCGTGCCCACACCTCGATCGAGATCGGCAGCTCCATGCGCTCGTCGAAGATCTCGCCGATCGCCTCCTGCTGCTCGTGGTCGAACTGGAACTGCGTTGTGTTGCTCGAGGTCATGCAGGCGGCTCCTGGCGCAGGCGGCGCGACGCGATGAAGAAGCGCTGCAGCGCGGTGAGCACTGTCAGCACGGCGAGAATCCACAGGCCGCCTCGGAGCACCCACGGCAGCATAGCGAGCATGAGCACGATGCTCACGAGCACCACGCGCTCGGCGCGGGTGAACATGCCATCGGTGAGCGTGATGCCAAGACCCTCGGCACGCGCTCGAACGTACGAGACCATCAGCGAGCCGACGATCGCGACGAACGCGAGGATCACGAACTCCTTGCTGTCGTGATGGAAGCCGAAGACGCCGATGCCGATCAGCACGGCCGCCTCGGACACGCGGTCGAGCGTCGAGTCGAGTAGCGCACCCTCGCGCGTCGCTCGGCCAGTGTGGCGTGCGAGCGCGCCATCGAGCATGTCGAGGCCGCTGAAGATCAGCGAGGCGACGCCTGCGATCAGCAGCTGATCCCACGCCACGAGGAAGCCCGCGATCACGTTCCCAATCACGCCGCCCACGGTGAGCATCGCAGGCGTGACGCCGCAGAGCGCGAGCACACGCACGATCGGCATGACGATCGCGGCGGGGGGACGCGCCGGCAGCAAGCGCATGGAGCTCAAGCGTGCCATGCGGCGGCTCGCTCTCGGGTGCGGGCGATGCCCACGGCGCCGCGCGCGTCGCGCAGACGCTCGTAGTAGGCGAGCAGGCGCGCGGTGATGCGCGGCCACGAGTAGTCCTCGGCGCGCAGTCGACCGGCGGCTGCCATCTGCGCGCGACGCGCCGGGTCGTTCACGAGTGCGCTCAGCGCATCGGCGAGCGCGATCACGTCCTGCGGCGGGACGAGGTTGCCCTCGACGCCCTCGGTCAGCACGGACGCGTACCCATCGATGTTTGAGGCGACGACCGGTAGCCGTGCTGCCATCGCCTCGAGCAGGACGATGCCCTGCGACTCGTTGCCCGTCGCGGGTGAGCAGAAGATGTCGGCGCTGTGGTGGTAGCGCGGGAGATCGGCGTTCGACACGGCGCCGCGGAAGACCACGCCAGGGCGGGTGTCCTCGACGAAGCGGTAGCGCTGCCAGCGTCGCGACTCACGCCCGACCACGATGAGGCGGGTGTTGGGCGTGCGAGCGTTGACGATGCCGAAGGCTCGAATGAGATAGGGCAGGCCCTTCCGCTTCTCCGCGCGCCCGACGTAGAGGATGTTGATCCTATCGTCCTCGAACTCCGGGAAGGGTTCCAGCGCCGGGTCTTCCCAGCGCTCGATGTCCACGCCGTTCGGGATCACGTTGTAATAGCCGGGGAAGTAATGCTCCACGTAGGTCGCCGCGGGGGGCGAGACGGCGATCTTGCCGTCCAGCTCGCGGAACCAGCGCTTGAGGAGCACGCGCCCGTAGCCGTAGAGGCGGTTGCCGCCGTCCTTGCGGGCGTGGAAGGTGCCCACGTTTACGACGTTCGGGTTGGCTTTCCTCGAGTTCCGCAGCACCTGGATGGGCAGGCTCGGCATGAGCGGCTCGTGGACGTGGACGACGTCGAACTGCTCGTCCTCCAGCATGCGGCGCACGCGGCGGCCGAGCAGCGGGTCGAGGGAGATGCGGGCCGTCGAGCCCGAAGCGGGGATCGAGACGGGGCGGCCGGCAGTGATGACGCGCGCGTCGTCTACCTCGCCACTGGCGGGGGCGAGGATGCGCACGTAGTGGCCTGCCTCGGCGAGGTGGCCAGCGAGTTGGTCCACGTGTCGATTCACGCCGCCGGGCGTCAGCCAGTCGTAGGGCGAGACGAGCGCGATTCTCATCGGGTCGCCTCGATGCCCTGTGCCTCGTCGTGCTGGCCGCGGAGGCGACGCCACTGGTAGCGAGCGACCTCGCGCGGGGTGGTGGCGAGGCCGCGCACCTGCTGGGCGGCGAGGCGACGGAGGCCGATCGAGCGCAGCGAGACCGGCTGCAGCATCAGGGCACGAGTGGTGCGCGCGCGGATGGCGTCGCGTAGCGCCTCGGCCCCATGTCCGTCGACGCTGTGGCCGGGGAAGAGCGTGCGTGCAGTGCCGGCCTCCTCGGGGAAGTGCGTGTCGCTGCTGCCGGTCTCGGCGAGGTGGTACTGCTCGCGGTTCAGGCGCGTGGCTTTCTGCGCGGTGACGCGGCCGGCCGGCGAAGGGTTGGCGAGCTCGATGGCGTCGGGGGTGACCTCGGGGTCGTGCAGCGCGAGCACGGACTCGAGCGCGCGCTGGCCGATCGAGCGCGTGAGGTACGACATCGGGTGCGGGATCACGGCGAGGCCGCCGGCGCGATGGATCGCCGCGATGGTCTCCGCGAGCGGGCGCAGCGGCGCGAGCGGTACGTCGACGTAGATCGCGAGCAGGTGGCCGCTGCGCGTGGTGAGCTCGAGGCCCGTGACCAACTCGAAGCGGTAGCTGCCAGCGGCGTGGTGCTCGCGAGCGATCAGCGCGCCGCGAATGTCGTCGTGGTCGGTGATGGCGATGACGTCGAGGTCGGTGCGGGACTCGATGTGGTCGAGCAATGCGGGTGCGTCGACCATGCCGTCACCGTGCGAGGTGTGGAGGTGGAGGTCGGCGGCTCCGAAGCGGGGAGCAGGCGCTGCGTCCGTCATCGAGAGGGATTGTACGCCTGCGTTTCTGGCCGATTTGTGGAGGTATTACGTCGCGAGACCGTCCCAGACGGGGCTCAGCGGGAACCACTGCTCAGGGGCGAGGGCGATGCCAGCCTCGAGCGCTGCGGCGATGCGGCGGCGAGCCTCGTTGCGGTCGAGGCCGCCGAGGTCGAGTGGGGGGCGGACGACAGCGCGGATGCCACCTCGCGAGGTGCGGAGGGCGATGCCGGGGACGACGGCTGCGCCGGTGCGGAGGGCGAGGTCGGCGATGCCGCCGGGCAGGCGCGCGCGCTCGCCGAAGAAGGTCAGCGGGTCGCCGTTGCCGAGCACGTCACGGTCGCCGAGCACGGCCAGCGTGCCCCCGCTGCGCAGGTGCTCGAGTGCCGCGCGCACGCCGCCGAGGTCAGCCGGTACATAACGCACACCCGGTGCCGCTATGGCCCGCACGGCGTGGACGAAATCGTGCACGGACCGTGGCTGCAGCGGCTCGGTGAGGATCACTAGGTCGAGGCCGAGCGCGGCGGTGGCGTGGGAGATCGACTCGGGGTTGCCGAGGTGTGCGGAGAGCAGGATCACGCCGTGGCCGGCCTCGGACGCCGCGGTGAGGTGCTCGAGCCCCTCGGACGACTCAAAGGGGCGGGGTGTGTGGTTCGCGCCGTAGGCGAAGTCGGCGTAGTAGCGCACGGCGCTGCGCACGCAGCCGCGCGCGGCGCGGTCGATGGCGGCGCTCGTCATGTTCGGGCCGAGCACGTGTCTCATGTGGTCGCGCGTGACCTCGCGCAATCGAGGCGTGGCGGCCCAGGCGAGCGTGCCGAGGACGTCACTGACGGCGTAGAGCAGCACGAGTGGCGCACGACCGGCGACGCGTACGAGCAGCCAGAGCGCCAGCAGCTTTGGCGTGCGTAGCAGGTCACGCAGCGGCGGTGTGGGGACAGCGTTCAAGTGCGGATGTTCGAGTACGGCATGGACTGGTGAGGTTAGTGCGCGGAAGCGGGAGCGGTCGAGGCGGTCACAGGCGCGCGGTCCGCGACCCAGAGCGAGCGGAAGATGTACCACTGCTCGGGCTGCCTCGCCACGAGCGGTTCGAGCGCGCGCATGATCGCCTGCGTCAGGTCTCGGACGTCACGTTCGAGGTTGCCGGAAGGCGTGAACGGCACGGGCGCGATCACCGGCTGCACGCGGTCGCTGTGCTCGTCCTCGCGCGGGACGACGGCGGCGACCACGGCGGCGTTGGCACGGAGGGCGATGCGAGCAGGGCCGCCGTGCACGGCGATGGTGTCGCCGAAGAACTCGACCTCGACGCCCTCGTTGGCGGGAGGGACGTCGATCAGCATGGCGACGATGTTCCGGTGCTTGAGGGCGCGGAGGATGCTCGGGCCCATGCGCTCGGCGGGGATGATCTCCATGCCGAGCGCACGCCTCGACCCGAGCACGAGATCATTGAGGCGCGCGTCCGCGAAGGTGTCGGCGATCACGGAGATCGGGGCGTGCTCGGCGACCGCGGCGGCACCGACGTCCCAGTTCCCGTAGTGCATGGTCACGAACACGATGCCGCGATCCTCGCGCGTGGCGTCGAGGGTGTCCCAGCCGTCGAAGAGCACGCGGCGGCTCACCTCGGCGGCATCGACGCTGGTGAAGCGCAGGAAGTCGACGAGGTAGATGGCGTAGTTCTCAAACGAGTGTCGCGCGAGGTGCTCGACTGCGTGCTGCGGCGCGTTGGGGCCGAGCACGTGCCGCATGTTCTGGATGCAGCGCCGCCGACCACCTGCCCACACGTAATACACGGCGGCGCCGCAGACCTCGGCGACCCTGTAGGCCACCGGGAGCGGCGCCGCCTGTGCGAGCGCGCTGGCGATGCGAAACAGTCGGTACAACATCGCCGCGAGTCTACTGGTGCGGACGTTAGCCCGCGATGAACGCTTCGAGGTCGTCGCGCGCGATGTCGTCGTGCACCTGCTTCGGCGGCGACTTCATGAAGTACGCCGACGGCTCGTAGAGCGGGCCGCTGATGCCGCGGTCGAGCGCCAGCTTGGCGCAGCGCACCGCGTCGATAACGACGCCGGCCGAGTTCGGGCTGTCCCAGTCCTCGAGCTTGAGCTCGACGTTCAGCGGCACGTTGCCGAAGGTCGTGCCTTCGAGGCGGATGAAGGCCAGCTTCTTGTCGGTGAGCCACGGCACGTAGTCGGAGGGGCCGACGTGCACATCGGTGTCCGGCAGTGGGATGCCGTCGATCTGCGAGGTGACCGCGTTGGTCTTCGAGATCTTCTTCGACTCCAGGCGCTCGCGTTCGAGCATGTTCATGAAGTCGGTGTTGCCGCCCACGTTCAGCTGGTACGTGCGGTCGAGGTGCACACCGCGGTCCTGGAACAGGCGGACGAGCGTGCGGTGGATGATCGTGGCGCCGACCTGCGACTTGATGTCGTCGCCGACGATCGGCACGCCGGCCTCGCGGAAGCGGTCGCCCCAGTACTGCTCACGGGCGATGAAGACGGGGATGCAGTTCACGAAGGCACAGCCGGCGGCGAGCACCTGCTCGACGTACCACTTCGTGGCCTCCTCGGAGCCGACGGGGAGGTAGTTGATGACGACGTCGGTCTTGGTGTCCTTGAGGATCTTCACGATGTCGGCGGTCTGCCCCGGGGCCTTGGTGATGACCTGCGAGAGGTACTTGCCGAGGCCGTCGTGCGTCATGCCTCGAGAGACCGTGACGCCGGTCTCCGGCACGTCCTGGAACTTGATGGTGTTGTTCTGGCCCGACTCGATCGCCACGGAGAGGTCCTTACCGACCTTCTCGATGTCGATGTCGAAGGCGGCGACGAAGTTGATGTCGCGAATGTGGTAGCCACCGAGCACGGGGTGCATCAGGCCAGGGATGACGTCGCCCTCTTCGGCGTTCTTGTAGAACTCGACACCCTGGACCAGCGACGAGGCACAGTTGCCGACGCCGATGATGGCGACGTTGATCTTGCCGTCGGGCATTGGGACTCCTTACGCCTGGCGCTCGAGCTCGTGCCGATGCGCTCTGGGATCGACAGTACCGCGCGTGTACATATTCGACTAATCCAGACATCGGATTATACTCATAGGCATGGTCAATGAATCACTGGCGGCCGAAGATCTGCTTGGCGGGGTAACCCTGCGCCAGCTCGCGTACCTCCGCGAGGCAGCTCGAGGGGCCTCGTTCACGGCGGCAGCAGCCGCGCTGAGGCTGAGCCAGCCCGCGCTCTCCCAGGCGCTGGGGGAGCTCGAGCGCCGCGTGGGGGTGCCGCTGTTCGAGCCGTCCGGCCGCCAGCGACGGATCACCGAGGACGGCACGGAGGTGCTTGCCTTCGCCGAGCGCGTGCTGGCCGAGGCCGGCGAGCTGCGCGACCGACTCGCGGCGCGGGCGGGCGGCGAGACCGGGACGCTGCGCGTCGGGATGATCGACGCCGCGAGCCTGTACGTGCTGCCAGATGTGATCCGCGGCTACCGCGAGCAGCACCCCGGCGTCGACCTCCAGCTACGAGTCGATACGTCCTCGGCGCTGGTCGCCGGGCTGCGCGCGTTCGAGTTGGACATCGTGTTCGCGATCGGGCCGGCCGATGCCGACCTCGTGGGTGTCGAGGTGCTGCGCGAGCCGCTGCACCTGTACGCGCCGCCGGGCACACGCGATGCGGGCACGCCGCCAGCGAATGCGGACTGGGCGCTCTACGAGCCGGGCTCGCGCACACGTCGGCTGATCGATGCGGGGCTGGCACGACGAGGCATCACGCCGCGGGTCAGCCTCGAGAGTGCGAATCCTCAGGTGCTGCGGCAGATGGTCGAGCTTGGCCTGGGGTGGAGCGTGCTGCCGCCAGGCGTGGCGGAGGCGGACGAGGCGAGCGGGGTGCAGCGCGGGCCGCAGGTGGCCGAGCGCGTGCTGCTGGCGATGCGCCGCGCCGGGGCACCGACGCAGCCTCGCGTCGATGCGCTGCTAGAGCTGGCGATGGCGCGAGTAACAGCAGAGGCGCGTCCCCGCGGTGTGCGGAGCGCGCCTCGGCGTCGTCGAGCTGGGACGGGGTCTGGTTAGACCGCCGCCTTGCCGATCTTGAACATCTTCGTGCTGCAGACCGGGCAGGCGCCCTGGGTCGCCGGCTTGCCGTTCTTCATCGTGACGGGCTCCGGGTTCGACATCTCGCGCTTCTCGCGGCACTTCAGACAATAGGCTTCCATGGGTCAGTCCCTTCTCGTGCGGCGGCGGTTGCGGCGCGCAGCCCCCGGCCGGTCTTCACCCCGCTCGGGGGGCGGCTTTGGTTGCTTAGTTGACGTGCTCCCCCGGCGGCCTGTCAAACCGCGAGGGGGTTGCGCTATTCCGGTTGGGTATGAGCCGGAAAGACCCGGTAGGGGTGCCAGGCGTGGTCCTCGCGGTGCTCGGCGAGCGCCAGCAACCGCCCTTCGAGCCCGTACACACGCGCTTTGAGGCCAAATTCGGGCGTTCCGCGGAGCTCCGGCGGGCGGACGGTCTTGCCGTCGCGGATGGCCGCAGCCTCCTCGGAGGTGAGCAGCAGGGCCGGCCAGCGGAACAGGATGGCGTCTGGCGCGTGCAGCAGCGTCTCGAGGCTCTCTCGGGCCTCCAGGCGGGCCGTGACGCCAGCCAGGGGCGTGGCGCGGGCAATGGCGAAGGGACCGACCCTGGTGCGGCGCAGCGCGGCGATGTGGCCGCCCACGCCAAGCAGGCGGCCGAGGTCACGGGCGAGCGAGCGGACGTAGTAGCCCTTGCCGCACTCGACCTCCACGGTGGCGTGACCGGCCTCGAAGGACACGAGGTGGAGCGAGTGGGCGACGACCGGGCGAGCGTCGAGCGCCAGCGGCTCGCCACGGCGGGCGGCGCGGTAGGCGGGGACGCCGTCGCGCTTGATGGCGCTGTAGGCAGGGGGGAACTGCAGCTGCTCGCCTACGAAGGTGGCGAGCGCCGCAGCGATCTCCTCGTGCGATAGGGCGGCGAGGCGGGGCTGGTCGCCTTCGGCGACGGGCTGGCCCTCCGCGTCGTCGGTGTCGGTCTCGATGCCGAAGGCGATATCAGCGAGGTACGCCTTGTCGAAGTCGACGAGCGTGTCGATCAGCCTCGTGGCTTCCGAGCCGATGCCGACCGGCAGCACGCCAGTGGCGAGCGGGTCGAGCGTGCCGGCGTGGCCGACGCGCTTGACGCTCGCGGCGCGGCGCACGGCGCGCACGACATCGAACGAGGTCATGCCGGTGGGCTTGTCGATGTTGAGGAAGCCGTGCATCGGCAGCGGCGCAGGGCGTGCAGCGCTAGAGCTCACGGCCTTCGTTCGTGGCGACCTCGCGGAGGAGGCCGGTGATGCGGTCGCCCTCTGCGATCGAGTGGTCGGGGATGAAGCGCAGGTGCGGCACGATGCGCATGTGCAGGCGCTTCATCAATGAGTGGTGGAGGAACGGCGCAGTGCGCTCGAGTGCCTCGAGCACCTCAGCCTCGACCTCGGGAGATCCCATGATGCTCACGAATAGACGCGCTGTCGCGAGGTCAGGAGCGACCTCGACGCGCGTGATCGAGACCATCACGTCGTCGGTCAGCGCCGGGTGCTTCACCTCGCGGCGAAGCAACTCGGCGACTTCCGACTGAATCAGGTCGGCGACCTTCTCGAGACGACGTGTCATGGCGCGTTGCGCTGCCGCTCGAGGCGGCTAGCGCACCTGCTCCATGTGGTACGTGATGATCTCGTCGCCTTCCTCGAAGTCGACGAAGCCGTCGATCTGGACACCACACTCCATGCCGGTCGCGACCTCGCGCGAGTCCTCGGCGAAGCGCTTGAGGCTGTCGAGGCGGCCCTGCGCGATCTGCTCGCCCTTGCGGAACACGCGAGCGAGCGAGTTGCGGCGCACGGTGCCATCGCGGACGTAGGAGCCCGCGATGGCGTTGCGACGTGCGACACGGAAGACCTGCCGCACCTCGATCTTGGCGTCCTCGTCCTCGCGGAAGATGGGCTCCAGGAGGCCGTTCACGGCCCGCTGGACATCGTCGATGATGTCGTAGATCACGCGGTACTCGCGGATCTCGACCTTCGAGACTTCGGCGTGGCGGCGCGCACCGGGCTCGGGGTCGGTGTTGAAGCCGATGACGATGCCCTTCGATGCGACCGCGAGGTTCACGTCTGATTCGTTGATGGTGCCCGCCGAGGCGTGAATCACCTTCACGTTGATGCTCTCGAGGCCGAGCGCCTCAAGCGCGCGCACGAGCGGCTCGATCGAGCCTTGCACGTCGGTCTTCAGCACGATGTTGAAGTCATGCACCGTGCCGCGGTGGATCTCGCCGAAGAGGCTGTCCAGCGTGACGCCGGCGGTGCTGGTCATGCCAGCCGCCTCGATGCCGCGGCGCTTTGTGTCGGTCTCGGCGCGTGCGGTCTTCTCGTCGGTGATGGTGACGAAGCGCTCACCCGCGGGTGGCACCTCGGACAGACCGAGCACGGCGACCGGCTGCGAGGGGCCGGCTTCCTTCACGCGCTTGCCGTTCTCGTCGCTCATCGCCTTGACCTTGCCAAAGACGAGGCCGGCCATGATGACGTCGCCAACGTGGAGCGTGCCGGTCTGCACGAGCACGGTCGCGGTCACCCCGCGGTGGCGGTCAGTCGAGGCCTCCAGCACGACGCCGACGGCGCTGCGCTTCGGGTTGGCCTTGAGGTCCTGCAGGTCAGCGACTGCGAGCACGTTCTCCAGCAGCTCGTCGATGCCCTCGCCCTTGAGTGCCGAGACGGGGATGACGATCTGCTCCCCGCCGTACTCCTCCGGCACCATGCCGATTTCCATCAGCTGCTGCTTCACGCGGTCGGGGTTCGCGTTGTTGGCGTCGATCTTGTTCAGCGCGACCACCATCGGCACGCCAGCGGCGCGCACGTGGTCGATCGCCTCTTTGGTCTGCGGCATCACGCCGTCGTCAGCGGCGGCGACGATGATCGCGACGTCCGTGACCTGGGCGCCGCGCGCGCGCATCTCAGTGAAGGCGGCGTGGCCCGGGGTGTCGATGAAGGTAACGGTGCGGCCGTCAGCCGCCGTCGCCTGGTAGGCGCCGATGTGCTGGGTGATGCCGCCGGCCTCGCCGGCCGCGACGCGAGCTCGACGGATCGAGTCGAGCAGCGTGGTCTTGCCGTGGTCGACGTGCCCGAGCACGGTGACGACCGGGGGACGGGAGACGGCGTCGGGGTCGTCATCGTCCTCGACGCGCATCGAGGTACTGCCCGTGGCGGCCTCGCCAGCCTCGGCCGAGTCGGACTCGTCGGCGCTTGCGGAGCCTTCTTCCTCGGGCGAGAAGCCGAGGTCGGCGGCCACTACGGCTGCCGTGTCGAAGTCGACGACCTGGTTGATGGTCGCCATCACGCCGTTCTTCATCAGCTCTTTGATGACATCGATCGGTGTGACGCCGAGGAGCTCAGCGAGGTCCTTGACGATGACGGCCTGTGGGATGCGAATGCGCTGCTCTGCCTGAGTCATGCGGTGGTCCTTCCTGCCTGTTCGGCCGGCGCATGCGAGAGCAGCGTGGCGCGATCGTCTGGAGTCACGGTGGTGCGGAGTGCGCGAGAGAGTGCGTCGCCCTTGCCGAGGGCGCGCTCCCAACATGCACGGTCATCGCACAAATAAGCGCCGCGACCGGGCAAGCGCCCGGTCGGGTCATGCTGCACGCGTCCGTCCGCCGAGCGGACGAGCCGGGTCAGGCTACGCTTCGCGTCGGTTGCGCGACAGGCGACGCAGGTGCGTTGCGGTGGGGTGCGGACGGCTGACACGCGCGCACCTTATTCCTCGTCATCGGTGAGGTCGAAGTCGAACTTCTCGTCGTGAAGCTCTTCGAGCCCCTCTTCAATATCTTCGTCATCGACCTCGAAGCGGCGGTTGCGGCGGCCGGCGTCGGCGGGGCGCTGGCGCTCTGGCTGACCGGGGCCACGGCGACCAGCACCGGGGCCAGTACGGCGTGCCGGCGCACTCTCGTCCTCAAGCTCGCGGCGGACGATGTCGTCGCCGAAGCGGAGGCCACCCGGGGCACTGCGGTCGTCACGCTCGCGGCGCACCGGCGTCGGTGCAGCCGGCGCGGGTGCGGTGGTCGCAGCAGCGGCGGGCTCGGCGTCGCGGAAGGCGGCGATGGCCTCGACCTCGGGCGACAGGACTTCCTCGACGACTGGCGCTGCCACAGCGGCTGCTGCGGCGGGGCGCTGCTCGCCGGGCAGACCCGGTCGTGCGTACGCAGCCTGCGAGGCCGGCAGTTCGCGAGGGATCTCGGGCAGTGTCGGCACGCCGGGGCGCGCAGCCAGCGGGATGGCCTCCATGTTCGCCTCGGGCGGCTGGTAGAGGTCCTCGCCGGCCTTGATCAGCATGCTCTCGGCCTGGATGTCGATGCGGCGGCGGGTCAGCTTCGCGGCGAGGCGGGCGTTCTGGCCCTCCTTGCCGATCGCGAGGCTGAGCTGCTTGTCGGGCACCGCGATGAAGGCGGTGTTGCTCTCCTCGTCGATGCGGATCGAGACAACTTCGGCCGGGCTGAGCGCGTTCACGACGAAGCGCGTGGGGTTCGGATCCCAGCGGATCAGGTCGATGCGCTCGCCACCGAGTTCGTTGACGATGTTCTGGATGCGCGCGCCGCGCATGCCGACGCAGGCGCCGATCGCGTCAATGCCGTGCTGGCGGGAGATGACGGCGACCTTCGAGCGGTAGCCGGGCTCACGAGCGATGCCGACGATCTCGACGACGCCACGAGCGATCTCGGGTACCTCGAGTTCGAAGATGCGCCGCAGCAGATCCGGGTGTGAGCGCGAGACGACGACTTGCGGGCCCTTCGAGGCGCGGTAGACCTCTTTGACGTACACGCGGATGCGCTGGCCGACGCGGTAGTGCTCTGGGCGCACCTGCTCGGACGCTGGAAGGACAGCCTCGGAGCGACCGAGGTCGATGATGATCTGGCGGCGACCGGGCTCGACTCGCAGCACGGTGCCGGAGACCAGCTCGCCTTCCTTGCTCGTGAACTCGTCGAAGACGACCTCACGCTCGGCCTCACGGAGACGCTGCAACACGACCTGCTTGGCGGTCTGTGCGGCGATGCGGCCGGCCTGCGCGGACTCCTCGACGGCCTCGAACACGTGGTCGCCGATCTTGGCGTTGGGATAGCCCAGCAGCGCGGCGCGCTCCGGCGAGACCTGGATCTCGTCGTCCTCGATGTCAGCGTCGGCCATCACGAGGTAGCGGCGGCGAGCGGTGATCTCGCCGTCCCCGACGTCGATGGTCACCTCAATGTCGGCGTACTGGAGATCGTCCTTCTTGAAGGCGGAGGCCATGGCGGCCTCGACGGCTTCGAAGACGGTCTTGGAGTCGAGGTTCTTCTCGGCTGAGAGCTGCGCGATGGCGATGACGAAGTCGCTCTTCATGTGGTCTGTCGGCCTCATATTCCGGGCGCCGCCGACTCGTCGGCCTCGCCCCCAATGCAGTCCATGCTGCTGCTGGAATTGCCAGTCGGTGTGAGACAAAAAACGTGGGCCGGACAGGCCCACGTCTCACGAATGAGTCGTCTGACGCGACTCAGGATAACACGACGCCCGAACAGGTCTCAAGGGTGTGGGGCAGGTAGTGAGATGTGGTCCCTCGGCGTACGCGTTACGGCTGGTATCGCGCCGATGACGCGGCAGTGATGGACGGCACCGTAGCGTTCGGAGATCGCAGTGGTCGGCGAGACGCTGGCGCCCTCGACACCTCGAACTCCGTAAGGACGAACGCTCATGAACTTCTTCGCGCGTGATGCCTCCGTGGAATTCTCGGATCCGCCGTTCTATCGGTATCTCTTTGCCAACACGATGTCCGCCCCGATCTGGCTACTGGTGCGGCTCTATGTCGGCTGGCAGTTCCTCCACGCCGGGTACGAGAAGGCCATGGGCACGGGGTGGCTGAACAACAACGGGTCGGCCCTCGAATCGTTCTGGCAGCGCATCGTGCAGGTGCCGGCGACCGGCAAGCCTGCGATCACCTACGACTGGTACCGCGACTTCATCAACTTCATGCTGGAGCATCACTGGGCCTCATGGTTCGCGAGCGTGATCGTGTACGGCGAGATCCTGATCGGCATCGCGCTGATCCTTGGACTGCTGACCGGCATGGCCGCGTTCGGCGGCATCTTCATGAACTTCAACTTCATGCTCGCGGGTACTGCGAGCACGAATCCAGTCTTGTTCGTGCTCGGTGCGTTGCTGCTGCTCGCCTGGAAGGTGGCCGGGTACTACGGGCTCGACCACTGGTTGCTGCCGATGCTGGGCACGCCCTGGCAACCGCGCTTCTTCACCCAGCCGAAGCGCGAGGCGCCGAGCACCGATCGTCGACTGTTCTGATGGTCTGAGGTTGGTGGTTGGTCGCGCGCATGATGCGCGCCGGTACACTCGGCCCGAACGTAGGCAGGGAGTGACCGCATGACCAACGACGCTGACCGCTACACCCACGGCCACCACGCCTCTGTCGTCGCGCAGCATGCCCGCCGCACCGCCGAGCGCGATGCCGCGTACCTGCTGCCGAGGCTGCGCGCCGGGATGCGCCTGCTCGACGTGGGCTGTGGGCCGGGCACGATCACCGTCGGCCTCGGGCGTGCCGTCGCGCCGGGCGAGGTGATCGGGACGGACGTCGTCCCGGCGGTGCTCGAGGAGGCGCGGGCGCACCTCGCGACCACCGATGTCACCAACGTGCGATTCGAGGAGGGCAGCGTCTACGCCCTGCCGTACGAGGACGCCTCGTTCGATGTCGTGCACATGCACCAGGTACTGCAGCACCTCGCGCGCCCCGTGGATGCGGCGCGCGAGGCGTTTCGCGTGCTGCGGCCGGGCGGCCTGCTCGCGGTGCGGGACGGGGACTACGGGACGATGATCCACTGGCCGCGCACCGCCGGCATCGACCGTTGGCTGGAGCTGCACCACCTCGTCGCTGCGCGCAACGGAGCCGACCCGGACGTAGGGCGGCGCCTGCACGCGGTGCTGGCCGAGGCCGGCTTCGAGGCGACTGAGGTCACGACGACGCCGATGCTGTTCCTGGCGCGCGAGGACATTTTGAACTGGGGCGACTCCTGGGCGGAGCGCGTGGTCACCTCGGCGTTTGCGGGACAGGCGGTGGAGTATGGCCTGGCGACGCCCGCGGAGCTCGAGACGGTGGCGGCGGCGTGGCGGGAGTGGGGACGGACGCCTGAGCCGATGTTCCTGTACGTGAACTTCGAGTGCATCGGGACGAAGACGGCGGTCTAGCCCACTTCGTGGGTTCTCGCCCAGCGCGAACATGTGCCGGTGCAGGCCTCTGATGGTTTCTGTGTAGCGACGCGCGCTCGAATCTAGCGCAGCGGGACGACGGCGTACGCGGCAACGGCGGCGACCATTGCGATCCCAAGGGTGGCGAGCCCCAGGCGCACGGCGCTGCGCGTCACGACCGCCCATGCGGTGGCAACGAGAAATACCCCGGCTGCGCCCGATGTGGCGATGATTGCCTGTTCCAATGTGATCAGTGCCATCGCGCTGCCCCTTCGCGTCGTGGCTTGCGTGTCTCGAGCGAGTCCGCCTTAGGCGATCCAGACCTCGAGGTTCTCGCCAGTGCCATCGACCTTCCAGGGTGTGAGGCGCTGGTCTCGCATGCGGTAGTCGAGCGGGACGATGCCCTCGTGCTCGACCGCGAAGCGGATGGCGCCGGGCTGGAAGCCGAGGGCCTCGACGCGGATCACGTCCGGCAGGCCGGTCAGCGCGCTCATCACGTTGTTGACTTCGCCGAAGGATGCGACGTGCACCGTGACCAATGTTCGTTCCATGTAATCCACCGCCATCGTCATCGCCGTCTCCTCGTCCTTGGTGAGACAAGGCTATGAGGGCTCGGGTGCGAAACCGGGCGGCGACTGAGTGAACGAACGGTGAAGGGCGGTCAACGTTCGCACACCCTCGGTAATGCGCAGGGAGAGCGACGCCGAAAACGCGCCCAGTTGGGCGCGTTTCGCGGTGATCGAGGCTTGCGACCGGTGCTAGCGGAGCCTGCTCAGCGCAGCGGGGCGAGCATCGCGGCGTGAGCCTCGCGCAGATGCGCGACGACCTCGGCGCGGGCGACCTGGCTGGCCTCGCTCGCGGAGCGGGGCTGGACCTCGACCACGCCGGCCTTGTGGTTGCGGCTCGAGACCGTGACGCGCAGCGGCATGCCGACGAGGTCGGCGTCGTTGAACTTCACGCCGGGGGACTCATCGCGGTCGTCGAACAGCACCTGGAGGCCCGCGGCGGTGAGCTCCTCGTACAGGGCCTCAGCGTCTGCAGCCAGCTCGGCGTCACGGCCGAGGCCGAGACCGACGAGATACACGTCGAACGGCGCGATCGAGGCGGGCCAGGTGATGCCGCGGTCGTCGTGGTTCACCTCGACGCTGGCGGAGACGATGCGCTCGACGCCGAGGCCGTAGCAGCCCATCACCAAGGTGCGCTGCTCTCCGGCCTCGTCGAGGACGCGCGCGCCGAACACCTCGGAGTAGATGCGTCCGAGGCGGAAGACGTGCCCCATCTCGATACCGCGCACGGTGCCGAGGGTGCCGTCGCAGCGCGGGCAGCCATAGCCTGCCTCGGCGTTGGCGCAGTCGATGATGTCGCCATCGTTGACGCGCCAGTCACGGCCGTAGTTCACGTTGCGGAAGTGGACGCCGGTCTTGTTCGCGCCGGCGACGAGGTTCGAGGCGTGCTCGATCGCCACGTCGGCGATCACCCGCACGCTCGCGTCGATGCCGATGGGCGAGGCGTAGCCGGGGACGATGCCGTAGCGCTCGGCCTCGGACTCCGTCATCGCGCGCAGGCCGCGTCCGTGGAGGTGGTTGCGGATCTTGATCTCGTTGACCTGCATGTCGCCGCGCACCACCACGAACAACGGCAGCGCGGGCGCGGTGTCATCGTGCGGGTCGGTGCTCATGTAAAGCACGGCCTTGGCGGTCTGCACAGCGGTCACACCGAGCAGCGCCGTGAGCGCCTCGATCGTCTTCGTGTCGGGCGTCGAGACCTCCTCGCGATCGGCGGGGGCCTCCTCGGGCGACGGCACGCGGCGGAACTCGGCCTTCTCGGTGTTGGCGGCGTAATCGCAGGTGTCGCAGCGGACGATCGTGTCCTCACCGATCTCGGTGACGAACATGAACTCACGCGAGTCCTTGCCGCCGATCGCGCCCGAGTCCGCCTCGACGGGGATCACGGGCACACCGCAGCGGGCAAAGATGCGCTTGTAGGCCTCGAACATCGCGTCGTAGGAGACGTCGAGTCCGGCCTCGTCGAGGTCGAACGAGTAGGCGTCCTTCATCGTGAACTCACGCACGCGCACGAGGCCACCTCGAGGACGCGCCTCGTCACGGAACTTCGTCTGGATCTGGTAGAGCGTGATCGGCAGGTCGCGATATGAGCGCGCGTGGTCGGCGACGAGCTTCGTCACGACCTCCTCGTGCGTCGCGCCGAGTGCCAACGCGCGATCGCGTTGGTCCGTGAGGCGGAACAGCGTCTCACCGAGCGCGTCGGCACGGCCGCTCTGCTCCCAGATGTCGAGGGGCTGCAGCGCCGGCATGTGGATCTCGATGCCGCCCGCGCGGTCCATCTCCTCGCGCACGATCTCCTCGACCTTGCGCTTTACGCGCCACCCAAGCGGCTGGTAGGTGTAGCTGCCCGCCATGAGCTGGTCGATGCACGCCGCGCGCAGCAGGAGCTGGTGGCTCGCGGTCTCCGCCTCGGCGGGTGCTTCGCGCAGCGTGTGGAGGAAGTAGCGAGACATCTTCATGCGGGCGAGTCTACGCATCGCGCTGGCTTGCCGGTAGGTCGGCGGAGGCGCCTGTTGGTCACCCATGCGACCATCGGGGCATGACTCATACACGTCTCACCGTACTGATCTCCACGCTCGCCGCTGCTGCGCTGCTCGTTGGCTGCAGCAAGGGCGGGGGCACCGCCGGCACCCCGACGACCGGTTTAACGGGCACGGCGGCAGCCGCGACACCGATTGCGACGCCAGGGCCGATCAGCGCCTCGAATGCCGCGAACCTGAAGGCGGGGTCCTCGTTCACGCTGTCGCAGCCGGTGCGGCTGGTGTGGTCGCGCAGCGGTGTGCTGTGGGCGGTGAGCGCGCGGCGCGTCGACGCCGTGGACACGGCGAAGGGCACCGTCTCGAAGGTGTTCGAGGTCGCCGAGCCCGAGACGATCGTGGACCTGCACGACGTGGGCATCGCTGCGGTCGCGAACGCGCAGGGCGCGGTGCGCCTCGTCGAGATCACTGGCAACGCCACGCTGCAGACGTTGCAGGTCGGCGGCCCGGTGCGCGGTGGCGTCTTCTTCGGCGACAAGGTCGCGCTGTCGCGCACCGACACGATCGAGGCGTCCATCTGGAGCCTCGGCTCAGGTCAGAAGAGCGGGACGCTCTCGGGCTTCCAGACGGCGGCGCCGGTGTACGCAGTGACGGTGTCGCCCGATGGCAAGACCGCGGCATGGGTCGCTCGAGGCACGCTGCAGTTCGCTGATGTCGTCTCGAACGTCCTCGGCGCACGCGTGCAGTTCGAGGACTTCATCGGTTCGTACGCGTTCTCGCGCGACTCGCAGCTGTTTGCGACCGCGACGGGCGTTGCCGGCAGTGGCGGCGCGCTCACGGGCCGCGTGCAGATCTTCCAGACATCCTCGGGCACCGAGGCGAAGCGCTTCGAGCAGCCGGGCGTGATTGGCACGGTGGCGTTCGGGCCACAGCACCTGCTCGTGACCGGCGGGGACAACGGCGCGACGCTCTGGAACGGCGACACCGGCGCGAAGCTCGGTGATGTCGCGGGCGGCAAGGTGCGCCTCGCGGCATTCTCGTTCGACGGCACGATGCTGGCGACGGTCGCCGATGACGGCAGCGGCAAGCTGTGGCGAGCCCAGTAGGTCTCAGGCGCAGCAGCACGGTACGATCGAGGCATGCCGTACCGACGCAGCCCGATGCCCGGCCGCTGTTTGCACTGCTTCCGTGAGACCGCGCAGGCGTGCACTTCGTGCGCGCACGCCGTGTGCGAGGCATGCGAGGAACGGCACGATCTCGAGTTCCCGCACAAGTCGTATGAGGGGTAGCCATGTCGGACGTTGAGATCGTTGACCTGCCCGCGCTGCGCGTGGGTGTGCTGCAGGGCTACCTCGTGCAGGCGATGGAGACGTGGCAGCGCTTCGGCGAGCTCGTCGACCACACGAACATCGACGACGAGCCCGGCGTCGCGCGGGCTGCGATCCTCCCGTCCGACGTGATCCGAGGCCAGGTGAGTGGCCCACCGGATCGCATCCCCTACAGCGCCGCGCTTGTGGCGCCTGCGGGGATCGCGCTACCGGCGGGATTGAAAGAGGACTCGGTGCCTGCGGGGCGCTATGCCCGCATGCGTTACGTCGGTCCGTACGAAGGCCTCGCCGGTGCGTGGCGCGAGTTCACGCAGGACTGGCTGCCGACCAGCGGCCAGACGGTTGGCCAGGGTGTCTGTTTCGAGGTCTACCACGACCGCCCCGACACGGTTGCGGACGCGCAGTACCGCACCGATCTCCACGTCCCGATGGCGTAGCTCGGCTGTCTCTGGGGTTAGTTACAGTCCCGCGATCACCTCTCGCAGCGCGAGCAGGCTTGAGATGCGCGGGACGCCCTCGACGTTCGGTTCCTCAGTGCCGCGGCGGTCGATGTGCACCGCGGGCATGCCGGCCGCGACGGCGCCGGTGATGTCGCGGCGCACGCTGTCCCCGACCATCACACACGAGGTGACCTCGACACCAAGGGCCTGGGCCGTGTGCACGAACGCTCGCGGGTCCGGCTTGCCGAGTCCGATGTCCGCGGAGATCAGCACCGTGGTCTGCTCGAAGTACGGATCGAGGCGCGCCGCGGTCAGCTTCGCGCGCTGCAGGTCAGACGGGCCGTTGGTGAGCACGGCGAGCCGGTAGCCGCCGAGGCTGTCGAGCGTGGGGTGCACGTCCTCGAACGCCGCGTGGTGCTGACCGACCTGCGCCATGAGCGAGGCGACGAGTGCGTCCGCGTGCATCGCGTCGAGCGTGAGGTTCGTCAGGGCGTTGCTCCACGCCTGCTGTCGGAGCGACGGCAGATGCTCGTGTAGGCCTCGCAGCATGGGGGCGTCGCCCAGTGCATTGGTGAACAGCCACGACGGTGAACCGAGGCCGAGCGCGTCGCAGTGCGTGTACCACTCGGTCGCGCGCCACAGTTCCTGGGCGCTGCGGATCACGGCCTGCTCGATCTCGCGAGCCGGCACGGTGAAGCCATCGCATACCGCATCGAACGCCGCGTCCCAGAACGCGCGCTCGGGGACCAGCGTGTCGTCGAGGTCGAAGACGATAGTGGTGATCGTCACGTGATCACTCCAGAGTTGCGCAGCACCTCGATCGCTGTCGTGAGGTCGGCGTCCGGCTCGTGCTGGTCGATCTCGAGTGTGCGTGCGGCACTTGCTGGCAGGCGTGCGGCGAGCCACGCGTAGTCGACGCTGCCGTTGCCCGGCGCGCGGTGGTCGACGATGTCACGCACGTCGTGCAGGTGGGCGCCGATCAGGCGGTCGCCGAGCAGCTCGAACCACGCGTCGATGTCGGTGAGGCCGAGGCGGTCGTGCACCACACAGTGACCGACGTCATGCCAGTAGCCGACCGTTGAGGCGTCGTGCTCCGCGATCAGCGCGGCGGCTTCGTGGGGCAGCGGGAACTCGTGGTAGAGCAGGCGTGACTCGATGCCGAGCGCGATGCCTCGAGGTGCTGCGTAGGCGGCCAGCTCGGCGAGCGAGCGGCGTGCGGCCTCGACGTGTGGTGGCGCGAGGGCGGCGCGCGCACTCACGGTGGCGTCGAGGATGTGCGCGTACTCGTCGCGACGCGTGTCGCGCTCGGGCCAGAGCGCACGCAGTTGGCGCTCCTCCTCGAGCTGTCCGGTGCCCACATGCCCGAGATGGATCACGACAGCGGGCGCACCCGCCTCGACGGCGAGGTCGATGGAGCGCTGCGTGTACTGCACGGCGAGCGTGCGCTCCGCCTCATCGAGGCCTGCGAGGTTGAGGTCGCGGTTCCAGCCGCGCGTTGGATGCTCCTCGAGCGGCGCGGGCGCGTGGATCGAGGCGACCGGCAGCACGTGCCCGTCGATGATCGTGCGCGCCATCTGCGCGTCCATTGAGTGGTTGATCTCGACGGCCTCGTACCCAAGGTCGCGCGCGCGCTCCATGAAGGCGTGGATGTCGTGCTCGAAGCGCGGCTGCATCGCCCACATCGTGCTGAGGGCAATTGGAGGGGGGGCTACGGGCGGACGTGGGCTGCTCGACGTCATGTGGCGAGCGTACGCGTTGGGCGCGGCTCGTGCAGGCTAGTGGAGCTGGATCACCATGCGTGTCGTGGCGAGCAGCGTGAGTACGCACGCGCCGACGTTGAGCCACGCGAGGATGCCGAACAGCCTCGATGGCTGCGTCTCGCCGGCGGCGAGCAGGCGCGGCGCGAGCCAGAAGCGCAGCACGAGGCTGAGCACGACCGTCGCGACGACCCAGATGTGCTTGATGAACAGCGCCATGCCGTAGGTCGTGGTGTCGCGCAGTTTCTCGAGCGTCTCGATCGAGTTCACCGGGACGAAGGGGTTGTCCATCGTCTGTCGGATGCCGGTCACGAGGATGATCGCGAGCAGCACGAGCGTGGGAATGCGCAGCACCGTCACGAATTGCAACGGCGCCTGCGCGACGAGGAACTTCGGAGACGCCAACGCTGCTTCCGCCGAGGCGAACACGATCCACGCCACCACCACGGGCACGTGAATCAGCAGCGAGACCAGCGTCAGCGTCTCCGGTGTCATCGCCTATTCCCTTGGACTGGTCCTCGGCTAGCTCTTGGTCACGGTGAGCGTACCGGTCTGACCCTTGTCTTCGTGGCCCTGCACGACGCACAGGAACTTGTAGGTGCCAGCCTCGGCGAGGCTGATCTTCAGGTCTGCGGAAGTGCCAGGCTGGATGCGGTCGCTGCGGAACACCTCGGTGCCTGCGGCGTTCTTGATGGTGAAGGTGTGCGGGCGCTGGTTGCCGGCCTTGTTCTCGAACTTCACCTGCGTGTCGCCGGTCTTGAAGGCCAGCGTCGACGGGTTGTACTCGTACTTCGCGTCTGTGATCTCGACGGCCGTGACCGAGACGGCTGCTGCAGCGGCCGGTGCGCTCGTCGCTGCGGCGGTGGCCGTGGTCTTCGCTGCAGCTGTGGCCGCTGCCGTGGCGGCCGAGGTAGCGGCGGCAGTGGGCGTGCTCGCGGCGGGGGCGGTGCTGCCGCATGCGAGCGTGAGTACGGTGGCCGCGGCTGCGGTCACGAGTGCGGTGAACTTCATGGTGTGGTCTCTCCCTGGCGCGCGTGGAAGCGGGCTTGTGGAGGGATTACGCGATCGAGCACGCCTCGGATCTCCGTGCGGAGCGTTCGAGGCTGCGCGAACGAGTTATGAGCGCGCGGCACTCCGCCGCTTATCTGCCTGCGGCAATCAGCGTGTCGAGCTCGACCTTGAGGCGGTCGAGGACGGTCTCGTACGGGTAGGCGCCGAGCTCTTCCTCGCCACGCTTGAGGTTCACGGCGGCGGGTCCGCACCACAGCCCGAGGTCGGCGTCGTCGGTCTCGCCCGGCCCGTTCACGCGGCAGCCCATGACCGCGATCGTGATCTTGTGGTCCTTCGCGTAGGCGGTGACCTGCTTCAGCTCCTGCGCGAGCTCGATGAACTTCATGTTCTCGACGCGTGAGCACGAGGGGCACGAGATGATGTTCAAGCCCTCGCCGAAGTTGGGGGGGACGCTGCGGAAGCGGCCGGCGGCGATGTCGCTGATGATCTCGCGGCCCGCGACGATCTCCATGCCCTTGTCGTCGAACGGCACGGTGAGCGACACGCGAATGGTGTCGCCGATGCCCTGCGCGATCAGCTGCTCGAACGCGATGCGCGTCTTGATGATGCCGTCGGGCGGCATGCCCGCCTCGGTCACACCGAGGTGCAGCGGGACGTCCGGGCGCTGCTCGGCGAAGCGGCGGTTGCCGTCGACGACCTTGCGCCAGTCGCTGTCCTTCATCGAGACGATGTACCGCGTGAACCCGAGGTCATCGAGCATCGCGCAGTGCTCCAACGCGCTGGCAACCATCGCGCCGACGTCGTCGTCCTCGAACTTCGCGGACATGATCGGGTCGACGGAGCCACAGTTCACACCGACGCGCAGCGCGACGTCGTTCTTCACCGCGATGTCGGCGATGAACGCGACCTTGTCGCGCACCGACTTCTCGCGCTCGTGGTGGTAGAGGTGCCCGGGGTTGTAGCGAATCTTGTCGACGTGCGGCGCGACGAACTCCGCGAGGCGGTAGTTCTCCTGCAGGTCGACCGAGAGCGGAATGCCGAGGTCGCACGTACGCGCTCGGACTTCGGCAAGGGCGTCGACGTCCTTGCGGGAGTCGACGGCGATGCGCACGAGGTCGGCGCCCGCAGCGGCGATCAGCTGAACCTGGCGGACGGTCGCCTCGATGTCCTGGGTCTTGGTCGCAGCCATGGACTGCACGGCGATGGGCGCCCCGCCGCCGATGGTGATGCGCCCCACCTGCACGGCGCGCGTCTTGTTCCTCGGCCGCTGGTCCACAAACGACACGTTGGTCATGGCTACCCCCTCAGGCACATCGAGGATCGCACGCGGAGGTTAACGGGCGCTAGGGGGCGCGCTAGGACCGTTACGCATACGGGCCTAGCGCTGGACATGCCCGTCCAAGGCTTGCCGACAGACTTCGCCCTGGAGGCGGAGTAGCTCGACTTTGCCACTGGTTCCAGCTTTTCCCAATTTCTCGCAGACGAATGTCCATTTGTTCTGGACCAGCCATTCTCGAGCGCCACCGTTCAAGAATGTCCATCCCCAACCGTTGATTAGCCACTCGGTACGTTTCCCGCTGCTGTCGGTGAACGAGACTCGAAATTCCTTCGCATCCTTGGGTGTGAGGTCACCGCCGGCGCGTCTTCGAAATTCCGAATCGTCCGCAGTTGCGCGGAGATTGACCTCGCTGCGACCTCTGAAGAGGTCGGTGATCGCCCTTTGCCGTTCTGGAGTAAAGGCGCTCCGTCGCATCGATACGAGTAACCAATCTGCTGCGTGTGCCTCGTCGACTGCATTTACCTGGGAGGCAGAGCGTGTATTTGCAAGCACGTCTTCAAAGGTCCAGACGGCTTGCATGAACTCGTCCTGCTCCATGGTTAGCGACGTGCCACGCGTGCATCCAGTTGTCAGCAGAACGGCCAGCAAAACGAAGATGCTGAGGCGCATGGGTTTTAGGTTCCGTTCTCCTACGCCGTAGTTCGCACACACTAGTTGTTCTGCGGGAAGGCCATGAGCAGCGCTCTCACGCCTCTTCGATAGCGGGCTGGGAGCGAGACGCCTTCGCCTACCGCTGCTCTTTCGGCACCCACACGTTCGCGCGGACGTTCTGCGCCGCCAGCGTCACCGTCTCCTCGACACGCTTCGCGCGAGTCTCGGGACGCTTGGCCGAGGTGATCCAGTAGGCGATGCGCCGCCGCTCGCCCGGCGGGAACGCGTCCCAGTGCTTCCGAGCCGTCTTGTTCCGCTTGAGCGCTGCGACGAGGTCGTCCGGCTCGATGTTGGCGTCGATCGCCGTCAGCGCGTCCCATGAGCCGTTCGCCTGCGCCACCTCGATTGCTGCGAGGCCTGCCGGGCGCATCTTGCCCGCTGCGATCAGCTGCTCCACGCGCCCCTTGTTCGAGGCAGCCCACACGCTGCGCGGCTTGCGCGGCGTGTAGAGCAGTGCGTGTCGTTCGTCGTCGATGCGCAGCGAGCGGCTATCGATCCATCCAAAGCAGAGGGCTTCCTGGACCACCTCGTCGTACGGAGGCGAGACGCCGGGTGCGCCCTTCTTCCAGGAGACGACCCAGACACCGGGGGCGGAGGCATGGTGCTTGGTCAGCCAGCGCCGCCACTCGGCGCGCGTCTTCGGCTGCAGTCGCTCGTACGCATCGGACGCCGGCATAGCCACCCCTCGCCCGCGGATTCTACGTGGAGCGAGGCGTTTCGAGGGCTGCTACGGTCGAGGCATGGAGCGTGTGCGCGTCGAATCCTCGGAGCTCGCGTCCGTCGGCTACGACGAGCCGCGGCGCATCCTCGAGGTCGAGTTCGTGGCCGGCGGCACCTATCGCTATGGCGGCGTGTCGCTCGAGGTGTACGACGCGCTAATGGCAGCGGACTCGCTCGGCCGCTACTTCAACGCACACATCCGAGGTCACTACCTCTACGCCAAGACCGACTGAGCGCTTCGGCCATCGTCAACGCTTGCGGAGCGCCTGGATCAGCTCGCTCTTGAGCATCTGGCTGCGGTCCGCGATGCCTCGCTCCTTGGCGATGTTGTACAGCTCGTCGCGCGACCGGCTATCGAGGCTGGTCGTCGGGTTGCCGGTGCCCTGCGTGCGCGCGTTGGGCGTACGGCCCTCCTCGCGACGCTCCTTGTTCACTGTGCGCGCGGCGATCTCCTGCGCTTTGTCGTACGCGCGTCCACGCTCGAGTTCGCTCTGCTTCACGTGCTCGTACTGTCGTTCGTCCTTGGCTGACCAGGCGCCGCGTGGCATTGCTCGCCTCCTCGATGCGTCGCATCTCGACGCGTGCAACGTAACGAGGGGCGTGCTACGGAAGCGCAACAACGCGGCGACCATGGGTCGCCGCGTTGTGCAGAAATCGATGCGGATTGATGGGCGAAAAGCGGCGAGCCGCGCGCCTACTTGAAGAGCGAGTCGCCTCGCACGATGCGGCTGATGTCGCCGAAGGTCACGACGATCGCCAGCGTGATGAAGAGCACGAAGCCGACGAGGTGCACCATCGCCTCCCGCTCCGGCGCGATGCGACGACCGCGACGCAGCACCTCGATCACCACGAACAGCGCACGCCCACCGTCGAGCATGGGCAGCGGCAGCAAGTTCATGATGCCGAGGTTGATCGACAGCAGCGCAGCCAGCTCGAGCAGCGGCGAGAGGCCGCCCTCGCGCGCGACCTCGCCGGTGGTCTGCGCGATCGCGACGGGGCCGGCGACCTGCGGACGCACGCCGCCCTTCACCCACGAGAGCACCTCGTTGCGCGCGAGCACCATCGTGTCCCACGTCGACTGCGCGCCGAGCGGCAGCGATTGCCAGGGTGGCAGCGACTGCATCTCGGTGAAGGTGTTTTGTGCGGCGATCTGGATGCCGGTCGGGCCCTGGCCTGCCGGCGGCGCCCACCTCGGCGTGACGTGCAGCGTGAGGTCCTCGGTGCCGCGGCGGATGCGGATCTCGATCTCGCGGCCGGTGTTGAGGCGGATCAGGCGGCCGGCATCGATCACGTTCTTCGACTCGCGACCGCCGACGCTGAGGATGATGTCGCCGGACTTCAGGCCGGCCGCTGCCGCGGGGGCGTCAGGCGAGACCGCCGAGACCGTGGCGCGGCCGGTGGGTACCTCGTGCGGCACGGTGAAGGCAAAGGCGAACAGCACGATGGGCAGGATCAGGTTCATCACTGAGCCAGCCGCGAGCACCACGAGGCGCTGCCACGCGGGCTTGCGAGCGAGCGAGCGCGGTGCAGTCGGGTCTTCTTCGCCCAGCAGACGCACGAAGCCGCCCAGCGGGAGCCAGTTCACCGTGTACTCGGTCTCACCGAAGCGCTTGCCGAAGATCTTCGGGGGGAAGCCCACGCCGAACTCGAGCACGTGCACGCCAAACATCTTGGCGGTGAAGAAGTGCGCGAGCTCGTGCGCCACGACGAGGCTCACGAGGATCACGACGAAGATCAGCGCCGAGGTGGTCGCGCTGCGCGCGAACACCAATGCGAGGCCGAGCGCGACCAGCACGAGCGCAGCGGTGGTCAGCCCACGTGCCAGCGATATCTCGGGCTGTTCGGGCTGCTCCGACCCTGTTCCATTCGGTTCCGGGTGATCGGCGAATTGGTTCATCGTGCTCCCGCCGCGACAGCATCGTCGACGTATTGGCGTCCCCACGACTCCGCTGCCAGGAGGTCGTCGAGACTCGGTTCGCGGGTGGGGCGGTGCTCGGTGAGCACACGCTCCAGGAACCGCGCGATGTCGGTGAACGTGCAGCGGCCGGCGAGGAAGTGATCCACGGCGGCCTCGTCGGCTCCGGAGAGCGCGGCTGCCGAGGTGTCATCTCGACCGCCGGCCTCCAGTGCGACGCGGAGCGCCGGGTAGCGCGCCTCGTCGACAGTGCCAAAGTGCAGTGCACCACGCGCGGCAAGGTCGAGCGGTGGGATTGCGGGGACAGCCCCGCGCTCGGGGTACGTGAGGGCGCATTGGATCGGGAGCCGCATGTCCGGCTCGCCGAGCTGCGCCTTCACGGAGCCGTCGGTGTAGGTGACCAGCGAATGCACCACGCTCTCGCGGTGCTGCAGGATGTCGATGCGGTCGAGCGGGATGTCGAAGAGCCAGCGTGCCTCGATCGCTTCCATGCCTTTGTTGAACAGCGTGGCGCTGTCGATAGTGACCTTCGGCCCCATGCGCCACGTCGGGTGCTGCAGCGCTTGCTCGGGCGTCACGCGGTCGAGTGCGTCGAGGTCGTAGTCGCGGAACGCGCCACCGGATGCGGTGAGCGTGAGGCGTGCAATCGCCTCGGGAGCCTCGCCCCACAAGCACTGCCAGATCGCCGAGTGCTCGGAGTCGACCGGCCGCAGCGAGCCGCCGGCACTCAGCGCCGCGCGCACGACGTGCCCGCCGACGACCAGCACCTCTTTGTTCGCGAGTGCCACAGCCTTGCCCGCCTCGAGCGCCGCCAGCGTGGGCTCGAGCCCCGCGCGGCCACTCGTCGCGACGAGTACGACGTCGATGTCGGGTCGCGACGCCATCTCGGGCATCGGCTGCCACGAGTCGCGTCCGAGCTGTGCGGCGAGGAGATCGGATTCGTGGCCAGGGAGCGCCCACACGGTCTCGGGGCGGAACTCCTCGGCCTGTCGTTCGAGGCGCGCGACGTTCGTGCCGGCAGCGAGAGCGACGACGCGGAAGCGCTCCGGCATCGCGCGCACGACGTCGAGCGTCTGCTCGCCGATCGAGCCAGTGGAGCCGAGGATCGCGAGACGAATTACCGAGTCAGCCACAGGATCCAGTATAGGCACGGGCCTACGACGAGCAGCGAATCAAGACGATCGAGCATGCCGCCGTGACCCGGCAGCAAACGTGAGATGTCTTTCACGCCCATGCGGCGCTTCAACGCGGACTCGATGAGATCGCCCGCGATGCCCGCAAGCGGAAGCACCGACGCGAGCAGCACGATCACCGGCCACGGCCTCGACACACCGAGGAGGTCCGGCAGCACCGTCAGCACGATCGCGCCGGCGAGCACGCCACCGAAGAAGCCTTCCCACGTCTTGGTGGGCGAGATCGTGCGCCAGAGGATGTGCCGCCCAATCAGCCGTCCCGTCGCGTACGCGCCGGTATCCGTCGCGAAGCTCACGAGCACCAGCACGGTCACCCAGCCCTGGCCGCCGGGCAGATTCCGAGTGAGTAGCCAGTGCGCGCCCAGCACGCCGGTATAGAGCACGCCCGCGATCCACCACGCGCCCGTGGGCGACTCGATGGTCGGGTCGACCCAGAGCAGCACGCTGACGGCGAATGCCGTGACGGCCACGAGGCCGAGCACAGACCACCACGGCACAAAGAACGTGCGCAGTGTGACGGCGAGCAGCGCGGCGAAGGCCGCGCTTGCGATCACGGCAGTCAGCGAGGGGCGCGAGGGGATCGCTCGAATGAACTCGGCGGCGCCGATGGCGATGATGATCGTGACGCCGACGGTGAAGATGCGCTCCGGTGCATAGAGCAGTGCCGCAAGAATCGGGAGACCGACTGCGGCGACGGCCGCGCGCTGAGCGAGCACGCTAGTCGGCCGTGCCGTTGTCCTCTGGCACGAGTCCGAAGCGGCGGCGCCTCCGGCTGAACTCGACCAGCGCTGCATCAACCTCGGGCACGCCGAAGTCTGGCCACGCGGTGGCCGTGAAGTGGTACTCGCAGTATGCGGCCTGCCAGACCAGGAAGTTGGAGATACGTCGCTCGCCGCCGGTGCGAATGAGCAGGTCGGGGTCCGGCAGCTCACCCGTGTTGAGGTGGGCCGAGATCGACTCCTCGGTGATCTCCTCGGCGGTGGCGCCCTCGGCGATCAGCGCGCGTACGGCGGCGACGATGTCGGCGCGCCCGCCGTAGTTGAACGCGAGGTTCACGACCATGCGCGTGTTGTCGCGCGTGCGCTCCACCGCGTTGAGGATGCGCTTGCCGAGGCCCTTCGGCACGCCATCGAGGTCGCCGAGGTGCTGGAGGCGGATACCGGCGTCGTGCAGCGCCTCCAGGTCGCGATCGATGAACCGCGTCGCGAGTCGCATGATCGCCTCGACCTCAGCACGAGGTCGGCCCCAGTTTTCGGTGGAGAAGGCGAACAGCGTGAGGATCTCGACGCCGTGCTCACCGAAGCGCTCGATCACGGTGCGCAGGTTCTCGGCGCCGGCGCGGTGGCCTTCCTGGCGCGAGAGATTGCGGGCCTCGGCCCAGCGTCCGTTGCCATCCATGATCACCGCGACGTGTCGAGGCAGCGAGCGGACGCGCGGCAGCGGAATCGGGGACGGCTGAGCGGTCAGAACCACAGCGACCGCCCTGCTAAACGTCCATCAGGTCGCGCTCTTTGGCGCGGGTGAGCGCCTCGACGCGTTCCACATGCTGTTGGGTGAGCTTCTCGACGGCTTCGCCGGCGATGCGCTCCTCGTCCTCGGTGATCTCGGCCGCACGCTGCGACTTCTTGATCTCGTCGAGTGCGTGCCGGCGCACGTTGCGCACGGCCACCCGCGATTCCTCGGCCTTCTGGCCGACCTGCTTCACGAGGTCCTTGCGGCGCTGCTCGTTCAGCGGAGGAATCGGCAGCCGAATGATGTTGCCATCGTTCGAGGGATTGATGCCGAGGTCGCTCGTCTGAATGGCCTTCATGATCGACTGCATGGCGCCCTTGTCCCAGGGCGTCACCGTGATCAGCTGCGCTTCCGGTGCAGCGAGCGTTGCGAGCTGGTTGAGCGGCATCGTCTGGCCGTAGTGCGGCACGTGGAGATGCTCGACGAGCGCAGTGCTCGCGCGCCCGGTGCGGATCGTATCGAGTGTGTGCTCGTACGCCACGACCGCCTTGTCCATGCGGTCTTCGCAGTCGAGCAGGATCTCTTCGGTCATCTCGGGTCCTCAGCCTGCTGGTGCGGGCCTCCCGGGCGCCATGGGATACGCGCGCGAGGGCTCCTCAGGTGACGATAGCGTAGCCGCCCACTCTCTTCGAGCGGACGGCTGCGGGACGCCCCGAAGGGGCTACGAGCCGGTCTGGCCGAGCTCGAAGCGGGCGAAGCGGGCGATGCGGACGTTCTCGCCGGTGCTGGCGATGACGTCCTGCATCAGCTGCTGGATGGTCTTGCCGCTGTCCTTGATGAAGGGCTGCGTCAGCAACGCGTTCGCGGCCTGACCGCCGATGGCGTCAGCGGGCACGTCCTCCGGGAGGAGGCCGGCTGGGTTCATCGCCGCAACCTGCATCGCGATGTCGCGAGCGAGCGTCTGGAACGCCTCGGTGCGGGCGACGAAGTCGGTCTCGCAGTTCACCTCGACCAGCGCGCCGATGCGGCCCTGGTTGTGGATGTACGAGACGACCGTGCCCTGGTTGGTCTCGCGCTCGGAGCGCTTGGCCGCCGAGGCGATACCGCGCTCGCGAAGTAGCAGGCGAGCCTTGTCGAAATCGCCACCGGCCTCGTCGAGGGCGCGCTTGGCATCCATCACGCCGGCGCCGGTCTCCTCGCGCAGTCGGCGCACGTCATCAACGGTGACCATATCTCGAGTCTCCTGGAACTAGTCAGTGGCTGTCGCCGCCCGGCGCGCAGGCCGGGCGGATGGAAATCGCGGTCTGGTTACTCGGCTACGACCGCGGTCGCGGCCTCGGTCGCCTGCTGCTCGACCTCGCCGTACGCCTGGCCCTCGAGCACTGCGTCAGCAATACGACCGGCGATCAGCTGGATCGAGCGGATCGCGTCGTCGTTGGCCGGGATCGGGTACGTGATCTTGTCCGGGTTCGCGTCGGTGTCACACATCGCCACGATCGGGATGTGCATCGAGTTCGCCTCTTCGACGGCGATCGACTCGATCGTCGGGTCGACGATGAAGAGCAGGCCCGGGAGGCGCTCCATGTTGCGGAGGCCGCCGAAGGAGCGCTCCATGCGCTCGAACTCCTTGGAGAGGAGCAGGCGCTCCTTCTTGGTCATCCGGGCGTCCTCGCCCAGGTTCGAGCGAGCCTCGAGCTCCTTGAAGTAGGCGATGCGACGGTTGATCGTCATCCAGTTGGAGAGCGTGCCACCCAGCCAGCGCGTGTTTACGTACGGCATCGCGGCGCGGTCAGCTTCCTGACGCAGCACTTCACGAGCCTGCTTCTTCGTGCCGACGAACAGCACCTGCTGTCCGGACGACGAGACAGCGCGCACCTGCTGCAGCGCTACATCGAGGGCGGGGACGGTCTTCGCAAGGTCCAGGATGTGAATCCCGTGGCGCTCCGTGAAGATGAACGGGCGCATGCGCGGGTTCCACCGGCGGGTCTGGTGACCGAAGTGGACTCCGGCCTCCAACATTTGACGCATCGAAACACCAGCAGCCATCGAACACTCCTCCACCCCGCCGTGCGGGGGTTTCCTCGCCAGCCCTCTGGGCCGCGTTGTAGGCGTTGATTTCCCGTGTCCGGGTGTCCGGGTTTGGGGGCCGTGAGTATAGGCGGCGCCCGCCGCGAGAGGCCAGAGGGCCGACCCGGCCTCGATACCATCGAGGCCCGCCGCGCCGAACTCGCGCTGTTCGCGTTGCCGATGGGCAAATCCGCTGCCACACTGGCCCGCACTGACCTGATGAGCATCAGATCGGGCGCGCAGGCGGGGATTCCGCCGGGGGGCGCGCCGTCCGAGGAGGGTTCCGTGCCCCGATACGACTATCAGTGCGAGGCAGGACACCGCTACGAGAAGCAGGAGTCGTTTGGCGCGCCGCCAGACCAGCCCTGTGAGAAGTGCGGCAAGCCGGCACACCGCCTGTTCGGCGCCCCTTCGATCGTCTTCAAGGGCTCCGGTTGGTACTCCACCGACAGCCAGCGCACGGTCCGGCCCGGCGTCGGCACCAAGCGTGACGGCGGCGACAGTAGCGAGAGCGGCAGCAGCGACGAGGGTAGCTCGGGCTCCGACGAGGGCTCCGATGCGCCCAAGTCGGTCGTAGCCCGCGCCTCCATCTCCAGAGCGGCTGCGAAGTCCTCGAAGGTCGCGGCCACGCGCACGGCCAAGTCCGGCACTCGCACGACTGTCACGAGGAAGTCTGCCGCAAAGGCGGCAGCCAAGCCTGCGGCGAAGACACGGAAGCCGGCCGCCAAGAAGACCGCTGCGCGCCCAGCAGCAAAGGCTGCCTCGAAGCCCGCAGCAAAGACGGCGAGCAAGCCCGCTGCCAAGAAGGCCGTTGCGACTCGCGCGGCTGCGAAGCCGGTCGCGAAGAAGGCGACTGCTACTCGAACCGCTAAGGCGACGAAGCCCGTAGCGAAGAAGGCCGTCGCGAAGCGCGCCGCCCCGAAGCCTGTGACTAAGCGTGCGGCCGCCAAGCCCACGGCGAAGCGAGTCACTGCGAAGCCGGCGCCCAGGCGCGCTGCTGCGAGGACGACCGCAAAGCCCGCGGCCAGGAAGGCCGCAGCGAAGAAGCCGGCCGCAAAGAAGGCTGTCGCCCGCCGCCGCTAATCGCGTGCGACTCGCGACACCTCGATGCGAGCCGTCCTGCAGCGCGTCACCAGTGCGAGTGTTCACGTCGACGGCGAGCTCGTCGGTGCTATCGGGCTAGGCCTGCTGATCTACGTCGGTGTCGCCGAGGGCGATGGTGCCAGCGAGGCCGACTGGCTCGCGAAGCGTGTCGCGGAGCTGCGGCTGTTCCCTGAATCCACTGGCGATGGTGCACGCAGCATGGAGCGCTCACTGCTCGATAGCGGCGGTGCGGCGCTGGTGATCTCACAGTTCACATTGCTGGCCGATACGAAGAAAGGGCGACGCCCCTCGTTCTTCGCGGCCGCCGCGCCCGACCTCGCAGTACCGCTCGTCGAAGCAGTCGTTGCGGGCCTGCGCGCGCAGGGCGTCGAGGTCGCCACAGGCCGCTTCGGCGCGCACATGCAGGTTGAGAGCGTGAACGATGGGCCAGTGACAATCACGCTGGATAGTGAGGCCCGTTAGGGCCTCGCTCAGACGGAGTGTGAGAGTCGTTAGCTAGGCGAGCGCGCCTTCGAGGAAGAGTGCTGAGCCATTCGCGACGGCGTCCTGCACACGGTCGGCGGTCATGTGCGCGTTCGTATCACTCGATGTGTCGAGGACCGCGCCGGGCAATGAGCCAGCCTGCGCCTCACGCATGAACTCGAGGTGCAGTGCGCGCACCCGATCGGGGATGCTCGCACTGCGGCCTGCGTCGCGTGTCAGTGCGACGTCGATGCTCGGTAGCAACGTGACAAAGTGCACCGGTGCGCCGAGGTTACCCGCGAACATGCGGTACATGTCGACGACTGGGCCGTAGACGATGTCGTCGATTACGACGGCGTAGCGCGTCTCCACGGCCTCGCGCGTGATCGCGAGTGCGTTGCGGACGGCGAGCTCGCGTTGCTCGGCGGACTGTGCGTCCTCGGCCCACGGGTGGCGGTAGCCGGCGCGCACGAAGTGCCGCAGCACATCGACGTCCACGTGCAGCATGCGGTCGAAGCGCTCGCACAGTGCCTCGGCGACGCTGGACTTGCCCGCGCCCGCCGGGCCCGTGACGACGATCACCTGCTGCGCCACTACTGGGCTTCGATCTCGAGCGAGATGTCGAGCGCGGGCGCGGAGTGGGTCAGCGCACCGACCGATACGAGGTGCACACCGGTCGCGGCCACCTCGCGGATCGACTGCTCGGTCACACCTCCGGAGGCCTCGAAGAGGATGCCGTCGGGTGCGTCGGCGACGACCGCGCGCATCTGCTCGGGCGTCATGTTGTCGAGCAGGATCACGTCCGCGCCGGCTTCCATCGCGAGCAGCGCCATCGCCGCGTCCGTGACCTCGATCTCCACCTTGAGCAGGTGCGAGGAGGCCATGCGCGCGTCGGCGACGATCTCGGCGATCGTCAGGCCGCGCTTCATCGCGGCGGCGATGTGATTGTCCTTGATCAGTACGCCGTCCTCGAGCGTGTTGCGGTGGTTCTTCGCTCCGCCCACGCGCACGGCGTAGCGCTCGAGCTCGCGCAGGCCGGGCGTGGTCTTGCGCGTGTCGACGACCTGCGCGGAGCCGCCCTCGGCAGCGCGCATCACCATGCGCCGCGACATCGAGGCGATGCCGGACATGCGCTGCAGCAAGTTCAGTGCCACACGCTCACTCGAGAGGATCGCGGCGAGCGGCCCGCTGACCTCAGCTGCGATCTGGCCGGGCTCGAGCACGGAGCCGTCGGGCGCGAGGATGTCGAGCTCGATCTCCTCTGACGCGAAGCCGAACACCGTCTCGACGATCTCCATGCCGCAGACCACGCCGCCCTGCTTGAACAGGAACGCGCCCTTGCCCTGCTGGTCGTCCGGCACGAGCGCGCGAGTCGTCACGTCATGAAACGCGCGGTCCTCCGCGAGCGCCTGCGTGACGATGCGCGCGACCTCTTCGGGGTCAGGCGGGAAGATGGCGTCGATCATGTGCGTCCCTCATCCGATACGCCGTGATGTTACTTCGCTGAGCAGTGTGGAGAGACCACTCACCGAAACGCTGGGCGAGAAGCGGCGCGCCGCCTCACTCGCCGATGCGGTAGACGAGGTGGTGTCGCCACTCCTCGCGCGGCTCCGGGAAGTCCGTGCGGTAGTGCGCGCCCCGCGACTCCTCACGTGCGAGGGCGGCGTCGGCGGCGAGGCGTGCACAGGTCAGCAGCGAGCGCAGCTCGTGCTCGGGACGCGTGCTCGGCTGACCGTGCGTGGCTTCAGTGAAGGCGGCGTCCCAGCGCGAGAGCCGGTCGATGGCGATGCGCAGATGTGTGGCGTCGCGCTCGATGCCGACGTGGCTCCACATCAGGTCGCGCACGTCGTCTGCGGTCGGCGCGGGCACGCCGTTGTGCGATGGCGCGAGCATCTGCACCTCGGGCGATGGCTCGATCGCCGCGCCGGGTGCCTCGAGCAGGCGCTGCACCATGCGCTTGCCAAAGATCATCGTCTCGAGCAGTGAGTTGCTCGCGAGGCGGTTCGCGCCGTGTACGCCGGTGCAGGCGACCTCGCCGATCGCGTACAGACCCGGCACGGTTGTCTCGCCCCAGGTGTTCGTGCGCACGCCGCCCATCGTGTAGTGCGCGGCAGGCGAGACCGGGATGCGGTCGCGCGCGAGGTCGAGGCCGTTATCGAGGCAAGTGCGATAGATCTGCGGGAACCGCGCCGCGAGCCACGAGGCGTCACGCGCGGTGATGTCGAGCAGCACGTGATCGCTGCCAGTCTCGACCATCTCATGGTGCGCAGCGCGCGACACGACGTCGCGCGGCGCGAGCTCCGCCAGCGCGTGGTACTTCGGCATGAAGCGCTCGCCGCGCGTGTTGTAGAGCAGCGCCCCCTCGCCGCGCACGGCCTCCGAGATGAGGAAGGTCGGCACGCCCGGCAGCCGCAGCGCGGTCGGGTGAAACTGCGTGAACTCAAGGTCCTCGACTTCGGCGCCGGCGCGGTAGGCGAGCGCGATGCCGTCGCCGGTCGCCACGTCGGGGTTGGTCGTGAAGCGATACAGCTGGCCAGCGCCGCCAGTCGCGAGCACGACCGCGGGCGCCTCGTAGTGCACCGTGCGCCCCTCTTGCGACTCGAAGACATCGAGGCCGGTGACCAGGCCGCCGTCGAACGTGATGCGGTCCGCGATCGCGTGCTCGATCACCGTGACGCCCTCGCGCTGTGCGAGGCCGGCGAGTGACATCTCGATCTCGTAGCCGGTGGCGTCGCCGCCCGCGTGCAGGATGCGCGACGCCGAGTGCGCCGCCTCGCGGCCCAGTGACACCTCGCCGTCCGAGGCGTCGAAGCGCACCCCGTAGCGCACGAGGTCAGCGATGCGGTCGGGCGCCTCGTCGGTCAGCACGCGCGCGGCGACCTCGTCGACCAGGCCGGCGCCGGCGTCCATCGTGTCCTGCCAGTGCGACTGCGCCGAGTCGTCCGGGCCGACCGCCGCGGCGATGCCGCCCTGCGCGTAGCGCGTGTTCGCCTCGTCGATGGTGCCCTTGGTGACGATCAGGATGCGCAGCCCGTGCTCGTGCGCCTGCAGCGAGGCGTAGAGGCCCGCAATGCCCGAGCCCACGACGATCGCGTCGTACCGCGCGGCGTCCGAGGTCATCGAGTAGTGCTTTCCGACGCGGCGTTCGAGGTGCAGCAAGTCATCGCATCACCTCCGCGTGATCGCAGCCACAGGGCGAAGACAGGCACCGCGTGCCTTACTTGAGGGCGAGCATGCGCTCGAGTGCGACTCGAGCGTGGATCTTCGTCTCGGCCGGGACGTTGATCTCGTTCACGACCTCGCCGCGCACGAGCGACTCCATCACCCACGCGAGATACGCGGGGTGGACTCGATACATCGTGCTGCAGGGGCAGACCACCGGGTCGAGGCAGAAGATCGTCTTGTCGGGGTTCTCGTGTGCGAGCCGCGACACGAGATTGATCTCGGTGCCGATGCCAATCACGGAGCCTGCCGGCGCCTCCGCCACGTACTTCGCGATGAACGCCGTCGAGCCGTTCGCGTCCGCGGCCTGCACCACGTCGTAGCGGCACTCCGGGTGCACGATGATCTTCGCGTCGGGGTACTTCGCGCGCGCCGCCTCGATCTGCGTCAGCGAGAAGCGCTGGTGCACGGAGCAGTGGCCCTGCCACAGGATGATGCGCGAGCGGTCGAGCGCCTCGCCGTCGACACCGCCGAGGCGGCCGTTTGGCAGTCGCCAGTTCCACAGCGCCATCTCAGACAGCGTCACGCCCAGCGCGTGGCCCGTGTTGCGGCCCAGGTGCTGGTCCGGGAAGAAGAACACGCGCTTGCCGCGCTCGAAGGCCCACTGCAGCACCTTCGTGGCGTTGCTGGACGTGCAGACGATGCCGCCGTTCTCGCCGCAGAACGCCTTCAGGGATGCCGCCGAGTTCATGTACGTCACCGGGATGATGTCCTGCGTCCCGCCGAAATGCTCGCCCAGCTCCGCCCAGGCCGCGCGCACGTCCGGGTCGCTGGCCATATCGGCCATCGAGCAGCCGGCCTCGATGTTCGGGAGGATCGTGCGCTGGTGCGGGGCAGCGAGGATGTCCGCGGCCTCCGCCATGAAGTGCACGCCGCAGAACACGATGTACTCGGACTCCGGGCGCTCCGCCGCGTACTGGGCGAGCGCGAACGAGTCACCTCGCTCATCCGCGAACTGGATGATGTCCTCGCGCTGGTAGTGGTGCCCGAGGATCACCACGCGGCTCCCGAGGGTGGCCCGTGCCGCCCGGATGCGAGTCGTGAGCTCCTCGGCGCCCAGCTCCCAGTACTCCGCCGGGATGCCGCGCTGCCAGGAGCCGAACGACAGCTCCTGCGACAGCGGCAGGGTGGTGATCCCCGTGTCCGTCTCGCACTGCAGCGCGACGTCAGAGGGGTTCGGGGGTGTCAGGGTCAGCAATTCAGCCATGTCGCGTACCTCGAAGGTTCTGCGCTGGGGCCTAGCGCAGCTGCGTACTCGGTACACAAACTAGGCTGTGTCGATAGTACACGAACTCACAAGCCCGAGTCAATGCGAGAAGCCCGTACGGGGTATGGGTGAGGTGGCTAGCAGTCCCCGAAGCCCTGGTTAACGATGCGGATCAGTGTGTCGTTAGCTTCCCAGCGACTGATGAATGGGCGGACGCAGTAATCGCCGGCGAGTCCGCGGACAAGAGGGGTGAGGCTTCCGTCAGCGGGACGAAACAGGGTGATCGCGTTGCCGGTCTTTAGCGCGAGCTGCTGGGCGAGAAGGGCCGAAGGCCCCTTACAGGAAGACAGGCTGTCTCGAGGTGAAACGGTAGAGGTGTGCCGGGCGATGCGCGCCCTCGCGGCGCTGCTCGCCCGTCGCCTCGATGATGCCGGTGCTCAGCATGCGCTTGCGGAAGTTGCGGCGGTCGAGCGTCGCGCCCGCGATCGCCTCGTACGCCGACTGCAGCTCACGCAGCGTGAACTGCTCCGGCAGCAGGCCGTACGCGATGTTGGTGTACTCGAGCTTCGCGCGCACACGCTCGACGGCCTGCGCGATCACCTCGTTGTTGTCGAACGCGAGCGGTTCGAGTGCGTCCACGCGGTGCCACGCCGGCGGCCACTCCTCGGACGTGCGCAACCGCACCAGCTTCGAGTCGACGAGCGCGAAGTACGCCACGGCCAAACTCGGCTGGGTCGCGTCCAGGTTCGAGGACGTGAACAGCTGCTCCAGGTAGAGGTCGCGCGCGCCGGTCTCCTCGACCAGCTTCGCCTCCGCCGCGTCCTCCAGTCCCGTCGAGCCATCCCATCGCCCGCCGGGCAGCGCCCACATGCCCTCTTGCGGCTCGGCGCTGCGGTGTACGAGCAGCACCTGCAGGTGCCCGTCAATGATCGCGAAGATCACGATGATCGTCGCCACCGTCGGCGATGCGGTCGAGGTCGTTGCAGGCGTTCGAGTTGGCGTGCGGGGCATCGAGCGGAGCCATCCATCTGCGTGTCGGTCGCACGCGTGCGGTGGTGGGTGGTTCAGGTTACGGCCAACAGGTTAGAGCACCATCAATGCGTTGGCCTGGCGCGCCTGCAGCGACCACGGCGTCGCCTCGGTCACCTCGACGTCGACGAGCTTGCCGATCAGGCGGCGGTGCCCATCGAAGTGCACGAGCTGACCGCCGCGCGCGCGGCCGGTGCAGCGTCCCTCGTCCTCGCGCTCCACGAGCACCTCGACGGTGCGGTTGAGCATGCGAGCGTTGATCGCGCCGGCAGACTCCGCGTGCAGCGCCTCGATCACCTGGAGGCGTGCGCTCTTCACCTCGCGCGGCACGTCGTCGGGCTGATTGCGATGCGCGAACGTACCGGGGCGTGGCGAGTAGGCCGCGACGTGAATCACATCGAACCGAGTGCGCTCGAGCAGTGCGACGGTGTTCGCGAACTCCTCGTCGGTCTCGCCCGGTGCACCCACGATCACGTCCGTCGCGAGCGCCACGTCCGGCATCCGCGAGCGGATGCGCGCGACGCGCTCCTCGTACTCCGCGACCGTGTAGCCGCGCCGCATGCGCGTGAGCATCGTGTCGTCGCCAGACTGCACGGGGATGTTGAAGTGCTCGCAGACCTTCGGTAGGTCCGCGACGGCATCGATGATGCGATCCGTCATGTCCTTCGGGTACGAGGTGAGGAAGCGCACGCGAGCGATGCCGTCGATGAGCTCGATGCCCTCGAACAATGTCGCGAGGTCGGCGCCGGCGTCCTCACCGGTCAGGTCGTGGCCGTACGCCTCGACCGTCTGTCCCAGCAGCGTGACCTCGCGCGTGCCGTGCTCCGCGAGGTGGCGGATCTCCGCAAGCACCTCGGCCACGGGTCGCGAGCGCTCGCGACCACGGCGCAGCGGCACGATGCAGTAGGTGCAGAACTTGTCACAGCCGTGCACGACCGGCACGTAGGCCGTCGGCCCGGTCGGCGTCGCGAACGTCTCGGTCCAGAACTCACCTTCGGAGCTGTCTCGAGCCACGCCGGCCTTGGTCAGGATCGGATCGAACTCCTGCGGGCGCGCCCACACATCCACGATCGGGAAGCGGCGCTGCAGGTCGTCGGTCTTCGGGCCAACCATGCAGCCCATCACCGCGACCTGGAACTGACCGCCAGCCTCGCGGCGGCGCTTGAGCTCGTGCAGCCGGCCGTAGGCGCGGTCTTCCGCGTGCTGGCGCACCGAGCAGGTGTTGATCACGACGAGGTCGGCGGTGGTCTCCTCGGCAGACTCAGTCCACCCGAGCCGCTCGAGGCCGGCCGCCAGCTTCAGCGAGTCGGCGACGTTCATCTGGCAGCCGAGGGTCCAGATGTGAAAGGCGGGCACTGGGGGCTCCTCGAAGCGAGGCCGGTCGGTGGGTGAGGACGTGTCGTGGCGGAGGGGGTGGGATTCGAACCCACGATCGGAGAAACCCCCGATAAGCGCTTAGCAGGCGCCCGCACTCGGCCACTATGCGACCCCTCCGCGAGGCGGCGATCGTAGGGGGTATGCATTTGCGAGACAAGGGATTGCGTTCTAGGGCTATTTTTATAGGGATCAGCGCGGAACTCCTTGCGCTGTCAGGGCGAAATGGTATTGAATAATGCGCGACAGCGCCTCAGCATTTAGGGGGCGGTCAGTGGTACTGGCCGAAGGCGCGAGCCCCATCCCAAAGGGAGTGACCGAGCAATGAACAAGTCTGACCTGATCGCGGCGGTCGCCAACGCGGCCGGCACTACTAACAAGGACGCCGAAGGCATCCTGAACTCGTTCCGTGACCTCGTGCAGGCTGCCGTCCGCAAGGGCGACGACGTGGCTTACCCGGGCCTGGGCAAGTTCAGCCAGACTGCTCGCAAGGCCCGCATGGCGCGCAACCCGCGCACGGGCGAGGCGCTGAAGGTCCCGGCCTCGAAGGCCCCGAAGTTCACTGCTGCCGCCGAGCTCAAGCGCGTCGTGAACGCGCAGTCGCCGGCCCCGAAGATCAAGTACTAGTCAGCTCCCACAGGAACTGACAGCCACCCCGCCAGGGGAGCGCGCGCGAAGCTCGAGCGCACGTGTGAGAACATGACGAAGCCGCCCACGGGGCGGCTTCGTCATGTTCTACGAGTCCGCGCAGTTGGGGAGTCCGATGGCGATCTCGAGGTAGTCCGTTCGTCGTTGGAGTGAGGCCCGAGAGATCACAATGCGTTGATCGTCGGCCTCGAGACTGGTTCGTGTGACCTCGAGGAGTCTGTATGCATCCCACTACACGTCGCTGGCCGGCGCTCTACGTGCTGTGTCTCGCGACCCTGATGATCGTGCTCGATAGCTCCGTAGTGGCGGTGGCGCTGCCGTCCATCCGTGACAGCCTTGGCTTCACGCAGGCTGGCCTGTCGTGGGTGATCAACGCCTACATCCTGACGTTCGGCGGTTTCTTGTTGCTCGGTGGACGGCTCGGTGACCTGTTCGGCCACCGGTTGCTCTTCCTGATCGGCGTCGTGCTCTTCACGATCGCGTCGCTCGCCTGTGCCGTGGCTCCCACCGCGACCGCACTGGTCGTCGCTCGAGGTGTGCAGGGCATCGGTGGCGCTGTCGCGGAGGCGGTTGCCCTCTCGCTGATCGTGAACCTCTTCCCGGAGCCGGGTGAGCGAGCGAAGGCGATGGGCATCACCGGCTTCGTCGCATCTGGGGGTGGCGCGATCGGTGCGCTGCTCGGCGGTGTGCTCACCGGCCTGCTGAACTGGCACTGGATCTTCCTGATCAACCTACCCATCGGTCTGGTCGTCTGCGTGCTCGCGATGAAGTGGGTACCCGAGAGCGATGCGCCCGCCACGCGGCAGCGCCTCGACATTGGCGGTGCGTTCACCGTGACCGCTGCGCTGATGCTCGCCGTGCGCGCGATCGTCGGTGGTAACGACGCTGGGTGGACCTCGGTGACCACGCTCGGGATGCTCGGCGCTGCGCTCGCGTTCGCCGTCGCGTTCGTGGTGATCGAGACGCGCGTGGCGTCGCCGCTCGTGCCGCTGGGCATGCTCGCGCGTCGCAACCTCGCGACGGCGAACATCATCGGCATCCTCTGGGCCGCCTCGATGTTCGCGTGGTTCTTCATCTCCGCGCTGTACCTGCAGCTCGTACTCGGCAAGGGGCCGCTCGAGGTTGGCCTCGCCTTCCTCCCGGCGAACCTGCTGATGGGCGCGCTGTCGGTCGGCGTCTCGGGCAGGCTCGTGACGCGCTTCGGCATGCGTAAGCCGCTGATCGTGGGCCTCGCGCTCGCGGCGGCTGGCCTCGCGCTGTTCTCGCAGATCCGCGCCGACGGCGACGTCCTTCGAGACATCATGCCGGCGATGCTGCTGCTCGGCGGCGGCGCCGGTATTGCGTTCAACCCGGTGCTGCTCGCCGCGATGACCGACGCATCGCCCGAGGAGTCCGGGCTCGCGTCGGGCATCGTGAACACGTCGTTCCAGCTCGGCGGTGCGCTCGGTCTCGCGATCCTCGCCACTGTCGCGAGCTACCAGACGGGCGTGTACCTCGCCGACGGCGCATCGCAGGCCGAGGCACTGACGGCTGGCTACCGCGCAGCGTTCCTGATCGGTGCCATCTTCGCGGTGCTCGCCGCCGCGCTCGGCCTCGTGATTCGCGAGGACGCGACGACGGTCGAGGAGCGCGAGGCGATGGCAGTGCACGCATAGCGCACCAAGTCGGCTAGGAATGAAGAAGCCGCTCCAATGGGCGGCTTCTTCATGTGTGCTGTATTCAGCAACTCAGGGGTTAGTGATCAGGCGAGGCCGCGCTCCTTGAGGAACGCCTGCATCGTCTCGCCGATCTGCGACGGCGACTGCACGACTCGTGCGCCGGCGTTCATCAGCGCGGTCTGCTTCGCCTGCGCCGTGCCCGCCTTGCCGGCGATGATCGCGCCGGCGTGGCCCATGCGACGGCCGGGAGGCGCCGTGGCGCCGGCGATGAAGGCGACAACCGGCTTCGACATCTGCTGGATGTAGTCAGCCGCCTCCTGCTCCGAGGTGCCGCCGATCTCACCAATCATCACGACCGCAGCGGTGTCCGGGTCTTCCTCGAACAGCTGCAGCGCCTGGCGCTGCGTGGTGCCGATGATTGGGTCGCCGCCGACGCCGACGCTCGAGGACTGACCGATGCCGAGGCGGGTCAGCTGGTCGACGGTCTCGTACACCAGCGTGCCGGAGCGCGAGATGACGCCGACGCTGCCGGGCGTGTAGACGTCGACCGGCATGATGCCGGCGCGGGCCAGCGCCATCGGCGTGATCACGCCGGGGCAGTTCGGGCCGATCAGCGTCGTGCCCGAGCCCTGCAGGTACTTCTTCACCGCGACCATGTCGCGCGTGGGGATGCCCTCGGTGATGCAGATCGCCACCGGGACGCCCGCGTCAGCCGCCTCGATGATCGCGTCGGCCGCGAACGGCGCCGGCACGAAGATCAGCGAGACGTTCGCCTGAAACTCCATCACTGCCTGCCGCACGGTGTTGCGGATCGGCACGTTCTCGATCACCTGGCCGCCGCGGCCCGGCGTCACGCCGGCGACGACCTTGGTGCCGTAGTCGAGGCAGTTCTTCGCCTCGCGCTGGCCGGCGCCGCCGAAGCCCTGGATCACGACTCGTGTGTTCTCGTCGAGCAGAACGCCCATTGCAGTCTCCTTCTCTGCTCGCCGGTTACTTCGCCGCTTCGACGGACTTGCGAGCCGCCTCGGCGAAGCCGTCAGCACGGATGAGGTCGACACCGGACTCGTCGAGGATGCGCATGCCCTCCTCGACGTTGGTGCCTGCGAGGCGGACGACGGTCGGCTGCGGGAGCAGGCCTTCGTTCTTCGCCTGCACCACGCCGGCGGCAATCACGTCGGTGCGCGCGAGGCCCCCAAAGATATTGACGAGGACGGCCTTCACCGAAGGGTCAGCGCCGATGATCTTCAGGGCCGCCGCGACGGCGGCCGGGTCGTTCTGTGTGCCAATGTCGAGGAAGTTCGCGGGCATGCCGCCCTCGAACTGGATGGCGTCCATCGTCGCCATCGCGAGGCCGGCGCCGTTCACGAGGCAGCCGATGTTGCCGTCGAGCTTCACGTAGTTCTGGATGCCGGCGGCCTTCGCCTCGTTCTCCAGGTCGTCGTCCTGCGACTTGTCCTGCAGCTCGAAGAGGTCCTTGTGGCGGTAGTCGGAGTTGTCGTCGACCGAGAACTTCGCGTCGGCGGCCAGCACGCGGCCGTCCTTCGTGACGACCAGCGGGTTGATCTCGGCGAGCGTGCCATCGTTCTCGAGGAACGCCTTGGCGAGCGCCGTGATCAGCGCGACCGCCGGGCGGTTCAGGTCGCCGTCGAGGTCGGTCGCGAAGGCCAGCGAGCGGGCCTGGAAGCCCTGGAAGCCAATGGTCGGGTCGATGTACTGGCGGTGGATCTGCTCCGGGTGCGACTCGGCGATCTCCTCGATCTCCATGCCACCGGCTGCGGAGGCGATGACGAGGGGCATGCCGGCCGAGTTGTCGATGACGATGCCGAGGTAGAGCTCGCGGTCGATGTCGATCTGCTCTTCAACCAGCACGGCGTTGATGGGCTGGCCATCGGCGCCGCTCTGGTGGGTCACCAGCCGGGTGCCGAGCAGCGCCCTGGCTGCCTCAGCCGCCTCGGCGGGCGTGCTGACGAGCTTCACGCCGCCGGCTCGGCCACGCCCACCGGCGTGGACTTGGGCCTTCACGACGGCCTTGCCACCCAGCGCCTCGGCGGCCGCGGCGGCCTCCTCGGGTGTGCGCGCGACGCTCCCCTTCGGCGTGAGTACGCCGTAGCGCGCGAGGAGTTCCTTCGCCTGATATTCGTGCAGTTTCATCGTCGCTCCCCATGGATGCGTTCGCGCGCTGGTCGAATCGGCCAGTGTTTGCGGCAGTCAAATCGGTGCGGGCCGAAGCCCGCGCGATAGTAGCACCTGCCTAGATGGACTCAAGCCACGAGGAGCGACTGTGGCCGGGCTACCCGAACCAGGAGTGCCAGACCTGCCGTGTCACCTCCGCGATTAGCGCGCCGAGCCCACGCAGATCCTCACGGGCGTCCGCATCCAGCCCGAGCCAGAGCAGCACGAGGATCGCGAGCGCGATCAATACCAGGAGGAGCGTGTCCCTACGCATCTCGGGAGCCTAGACCGAGGCCCCGCTAGCTGCGAACCAAACAAGCATGAGCGAGAAATTACGAGATATGGCGGGCCGAATTCGTACCGCCAGGCTCGATCCCACTTCTCCGGACGCGCAAACCTCGGTGGTGTGCAACTCGACCCCCCGCGTCAGAGATCCGTGGCCCGCACGGTGTTCGCAGAGCGAAACAATCCTGTAGTATTTGAGCACTCGGGCGGAGCGCCCGGGCAAATAACTAGAGATCTCGAATGTCATTGTTTTAGGAGGAACTACCTTGCAGAAGAAGATGCGGATCGCTGGTGTGGTTGTCGGTCTGGCCGCCGCTCTGACCCCGGCTGCGCTGCTCGCCAGCCAGGTGAACACCCCGGCCACCGGCTCGGCCGTCGTCGCTCAGGCGACTGCGACCGCGGCCCCCAAGGTGACCGCTTCGCCGGCCGCCCCGAAGACCGGTAACGCCGGTCTTGCGTCCGAGGCCGGCACTGCCGGTGTCGCCGCCACCCTGGCCGTCCTCGCCGTTGGCGTGGTCGCCGGTGGCCGCGTGCTGGCATCGCGCCGCAGCTAGTCTGCGACGGCTTAGGCCGAACTTGAGAGAGGCCCGCTTCGGCGGGCCTCT
>Ga0114969_10000224_pt1 | contig 47912 bp, 51 predicted proteins | sample M_130807_MF_Meta_FD_87316 | JGI IMG/M metagenome (GOLD analysis project Ga0114969, IMG submission 87316) | Freshwater microbial communities from Lake Montjoie, Canada to study carbon cycling - M_130807_MF_MetaG | ecosystem: Environmental > Aquatic > Freshwater > Lake | place: Lake Montjoie... | reverse complement strand
TTTTGATATAATGCGTCCAGAAAAAATTTTAAGTTATTTAATTAAAAATAAAAAAGAATTGGATGATGTTGTTAAAAATGGCTGGTCTCATAATATGTTTTTACCAATATTTATAAAAAAAATAGGTATGAAATCTCATTCATTCGAATATTATAATGGTAAATTTTATTGTGGCATAAGTGAAAATATTTACATAAAATCAATAGAAAATAAAATGAAATATTTATTTAGAATTAGCATTTTATTAGATAAGGTGAATGAAATAAAATATGCCAAAAAAAATCCAGAATATTTATTTGTAAATATGTGGGATAATTTAGGAAATCAAAAAGATCATACATTTATTGATAATTTTATAACAGAGTCTATTAAAGCTTATGGTGATAAACATACATTAGGTGCATTAAATATTAAGTATAGCGGTCTTGATACATTCGATGATATAATTATATTTAACGGTGATAAATATATATTAGATTCGTGTATATTAGCTAATTATAATAAAGATAATGCTAATGGTCATGCAATAACTGGTATAACATGTAAAAATAAGAAATATGTTTATAATGGTTGGATGCGTGCTACAATTGATCCTGCTAAAAATGATATGTCCTTTATAGCTGGTACATTACCATGTGAATTAATGAAATATGATTGGGACGTTCATAAAGATGCTAAATTCTGTATAAATCCATTAGGATGTAATATTAAAGAATTAAATAAATCACCACAAGAAAAAATCCAGTGCTTCTCATTCAATAAAGGAAAACGCACATTAGTATATGTAAAAATGAGTTCAAAATATAAATCATTAGATGAGAATAAATCATTAGATAAAAAAACTAATAATCTAAAACAATTTAGAGGAGTTATAAAAACAAATTTAAATGAAATTAAAAAATTATTAGAACTTAAATTAAAAAAGAAAATCGAAGATCCCAAAAATCGTGAAGAAATTAAAATAATAAGTAATAAAATAATTAAATTACGCGAGGAAAATAAACGAATTAGAAATGATATCAAAATACATATGAATGCTAATGCTAATGCGAAACCAAAAGCTAATGCTAATGGAATAATAACAAAACAACAATATATAAATAAGATTAAAGAATTATATCCTCATTATGTTAATTTGCAAAGTTATAGTATAAATGAATTGAAAGAAATATATAACCGATATTGTCCTATTAATGTATTAGATTATCATAATAATAGTTGTTATTTAGATACACTACTTTTTGCATTATTTAATAAAAAAAATAAATATATTGAACAATATTTATTAAATGCCCCAGTTATTAAATATTCGAGCGCACCTCGTTCATTATATGAATATGGTAAACAAATTCAAGTAGAATTAAATAGATTATATAATGTCATATCATCACAAACTTCCAATAAAAAAGTAGAAAAATGTTCAGCCTTACGTAAATTATTTAAATCGTATAATGATTTATATAATAAACATGTAATAACTAATAATGAACTCATAGAATGGAAAGGATCGCAAACCGATTATAATGTTGTATTAAACATTTTTAATAAAATATTTAATATTGATAATTCATTAAAAGTAAAAATTACAACTAGTACTGACCGAATTGAAAATAGATTATTTATTGATTTTATTGCAAATGATTTATTAATAAACAATAATACAATTACTATTAAAAATCATTATTATGATATATTTACAGCAGATGGTAAAAAATACAAACATAAGATTGAATATTTAAAAGGTGAAATGTTATTTATGTATTTTAATCGCACATACGTAGATAATGCCGATGATTATACAGATGATAGGGCTAAAAAAATAAATAGTAAAATAATACCAGCAATCAAATTAAAATTAAAAGAAAATAAGAAAAATATTTATTTAAATTCTATTATTATTCATGACGGTTCTGGTAGAGGTGGACATTATACGTGTTTATATGATTGTAATGGTATTTGGTATAAATTCGATGATATTGCAACAAATAAAATAACTAAAATAGGAACATTTGACGATATTATAAAAAATAATAATTACACACAAAATATAACAGGATTATATTATTGGTAAAATAAATTAAAAAATTGTAATAAAATAATATGAATTCGAGAGATTTTTGTAATAATGTTGTTACTATACCGCAATATTCTAGTACTTGTTGGTTTAATGTAATTTTGATGTCGTTATTGTACAGTCAAAATTCACGAAAATTATTAATGAATAATGGAGTATTTAAAAAACGCAAAGATCAATTATCTATAGTTTTAAAGAAAATATTATACCATCATTATATTAAACATGACGATGTTGGAAACTATTTTAATGTTTTAAGACCTGAAAGTATATTAGCTTTATGTAATATCGAACCAAATGTATATAAATTTATGGTTGAAAATGGATGGATGCCTTATATATTTTTATCCAGATTTATAGATTTTATTGGTATGAATTGTTTAACAATAGACTATATTGATAATATATTATTTACTGGATTACATGAACATATTGAATATTATGTTACATACTACAACCAAATTAATGTATATGCTAATTTAAATAATCCAACTGATATATTTTTTCAGTTATTAGCTGAGAAAATGCGACAAAAAACCAATCCAGATTATATATGTATTAATTTATGGAATAATAATGAACAATATAATAATCCTTATTTACAAATATTTAATAGTTTTTTATATAATCCCATATTTTTTGAAAGATTACAATTAAATTACTATAGACCTTCTTATGCTAATCTACAAGAATTAAGAGATGAAATAATTTATAATGGATTTGTTTATAAATTAGATTCTTGCATATTAGGAAATTATGACATTAGCGATACTAATCACGCAATTTGTGGTATTAAATGCAAAAATAGAAAATATGTGTATAATGGATGGATAAGAGTTACAAATGATAAAGCTATGGCAAATGGAAATTATGGTAAAGATGATTTATTGCCATGTGAATTATTTCCATTTGATTGGAATATTCATGATGTTCATAATAAATTTTGTTTGAAACCCGATAAATGCAAATTGAGTCTAATAGGTAATTCAATAAACCGTAAATTATGTTTTTCATTTGGTAGAGGCACTAGAACATTAATTTATGTAAAACAAACTAGCAAACCATCTATTGACATGAATATTAAAACAACATCTGACAATCCTATTTTTTACACTTCACCAGCAGCTAAAAAAGAAGGACCGCCTGCTAAACCAATATTTTATATTTCTCCCGTTGCTAATAAAAAAGAAGAAGAAACTCCTCCTGTACCTAAAAAAGACGAAAAAGTATTATTAACATTAGATTTAAATGAATATAAAAATGTAATAAATACATATAATACTAAAATATTAAAAATAATAGAAACAATTAAAGAAACTAGAAATAAAATAAAAAAAATAAAAAATATATTAAAGTAGTTAATATATGTCAGCAAAACCACCAGCACCACCAGCACCACCAGCATCAGCACCATCAGCAGCAACATCAGCAACAACATCAGCAGCACCAGCAACAACATCAGCAACATCAGCACCAGCACCAGCAACAGCAACTAATATACTAACCATAGAAGATTATATAAATTTATATAAAATTAACAAAAGTATAGACTGTATTACTATATCAATTAATGATAAAATTGCTAATAAAAGTTTTACTGAAGAGACAATAATAAAATATACTGAGTTTATATGTATTATAACAATAAATATCTTTGAAAATTATATATATAAAATATATGGCGTCGATATCATCAAAGATACTCATATAACAACTGTTTTAACAGATTATGATACTGTTAATAAAACACTTAAGTCATTTAATAAGCAAGATAAATATACATATAATGTTATATATGTATTTTTAACAAATGCTAAATATTTTAATATTACAGATATTATAAAAAAAAACTTACATGAATCATTTATAATTGATATAAAAACATGTATAATTGATATAATAAGTCTTTTTACAGATATAAAATTTGATACAATAACTGATGAAAATAAAAAAAAAATAAGTAATATATTAGATGATTTTATTAATTTTGATTATGATATGTTGGATAATATAATAGAGAATATTAAAAATAATAATATATTATGTAAAATTGTATTTAATAATATTTACAAATTAATATTATCAATTAATGATACATCTATTATAATAGATGATATTGTTAAATCTAACGTAGAAAGTGAATTAAACCTATTAATTAATTGTAATTTTAAATTATTAGCAAAAATTATTTATAATGCTTATTTGAAGGATAATAATATTGATAATATTAAAAATTATATAAAAAATAAATTAAATATTATAAACGATATAAATAGTTTAAATCAATTTAAAGAAATTGATACAATTCCTAAACAATATACTATAAACTCAAATTATAATTTAAATTATATAGCATATTCCAGAACAAAACAAATTATTGAATATAATATAACAAATGAAATAAATTTTAATAAACCTAAAAATTATTTGAAGTGGCTTAGTAGTAGTTGTTATATGGATATTATAGTTTTTTCATTATTATATAAAAAAAATAAATTTATTTATTATAGTTTATTAAAAAAACCATTTGAAAAATATTATATATTGAGTGACTCGGTAAATACTAATATAAATATATTATATGATAAGTTATTAAATAATTTAGATGAAATATATAAATATATTCATGATAAAAACCAACTAATACTATTAAATGTTGGTGATTCAAAAAGTAAAAATAAATTAAGAAATACATTAAATGATATAAATACAATCTTAATTAGCGAAAAATATTATATTTCAATTAGTAAAAAACCAGAATACGCGGATATAAATTTAGATGAAGATGAAAATAAGTTAATAATATCAGGTTCTTCAAAAGAATATAATATACTTAATTTTGTAATATTATTATTTACTATATTTCAATTAAATGACCTTACTACTATTAAAAAAAAAGATAATACATTATATCATGATATTACAGTTAATATTCCTAAAAATACTACATACATATCACCTGATTCTTTTATAGATGATAATAAAGATAATGTTATTATAGTAAAAAGTAAATTATTAGTATTAAATAATCAAAATAATAAATCTATCGATGATAAATTAAAATATGATAAAGTATATCCACCTCCTTATTTAAAATTAGAATATAATACAGAATTAATATATTTACAATCGATAATATTACATTATGATAATGGTAATGATTCAGGTCATTATACGTGCTTATTTAATAATAATACAATATGGTATGAGTATAATGATCTGAAAGTTATAGATAACTATATCCCACCTAATAGAGGAACATTAGATGAAATTATTAAAAACCCTAAATATAATGATCGTATAGTTATGCTTATTTATTATTAGTTATAGCATAATATATATGATGATTTTGATAAAATATTTGGAATAATATCATCTGTTAATTTACATACTGATGTATCATCATATAATACATACTCTTTATTTGTTATACATATTGAATTATAATGACCACCGTCTATTAAACCATAATGTAATCCAATTGCTTGTAGATTGAATGTTAATGAAGGATTGAATGTTAATGAAGGATTGATATTAACAGAATCGTTATTTTTTTTATTATATTCATTAAAACGATTTAATGATATAAATAATATCTCAGGGTATTTATAAATGTCTAATTTTTTTTTATAATTGCAATTATTTAGGCATTTTTCACATTTCCATTCATCGGCATTTCTAATTTCTGCTATAAATTTCTTATTTAACAATTCACTTATTGACAAATTTTCACAAATATCTAATCCTATATATATGAATGGTTCATATGTTTTATTACAAAAACCACATCCAAGACATTCAATAGTATTTATATAAGACCCTTGAATATTTTTATAAATATCACTATATTTATTTTTATTGAATATTGAAATATTTTTATAATATTCATCTATATTTTCAATATTATAGGATGTTTCATCATGTATTTTTTCAATTAAAAATAAAAATAATTCACATATATCTATTTGTTCGCCAAAATTAAATATTCCTTTAAAAATTATATAAAAATTATGTATAAATCTATTAGGTGTTATATTTTGATTTTGATTTAATGCATTAAATAAATCTTTTAATTCGTATGTAATAGTTCCTTCAGTTGTATTTGAATTCATAATAATATTATTAATTTTAGGAGTTCTGTATAAAATCTGTATTAAACTATTAATAGCACAGGTCGAACCCAGATTAGCTAATCCGCCACCACTCATTAATATATATAAAAATTAATTTTTCCACTTATGACCGCAAATAATACAATTATAAAATTGGGTGATTGCTTCGTCACCACTTCTTGTTTGAAGTTCATAATATGAAATCTTATTATTTTTACATTTACCACATTTAATAGTATCGGTCATAGAAACTTGTTTAATTTCATAAGCAGCCTTAAATTTGAGTTTTTGTTTTTCAATAATTGCTTCCCATTTTTCTGGGAAAACTTCTTCACAAGACATATACGGTAATTTATGCGGTAAGAATTCTTTTTTATTTAATCTTTCCAATAACTTTTCATTTTGAATATAAGATTCTTTATTTAAATTAGAATAAATAGAGCGACCAATATTAATATAACTATCTGTGAATAAATCGCTAGACCATGATAATGGAATTTTTAGAGAATTAGCATAATCAATAGTTGAATTGAAAATTCCAATTTCTAAATCAGTTGCTTCAATTACAGATAAATGAATGTCATTTATTAATAAATCACGTAATTTATTTCTAATTTCATGTTTATTATTAGAATTGGTAGTCATTATATAAATAAGTTAAATAACAAATATATCATTTTTTTATATGATATATACTAAACATATAAAAAAATGATTAATATTTATTTAAAGATTATACAAGAAAGATATATAATTAAATGAGTTTCCCAATTTTACCTAAGAATGTTGATGTTTCAAAACTTAAATATGCTGAAGTTAAAACATTAGCATCTGGGTCAAAAAGTATTTATGTTAATTATGGAACACAAAAACTACGAATTCAAACACCTGTAATGTATATGCCATATGGTATTGGTGAAGGATTTGAAGATAAATCAAAGAAACAACTCGACGTCAAAAAGGATAAGAAATATGATATTACACTTTCATTCAAGGGTTATGACGAAAATTCAAAAATTCAAGTATTTCTTGATAAAATGCGTGAATTAGAAGGTGAAATTATTGATAAAGCATTCGAAAATCGCGAGCCGTGGTTTAAAGATGATTTCGATGGAAATAAAGCATTCGTTGCTCGTCTATTTTCACCGATTATTAAAGTTGATAAGGATCCAAAGACAGGTAAAGTTGTAGGTAAATATCCACCAACTATTCGTGTTAAGGTTCCTTATGATGAAGCGAATGATAAATTCAACTTTGATTCTCTTGATATGGAAAATAATGAAATTGATTTCCACAATATCATCACAAAACTAAAAGCAGGAAAAGCACAGCTTATTATTGAACTTACCGGAATTTGGATTGCCGGTGGTAAATATGGTTGCACATGGAAAATTGTATCTGGTAAATTTCAATTGTCTATGAGTAATAAAATGGCATTTATTGAAGATAGCGATACTGAAAAATTATCTAATGATGAAGAGGAAGAAGACGATGATGATGTTGATGCAGTAACTGATGCAGTTGATGATACTAAAATTGCAAATAGTGATGATGAAGAAACTGATATGACTTCTCAAATTGAAGTTAAAGAAACGCCTAAAAAAGGTGGTCGTGGAAGAAATGCTAAAAAATAAATAATAAAAATGCAATTATAAATGACATAATTATTCTCGCTAAAATAGTGGGTTCATTTTTGTCATTTAATAGTTGAACAAAACTATTAAAAATCATATTTAGAATGTTAAATGCCGTTGGTGTAGATAATAACATAAATAAAATAAATGCAAATACTGCAGTTCTTATTTTCATACCATATAAAAATTCAGGTAGTTGCTTTTTTTCTTTTTCCTTATTCATTATTATTTATATTAATTAAATATAATATATCTAATGAATTTAATAACATTCTATTTAATGAATAAACGGGAATTACACCAGGAGTTTCGATGTCAGATAGCCATTCAGGAATATTATTATAAAAATCATCACTATAAAGAGCAATTGCTTTTATAAAATTACAACATAATAAGAATTCATTCGTTCCATCCTCGAATAATTTGATAATTTCTCTTGCAAAATCATAAAATATATTATTGTCATTAATATCATTAAAATATTTAATATGATCTGGATTTTCTCTTGAAATTAATTTAAAAGTTTTTATAATATTCTTAATTTGATTTGATGTTAATTTTAAAAACCATCTTATATGATTGTAAAAACCAACCTTTTCTATTATTTGTGATACGTCTGTATATGCTTGATGTATTGATGTCCATTCATATTTTTTTAATGTATTTTTACGATTTAATTTAAAAAATTCAATATATTTATTTAAGTCGTTGATGAATGTAGATGGAAATTCTTGTTTTGTATATGGATTCCAATTGCCATTAGTATCAATAAAATATTTTAATTCAGTTGCAATAAAAAAGTAATTATTATTATTTTCATTATATATAAATAATGATTTCTTATTAATTTCACTAAGTGTTTCCATAGTAAATGGATCTTCAGTATTATTATAAGTAATATCTGGATTATAAATATATTTTTTCAATAATTTATATAAAAAAACTTTATGAATTATTTTAAATTTGACATAATTATTTTTTTCAATATTATATGTATTTAAATTTAATAAAAATACATCTTGTATTATTGTATTATTATTTTCCAATAAATTAAAATATTGATTATATAAATAATAATTGGAAAACAATACTTTTAATGTTGCTTTAAATATATATTCTTTCGTATATATTGCCGGATTATCATAAATATATTTAAAAATTTTATATATTTCATGTGAATTAATCTCATTTGTTCCAATAGCTTTATTTATAATTTCATATGCAATATTATTACAATTGCTATGTTTAATGCAATAATTATATAAACCATCGGCTAAATTAGTACAACAGCAACCCGAGTTATACATTCTGTATATGCATTTATTCATTTATTTTATTTATATAAAATAATCATTAAATAACTTCTGGAATTAAAATACCAGCATTAACATAACTAAAATAATCATAATATTTACCGTCTAATTCAACATATTTAACGCCTCGTTTTTGAACTACACGACCTTTACCTCTTTTTTGAACTTCCATTTTTTTATGTTTCATAATCTTATAATCGTTTGTAATATCATTAGTATATGAGAAATCATTATTATTAACACCAATAGCCCATTTATAACATTTAAAAGTATTTAATAATGGTTTATTCTGTTTAGCATTAATAACACAATCAAATGAAGCACTTTTCAACATATTCAAAAATTTATTAATTATATATTTCTTTTTATCAGCAGTTTGTAATATATGTTCATCAGTAGTTAAACCTTTATCATTTCTTTCAATATTGAAATCGCTTTCTTTTTGTTTTTTAGTAAATTTCATAATATAACTGAAAACTTGAACATTTCTATCTTTTAGAGGTAATGCTTGGTGCGAACATGAACGAATTGCACGTCCAATAACTTGTTCAATTCTTACATTATTCCAGAATGGCTCAACTAATAATACACGTCTTACGTTTTTTAATGAAATACCTTCTGCTCCACTCTGAGTAATACAAAATAATTTAACTAATTTTCCATATAATTGTTCTGGATTTTCTGGAAGCATTTTTTTCATTTCATTCGTAATATTACTATAATCACTATTAAATAAATTCATTAATAATTTTGTCTTTTCTTTATCTTGATCAAAAATAACATATCTTTTATTATCATATTTTTCGTCAAATATATCATCATCTGCAAAATAATAATCCATAGCTACTTTTTTTAATTCTATTTGTTTATAACCTTGACGATTTAAGACATCTGATAATATTCCTAAACCTTCTACTGATCTAAATGCAGAGTATACTAAAACTGAACCAGGTGAATTTTCAATATCTTCAACTATTTTAGCGAATTTTGGACTATGATGATTTTTCAAATTTTCTAATGTTAATGCATCACTACGATTCAATTTATCCATCATATCTTTTAATTGATTTGTATATTCATCTGCTATATTTGTTTCTTTTTCTGGTTTATCTTCATCATCACTATCATTTGCTTCTAAATTTTTAAAATGTTTCTTAATATCTTTAGGATATATACGTGTGATATTTTCAGGAAAACTAAAATTACATATGGCTCGTGTGAATGCACGATAAACAGATGAATTTTCAGTAAATAATCCACCTTTTCGCTTATTTAAATCTTGTTTTAATTCATAATTTCTGGCTTCAACGTAATTTTTAAATTGGCTATCAGTCATATCTAATATTCTAACTTCTGATGGTAATACGGATGGGAATAAATCACTACCACTAATACTATAATAACTGACTGTTCCTAAAATACGACGCATAAATAAGTCTTCATTAATAACGGATGGATTATCTTCATCTGTAGAATTTAAAAAATATTTATTAAAATCATCTTTTGAATTTGGTAATGCATTATAATTAAGTATTGAATATCTAATACCTATTTTAATTCCTTTTAATTCATTCAAAGAATTAATAATATTTTCGAGCATTTTATCAACGGTCACACCCCAATTTTCTTTAATTATCATATTGTCGGCATTACGTTTATAACCTTTGGGTAATAATGATATTAATATTTTTCTATTTTCATTATCAATATTAAATTCATCAATATAATTAATTGTTGTATTTAATTGATTTTGAAATTCTTCAGTTGTCATAATTTTAGATGCTTTTGTATAATTTAATTGATATACATTCATATAACCTCTAATTAAATTAATAAGTGTTGCAATTTCATATGGATTATTGATCATAGGCGTACCTGATAATAATATAATCTTCATATCGCGTGCGTTCATTAGATGATTATAAACAGTTCTAGCTAATACACTACCATTCACAACACGACTAATGAAATTATGAACTTCATCAATAATTACAAAAGAATTATCGAATGGTGATGTTCCTAAACTTTTAATTAATTTTGCAGATAAACCATTATAACTTATAAATGTATATCTATTTTTAATAATGTGAGATGTCATAGCACTTATTGAATGTTTATCATCAGTCGATGATGTCTCTCTAATTATAATAGCGTCTGGTATATCATTTTGATATAATGGAACCCATACTAGACCATCTTTTTTAATAATAGTTTTTTTTATTGCATATTTACTTTCTAAAACATCTAATGAATTTTTATTAGTTTTTAATAATTTCCAATCTTTTAAATTTAATCCAATTGAACTAATTTTTAATATTTCATTTTCATAATTGACAGCTAAAGAAGCAGGACTTAATACGAATATTTTCTTTTTTTCAATATATCCTTCAGCCGCAGCAATTGACGCACCGGATTTACCAGAACCCAATTCGTGATATAATAATGCTCCACGATATGGACTATCAAATTGCATATAATCTTTAACAAATCTTTGTTGAGGAAACAATTTTATTGAATTATCTTCTTTTAAATCGCAAACATCACCATCACATTCGCATTTAGGCTTTTCAATAATAGTGGATAAATAATTAGAAGGTTTGAATGTTTTATAAATTTTTTCATTATAACCAATTCTATTAGGCAGTACCCATTCGACTGGTTTCACTTCATTCGCCATTTTCTATTATTATATAAATATAAATAATAATATATATTTGATGACATTAAAAATAATTATAGATAGTCGAGAGACACAATTATATAATATTTTAATTGAAAGAGATTTAGATAAATATTCTATTGATATTTCAAAAGAACAATTGGAATTAGGTGATATTCGAATAATTAGTGATAATATTGATTTTATATATGAACGCAAAACTATGAATGATTTATTATCGTCAATTAAGGATGGTAGATATAAAGAACAAAAACACAGATTATTAAGTAATCATAAGAATATTAATTATATTATTGAGGGTAGTGATATTATTTCATCAAATAATCATCATTCGCAAAGTATATTAACGAGTGTTTATTATCATTCGATGTATAGAGATGATATTAAATTATTATTTACAAAAAATATAAATGATACAGCAACATTATTATTATTAATATCGACAAAAATAATAGATAATCCATCTAAATTTATAAAAACAGATGAAAATAAAGAATATATTGATGTTTGTAAGATTAAATCAAAAAAAATAGAAAATATAGATAAAGAAACTTGTTATTTATTGCAATTATCACAAATACCCGGAATTTCTAAACAGATTGCTAAAAACATTAAAGATATTTATCCAACTTTAAATATCTTATTGAAAAAAATAAATGAGAGTGAAAATCCAACAGAAGTATTAATTAAAATACCTAATATTGGAAAACAAAAAGCAGCAAAAATTATTGAATATTTAATTTAAAAAAATGATATTAATAATCATTATTATTATAAATGAATAATAAATCTCCATTAAGATATCCTGGTGGTAAAACACGAGCTTGTAAAATATTAGATGAAATAATAAATAAATATTTTGATATTAGCACATTCAAAGTAATTATTTCGCCGTTTTTTGGCGGCGGTTCATTCGAATTTTATTTGCAAAATAAATATAATTTACCATTAATAGTAAATGATAAATTTACACCATTATTTAATTTCTGGATGCAAATAAAAATAAATAAAGACTTATTGAGCGATAAATTAAATAAAATTACATCAATTACTAAAGATGATTTTATAAGATATAGAAGTAGTATTATGAATATGAATGACAATATGATAGAACAATCTATATATTATTTTATTATAAATAGATGTTCGTTTAATGGTTCAACATTATCTGGTGGATTTTCATTAGAAGCTAGTAAAAAACGTTTTACAACATCATCAATAAATAAAATAAAATTATTAGATCTGAGCAAAACAGATATTTATAATCAAGATTTTTATGATTTTCTTATTGACAAAGAAGATTTTATATATTTAGATCCACCATATTATTTAGAAAAAAACTCGAAATTATATGGTAATAATGGCGATATGCATGAAGATTTTAATCATTTATTACTACACGACATAATAATAACAAAAAACAATTGGATAATAACATATAATAACTGTGATTATATAAAAAATTTATACAAGGATTATATAATAATTGAAGATATACGATGGAGCTATGGTATGAATAAAAATAAACAATCAAGTGAAATAGTTATAATATCTAAACTTTTAACATAAAAAGATAGACTGTCGCCATTTTAATTTATAATATTTTAAACTTTTTTTATTAATATCAGTTAATGGACGATTATATAAGTATACCATAAATGCTACTGATATTAATAATCCACCAACAATCATATTTTTTAAATAAATATTATTAAATTATTCTTATATATATAGGATTTTAAATTGGATGTTGTGGGGTTCGAACCCACGCTGTGCATAGCACAATATCCTCTTAAGGGATACGCCTTAAACCACTCGGCCAAACATCCTATATATATTACAAAAATAAATAAACCAATACTATCAATTAAACATCTTACTTAAGGTAATTATATTAATAATATAATCTTTATATCCTTTTTTTTTACTATATAAATATTAAAACAATTATTTATATAATGTCAATATATATAGGAAGACAGATTACGAACGATGAATTAAATGTTTACAATTCATCAAATAAATTATATTTAAAAAGTAAAACTTCGTCAAATTTGTTATATATTAATTATCATGGTGATTCTTTTAATGATGGTTGTATTGTTTTTAAGAATGATTATCAATTTGGATATATTAATTCAAAATTAACATTCTATAATAGTAGTAATTTATTAACAATCGATAATGCATCAATAATATCATATAAAAATGTTATTTTAAATTCGAATTTAGAAATAATAAATTATTATAAAACTTCAAATAATATTAATTATTTTAATAATAATATTTTATTAAATTTTAATAATAATTCTAATAATTCATTAAAAATTAAGTTTAATGATACAACTGAATTAATTAATATAACATCTAATGATACTATCATAAAAACACCAAATATACACGCATCAAATTTATATATACAACAAGATTGCGTTTTATACACTAATTTTATTGATAGTCCAAATATGGATCCTGTTGTTATTCGTAATATGGCTTTTGCAGAAAGTTTAAGAATTATTACTGCTAATATAGTTCATTCATTAAAAATAGATACTAGAATCATATTTAATAATTATGCTAATCTAATGCCTAATGATGCTATGAATTTAATATTACCATTCGATTTAACTTCATGGAGTAATTATTTAACTATTAATAATATTAATGAAAATGATTTATTTTTTACAGCACCTAATATAAATATTAGTAAAATAGCCACTAATGAGATTGGTGGTAGCAATATATTAGAATTTAAAGTTTATAATCAAATTGATGCAACTATACCATCTAAAGTATTATCAATTAATAATAAAGGTTATATTAATATTGGTGATACGAATGAACTAAATACTCCATTATTTATAAATATCAATCCAATACATTCGAATATAATTCAATATATTAACAAAAATAATTCTAATAATAATTTTAGCGTAGGTTCGAATGGTTATGTTAGTATTGGTTCTAGTAATTTATCACCAAATCAATTATCAATTACCAGATATAATGTTAAAGATACTAAAAATACTGATTTAATTTCCTTAAATATAAATTATGATAATACGTTAGGTATATATAATTCAGCCGATACAATAAATATCAAATTTATAAATAATGATACTTTAACTGATTTTAATATAATTGAATATGGATATGATAAATATGTAATAACTAATAATTTTATTTCAAATAATATAATTGAAAATATTTATAATAATGTTAATCATTATATTGAGATAATACCAATAATCCAATCAATACCATTAGATTCAAATATGCATATAACATATCCAATAAATGGTTTTAATATTACTTCAAATATAAATGGAAATTCAGTAGATATTATGATATATCCAAGTGTAATAACGATACCATCAACATTTATAACATCTAATTATAATAAATTCATAAAATCAAAAATAATAAATCAAATACCTATTTATTATAATTTTTATATTTATAAATCAACTTTCACATATAATTATAATAATTTAAATAATGTTCCATATAAAACAAATACCTCAAAAGTATTAACAGCTTCATTAAATAGTAATATAGTATATTCAATATCTTCGAATGGTAATGTAGGAATAGGTACTAATTATACAGATAAATATAAATTATATGTTCCTGAAAATGGATTAATAAATAATTTAAATTGTAGTATAATATCTAATTATTTAACTAATAATATATCTTTTTCATCAAATAATTTAAATAATATCAATACCATAAATACAATAAATATTAATAGTTGTAATATAACATCCATTTCAAATATTTTAAATAATATCAATAATAATTATTGTTATGTTAATTGTAATCTCAATATAGCATCTAATGCATTTTTAGATGTTAATTCTATATCTTCATTCGGATATTCAAATGTATTGAGTAATTATATAATTAATGTTAATATACCATCTACGGGAAATGGAAATGCAATTTCTATTTACAATCAAAATAATAATATAAATCCTAATATTTCATTATATGGAAGTAATTTATTATCGTACCCATTTATAACATTTAAAAATCTTGTTAATAATACAATAATTAAAATAACAACTGATAATAATTTTGAAATAAATACAAGTAATTCAACGTCGTCAAAAACATATTCAGTAATATATAATAATATTAATAAAAACTATGTTTCATTATATGATAATAATCTTTCCATTTTTAAAGATAATGATAATAATGTGAAAATATATGTTGGCATGCCTAAATTTAATAATAATGATAGTATACCAGCTATAGACTGGTTTAATAGTATTTCTAATATTGGATTACAATCATCCTATCCATCATTAAATACATATGGTGATTTAAATATGCGAAATACTTATAATAATTCAATAATAACATCAGCTACTTATAATACAGGTGTTAATGCAAATACATCATATATAAGAATTGGAATGGGAACAACCCCGCCATTATCTACAGATGTTTATGATATGAATGTTAATTTAGAAACTAATTTTTCAGGTAATGTATATATAAATAGTAATTTATATATTTCAGGAACTGTATTAACGCCGTCTGATAGTAATATTAAGACTAATATAAAAAAAATTATAAATCCTATAGATAAAATATCTACTATTAATGGTTATACATATACACGTATAGATACTGGCAAACAAGAAACAGGATTATTAGCACAAGAAGTAATAAATATCTTACCTGAAGTAATAACTTATAATGAAATTACGAATTTTTATAATATATCATATGGTAATTTGTGCGGTCTGTTAGTTGAAGGAATTAAAGAATTGAATGAACGTGTAAAAACATTAGAAGAAAAATATAAGAATAATAAATAATAAATAATTATTATTTATTTGAATTATTTGTAATCATGTTAAATGATATTCTCATCGTTTATATAAATGATATAAATTATACCAGAGGTTTAATGGTTATTTCATTATATTTAATATTTGATATTTATAAAATTTATTATAATTGCAAAAAAATAAAAGAAGATATTAGACATACGAATGCATTATTAACGTATATAACAAGAGATATATCACTTATAAATAATAAATTGCGATTACAGCGTTCATCGTCTCATTAGAGTTTTTTCTTTTTGTAACAACAATCAATATTATTTTTGTTTTTTCTAATTTCATATCCATCTAATAAACATTTTCCATCAACCGGAATACGCGGTTTAGGACAAGAATTAGGTTTATTACGAATTTTATAACAACATTTAAATTTTAATTTATTTAATTTAATTTCATATCCATCATCACATTTATCACCATTAGGACGTCGTTTTTTAGGACATGTATTAGTAATTTTTACTTTCTTTTCATTTATTTTTTTTCGTAATAAATATATATCATCATCTTCATTAGATAATATTTTTGAAGATTTAGATTTATATTCAGGACTTTTACTTAATTTCTTATATAAATAATAATCGATTGCTATTTTTTTTAATATTTTTAATATTTTATTTATAATCTTAAGTTTATTTGGTATAATACGATCATAAATACGCTCATCACATGTTTCATATATATTACCATTTTTTCGAGGAATCGAAACATAATTATGAATAACTACTGTTCTTCTTAAAAATGGATGGTTTACAGGAATATCTTCATGTGATTTATAACGGATGCATCGACCTTCTATTTGTTCTTTTGCTGATGCATTCCATACTGGATCTATTTGATGTAAATGTTGAATATGTTTAAAACTAATACCTTCTTTAATAGATGGTGAACCTAATATTACTTTTATTAATTTACCATCCATATTTTCAGGTTCATTTAAAATTTGTTTAACTTTTTGTTTATTCAAATTATTCATCGATCCATCCCATAATACATAAGTTTTGAATGGTTTGATTTCATTATTATCAGTATAATTAACCCATCCATTTCTATCCAAATATTCTTTTATTATATGTAAACAACGCGATATAAAATTAGAATATACTAGATGTTTTCCCGAATCTTTAGTATTTATATATTTAAATAATTTATCTAATTTGGGTGCATATTCTTTCAAGTTTGATAAAATCTTATCAATTTCATCAAAATCATATATAGAAATACTTATTTGACGTTGTTTTATTAAAAATATTTCTTTTTCGTCATCATAATCATCATCTTCAGCACCATTAACAATAATAGACGTCTTAATATCCTGTGTTTTTGAGAATGGTATTTCATCTCTTTTTAATTCAACGCTCGGGAAATCACCCTTATTTTCAATCTCATAATAACTGATTTTATCTTTTATATAAGGGAATAAATCACTAGCCTTTAAATCCTTATTATCATCTTTAATTGGATTTTTATTTAATAATTTTACTAATTCTAGAAATTGGGCGTAATTATCAAATACTGGCGTAGCAGTTAAAAAAAACATTTTACATGTTTCATCTGCATATCTGCTAATAAGTCTCATAATTAATGAACGAACATTTTTTACATTTTTCTTAATTTGATTAAAATTATATGTGTTTATTATGGTTGTTTCATCTACTTTAGATGCAATTAAATTATGAAATTCGTCAATAATTATTATTTTATTTTTAGTTAATTCTTTTATTGTTTGTTTTAAATTTGTTGATTTCTTACATAAATTTGTTATATATTCATATGAATATATTGAATAATTTTTATTTATTTTTGATGCAAAAAATTTGCGTAGTTTTTTTAATTCTTCTTCTGGTGTATTAATATTATTATATAAATCTAATTTTTGTTTATAAGATTTACAAATAATAGGTATTAATTCATCTATATAATTTGTTTTCAGACGTGCAGGTAATATTATAATAGCTTTCATTTTCTTATGATTTTTCATAATTTCTTCAGCTATTAATATAGACGAGCGCGTTTTTCCAGTACCAATACCATGATATAATAATAATTTATCAATATTATCATAATTATCTTTAACATAATTTTGTAAAAAAATTTGTTGTTTCAAATTAAATTTTTCATCATCTTTGTCAACTATTTTTTTATATAATGAATATATTTTCGAACGCATTCTAATATTTATTTATATTATTTATATAAAGACCAAAAATTTGGTCCTTATATGATTTTTTAGATTAGATGAATGAGAGCTTCTCGTCGTCAATAACAACGTTTAATTCGCGTTTGAATTCCTTGTTATACAACTTCTCATAGAAACATTCGCGCGCATAAACATTCTTATTCACTCTATAACCACCATTCACCGTCTCATTACAACATTTGCACACAACAACACCACACTTGATATATGCGAATGGCGCATTCACAATATGCCACGAAAATCGCCGATTAATCATCTTAACAACACGACCGACGATATAAGGTTCCTCAATTTTCAATCCACCAGTCAATTCAGTCTTCATTTCATACATGTCGAGAGTAATCCTTGTAATTTCGCGTTTCCTTTCAACCTCATCTAAATCATCGATATATGTTCCAGTCGTCGAAGAATAACGAATACCATTTGCATCTTTTACAAATCCGTTGCAAAGCATGTCGAGGTTATTGAAAGGCGGCTCAATATCTTCACATTCCTTCTCTGTATTCGCATACGGATAAGATATGTCGATGGTAAGACGCGAATCAACGATGAGCTGCTTATGCATGATGAGCGAATAAATGCCCGTATACGTCGCATCATTATTCCTAACAACCAGGACATCACCGAACGAATGCAACTCATCGATAAACCTATCCGCGATTTCCTGACGTTTGAAATAAATGTCGATATCATTCGGGGCAGTCATGCGACGTACTGAGCTTTTGTGAATTTTAGCATTATAGAAATCGCTTTCAGCATTACCTTTGAGGTAGTAGTTCTGTGTGTAATAAGTCGCAATCATTTTATCGCGAATATAACCACCATAAACAACACCACCATATGCATAAGCGACGCTCTCAATATCCTCATACGACATAGTATTTGTATGTAATAATAATTAATTACGTAAGTTTCATTTTTTTCTAATTAAAAGATAATTATGGAACAAATTTATTTAGAGAGATGGTATTTAGCCTATAATTTTATAGTAGGAAGTGTATATTTACTATGGATTTATTTAATGCAATATAATGGCTGCAAATGTTCTAAAACTTTATTAGAAAAATTAATTCATATTTATTGGTATATTATATTTATATTAGATATACTAATTTTTTTTAATGTTTATAGTATTGATTCATATTATTTAATAGTATTAGGTAATATATTAGGTTTAGGTAATATTTATATGACTTATAAATATATTCAACAATTGGATGAAAATAAATGTGGATGTTCTGATAATGTCTTAAAAACTTTAATAATACTCATATATATGATTACAGTAATAATGATAATGGTATATTTCATTTTTATTATAATAATATATATATCAAATAGATATTTCAAATAATTTATGGATTTATTTAATATATTTACAATATTTAATATAATTTTTATTATAGTTATTGGATTATTTATATTAAATTGGATAAATCATATGGATCTTATTAAATGTAATTGTAGTAATAATAATAGTAAAGTTTTTATAAAAGCTTGGTGGTTTTTCTTAATTTTATATTATAGTTCTATATTAATTATTTATGTTCTTACTAATAATAATCAATCATTAAGCGATTTTATACAATTTAATAATATAATTTTGAGTATGAATTTAATAATTGGTATAGTTGCAGTAATAATGGTAATAATTACTTATAATTATATAAATAATCTTAAAAAAAATAATTGTAATTGTAGTTCAAGTAAATCGCAGGAATTATTATTCCTTTATTCAAAAATAAATATAGCAATTATTGTAATAGTAGTCATTATATTCATATTATTTCTTATTTATTATGTTTATATTTAAAACTAAAATTAAATAAAAATGATTATTTGATTTTGAATTACCAATTATCATGCCTGATTATCTTCATACCATTAGCAGAATTTCAAATAATGCCGAAAATAAACAAATCAAAGTTTATAATTCGATACTCGATATTTATTATCATTTCAATAAGTTGAGTGATAATGTAAATAGGCAAATGAAAATGAAGTATGATAAACCACTAATTCTTCTTGGGAAGTTTAAAATAAACTACAATAAGAATGAGAGGTTTTTGAAAGAAATAATATTCACATCTTCAGAGGTATCAATAACAATCAAAGGTTCTTTTGCAAAAATAAACGATGCTATCGTATATCATAAGCATCGCGAAGTTTTCATTAGTGTTGCATAAAAAACCATTCATATATTAATTACAAATTTTTGTAATTCTAATTTCTTATTATTATATAGATAATATGCCTAGTAAAAAATCTGTGTCTGTTTCAAACTTTGAAACACGTATTAAACAAGATAAATATAGCTCATCTGGTCCCTTAATATTTGGAATGGTATTAGGTATAGTTATTTCTATGTTTATTTTAAATTGGTTAGTTAAAATAAGTAAATGCCCTTGTGCGAATTTACCAGAAAAAGAATGGATTAGAGAATGGATAATGTTTATTATAATATGGCAAATAATCTCATTATTAGTATATATAGCTAATGATGGTGTGCCGATGGTTTATACTAATATAGTAGTGGCTGTATTGAGTATAATAGTAACTATAATAAATATTGCAAATATTATTCGAATATTCATTTATATTCGAAGATTAAAAGAAATTAATTGCGATTGTGGATTAACACTCCAAGAAAATTTTATATATTATTGGATTATATTTGCATTTGCAGTTTGGGGATTAATAGCATTTTTTGGAATTATTGCACTTTTAATTCGATTATTTTCTAATTAACTTAGTTTATTATTAATTTCAACTAGTAGAGCATAAATACTATTAAGACTTACTGGGTTATTGCGATTATTAACAGTCATTTGTCTCTTCTTTTTGTTTGCTTGATATGCCTGAATATCTTGTGTTGTTACCTTATATCTGTCAGCTGCTTGTTCAAGAGTAATATTACAATCTTCCTCAATTAGAGCAAGAGCTTTGATGATAAGTCTAGTTTTAATACTACCTGCAGTCCGTTGCAGATGTTTTGCAACATCATCAAATGTGAGACCCTCATTAACTTTGTCAATTAGAACATTATCTTCTTCAACCTCCCATTTGAGACCAGCGCGAGAGGTCTCAGGATTCTCTCTTTGCTTGCGGAGTTTTTCCTGATATAATGTATAATTTGAGTAGTTTGTCATATTTATTTAGGTTTTTGCTTCCTATTTAATTATTTAATATAATATTCTTATATAGTTTTTATATTGAAATAAGAAATGGCTTAATTAGATTATTTACGAACGGTTTAGAAAATTTTAAATTATTCTTTTCTGCTAAATATATAATTAATAATGCAAACGAATACATATCATAATGTTTAGTTAATGTATGTAAATTTACATTTTTACTAATTAAAAGAGACGCACTAGCATTACTTTTAGCCTCCATAATTTTATATGATTTTAATTTATATACCCAATTATATAATTTATTATCTTTTGATTTGAAAATATAATAAAATATTTTAAATATAAATAATGATAATCCTAATGAATAAAATTTGATTGGATGATTGAACATAAAATTACCACCTGTTCCTCTTACAAATGATTTAAAACGATTATAAATACTTCCTGATAAATCCCAATCAATCAATTTATATTTATTATTACAATAAATAATATTATCGGCTTTTATATCATTATGAATATATTTACTTTTTTGTAAAATTAATAAACTTTCATATATATCATTTATAAATTTATTAAATTCTTTTTGTGTAAATTTAATATTATCAATCGTTTTATAACATCTTTCCTGAAATATATAAAATCGATGATTAAATGATAATGCATATATATCAACACCATGATATTTAAATATAGGTTTTATAGTCGTATAATAATTTAATTTGTCATTATAAATTTTTGCGAGTTTTTTTATTGATATAAATTCATTCTTAAAATTGCGTTTATCATTCCCAAGAAAAATATTACCTCTCTTAAATTTTTTAACTATAAATTCTTTTTTATTATATAATAATTCCAATATTTCATTATAATCATAAACTCTAATTTGTTTATGTAATCCATATAATAATAATGATGATGGTTTTTTATAATTTATATAATTGTATAAATTACATTCTACGTCTTTTTTCGAATTTTCACTAAATACATCCATAGTAATTCCCTTATATCCTTCGTTTATGTATTTACCACCTTCTAAAATCATTATCTTTACTAATATTAATATATGAATTTTATATCATCCATAACAATAGCATATATCTTATTTGTATTATTAGATTTTTCATGGATATTTATGAATTTTGATTATTATATGACGTTATGTAGAAAAATACAAAAAGAACCATTCGTTGTTAAAATACCACCAATTATTTTAGCATACATCATATTATTTATTGCATTTTATATATATATCACACATATATTATTTATTATTAAAGATAATAACACATATAATAAATATGGAATTGCTATTATCTATGGTCTATTATTTGGATTAGTTATTTATGGTACTTATAGTTTAACCTCATGTATTTATTATAAAAATTATACATATTATGATGCATTCAAAGATACTTTATGGGGTATGATATTAATGTCAATAACAGGTGTAATATTTATGAAATTATATAAAAAATAATCATATATATTAGATAATGTATTTAAAATTTTTTATAATTATTATCAATTCGGTATCGTGTTTTATTTTACCACAAATTGTGAGGGAATGGCATGTTATCGGTATTGATAATAATATTAATAAAATTAAACCATATACATTCAATATTGGTAAATTACCGATGGTTTTATGGTATAATAATAACGAACCACAATCAACTATTAATATTTGCAAACATTTAGGAGCTACTCTTAATAATGGTATTATTAATGATGGTTGTCTCATTTGTCCTAATCATTTTACAAAATACGATAAAAATAATACAGTAGGAAATGTAATATCTAAGAATGGTTTATTATGGTGGAGTTATAAAAGTTATTCAAAATCACCACCAACATTATTTAAAATGAATAACACTTGTCAAAGTTATATTGATATTAATGTTAATCTTGTAAATGTTATTTTAGAATTTGTTTATAGTGCAAACATTATTAAAGTTAATAATGTTCATAATAAATATTATTTTACTGAAGATTTGTATAATACTAAACATAGATATTATTATAAATACCCATATATTCTCAAAGGTTCTATCAATAAAAATGTTAATTATCTTATTAATTTTTTACCATTAGATGACAATAAAACACGTATTTATATTACAACGAACAATAATGCAGACAATAAGATTTTTATTAAATATTTTTTAAATAATAAATTAAACAATCTTAAGAATTACAATAATAACAATAATTTGAAAAACATGATGATTTTAAAAGATGAAAGTATTAATAATTATATGAAAAAAATTTATTTGACATTTGATAAATATTCATTTCCTAATGATTTTACAGTTTCCAATTTTTACAAATACCGACAATTTTATTAAAAATTGATTTTTTTTTATGAATGTTCATTATTTTAATTATGGATATTGAAGATATTATCAAAGTTGGTTTAACAACCGAGCAAATAGAAATATTAAAATTTGAATTAACTAATAATACATTCGAATCAACATTAAAATTTATTAAATATATTCAAAAAACTTATAAATTTAATTGTAGTAAAATTGATTTAATTAAAATTTATAATGATTTAGGATATGATGATTATAATTTAAAAAAGAAATTAATAAAAAAAATACAAAAATCACAATCAGGTATAATTAGTATTACTGTTTTAACTAGCGGAACTCCTGAATATACTAATGCAAATGGTGAAAGAATTAAAGGAACTTTTAGTTGCCTTCATAATTGTTCATTCTGTCCTAATGAAAAGCCATCAATTGACAATAATTGGACCCAGCAACCCAAAAGTTATTTATATACAGAACCTGCTGTATTGCGAGCTAATCAAAACGATTTTGACCCAATTAAACAAATGAATTCTCGCATATCTTCCTTAAGTCGAATGGGGCATCAAATAGATAAAATTGAATTACTGGTATTAGGAGGAACATGGAGCGAATATCCAAAAGAATATCAGGATGAATTTATTACTAAATTATATTATGCAGCAAATGTTTATGATGATGAGATTAAACGTGATTTATTATCATTAGAAGAAGAAATAACAGCTAACGAAACTGCCAAAATACATATCATAGGTTTAACATTAGAAATGCGAAGTGATAGTATTTCAATAAGAGAAATTCAACGATTGCGCAGATTTAATTGTACTAGAGTTCAATTAGGTATACAACATACGAATAATGATGTATTGAGAATGAATAATCGTGGTGAGACGGTTGAAAAAACAATAAAAGCTATTAAATTATTAAAAAATAATTGTTATAAGATTGATGGACATCTTATGCTTAATTTATATGGTAGTTCTGTTGAAAAAGATAAAATAATGATGGATGAAATTTTATATAATCCAGATTTACAATTAGATCAGTTAAAAATTTATCCATGTGCTGTGGTTCCATTCACTAAAATTAAAGAATTATATGATAGTGGTGAATATATCCCATACGATGATAAATATTTATATGAATTAATTAAAAATTTCAAAATGAATATTACTAAACAATTTAGAATTAATAGAATTATTAGAGATATATCAGGTCATTATATTCAAGGTGGATATTCACAACAATTCGTAAGTATTAGACAAAATTTAGAAAAAGATATGAAAATTAATAATTGGAGATGTAATTGTATTCGTTGTAGAGAAATTAAAGGAAATATTATAGTCGGTGATATTTCTTTAAAAATAATGGAGTATGATGCTAGTGATGGTAAAGAATATTTCATATCTTATGAGAATGACGATTATTTGATTGGATTTTTAAGATTAAGATTAAATACAAATAATCAAAATATATTACCTGTATTAGAAAATTCAGCATTAATAAGAGAATTACATATATATTCTACGTTATCAAATGTTGGAGGTAATGACGAATATTCTTTACAACATAAAGGATATGGAAAAAATCTAATTATAAAAGCTGAGGAAATTGCAAAATCTAAAAGTTTTAGCAAAATGGCTATAATCGCCGGAACAGGTGCACGCGGATATTATTCCAAACTAGGATATACTCTTATAGACACATTTATGATGAAATCATTATAACATTATTAATTTCATTCTTAATGGAATTGAAAATACTGAGTCACTAATACTAGTTCCGGATACTAAATATTCATTATATTTAGTTTTAAATGTAGTAAATTTGGCTGAATCAGCTTCACTACCGGTTGCTGGATAATATTCTGCATATTTTATTAGTGTATCACAAAATTTAATATTAGTATATAGTATATTCCATGTGCTTGCATTAAATATTAAAGATATATTATCGTTAGCATCGTTTAATTGTATAAGTGTTATATCAAGTGCTTCAAAATTTCCACCATTATTTTCATAAGCACCAGAAATTTTGCTACCACCAGAGGAATACGTCCCGTAATGCCCATTTGAATGAATTATTAAATAACCTGTCCAAAATTTTTTAAATGTACGTGGAAAATATGTAGAAGGTTTTTTTAAATCAAATATATTCATATCAAAATAAACATAAGCAAGAGCAATTGCATTATTTGGAATATAGTTCTTGTTACTAATATCAGTTATACTTGTAGATAATATTAATGGATCAAAATATAATATCTCGTTATCAAGTTTATCAGGGGTATAATGTTTATTTTGGTTATCGGAAACTTTATCATAAACTTTTTGGGAATCATAGCTTAATTTTTTAATGTATTTAGCAGTTATTATTAATATTTTAGGACTATCAACAGTAGTTTTTTCAATTTCTAATTTACTTGATAAATCTTTAAAAGTACTTAAGTCAGTATTACAATAGTTGGTCGTCATAATCTAATTTATTAAATATATATTTATTTAAATATTTTTAAATTATATAATTTTATATTATTTGATAATGTATTTATATTAGCATAATTAAAATTATATATTATTTTAGTTGATTGTTGTATATTATTTATATTACTTTTTATTTTTTCACTATTATATATACTAATTAAAATACCAATAACATTTTTATTAATATTATATTTAATATTTAAATAAGATTTAAATATATATTGATTATCGGTATTTCTGATAATCAAAGGATTATCCCCTAATACATATTTACCATTTTCAGTTGTAATTGGTATATCTATATTATTATATTTATTATGCTTAAAATAATCTTCTGCAAACTTGCCAATAAATTGATAATCCGTATTATAATTATAATTATATTCTAATCTAATATTATTAGGTTTCAATATACTATATGTACTATCGGGTTTATATGAATCAACATTACTTGAAAAATTAATATGAAATATATTATCACATCGTCCATTATCGTTATTATCTTGCCTTGGTGTTGCGTGTATATCATATTGATTTGTTCCGGTCATTATATAATGTATGCTATTTTTTGCATTATTAACTTGATATTTATATGTATCAGGTATTAAATTAGCAAACCAATTATATATATTTGATAAATAACTTGTATCAACTATCGGACTTTTAAGATAATCATCATTATCTCTATGTATAACATCTTTAACGACTGCATCATTATTTTTCATATTTTTTGATAAAGAAGTTAATGATATAATACCATATATAATTCCACCTAATATTATAGCCATCATTAGAATAAATAATATAAATCTAGCAACTGAACCTTCACCTATATTTGCAAATTTAAAAAATGTATCTGAAATTGTAATATATAATTTGTAAACAGCATATGATAAAGATTTACAAATATCAATTATTTTAGCCCAAAATTTACCAAATAAATATATATATTCTTTATATAATTTATTATTAGCAATATTAAGTTTATTTTCAATAGATTTTTTAAATCGGTCGTTTTTATCTAAATTTTCAATATCTTCATTTTCAAAATCTTTTTTTTCTCTATTTAATCTCTTATCATATTCAATTTCTTTTTCTAAATTTTTTAATATTTTATCATATCGTTCTTTTATTAATTCAATTTCGCTTTTTTTATAATTCTTCAAACGTTCACCTAATAAAAAACCAGTATTGGGGTCTCCATCGTATACGCCACCAGTTTTAAATACTTTTTTTTTCGCCATATTTTTCTATTTATTATAAATAAATGAAATTAATATATATATTAATTGCTATAATAATATTATATACTATTTGTTATTATATCTTTCCAAGTGAATTATCTATCTTACAAACGAATATAGATAATTTCAATTTTTCATTATTATCGAAAAGACAACCAATCGTTATTAGTGATTATATTCATGAACCTGAAAAAGTTATTGACAGTTGGTTCAAATATAATTTTATTAATAAAATTGATGATGATAATGACAATAATGACTGGAAACATAATAATTATAAATATTTATTCATAAATGCTAATAAAGATGTTGAAGTGATTATATATAAAGCGCAAATTACAAAAGTAAATCCAACATCTAATGATAAGATTATTATCATTAAATTAGAAAAAAATCAAAGTTTAATTATTCCATTTAAATGGAAATATTATATTTCAAATGATTGTGAATTATGGGGTGTAGATGATTTAATTACTTCCTCTTTTGGTAAGTTCTTTTAGGTTTTGAAGAAGTCGCACTACCACCCTTTAAATCATTCAAATAATCTTCTTCGATAATTGATTTATGATTTAACCATTCGATATTAAGTTCATTTAATTCATTTTCCCAAATTGCAGTAATCGACATATCTCTCAAATTATCAATTTTATCTTTTAGTGTTTTGACTTCTTTTTCTAATGCTTCTTTCTTTTCAGCTGTTAAATGTGAAATAGGCATTCTTAATAAATAATCATAACTATCATTATATTTATAATAATCTTTTTTCAATAATTCATCTTCAATATCTTTAATTTTAATATTCATAATAATAATATTTCCATCAATAATGTCGATTATAAATCTAATTTTAGCAGATAATACTTTAAATTCATCTTCCATTATTGATAATTGTTTTTCCTTTCTGTCATAATATTTTTCAATACGAGTATTAAACCATTCTTTAATTATAGCAGATGTCGTATTGTATTTTTTAATATTTCCTTTTTCTGAGAATAAATGCATATTATTCAATCCAAGATTTTTAGAAGATGTTAAATTAAATTCACTCAATATCTTATTATCATCTAAATCTTTTTTACACCCATCTGCAATTTTTAATATAAACTTAACATTCTTTGCTGTATAATGATTCTCAAATGATTTTAAATAAGGATGATTATTATTAACTACTAATTCTTCCAAATATTCTTTATAATTTTCAGTCCATACACCTACTGGAAGTTCATTAATTTCAATAGTATTATCATCAACCCATTTATAATTACCTTTACTAATATAATTACCTTTATCATTCTTATAAATACTTCCCTTAAATCCTAAATAATATGGGATTAATTCATCAATCTCATAATCACTCGTAATTTCTATTGACTTATTAATGTCATTTTTATTCAATACTTTACCAATATTTGTAGTGATATTATTAATAATTTTTAAACAGGTTGAAATAATATCACTTGGATTATATTGAGCAATATTAGTGGAATATCCAGTTCCAATACCAATACCACCATTCACTAAAATCATAGGAATAATAGGAACATAATATTCTGGTTCAATAGATAATCCATCTTCATCTAAATAATTTAATATAGTATTGTCTTCTTCTTTGAAAATTAATTTAGTTAATTTTGATAATAATGTATAAATATATCTCGGTGATGATGCATCTTGACCACCACTAATACGCGAACCCATTTGACCTTTTGGTTCGAGTAAATTAATATTATTAGTTCCTACAAATATTTGCGCCATACCAATAATAGCCTCTTGTAATGAATTTTCACCATGATGATAAGCAGTTACTTCACTAACATTACCAGCTAATTGTGCAACTTTAATTTCATTTGTATATAAATTTCTTTTCAAACACGCATATAAGATTTTGCGAGTACTTTCCTTAAGTCCATCGCAAATATGAGGAATACTTCTTTCAAGATTTCTATTACTGAAATGAATTAAATCTTTATTAATAAATGTTTCGTATGATATAGTTTTTTCAGTATAATCTAGAACATTATTTTTATCATATTGTGATAACCATGATTTTCTATCATCTGCGCGTTTTTTATTGAAAGCTAAATCAATCGAACTATCACATTTATCAGTATAATTATATGTGATCTGTTTCATTTCTTTAAAATATTCTTTGGCTTCCTGGTCTGTAGAAGTTCCCAACCCTTTGTAATATTTAATTTTCCATATTGATTTTTTATCAACAGTATCACACCATCTCTCATAATCACTCATATTATAGAATGATATCACTTCTTTAGTGGTATTATTAGTAGCTTTAATAATAGGTGTTAGCATCGACGTGATAAATCCTTCGTATTTATATAATGAATTCCATAATGTTTGAAATACATTAAATAATAATCCTTTAATATGACTTCCATCATGATCTTGATCTGTCATAATCATAATTTTCCCATAACGTAATGTATCAATACTATTACTATAATCCTTATTTTGCTCTAATCCTAAAATTTTTTTCAAATTAGTAATTTCATTATTTTCAGTAATTTTTTGTAAAGTAATATCTTTAACATTAATAATTTTACCTTTTAATGGATATACGCCGAATTTATCTCTGCCAACAACACTTAAACCAGAAATAGCCATCGTTTTTGCTGAATCTCCTTCTGTTAGAATTAAAGTGCAATCTTTACTATCTTTAGTACCTGCTAAATTAGCATCATCTAATTTAGGTACTATAATTTTATTAACTTTCTTACCATCAGTTTTAGTTAATTTTTTTTGTTCTACTACGTCAGTAGCACTTAATGCCATTTCAATAATACCAGATTTATATAATTTATCATAAAATTTGTCAGATAATTCACATTTTGACCCAAATTTAGTAATTAAAGTTGTTAATGTTTCTTTTGTTTGACTGTCGAATGTTGGATTTTCAATAGTTGATTTTACAAATATAAATAAATTTTCTTTAATATGTTGTGGTTTAATTGTTTTTTTCTTCTTAGTTAAAGCCATATCTGTCAATTTCTTCGTAATTGCATTTGTAATATATTCTACATGTCTGCCACCTCGAATCGTATTAATTCCATTAACGAACGACATCTGCTCATAATTACCAGTCGAACTAACGGCAACTACTACTTCCCATCTGTCATTCGGCATTTCATAAAATCGCGGTTGTAATGTTTTAGTCTCTAAAAATAAATCCGTATATTTTTCAAAATCTTTAACTGGTATTTTCTTATCATTAAAATATACAGAAACTGCAGCATCTGTACATGCTGAAACATCATAAACACGTCTTTTAAATAAATTATAAATATCATCAGTTAATCCAGTTAAACCGAATTTTTCATAATCAGGTAAAAATGTAATTTTAGTATAAGATTTTTTAGCACAAGTTTTAATATCTGGAACTTCTTTTACTGTTAAATTTTCTTTAAATACTTGCTTATAAATCTTTTTACGTGTGCTATCAATAGTTTCAATCGTGAAAATTTTAGAAAATATATTAGTTAATTTAATACCTAAACCATTAACACCACCTACAATTCTAACTTCGTCATCGTCATAATTAGAAGATGTTAATAATTCGCCGAAAATTAATTCAGGAATCCATAAATCATAATCAGTATGTTTAATAATTTCAATACCCATACCATCATTATAAATTTCAATAAGTCCTGTTGATTTATCAATCGTAATTTTAATATTTTTAACAACATTAGTATTATCTTTTCTAGTTCTTACTGAATGATCAATAGCATTCACAACGGCTTCATCAAATATTTTAAATAATCCAGGAATAAATGTTATTAATTTCTTAATAATTTTATCATTATCGTCAATAATATAAGTATCAATTGTATTTGGATCAATAGTACCAATATACATAGATGGACGACTATAAATATGAGTTCTCAATTCATGTTTTTTATATTTTTTATCTGTTTCATTTGATGCCATTATAATAATTTTATTATAATAATGATTATATCATTTTTTTATATTTGTATTATTTTTAATAATTTTTATAAAAAAATGATTATCTGTATTTTCAATAATTTTTGTTCTTGAACCAAAATGGCTTTGATGGAAATTTGCGAATTCATCTCATACAATTTTGATAAGGATTCTACTGAAGAAATCAATACTTACATTTTTCAGGAGAATAGCAACGACGAGGATATTGACAAATTAGTAGACGCAATTAACAAAAATCTTGGAGACGATGTTCACGATTTGCAATATATGAATGTTTGCGCCATTAGTTTGCCATCCATCACATTCCTATACAAAAATAGGACTGTTGAAATTCACGACTGTTGCGATTCCAGGCGCAATTATTACTGGAATATTCGGGTTATGCCAGTCGAGAACTAGTAATCTGCGCAAAATATAAAGCTAAAAATTGTTTTTGGCTTTTTCGAAACTTAAAAATACATTTGTATTAATTTTATTAAAAATTAAATAATAAATGATTATAATAATATAATTATTTATCACGAACCATGGAATATATTGCAAATTGCATTACTTCCTCTGTCGATTACAATAAAGACGAACAACTCACGTTCCAGATAATGCAGAATGGCGCCGAGATGCATATGAGTATCGATGAAATGTATAGTACATTAACTTCAATTATTGATTTAAATTTAATTGAAGGAGGTATTTCATTACATTACGATAATCTAGGTTCTCAGCGTAAAACTGTAATATCGCTCGTGTATTGTGGGAGATTGTGTGAAATCGGGGAACATTACGGGACACAGCGAGATTATTTCTTCGTGAAAATACAACCTAAAAAGTTGTAAACAAAAAAGAAAATATAAGGTCAAAATGTTTTTGGCTTTTTATATAAAAAAAATGAATATATAATTATTTTTGGAATATACATGGACAACGTTTGTAATACAATTAAATATTATTTTTACAAAAAATTATTTATATTCATAGAAAAAACACAAAATGAAATTGATGATACAGATATTGATTCATACATTAAAATGAAATTAATGTGTAGATTAGCAGGTGTAACAAATATAAAAACAAATAAAAATAATATTATTTCATTTAATTATAATTCTCATGAATTTGATATTATAAGTTATAAGACTTATTGGATATTGACTATTTATTAATATTTTTTATTATTTCATCAACAATTTCGGGAATAGTTTTATCATCAACATCAATTACTATAATATTCATATTATTTTCAACAGCTTTTATGTAAGTTTCTTCATGTAAATTATGAATATTCTTAATATAATCTAATTTAATATTGATTTCATTTTGTCGTTTCCGTTCTAAAATATGTTCTAAACATTTTTCAGGGGATGAACGCAAATAAATATAATAATTAGATTTCCATATATTGTCTGTTTTATTATACATTTCATTTATAACATTATATTCATCTTGATTAATATTATTATTTAAATAATCATTCATATTAAATGTATTTCTAATAAAAAATGGACTTCGTTCCATAAATATTATAGAACTATTGTCTTTTTCTTGAATCCACGCACGATCTAACCATACTCTTATTTGCATATTAAAATAACATTTATTATGTAAATAAATATCATCTAAATATGAACTCCATCTCTCAATAGGTTCAATATCTATTTGATAATTCCTATATTTATGTAAATAATTTAGAACAGTTGTTTTACCAGAACCAATATTACCATCTATAGTAATAATCATATTATTTATTTAAATATATCTAAACTTTTATTTGATTTTATTATTTTTTTTATGTCATCCTTCTTTAATGGTGATTTATTATTTGATTTAAGGAAATTCATTAAGCAAGATATGTGATTATTTATAATTTTGCATAAATCTGCTTTAATGACTTTAGACGCATCTAATTTATAATAATTAATTATTTCATTTATTTTAGACATTATATAATTGTTTGCGGTATTTTTACCTCCTCCGCCTATTTGAGGTCGGATTAATCCAGATGCAAAATCTATATTTAATATATCACCAGTAGGATTAGCAGAGTTATATGCACCACTATTGATGCCGAAATATTCACTAGGTAATACAGTACCACCTGTCATTTTTTTACTAATACATTTTTCATTAATATATGAATTAACTATTTTTATTGTAGGTTTTTTAATAGTTTTTGAACTATTTATCATAGTTATTATTGAAGCTATTGAAACAACATTAAAAATTAATGAATCTATATGATTACATAATAATTTATGAGACGATTGTGCAGTTGCTTTATCTAATGTTATTTGATGATTAATTAATCCTTGTTTTAACGAGGATAAATAATTATTCATATCTTTTCTATAAATTAAGAAGATAAAAAGATGGATGAATATATGAAAGTTGATTTTAAAGATATATGGCTTCCAGATACTTTAAAAAATGGAAGAGTTAATATTGTTGATACGCCAAAATCACAATATGCAATATATAAAAATTATGATATATCAGAAGATACTAATAATACAGTATCGCGCAATATTTCTTCGAATGAATTATCTACTGCTTTTTTTTCTAAAAAAAATATACAATCAATACAAGACGATATTATCTATAATGTATATATAAAAAGTAATAAAGAATTTGAAATTGGTAATCAAAGTGAGCAAGAATTATTAATAATAATGAGATCATATTATTTACAATATGGGAAAAATCTTCCTTCAAATATAAATGGACAATTAGAAATATTGAATAAATATGTGGTTGATTGGTCAGTTGATGAAATTATTAAAAATATTAATCAACATATATATTATAAAAAAACGGTTAGTACTTTGCCGATGCCTATGGAGAGAGCACAACTTCCAACTCAAAAAGGATCTAAAATACTTGAAATAAAATCATATATATAATTAGAAGTTATTATATTATGGCTAAAGATGATAAACCTAAATTATCTGATTATGATATCACCGTTTATAACATCAAGAGAAATAATATGTTCAAAGGAACTATCTTAATGTGTATTATATATGCAATATTTGCATTTATACTTATAATAGCTGCTTATGTATCTGAAAGTTTACGTACTGTATTATTTGAAAGATTTTTACCATTTACTCTCGTATATATAGTTGGAACTATTATAATTATATTGATATTTATAGGATTAATATTCAGTTATAAACCAGAAAAATTAGACGATTCTAATCAATATCCGCGCGTGTCTTGTCCAGATTATTGGAAACTTGAAATTGTTGATGATTACACAACAAAAAAATTATTTTCAAACGATTTTGATTCTAGTTTATTTAAATATAGATGTGTAATGGATACTGATGTTTTCAGCAAAGGTAGAATATTTACTAAAAATAATTCAATAATAGATCCTATTGCTGCTGATTTAAAAACAGAATTTCGAATAACTGGTATGAATCCCAATGCAGATTTAAATGGTTTAAGAAATGCAGCTAACTTAACTAATATTAACTCAAATTTAGAGGGTAAAAATGCAAATTATTTTCATCTTTTCAAAAATATAAATAATTATATAAATTCTTCTAATAAATTTACAGACAGTACATTATCAAATATAACTAAACAATTAGGACAGGATGATAGTAATCTTAGAAATAATATTATTGATGCATCTATGATTATGAATAATTATGCATTAACTGCAACTACTTATAATAATCTACAATTTTCAAATAGTAATCATGATATAGGTGCTATATCATGGAATATAACAGGTGGTGTTGGTATAGGGTCAGGTGTTCCGGTACTTAATGCTAGTGCAAATAGTGTAACAATTGTAGATTGGCGTAATATTACAGTAGATAGTATTAAGAATAGAAATGGTAGTTCCAATAGTTTAAATGTTCATGTAATAAAAGATAATAATAGTACTACTATAATCGTAGGAACTGTTAATTTAGTTCCAGATTCGTCCGATTCAACTTCAAATACATATTATAGAACATTTACTACTAGTACTATTACATCAAATAATCTTACATTATATTATCCAACTAATACTAATAGTCCGACAAATTCATTATTTGCAGGTTATTTATCACCTGATGCGGCAGCAGCTAATTTAGCTGGAGTAACAGCTATCAAGGATTATTTTGGTTCTGATAAATATGTAATTGTAAATATATTAGATAATACATATTTTAACAGTAATATAACAACAGATGCACTTAAAGCGACTGGTAGTAATGCTCCATTAATATGTGATAGATTATATCCTGCGTTTTTAGCTAATCAAGATAAAGACACAAATGCTATACGATGTGCTTATTCTGCTATTTGCGGTGTTAAATGGAGTGACATGCACTGTGATAAATATGCAAGTTCTTAATTAGATATAAAGAATTAAAGTTTTTATTAAAATAATGGATAAATATATTAGAGGTGATTTATTAGTTTATACAAATGATGGTATTAAACGTATAGATAAATTATCTTCAAATGATTTATTACTAACTGAAAATAATAAATATAGTGCTATTACTGAATTTGCTAAAGTTAATAAAAAAAATTATTATTTATATAAAATTAAAGTTTCTAATACAATAGATAATTATTATTTAGATGGTAATAATAAAATGTTATGTATTCAAAATATACCGTTTGATTTAAAAATTAATGATTGTGTTAATTTTATTAAAGATAATTTAAGAATAGCTTCACCAGTTTTTACAAATGTAAGTAATATTACTGATTTTGATTATGTTGCATTTCCTTATGATGATAATAATGATGATAATAATGATGATGATGATGATAAATATAGATTTAAAGGGCTTATTTTATTAGGTCAAAATGCATTTAGTTTAAATAATAATTTGAATAAAAATACGATTGGATTTTTAAATAAATATTTGCATAATAATAATATACCATATGATATATTTAATAATAATATTACAACTACTATTAAATTTAATTTAAATGATATTCCAGAAATTAATTATTTATCAAAAAAACATGTAATCAGTATTCTCAAAGGATTTGCAGAATTGAATCCAATTGTTAATACAACAAATAAAAAAGATTTCTATACATTAAAAAATTTATTTCTCAAAATTGGTATTTTAATTAGTGCTACATTTATGAATGATAATTATTTAATTAAAATTCCAGATATTGATAATGAAATAAATTACAATTATTTCATATATGAAAATCACATTTGGTGTAAAGTAAAAAAAATAACTAAAGTTGATAAATATACAGGTGCGTTATATAATTTAAAAACAGAAAATGGGAATATTGTGAGTGAAATTGGTGTTATTTCATAACTGCTTTAATAGTAGGTTGATAATTATAATTATTTATTTTAAAATCTTCAAATGTCAGCGATTCAATCCATTTTATTTTTTCATCTATAGAAATATTAATATCTATTTCTTTAGTAATTTCAATAGTTGGAAATTTAGTAGGAGTTCTCTGCAATTGCTCATCTACTGCTTTTATATGTTCTTCATATAAATGGCAATCACACATGCTAATTGCAATTTCTTTAATTTTCATTCCAGAAACTTTAGCAATAATTAAAGTTAATAATGTGGTTGATGCGATATTGAATGGTAATCCTAAAAATAAATCAGTCGAGCGCATATACATCATACAACTCAAATAATCATTATCTTTATAAAAATTATATAATATATGACAAGGTGGTAAAGCCTGTTCTTTTAACTGGCATGGGTTCCATGCAGTCATAATAATTCGTCTGCTGTTTTCTAATATCAATTCATTTAAAACATATTTAAGTTGGTCAATAAGACCATTAAAAGACCTCCACTGGAAACCATAAATAGGTCCTAAATATCCTTCTTCGTAATCGTAAAATCCATTACTATCTAAATATTCACGTGATGAATTGCCTTTCCAAATATTAACTCCTTTTTTTTCAAGTTCTTTAGAATTAACAGAACCTCTTAAAAACCATAATAATTCCTCAATAACACCTTTAACAAAAATTTTTTTAGTTGTTAATAATGGAAATCCATTATTTTTAATATCAAATTTTAACAAATGACCAAAATCTGAATAAGTTTTACCATTACGTGTTTCTCTTATTATTCCATGTTCTTTAACGGTTTTTAAAAGTTCCAAATATCGTGTTTCGTCTAAATTTGACATATATAAATAAAAATTGAATATATATTTATATAACTTTAACAATATTAAATGCAAACAGGTATAATATCATTTGGCGATAGAGTGGCGTGGAATATTAAATGTAATACTATGAAAGATATGATATTAAATGAATTGTTAAATTTATATGGTGTTAGAATTATTCAAAAACATTATTATTTAATTGATGACAATAATATTAAACAATTAAATAAAATACCACATTTCATTTCATTAAGATCGAATGGTAATAGATATTATATATATTTCACATTATATAATGATACTCCAATCATTTATTATATTGATATGAAAATTCATACAGGTTATGAGAAACCTCGTATTATTTTAGCAAGAGGTTTATTCGATGCTTCATTATTCAAAAATACTATTTTAGAAGGTGAAATGATTAAAACTACTGAAAATAAATGGATATTTATAATTAATGATATTATTGCATATGAGGGTAAAAAAATGGATACTGTTATTTTACCAGATAGATTAAAACTAATATATTCATTATTAGAGAAGAAATATACACCAGACCCGATATGCGACGTATGCGAATATAAAGTTAAAAATTATTATTATTTATCTAAAAAATCGATGGAAGAATTAATGAAAATATCAAAAGAATTAAATTATACTTCAAGGGGTATATATTTTTCATCGATGGATTTGAAATATAAACCTAAATTATTTAATTTTAATGATGATATTATTGTTTCAGTTCAAAAGAAAAATAAAGATATTACTGAATTTAAGGAACTAACTACAAAGCCAGTAATAATACAATCACCAACAACTATATTAGCAACATCTAATATCATTCCAATTAATATAAATAATTATAGTGAATTTAAGGAATTATATATATCAAAAACGGATGAACCAGATATTTATAATATTTATGATAATCATAATATACTAACTTCTAATAAACTAGGAATTGCATTTGTTGGAACATTACAAGACAGCATTAAAATGAGAAATATTTATAAAGATAAAAGTATGACAATAACATTAAAATTTAAATGTAAATATAATGAAAAATTTAAGAAATATCAACCAATCGAACAAATTATATAAAAAATGATTATAAAAATATTATAGTTATTTATGGTTAATTATTACGCAGTCGCTGCAGGTCTCAATATTGGTGTTTTCACTACTTGGGATGAATGTAAAAAAAATGTTGAGAATATTTCAACTGCAATTTATAAGAAATTTGATAATGAAGAAGATGCCAATAATTTCATAGCAGAGTATAAAGATACTTTATATGTATATACCGATGGAGCATGTTTTAATAATGGTTCTAAAAATGCTAAAGCGGGAATTGGTATCTACTTTTCAAAAGATAATGATAATAATGTTTCGCGTGAATTAGTTGGTGAAGATTTGACAAATAATATTGCAGAATTATCTGCTGCTATTGAAGCAATCAATATGATCAAAAAAATGGATGTAAAAAAAAAGGTAATTGTTACCGATTCTGAATATGTTATTAAGTGTGCCACTACTTATGGTGCTAAATTAGCAGCTAAAAATTGGGAATTCAAAAAAGATAAAATACCACCGAATGTTGAATTAGTAAAAAGATTATTTGAACTTACCACTAAATATAATATTCAATATAAACATGTTATGGCACATACTACAAATAAGGACCGACATTCAGTAGGTAATTATTATGCTGATAAATTGGCAAATGAAAGTATTTCAGGTGCTGAAGGAAAACTTCCTCATATTAAACAAAAGAGACCAGATACTGATTTAAGTAAAGTAATATTTCTGAATGTACCGTTTGCTGAAAAAGATAAAGCTAAAGCTAAAGGTGCAAAATGGAATCCAGAAAAAAAGAAATGGTATATTCTAGAAGATAATGAGAATAAGAATGATTTAATTAAAAAATACTCTGCAGCTATTTAAGAATATTTTTTTTATTTATTATAATAATTGAAAATGTATAATGAATATTTATATGAACTACCCTCACATAAACGAATAATTATTATTGGTGATATTCATGGTGATATAAGAAGATTTAAAAATATTCTTGTGAAAGCTAATATAATTAATAATAATTTAGAATGGATTGCTAATCCACCTGAAACAATTATATTACAATTGGGTGATCAAATAGATAGTATGAATAGAATGAATAACACAGAATGGGAAGTTTTAAAAGATTATGAAATGATTTATTTCACAGAGCATTTAAATATAATAGCAAGAGCTAAAGGTGGTTATTGTATATCATTAATTGGAAATCATGAATTAATGAATATTATTGGTGATTTTTCTTATGTTTCTAAAAACAGTTTAACCGAAAATAGAGCTAATTTATTTAAACCAAAAGGACAATTAGCTTTAATATTAGCAAAACGACCATTAATATTTAAAATAGATGATTTATTATTTTGTCATGCAAAATTAAATATAAATCATTTGAATATATTAAAAAAATATAATAAATCTATTTTTTATATTAATGATGTATGGAGAAATTTTTTAGAAAATGAAAAAATAAATATAGAAGATAAAGAAATAATCGATGAAATAATAATCGGTTCGAATGGTATTTTATGGAATAGACAAGATAATGACGTTCATTCAACCAATACATTATTTAAAGAATTGAATATTACATATATGTTTGTAGGTCATACATGTTGTGATAAAATAATATTAAAAGATAATCAAATTTGGTATTGCGATACTGGTATTTCACGTGTATTTGGAAAAAATAAATATCAATATTTAGATATTAAAAATATTAATATTAATATCGAATCTATTTGTGAAGATTAATAATTATTCATCATCAATAAATAAACATTTCTTTTTATCATTATCATCATCATTATCATTATTATCGACAGAAACTAATTCATTATCGATATAAGTTTTTACAATATATCCATTAGATTTATAATAATTGATTCGTTTATTTCCTTTGTATTTGAAAATAGAGAAATTGTCATATATATCAATACATAATGGAATATATTTTCGTTCTGTTTTTTTTTCTCTCAAAATTCGCCCAACCGATTGTTGAATATCACTTATTGGACTTGCAAGAATGACAGTATTTAATGTTGGAATATTTAAACCTTCGCTACTCATTTGATATGTTGCTAATATTATTTGTTTAGTTGCCGAAATATCTAAATCTGTCATTTTCATTCCACCAATATAATAACCATATGACGATGAAGCGATATTATCAATTTTAATTAATTCTTCAATATCTTTTAATTGATTTTTACGTTCAGATAAAATTAAAATCTTTCTATCTTTTTCATTAATTAATATTTCTTTTAATAAATTAATTATAAATATTGTTCTTGGTTTATAATTACATACATTATTAACCATAGAAACCATATTAATAGTACCATTATACATCGTTTTTACATAACTATATTCTAAATTATGAACAAAATATTTATGAACGTTAACAATCATATTACATTCTTTTTCATTATTTTTCATTTTATATACTGACTTTCCCAAATACCATTCGAAAACTTTTCTTAAACCATCTTTTCTATTTAATGTTGCTGATAATCCTAAGCTAATACGAATATTCATTTTTCTAAATGCTCTCGAAAAAACTTCAGATGCTATATGATGACATTCATCAATAATAACTAATCCAAAATCATTAAATATTTTAGGATCATAATCTTTCATCGCTAAAGATTGTAAAGTAGCAATAACAATATCCTTATCATTAACATCTATTATTTTTTGTTTAATTTTTCCAATACGAGCTTCAGGTACAAATAATTTAATACTATTAATGAATTGTTCGTTTAAAAAATCTTTATGTGATATGAATAACGTCTTTTTTTTAAAATAACAAGCAATATAAATAGCCATAATAGTTTTACCAAATCCACATGGGACACTAATAACACCTCCTAATTTATTTTTATTCATAACAGTATCTATAAATGCATTCACAGGTTCCTGTTGAATATCTCTTAATTTACCACTAAATTCTAATAAAGGACAATCAACCCCTGAATTTAAATTATCATCTACTGGAAAACCAAATTTTTCAATACCATAACATTTAGGAACATATAATTTATAATCACTTTCTAAATATATTGGATATTCTTTCGTTTCAGAAGATGCAAATGAATTATTAAAATTTTTTGGACTAATTAATAATTCTTTTTTAATCTTATTTATTAAATCAATATTGTCTGTTGTTTTTTTTATACCATAACCCCTATTACTTAAAGAAGTCATTATTATTAAATTCGACATTTAAATAATATCAATTTAATTTTTATATATAAATTATAGATAGATGATATTAAATTTAATTAGAAGTTTGTTAATAATATTATTGATTTTTATTATTATTGTAGATTTTAATATGCCTATTGCAATCGACACACCAACCAATCAATTAGTCGTTGCAATTATTGTTATATTTTTAATATTAGTAGTTGATGAAATTATTGGATTTATAGTAGGTTTAATATTTTTAGTAATATATTTTAAATATTATCAAAAAAAAATAAATAAAAATCCATCAATATTTTCATCATCGACATATTCAACTGATGTTGCACCTAAACCATATTCAAGAGAACCCGAAATACCACATCATTATATTAATACTAGTGAAAATTGCACAGAAATACCATATATATCTAATGAATTATTAAAATCTGCACAAAATAATATTTATAATGAAGAAAATTTAAAAATAGAAATAAAACAAAATAATTTTTATGGAATAGAAGGAATTAATAATGAAAATCTTGAATATTTACCATTCGATAATAATTTTGCAAATTATAGCGAATTAAATTAAATTATAAAACATCATTCCATATATAGCAACAAACAATAATATTATTTTTATTATATAATTATATGAATCTAATATAACTGATATATTATCAGGCATTTTAGTTATTAACGTATCATATATATATGGATTTGTAATTATAGCCATTACTATACATATAATAAATGCTTTCGTTATTAATTCATTATCAATATAACATTTAGTGATTTTTTGCGGCTGTTGTTGTGGCTGTGGCTGTGGTGATGGTCTATATTGTGGTTGAAATTGTTGTTGTGGTTGTTGAGGTGTATCATGAATATTATATTTGGGTTTTTGTTGCATTAATAATTCTTGTTCGAATTCATCTAATACATTTTTAACTATAGGATCAGAAAGATCATCATTATTCGAAACATTAGCGGGAGATTTCATAGGTATTTTATCAAGCGATGTAATCATATTATTTTGTTGTTGTTGCATATTTATATATATAGAGCATATATATAAATATTACTTTTACGCAAACACTTTATCAAAAAAACTTTTTTCTTCAATTTGATTTGAAGGTTTAATTGTTCCGTCATAAGCACCTACTGGATTTTTATTACACGATACATTCACCATGCGATATTTATAACATGTATCTTCTAATTTAAATATCTTATTATCAATATCGTCATATTTAGGTGCAAAATATAAAACGCAATTTTCTTTACATACGCGATTAAATAATAATGCTAATGACAATCCAAATAATGAACTTATTATTATTTGTCCAACGCTACTATAGAATAATCTATCAATCATATTACGAGTATCTATCATATTATCTATTTTAAGCGTATTTTTTTAAATTAATGGTTGATCTATCGCTTTATCCGTGCATTTAACTTCTTCTACTGAATATTTATAACAAACATCATTATCATTTTTATATATAATCTTATTTGCATTATACGGTGTTGGATACTTAATAACTATTTTAGGTTTTGGTGCTGCAATATATACATAAAACATTCCAAATGCAAATGCAATAATAAACGCAAAAAAATTAAATTTAAATACTCTTTCTACCATTCGTTTCTTCTAATAAATAATAAATATAATTCTTATAGGAAACTATAATAATGAATGAAGTAACTACTGCATTATTAACTATAAGTGTTATTTGTATTATTATTGCAATTATATTAGGGTATTTAGGTAAAATAGAATTTAAAACACAAGCAAAATTTTTTATTGGAATTTTTTATTTTATTTATTGGGTAATTTATAAATCGTTATTATTTATTTACAATAATTTATATTATATTATAGTAATTGTATTATTTGTTTTATTTTTTGTAACAATATCAACATATATACCAATAATTAGTAATATAACTAATGGTATAAAAAAATTATTAATATTTATAATAAATCCATTTTTGAATTTTTTTATAGCTATTGGAATTTTATTTACAAATTTAGTACAATTTCCATTAGTCATATATGAAAATTTTAAAGTATTTTTTGATGCATTAAAAATAATAATAATAAAAACAATAAGTTTTATAAATTTTGTTTCAGGATTTTTATTTTATGAATTTTCAGCAACTGATGATGATCTTCTATAATAATTTTTATGGAATGTATAAATATCTGGTATTTCTGCATAATCAGGTGCTTTTAATGCTAATAAATCATATAAATCTTTTATATTTTTAGTTGAATACCATTTATTATATAATTCTAAACGTTGTTTTACATATTCATCGTAATTTATATTATTTAATAATCGAGGTTTATTATATTTAATATCATATTCATCAATAAGCATTAATTCTAATCTTTTTTTATCATTATTATTTTTTCTGTATTTAGTAATTTCTGTTAATAATTTAATTTTTTTTAAATCAGTATTACTATTAATATTATCAATTAATAAATTACCCAAATAAATATTATCCATATTTATATTAAACAATTATATTTTTTTTGCGTCATATAAATGAGGTTGTGTAGACTCAAACAAACTTTTATAAAATTCATTTAATTGTTCATTAGCCGATAATGTCTCTTCATATTGACTAATAGGAATATATTTAACAACAGTTGTTGGTGCATTTACTTTTGAATATTTAAATTCATAATAACTTTTTATAATCAAAATAGCACCTACAAATAATATAAAAATAGCAATAGATTTCATTTATTCTAATAAATAATAAAAATAAAATAAAAATTTAATTACTCAAAGATCTTTCAATATGAGTTACTTCACCAGCCATATCGACATTATTAGTTAATTCTTCATCTTCTGCTTCTGGCTCAGCTGATGTTTCCGCTTCTGGCTCAGCTGATGTTTCCGCTACTGGTTCAGCTGATGTTTCCGCTTCTGGCTCAGCTGATGTTTCTGCTACTGGTTCAGCTGATGTTTCTGTTACTGGCTCAGCTGATGTTTCTGCTACTGGTTCAGCTGATGTTTCTGCTACTGGTTCAGCTGATGTTTCCGCTACTGGTTCAGCTGATGTTTCCACTACTGGCTCTAGAGGAGTTTCAGTTTTAGCGGCGGTCCATGGATCTTGTTGAGCTAGATCAGCTGCCATATTGGAAGAATGAGCAGCAGCGCGTCGTTGTTCAAATAGCTCATCTTTATTAACCATATTTTGCTTATACTGTTTCATAAGAGTATTTAGTTGTGTTTCAGAGTATTCAACATCATTTAGATCATTTGGATTTGGAGACCATGGACACCAACAGCCAACTTGGCAAATATAAATATCAAACTTATTATCGCATTTTTTAATAAACTCGCTTCGGTTTTTAGCTTCTTCCATAGTATCGAAGACGCCGCGAATTTTAATTCCTCGCATAGAAGTTTTGAAATTGTTTTCTTTATGGAAATCAGTCTCAATTTCGGTTGAATTAGTATCCTTGAAAAATTTATATTGTGAATCCATTTCATCGCGATTAAATACATAATCATGATTTGTGCGAATAGTTTTAATTAGATCTGCAGAATCTGGATATTTAGCCTCAAGACCATCAAGTAGTGTTTTCATATCTTTTCCAAAATTATCAATAAATCGTGAAAAATAATATACTTCTTTATCTTTTAGTATATCTTCGGGACTCAAAAAAGAAACAAGACAATAATTTTGACCTCTGATTGGCTTATCCTCGTCTAGATAATCTTTTTCTTTAGTTGATACGTACACTTCTTCCATATTATATATATAATATAAAATAAAAATCTTATATCATTTTCTTTAAAAAAATAATTTATAATAAAAAAATATATTATTATAATAGTATAATATGAATCAGCCAACTTATAGTTTTGATATATGGGAAGCGTTAATTCGCATTCTTAAATATGCGATTGAAGCGATAGTAGTAGCTCTAGCGGCTTATGTTCTGCCTAAACAGAAATTACAATTTAATGAAATATGGATGATTGCTCTAACCGCGGCATGCTTATTCTCCATATTCGATTTACTATCACCGTCAATATCTGCTGGTGCTCGCCAAGGTGTTGGTCTTGGTGCTGGTTTCCGCCTCGTTGGTTTCCCAGGTTAAGTGCATTAAAGCGATGGAATAACTTTATAACCTAATTCTTCGCATATCTTTTTCCATATTTGGTCTTGGACATATAATTTTTCTCTACTTTTCAATAATGGAAAAAATTTTAAATATTCATTTAATCCTAAAATTTGAAAAAACTTATATAATACATAACTATATGATAAAAAGTTTTTTCTATCTTTTGGACAGTGTTTCAAAAATGGCGCTTGAATATCTTTAAACATCGAACATAATTTTTCCTCCAATTCTGCTGAAAATTGAGGTGTCGGAATACCATTAATCCTATTTATTATATAATTAATATGTTCATAATACTTATTTATTCGTAATCTTTTTAAAATCTCTCGCATCTTAGAATATGTAATTTTTTTCGTATCCATTATTTTTTCTTTTTTAATTTCATTTAATATTTTTTCAAATATATCATTTGGTATATCGGTACTTTCTTTTCCCTGAACTTGATTACACCATTCACGGAAATGGTTAATTCGTTTATAACTAAAATGTGAAGTATCTTTCGTATTTTGTTTTAATATTGGTCTATTTTGTTCTACCAATAATAATTCTTGATATCCGCAATTACTACATATCATTATAGCATCTTGTTGTAAACAAATTAATGGTATATTACATAAATGACATATTTCATTAGAATCTTGTTCTATTTTTTTTATATGACATTTATTGGTTATAGCTAAATATTTATCAACTAAATCGCTTTTTTCTAATATTTTATCATAATTTTCAATCGGTTGTATTATTTCTATTTCAGTATCTTCTTTAGTTATATTGAATGATTCTAATATTGATTTTGATTTATATTTATAATAATTATTGTTGTTGCTATTATTAACCGATTGTTTTTCTAACATTTCATAATAATTAAATAATATATCACTTGTATTTTCGTAATATTCAATTTCATCGAAATGATTAATATTATTAATTTCTTCCTTAAATTTTAAAAGCTCTTCTTTAATAATAATATTACTATTCCATAATGAATTATATAATGCATCGTTTTTAATATTATCATTATTAAATTTAAGTATTTCATCATTAATTTTTTTATATTTATTTTCTAATATAACTATTTTCTCTTTGTAATTAATATCATCCAATTTTTTTTTATTATAATTATTTATAATTTTTGTATGCATCGCATCTAATGTCGATAAATCTTTAGTTATATCGACATTTTGAAATCGTTTTTTAGATGTTTTATCCTTAAACATATAATAATAAAAAATGCGGATATGCTTTTATATATCTTATTCAATATATTTTTTTCTCCTATTATAGTATAAAGAATATAGCATAAATGGGTGGTGGTCTTCTTCAACTTGTTGCTTATGGTGCTCAGGATGTTTATTTAAC
>Ga0114969_10000223_pt1 | contig 47923 bp, 43 predicted proteins | sample M_130807_MF_Meta_FD_87316 | JGI IMG/M metagenome (GOLD analysis project Ga0114969, IMG submission 87316) | Freshwater microbial communities from Lake Montjoie, Canada to study carbon cycling - M_130807_MF_MetaG | ecosystem: Environmental > Aquatic > Freshwater > Lake | place: Lake Montjoie... | reverse complement strand
GTTTGGTCAACAAATGTCAAAAGACGATGAAGTAATTGAATGTGCTATAAAGAGAGTTTGGAATTATTCAATGGGTAGAGCTGATATAACTGAGATTGGCGGGAGGAGTTGGGTAAATCTTCCCGACAGAAAAGATGCAAATTCTCAATTGCTAACATCTTCAAAGCTAGTTTCATTATTTAAGTTAAACAACTATAGTTTAAAGAGTGTTTTTAAGGCGATATTCGTTTCCGACGATTTCATAAGGTTTTAAAAAATGAATAAAAATAAAACGATATTATTGTCCCCGTTTATTCTTGCTGCATTGTTTATGACATTTATGTCATGTGGGTCCATAACGCCTAATATCGGCGAGAATGAGTGTCCTGTTGATGACGATTTAGCAAGTAGCAGTATAATAGTTTCAGCTGTTTCTTCTGGTATTGGAGGAGCTATCAATACCTCTTCTACGTCTACAATAGCATCATCATCTGGCAGCGGAATGCAAGTACAAGAATATGACATTCCTTTAGAAAGCGAGATTGCAACTCGGCTTCATAGTTGTCATAAACTAACATATGCGCAACTTGGTAATTTTTTGAGATCTCGAGGTGTTATAATCCCGCCTGGGAATGTTTCTGATTTAAAGACAACGCAAGTTAATATTTTTGGTTCTATGCAAACGTTGGGCAGCGTTTTTGGTGGAAGTAATAATGCTTGTGAAATGGCTGATACTGTTGCGAATGGAGCCGGTCAAGCAAACGATCCGTTATGTCCTATGGGAGAAGTTTGTTTTTGTAATCAGGATGATAAGGTAAATGAAATTAATCGAAGTTGTTTAGATGTAGGAAATAACTCTCCTGATGCCAAAGATGGATATTGTGTATCGAAGCCATCTGCTGTAGGATATTTATACTTTTCTGGTAAGGATGCATTTGGCGTTCCAAAATTAGATTCTCGACTTTCTGAAAAAGATGAACATTCAACAGCTAGTGCGATGAGATTAATGGATGTTTTTATTCAATCAGCGCCACAAATTATTGCAAATATTGGAAATCCTTTAAAAGCTCCTGCGTGCACATTAGCGGGAGTGAATAAATCGATGTTTGATGCTAGCGATGGTAGTTGTGTTGAAGAAAATGTAAGTTGTCTTATCGGGCAACCTGCGACTGAGGATCATATGTTGCTTTGTAATTTAATCATTCAAAAAGCAAATTCAAGTGATCTAACAGATGTAATGAAAAAACGTAATATTGCAGTTGCAGTGTTGTTAAGTGCAGCTCATTCTTGTCAATGAAAAGAGAATTAAAATGACTAATTGGAAATTAAAAGATCTTCGTAGTAACCGTCGCCGCACGTTTCTTAAGATGTGTACGGCAACAGCTGCTGCTATTGGCATTTCTAGGACTGATTTATTAAACTTTCTCTCTGACGAAGGCGGATATGGCATTGCAGAAGCTGCTGGATCTACATATGGTAGATCGCTTATTATTCCGTCTCCGAATGGTGTGTATGCATGGTTTCAGGAGTTGTGGCCTGTTGCTGATGTTGCTTTTAAAGCCTGTCAAAACGCAAACGTTCCGAGCCAATCTTCTCAGTTTGGAGGATTCTCTTCTTATCTCTACACGTCGCAATATGGATATAACCCAGGTAATGGATATCGCGGAACATATACATGGGGCAAAGGAAATGTTATGCCATCGCTTCCAACAGGCGTCAAAGGATGGAGTGGCGGTGATAGATCTTTCTTTTATGGGCCTCATGCGCCTTGTTTCGATCATACAAATGGAGTTCCTAAATATCCTGTGACTGCGCTGATGTCTGGCAAGGATGAAACACATACTGAGTTTCCAACTTCGGCAACTGTACTTTCAGGAAACTCATCAATGCAAGCAGCACTTGCTGCATTGGGTTCAGCAGGCTCCGGCGCGATTGTTCCTGTTCTAGGCATAGACCCTGTTAAATATGGTCGAGCGCCTGGTGCTCCCGAAGTCGCTACCGTTCCTAGTGCTAACGGTATGATTGATTTATTCAATTCTGCAGCTAGCCAATTTACACTAGCTACCAAGGTAGATCAAGAACTCTTTGAGGTCTATTATAAGGCTCTGGTTGGCCTTAGAAAATCCTCAAATAAATCTACGTGGTTACCACAGATGGCAATTACAAAGAATTCTGCACGCATTATTGGTCTTAATTTTGCGAGCCAATTAACACCAACGAGTCAAGATCTAATTGACTTTGGAATTCAGGAAATGATTGATGGGCTTAATACTAGTTCTGCGTATATGACTGCTACGCAAAGAAGCGGAATAGAAGAGTTTAGCAAGGTTCTTATAGTAGTTGCCAAGGCATTTACGTTAGGTCTTAGTAAGACGGCAATAGTAGCATTATCACCGGGTCCAACGAGTGACACAACGTTCACAGATCCGCATGTAACATTCGATTCGTCATTATTAATGAATCAAGGTCGAAATACTACAAAGCATTTAGGAAAGGCAATAGATGGTTTCTATGGGTATCTTTCAAAGCAGGTAGATCCTGAGAATCCTACAGAAAAGTTAGATCAAAACACAGTTCTTGTTGCTTATGGTGATACTCCTCATACACCGTTGCAAGGTAATGCTTGGCCAGATGCAACACCTGATGCCTGTAATTGGTCGTATGTTATGGATCCTAAGGGAAATATCAAGAATGGGTGGTTTGGTCATTGTTATGCCAACAAGATAAATAATCGTAATGGAATTGGATATGATCCATTAACTGGGCTAGACGATATGAATAAAACGTCCGACCAGATGTCATCATTCTCTTCAACTGCTGCAGTATATGCTACGGCTAGGGGTGATAGTAATAAGACAGCTGAGTTTGGAAATTCACCAAATATTATTTCTGGATTAATTAATTCAAAATAATATTAAGCATATATAATATTTAATGTTTGTAATGAGAAAAACAATGACATCAAACGAGCAAAAACTTCGCAGATTAATTAGCAATGAAATTAAGACAGTTATTAAGGAATCTGTTCACCCGCGGCAGAGTCTAGTATCTTTAATTTTTGAGGATAAAAGTGAGAATTTAAAAGACGTTGCCCCTGAAACAGTTGCGCCTACAGAACTTGATAAAGTCGATCCTGTTATTGCAAAAGTAATTGTTAAGTCTGGCGAAATGGACAAAGATAAAGGTGACGATGTTATTAAAGTATCTCCAAAGTCCTGGCCGGCTGCTGACCTAAAGCCTTCACAAACTACTATGAGAATAGAAGGTACCATAAGTATGGCATTTTCCATGCTTGCAGGTACGATGGATACTAATCTAGGTTGTATCGTCTCAAGTGATAATCACATCATGGACGGTCATCATAGATGGAGCGCTGCAATTTTAGTTGATCCTTCATCAACTGTCTCAGGTTTTGGAGCCGAGCTACCGGGAAATGAATTAGTAGGTGTTCTTAATGTTTTGACCAAAGGTATCTTTGGAAAATCAAAAGGAAACCCGGGCAAAGGATCAATCGCTTCATATACACCTGAAAATGTTAAGTCTGCAATAGAAAAATTTCTTGAAGCAGGTTCAACACATGTAAAACCTGACGAAGCAAAAAAATTGTTAGAAGAAAAATTCGGGTCAGTTGAAAAAGGTGTAGAGACAATGTCTAAAAACGTTGAGTCTATGAGCAAAGACGTGCCAGGCTGGGCACCCGATAGAGCGCAAATGCCTGTTATTGATCCTAAAGAAGTTCCTGCTGCTGCAAAAGCGTTGTCTTCGGGTAAGGTTGATGTCATGCCACCGTATTCTGCTGTTGTTAAAAGATCTTTTTCAGGTGCTGAAAAGTCGGCTACTTCTAAAAAAGATTCTAAAAAAGATTCTAAAAAAGAAGAATCTCGCGGCGCCTCAGGAGATGTTTTAATCGAGCGTTGGCAAAAGCTTGCTGGTTTAATTAAGTAATATCTTCTTGTTTCTTGACATATAAAAAAATCTTTTCAAATCGCAAGTATTAATGTGCAAATATCACGGGCAACAATATTTGGCAAATTGCCAAATACGATTTCTAGACTAGCAAGTTTCCGCAGTGCATATATTTATTAGATGTTGATATGTCTATTTTAAAAGAATTCATTCAAGAGGCGATTAAAACGACAGTGCTTGATATCGGTAATTATTTTAATGTTGGCGATGAAATATTATTCGGTAAATGGAAAAATAAGCGTGGATTAATTATTGATCTATTTTTAGATCCTCGCGGGATACCAACTGTTATAATTGAGCCTATTTCGAAGGGTAGAAAAAAGAACGTAATAATGGGTTTATTTAAGATTAGAAAAAAAGTTGATGACTGAACATTGATCATGATGCATTTACCGATTTATTCTAGTAGAACTTGCGGCGATTGCACAAAGTGTTGCGAAGGTTGGTTAGAAGGTGTCGTACATGGATATAAGATGTATCGAGGCTGTTCCTGTCATTTTTTAGAAAAATCATGTAGTGCATACGAGTCTAGACCCGAAAATCCATGTAAAAGCTATAATTGCGCATGGTTGTTAGAAGACAAGTTTCCGAGTTGGATGAAACCCAGCTTATCCGGCGTGATAATAACAAAATTAACGATGAAGATACCGACTAATAATGGGATGAACCAAGTTGAATATTATAATGTCACAGAAACTAATAGCAAGATTGACTCGTCTGTTCTCAATTGGCTTATTCATTGGGCTCTTGATAGCGATATAAATCTAGTATATGAACTAGAAGGTAAAATACATGCTATTGGAAAACAAGAATTTAAAGCATTAATTTTTTGAAAGCCTTTCTAAAAATTAATAACCAAGTGATATATTTCTATATATTACAAGTACTTATAGATCATGATTACGAATACAGTTTTAAGACCCAACGAGGTTGGCGCTTATTTGTTTCGAGTCAAAGGTGAACTTGAAGTCATGTTAAATTCGATTCGTTCATGGCGCGCTAAGGGGCTGGATGGTAATCATGTTATTCCGATTGAAGTATTACCACTCGAATTAAAATTAGAAAAAGCACTAATCGGAGTCGATGAAATGATTAATTTAGTTTCAAGAATTAAGATGAGTCGAAAAAACAAAAGCGACATTGTTAAATAATTTAAACTATTTTTATTGATAAATAAGAAAAACTGTATTCTTTAGGTATCGATTGGTTTAACGCCTTACTTATATGTTATGAATCATCTTAGAAATTTTATCAAAGAACGAATTCTTCTCTTGAAAGAAGAAGAACAAGCTAGCACTGGAAAAGACGTTAAAGATACATCTTCTTCTAAAATCGCTACTAACAAGTTAGCTTCAAATCCGGCACTTCTTTCAGCGATTGAGGCAATTAAAGATTCTCAAGGATTAGCCGCATTTTTGCAAGACATAACGGCTGTAGCAGTTGAAAAAGGCATGGACTTAGAAAAAATGAAATCAGGCGTCAAGAAGTTTTCACAAGCTATTATGAGTGCAAAGCCTGAAGATTCTAAAAAGTAATTTTACTATACGCTTTTCAATAAAGCGATCAGATTACTACTGCTCAGTGATACAATACATCTTTTGTGAGATATTATCTTAACAACATCAGAAGCAAATAATGAAAAATGCTTCTGACAACTGGAGATTATATCATGACCGCTAGCAAAAATCAAAAGCTTGTTTCACAAAATCGTAATGCTACTATTCGTACTCGTAAGGATCGTACAGGTAAGATGCGTACTGAAACTGTTGGTCGCGACAGTGCTACGCTCGTAGCGGCGATAAGTACGAATCAAAAGAATAATTCTACTCGTCTGTTCGTAGATTTTCCAATTAGCGGCGGCGCTGTAGAGTTCACGGGTAGCGAGGCAAGAACATTGTATCGTTTGCTTCAAAAGCACTATGCAGAGTCTGGCAAGACTTGGTGAAACTTACAAAGTTTTAACTTCGCATAACTTTAGCCGTATCCTTTTAAAGGAGTACGGCTTTTGTCATTAAAAATTGATCTCGACATCTCGAGATAATGATACGTTTATTTTAGTTTATCGCTACTTCAACAAAAGGCGTCGTTTGCAGATAAAAGTAATCAATGATATTGAATTTAAATCCAGAACAATTTTTATTAGTTTATAATTACGTGTCAAATTCTCCAAATTCGATAGCGCAGGAATTAAAAACAAAAATGGATCTAACGCTATTAGAAGTGTTATCATCAATCGATGATAAAAAAGCTCAATTTAGTTTTTTAAATTGGCTAAAACAAGAAAAAGAAAAAATTCGTCATATGGAAAACGAATTAGAAAATATTAAAGAAAATATTAAAATTAATCAAAAAGTCGTACACGACGACGCTAATGATGGTTTATATTTCCCGGTTATTGCTGTAAAGTAAAACTATATGTCGGCATCAACTACACAGCTATTAGAACAAATAGTAGATCTTGAATTATCAATTTGCGAGTTTCGTGCTTCTAACAAGGCAACGAAACATCTTGAGGATCTATTAATTGAATTGAAGGAAAGGCTTCAACTAATGAATGAAGCTTTGGAAAATGGCAATTCTTTAATAAAAGGATAATATGCAAAAAGTAAATCTATATCATCCATTATTCGATGAGAAAAATGAACTTCCTCCATTAACTCTTAGAGTAGGCGTTAAAGCTCCTTCGATTATGGTTGAAGGCGGCACTCCTGAGGTTCGTATAAAGTCTGAAGTTTATGTTCTTCTTTCGGCTCTACCTCGAGATTTACAAGCAAGGGTTAGTACTGCTATTCAGGCATTAATCGACGGTATGTGAAATTTTTGCGATACTGAGTCAGTATTTTTTATTTTTATCGTTTTAAAGCATATAAAAATGTATTTTATTTTTTAAAGTTTGCTACATGCCCCGCGAAGTTCATAATTAATTTATGACTTCATTTTCACAAACGATTAGTCCCACACCATTTGGGTTTTTTGACTCTGATGTTATTTTTCAATCAGAGGCTAATGCAATGGTGACTTTCGTTAAGCGAAAGCTTGGAGATGACGTTTTGTCGGTCGAATTAACACGTAAAGAAATATGGGCGTGTTTTGAAGAATCTTGTTGCGAATATAGCAGATTTATACATGAAACTAAAATAACTTCTGAAATGACTAACGTTTTAGGATTGCCTAAAGACGGCCAAGACTTTACGAATAAATATTCACAATCTAGTTTAGACTTTTTAATTCGTAAGGCAGAACCTTATGCCAATGAATCATTTGTTGGAGGTTCTTATAATGCAACTTTAGGGTATCTGGATATGGAATCTAATCGTCAAGATTATGATTTATACGAAGAATTAAAAATTGCATCCGGCTCGAATGCTGGGAGTAGCGTATTTGATATGTTACCTACCGGTTCAAAAGGTAAGATGAAGATCGTCGAAGTTTTTCACTTTGAACCGCTCGCTGCTCAATCTTTCCTTCTCAACGCATCTAACGTAACAAACTTTTTAGCTACTAATTTCAATTACGAGTCTTATGTCAACTCTACGGTGTTTTATGTTCTTCCTATTTTCGAGGATGTACTTCGTAGAGGTATGTTAGAGTCTGCGTCTAGAGTTCGCCGATCGAATTATTCGTATGAAGTACTAGGTACCAAATTAAGAATTTACCCTATACCCGTATCTAGCTTACAAGTTGGTAGACTGTATGTTAAAGTCATGCCGCCAAAAAGCCCTTATAATCCAGCGTATACCGATGATTCATTAAGCGGTATTTCAGGTCCTAGTACATTTCCGCTAGGCAATATTCCTTTTACTAGTATCAATCAACCTGGTCGTCAATGGATTCGTCAATACACATTAGCACTTTGTAAAGAGCTGCTAGGTTTAATTCGTTCAAAATTTCAAACGATACCAATACCCAATGCTGACCTTCAGCTTAATGGTGAAGCGCTATTAACGCAAGGGAGAGAAGACAAAGAAAAACTTGCTATACAGATGAAAGAGTTTTTAGCAAACTTAACTCATCAAAAGTTGATGGAAGCTGATGCGCTCGCAGCAGAAAATCTACAAAAACAACTAAGATATATTCCAATGCCTTTAGGAAAATCTGTCATCATAGGTTGATTTTTGTCATGGTATTAAGTGTAATTTTAAAAAGCCTATTAAGAAAGCTATGGGAATACTAAAAAGTTTCTAGTTTTAAAATGTGATATATGTCATATTAACATTGCAAAATTTGATTCTGTTAAAAAGCAATTAGTCGATATGGTTATAGATGAGTTTAAAGTTATAACAGAAATTGAGTTAGGAAAGGAGACATTATGGCAAGGCTATTTATAACACAGCGAGAAATCAATTTCATAAGTGATATCACAAAAGAAATAATTAAGGACGTTATAGGACAAAAAATCGTCTATTACCCTATTTCCGAGATTCGTACTAAGACACACGAAGTTTACAATGAGGCTCTAAAAAAAGTATTTGACAGTCCAATCATTATCGATGCGCTTGTCAACAGCGAGTTTCAAACTACTACAAAAATAGACAAGTTTGGCATCGACGCTCAATACCAGATAGAGGTCTACGTTCAGCATCGTGATCTTGTAGAAAAAGGAATAAATGTTAGCATTGGAGACTTCTTTTCTTTTTCAGATATTTTTTATGAGATCACTGATCGTACATATATGCGTAACATATATGGTATGCCAGAACACAAAAATGGTATTAAATTGATCGGCACCAAGGCCCGCGAGGGGCTTTTTACAGCACCAATTATTGGTCCAACTGATATTAGCTATACTGATCCTGATGCCATACAAATTACTTTCGTCCAACAAAGAGGCGAGGCTTTAGATAATAACGGGAATCCGACAGGCGATGTTAGGGATCTTGTTAAAAACGGCGTGCTCGATCCTCCGTTAACAGGACCTAAGGAAATTGTTTCAGTGGGAAATGACGAAAGTACAAATTCTAATTTTAGCGCTGATGCTGCGTTTTATGATGAGGATTGAATATGACAACTCGATTCAACGCGATAGATCAAATTAACAACGGCGTTTCTGGTATAAAGTCCGGTTACGATACAGGACTCAAATCTAACATAGTAATACCGTCATGTGGTATAGAGGATGTCGATGTCGGATTATTTAATCTTTTCGATAAAGAAATACAGCCGATGGTTAGCGGACAAGATTTCGCTGCGCTAAAAAGAGTACCTGTAGTTTTTGCAGCCGGCGAAAAGTGGGCACTTTTAAAAAGAGGCAAACCAATAAGAGATAAGTCTAACACACTAATTCTACCTTTAGTTACTATAATGAGAACAGGCATAAGTCAAGGATCAGATGATATTACACACCGCGGGATCAATCAACAAACGGGGGAATTAGTTATCAGAAGAAGACTCGATAGCTCTGATAGGGCTTATCAAAATCTGTTAAATAAACAATCTATTACTTTTCAAAAAAATGTTGCCGTCAATAACGGCGATCCTACAATAGATAATCAAAATATTACTGGTCGCAAAATAGGCAAATCTAAGGCTACATTGGACACAAGACGTGGAGCGCTTTTAACTAGTAATTTATCAAATAATATATACGAAACGATTGTAGTTCCATCTCCTCAATTTTACACTTCAACCTATCAAATCACAGTGTGGACGCAATATACGCAACACATGAATCAAATCATAGAAAAGATGATCGCTTCTTTTCTTCCTCAAGCGCAATCTTGGAAGGTTACAACAAATAAAGGTTATTGGTTTGTCGCCTCAATTGAAGGTGGCGCGTTCAATATAGAAACAAACTTTGATGATATGTCATCTGCCGAAAGATATGTTAAGTGTTCTTTCGAAATAAAAATTCCTGCTTATTTGTGGGTATCTTCTGCTCCCGGCGCACCAATACCTGTAAAAAAATACATTTCTTCACCAATTATTCAATTTGCCATAGCGAGTAAAGGAACACCTGATCCTGGTTTTAATATATCTGAGGAGTTTTCTAATAATTTTTATGTTGGTAATGATGATCCTACTTTGCCATTAGCAGATCAGCCTAATGCTCGTCCTGACCAAAGAAGAACGGGAAGCTCTATAACTCCGTATAGGGGAATCGTTCAAACGTCTAATCCTGAAACTCCGGTGGCGGCCACAGCGAATCGTGAGATAGATAGCAAGATAGGTAACGAGATAAACATATTGGATAGAGCTTCGCCTATCGTATATACGAAGACCTCTTTACCTGCTTATCCTGGCACCTCGCAGCCTGTTGTCAAATTCGATACGGGGTCTGAAACTAAATATATTAAAGTTTTTAGTAAAAATCCGACTACAGGCGAAACCGTTTATACAGAAACGAATATGAATGGAGGAGTTGAACTTTTACCTATTAGTGAAATAGAATAATTTAAATTTTATACTTTAACTTGATTTGACACTTTTTAAGACATACTTATCAGTTGAATCGCTGATTCGATAGTTAAGGAGAAGAGCAATGTCCGAACAAGTTTTTAGGTCCCCTAATTTTTATGAACGTGAAATGGACCTTTCTACGCCTATTACAGGAGGGCCGATTGGAACTCCTGCCGGCGTCGTTGGACCTACTCAAAAAGGTCCTGCGTTTATTCCTATCACGGTCGCTAGTTTTGGAGAATTCGTTTCTACATTCGGAGATTTAGATCCAAAATATTTTGGTCCTTATGCTGTCAATGAGTTTTTAAAAAATCGAGCTTCTTTAACATATTTAAGAGTTCTTGGTGGTGGTGCCAATTCTTCGTTAACCGATTTTGATAACACGTTAACAAATGGCACAGTAAGAAATGCAGGTTTCTCTCTTCCTGGCGTTGTTGCACAAGGCGATGCCCGTCATACTCAAGTCGTTCAATTCCTTGCAGCACAACATACACTTTCTGCGAATGAAGCCTATGGCATGCCAATGTTTAGCGATAACGATACATTCCCTGGTGTTACTGCAGGTAGCAATGTTAATTTAATTCGTGCAGCAGTGATGGTGCCAAACACAGCTCGTATCTTTGTATTGGACGGTGACGAATCTGCTCCTGCAGCCGCAGCGGTTGGTAGCGTCAATGACCAAGCACAAGCCAAGTCTATTAATGGTAAGTCTAGATTTAAGATTCTAATTTCTTCGTCTTTAGGCTCTACATTTTCAAATGATGAAGGCAAACCAGGAATCAGACTTTTAACTGCATCTTTTGATCCGACAGCAGATGATTATTACGCAAAAGTTCTTAATACTGATCCTGATAAGTTTTACTTAAATCAACATTATTTAGCTGCAGACTTTACGGTCGACGCGCAAATAGCTGACGTTGCAGTTAATAACTATGTAGCGATGCTTTCAGGCTCTGCCGATACCAATAATTCTTCTGGCGATCCTAGCTTAACCTATCGTGAAGCCTTTGGTGCATTTAATACTCGTTACAAGTCTCCACAGACTTCGATATTTATCTCGCAACCATTCGGTAAGACGGAATATGACCTTTTCAAATTTGAGTCTCTAGACGATGGTGAATTCGCAAACAAGCTATATAAGATTTCAATCGCAAATATCAAAGCATCTATAGACGCGACTAACAAATATGGCACATTTAGCGTTCAAATTAGAAGCTGGAATGATAGCGATATTACGCCTATTATACTCGAGCAATTCTCAAACTGCTCATTAGATCCTGATTCAAGTAATTATATTGCAAAACTTATTGGAGATCGCAAGGTGTCTTTTCACTTTGATGCTCTTGACCCACTCGAAAGACGCTTAATAGCATCGGGTAAGTATTCGAATAAGTCGAAGTACATAAGAGTCATCATGACTGACACGGTTGATAAAAAACTAGTACCAGAAACCGCATTACCGTTCGGTTTTCATGGACATTCGCTAATAAAGACAAATACGAATAATAACGCATTTGCAGCGCTTACCCAAGGAACTGCTAGATTAGGTGGCGCAGGCCTTGATGCTGCTCACTTCCTTTCTGGGTCAGTTATACCACCAACTCCATATCGTTATAAGGTCACCCGTGGAGAGATTTCTACGACAGGAACAAAAGCGGGTACGCCAGGTTCTAAAGAGGTGACGCTTTCTTCTCTATACTGGGGTGTTAAGTTTGAACGTAACTCATTGACTCTTACTAATGAAGTTTTAAATTCGAATATAATATCGGAAAAAAATAATCTTCTTAATTCTTTAACTAACTTTATGGGAATTGAGAAACTTGGAGTTTTACACACAGGTTCTAGCGTAGATTCATTCAACAATAATAAGTTTACATTAGCGAAGGTTGCGCTAGGAAATACATCTTTAATTGATGTTACAGGCTCTGCAGGAGCCCATATGAAAGAAGCAGTCTATATTAGGAATGCAGTTCCTGACACTAATGATTATACTGTTAGTGATGGTGTTGTCTCGGGTCGCGTTACATTAGCAACGCTTCTTGCAAAGTCTTCAGCCGGTGGCTTTAATAAGTTCTCACAATTCGCCAAGTTTACTACTTTTATGTACGGCGGGTTTGATGGTCTCAATTATCTTGATCGCGATGCTCGCCGATTAAATGATAAGTCGATATCTTTCGATGCTGATTCTCTTTCGACAGGAGGCGCAGCTTTAAGCTATAGCGCTGCTGGTTTCAGTTCTACAGTTAGCGGAACGGGTAAAGACAATAACGGCGTCGCTTCATATAACACGGCGGTCGATATTATGACTGACCCATACTCAGTCGGAATCAATATTCTTGCCACACCAGGTGTTCGTGAACCTTATATCAATGATCTTACTTCTAAGAAAATCAAAGATTATGGCTTAGCTATTCACGTAATGGATATACCTTCTTATAACGATGATGGGTATCGTCTATATGACGATTCGACAGCTAAACCTAGCGTTCAAAAAACCATTACATCGTTAGACGCTCGTTCAATTGATAACAACTACGTGTCGACTTACTTCCCTGATGTTTTTATTGACGATTCTACTAACTCTCAAAGAATTAGCGTCCCAGCGTCTGTTGCAGCACTCGGAGCGTTAGGGTTTAACGATCGAGTATCTTATCCATGGTTCGCACCTGCTGGTTTTAATAGAGCTGCGCTTGACTTCGTTAAGAATGTATCGGTTAGATTAAACGTTTCAGACAGAGACGCTCTTTATGATTCGCGTATTAATCCGATTGCGACCTTCCCGCGGCTTGGATTCGTAATCTTCGGTCAAAAGACTTTGCAAATTAAGAAATCTGCACTCGATCGTGTTAATGTTCGCCGCTTACTTCTCGAAGTGAAAAGAATCATTATTGGTATCGCAAATCGTCTCGTGTTCGAACAGAATACTCCAATAGTTAGAAATCGTTTCGTGTCAGATTCAGTTTTTCAACTTAGTTTAATTCAAACACAAGCAGGTCTTGAAGGCTTTCAGGTTGTTATGAACGAGACAAATAATACACAAGAAGATATTGATTTAAGTCGTCTTAACGGACGAATTGTCATCATTCCAACGAGATCGATAGAATACATCGCACTCGACTTTATCATAACGAACGCCGGCGTCCAGTTCGTTTGAAAAATTCGAAGAGAACCTTATAGTTAACTTAGTAGTTAGAATGGAGCACAGTAGATGTCACAACTAAAACTAGGCGCCGCAGGCGTAACAGTAAACGAAATAGATGTTTCAGGTCCACTTACCCAAGCGCCGGTTGGCATTCCAGCTGGAATCATAGGCACCGCAAAGAAAGGTCCTGCTTTCGTTCCGGTCATTGTCGGTACACTTTCTGACTTTCAAGCAAAGTTTGGAGCTGTTGATAGCAAACATTTCGGTCCTATCGCAGTTTTAGAGTGGTTAAGAAATGCTAGGTCAGTTACGTATTTACGCGTCCTCGGCGTCGGTGATGGATTAGAGAGACAAGGCGCTTCTCAATCCTATCCTGGCGCTGTGACCAATTCAGGTTTCGTCGTTGGCGAGCAACAACCCAGTGGTACAGTTGGTAAGTTAGATAAAAACATCTATGCGAATGACAATGGTGCGCTTGGAAGAACGTACTTCATTGGTTGTTATATGTCTGAATCTGTTGGTTCCACTTATCTTAGTGACGCAGGACTTCAAACCGTTGGTAGCAATATTGCGGCGCCAATTGTCCGCGGAATTTTAATGGCAGCATCAGGCGTTTTGTTACGTCTCTCGTCTTCTCTTACAGGTGTTGGTTCATCTGCTGCACCATCTTCTACTCAAATTGGTTCGTTAAGTGAGAACCCAAAGGGTACAGTCTTCGGTTCTGTTACGTTAATGGATGGTACAATTGAAAAACAAGAGTTCGTTCTTCTTTTGAACGGTCACAAAGGTGATGATGCAAATTATCCTAATTTCTTGACTGCATCGTTTGATCCTACATCAAATAATTATTTCGCAAATGTCCTAAACAAAGACCCGCTCAAACTGGAAGAGACAGGACACTATCTATACAATCATTGGGATATTCATTCTGCAGTCGCAAGTTTAACAGGTGCAGGCATTCTTTCTTCATCGCACGGTGCCGACGCCGGCGGCGCAGCTTATTATGGTAAGACAGGCATTGAGACGTCAGCATTTCTTGTTACTTCATCATTAGGTCGTAACGTATCATCTACCACTGTACCAAATTATGAAAATTTTGAAGATAGATTTAGATCTGCAAAATCTCCTTGGATTGTTTCTCAAAAATTCGGTGGCAAACCTGTTAATCTCTTTAAGTTCCACGCTATCGATGCTGGATCAAACGTTTCTAATCTCTATAAGATCTCTATCGAAAACATCACACCTTCTAACGATACCGTCAATCGCCATGGTAGCTTTATGGTTAAGATCAGAAAGTGGAGTGATAGAGATTCTGCGCAGGCCCTTGTTGCTAGTAATGAAAGCTTTGTTTGCGATTTAAACCCAGCCTCTTCTAGATATATCGCAAAGGTTATTGGTGACTTTAATTCTTATTATGACTTTGACCGTGATGTCGAAGAACAAAAGATCGTAGTCGAAGGAAATTACCCAAATCGTTCTAATCACGTTAGAGTTGAAATCGCACAAGATGTTGCAAGCGGATTCGTCGACGCGACTGCTTTACCCATGGGATATAGGGGCATCGCCCACCTTGTGACTTCTGGTTCCGCAGTATTCCCACAACTTCCTGTCGTGACGCAAGATAAAACAGGACCAACAGGCGGCTCACTTGATAGAAGCGTATTGCGCAAAATGACTGTACCTCCATTGCCATTCCGCAAAAAAATTACTGATGGTACTATAGGTAGCGCGATTGAATTGGCAAATGTCGATTTTTATTGGGGCGCGCAATTCGAGCAGATTGAACTTGCTGCTAAGCCGAATGCTTCAGTTATGGTGAATAAGTCACTTGAAGCTTTTGTTAAGTATCTTCCTGACTTCGCAACCGTGGCAAAGCCCGTTGTGGTTGGTGATAACACTGATGCCGCTGATACACCCGAGAATGGAATCATAGATGCGGATAGATTCTGCAACAATTTATTCTCTCTTGAACATGTTCAGGTTGTCACAGGCTCGTCCTCACGAGCAAATTCTCTCGAATGGAAACAAGCTGTTTATGTTCGCAAAGGATCTATCGCGGCCAACGAAGCCAACAAAACCCGCGCGCTGCAAGTTTCAGATTTAAATGAGACTGCAAATAGAAGATACGCTAAATTTACAATGATTGTGCAAGGTGGCTTTGACGGCATCAATATTTTCGACATTGATGAGTCTAAATTAACAAATAATGCCGTGTCATCAGACATGGTTTTTGGAAATGATCGTCTTCTTAATGACGGTCCAACCGTCAAGGCATATGCAAAAGCCGTTGACATCATGAAGAACACAACGAATATTGATATCCAGCTTCTTGCGATTCCTGGAATTCGTCATCCAATCATTAGCGATTATGCTACCATCGCTGTCGAAGAACGATTTGACGCACTTTATATTATGGACGTTGAGCAATACGTCGAAGATGGCGTTGATGCAGAATTTGAAGTTAGATCAGATGAACAGGTCGTCTCTGTATCACAAACTTTAAGTTCCTTCCGTGATAGAGCTGTTGATTCTTCTTTTGCAGCTGCGTATTTCCCAGATGTTCTCTATGCAGCCCCGGATGGTAATAACGTATTCGTACCGCCATCTGTTCTTGTCCTTGGCGCGCTAGCTTTAAATGATGCAATAGGACACCCATGGTTTGCCCCAGCTGGTTTCACTAGAGGTGCATTACCTCAACAAGCTCTTGAAGGTCGGGTTAAATTGAAAGAAGAGGATCTTGATTCTCTTTACAATGATCGGCTTAATCCGCTTGTTGCATTCGTAGGCGCACCTAAGTCTGGAACAAATCCTGCTTCAGGAGTCGTCATTTGGGGACAAAAAACTTTGCAAGTTGCATCTTCTGCGCTTGATAGAGTCAATGTTCGCCGTCTTCTCATCGAGATTAGACGACAGGTTCGTGAGATTGCTCAAACAATTCTCTTTGAACCAAATCGTGAAGCTACGCTTGCTAGATTCTCTGCAGCAGTTACACCACGTCTACAAAGAATTCAAGCACTCGCCGGTCTCGAACGATTCCGTGTTATTATCGATTCTTCAACAACAACACAAACAGACGTCGAAAATAATACTGTCCGCGGTAAAATATTCGTTCAACCTACAAAGAGTATCGAGTTTGTCAGCCTCGACTTCGTTGTAGCTAATAATACACAGCAAGTTCAGTAGTATCAGGAATATTCTCTATAATTCCAACATTGTTATTTAAGAGAATATTATAAAGACAGTTTTTTAAAGCAAGTTTTAGTTCGATAGTGATATTTAAAATAAGTGACAGGAGAATAAGATCATGGCCGCAGAGACATTAGACGTATCATCAATGATTCCCAATAAGTTCGAGCCGAAACGCAAGAACCGATGGGTACTTATGGTTGAAGGCATTGACGCATACATCATCAAGACGACATCTCGTCCTACGATTACAACTGAAGAAGTTGAGGTTCCTTTTATCAATAGCCGTCGCTACCTCGCAGGTAAGACGTCTTTTGGTACAATCGCCGTTACGCTCCATGATCCAATAGCTCCTTCAGGCGCACAACAGGTTATGGAATGGGTACGAACTCACTTCGAGTCAGTTTCAGGAAGATCAGGCTATGCCGACTTCTACAAACGCGACATTCAACTTAAAATGTTAGACCCAGTCGGTACCGTGGTTGAGCTCTGGGATATAAAGGGCGCATTTATTACTGAAGCAAACTTTGGCGAGGTTACCTACGAAGACGGCGGTCCAATGGAAATCTCAATGACACTCCGTTTCGATAATTGCGTGTTGCAGTTTTAGAAAAAGCCTTTTACCAAACTGTAAAGTGGTATATAATTACCTCTGTGGCATTAAGCTACGGAGGTTTTTATGTTTAAATGTCCTGAATGCGATTTTCAAATTAAAAGCATAAATTCACTCAGAATTCATGCTTCAAAAAAGCATGGTATTTCAAGCGAAGACTTGTACAATCAGGTTGTACTAAAAGGAATTAAACCAACCTGTGAATGTGGGTGCGGCTGTGATACAAAATTTAATGGATTGAGAAATGGATATTCCAGGTTTGCATGGGGCCATGCTTCGAAAGTAAATAATAACTGGGGTCATAACAAAGAAGCTTTTGAGAAAAGTCTCACGACCAGAAGAAGAATGTGGGAAAATGGCGAAATTCAAGGATGGTGTAAAGGATTAACGAAGGACGATCCAAGAATAGCATCAATCATCGAAAAGATGAATACGCCTGAAAGATCTGAGAAAATATCTAAATCTTTAACAGGAAAATTAAAATCAGAATCTCATAAACAAAAAATCTCAGAGCACATGAAGTCGTACTGGGGTGAAGAAATTAATAGAGAACGTCAAAGCTTAGAACAGGCTGAAAGAATAAAAAATGGGTTGTTGACTAAATGCACTCGAGTTCATGGGTATTTTAGCAATCACAAAAAGTCAACTCGCCCGAACGTCTACTATAGATCGTTATTTGAACTTAACGCCATTCTTCATTTGGAATCAAGTGAAAATGTTATTTCATATACTTTTGAGCCTTACAACATTGAATATTCTTTTGACGGAAAAATTAGACATTATATCATCGATTGCTTGATAGAGTATGAAAATGGAACAAAGCTCATCGTAGAATTTAAACCAAGCTGCCACGTTATCCACGAAAAGAATGTTGCAAAATTTCAATCAGCTGAAAGATTTGCAAATGAAAATGGATTTAAATTTGAAGTGTGGACAGAAAAAACTCATAATTTTTTATCGAGAAAAAACATTTAATTTCCGAGTGGGTAACCAACTATCATATTGAGAAGAATGTTTCTGGAGTTGTTTTGTGTGAAGGGTGTCATAATTTTGAGCATAGGAGTGTTAGTATATAGATCATGTACATCGTCATTCGACAATCGAATACACAAGTCAAGAGGTCTATGGTATATTTAATATCATGGACCTTTCGACATTTAAGTGCTCTGAGTTTGCGCAGTATAAGACAAACAAGTTAGATTCTCTAAGAATTCGTTGTCAACAAAAACACAAATTATCTACCCAGCTTCTTTACGCTAGATTGGTCGTCGTGCTCCTAAGTCTATGCTTCGTTGGTATCGTCCAGGCAGGGCCGGCGACCGATCTCGTAAAATTTAAACAGACACAACTTTTTAAGGTCATGGCGGCGCCAAAGAGCAACGCTCAACAAGCCAAGTTAAATGAGCTTTTCGACGAGCTGATTTCCTACGACCAGTTCGCAGCCTACTCGCTCGGTGAGCAATGGCTTGAACGAAGCGCTACTGAGAAGAAGCACTTTTCGAATCTGTTGACAGAACTAGTCCGAGCAAATTACCGTAAGAACATTAAGGCGCTGACCGACTTTGATGTCACCTATGTCAAGGAAGACGAGTCCGCCGGTGGGACGATGGTTACGATGATCGCCAAGCACCGGACCAAGACCACCGAGCCTAAGCTTGAGGTGGAATTTCGGCTAGAGACAGTTGCCGGCAAGCTCAAGGTTGTCGATATCATCACCGAGAAGGCAAGCATGGTGAAGACGTTCCGCTCGCAGTTCTTGAAGGTCTTAAACAAAAGCGGCTTTGATGCGCTCACGGCCAAAATGCAAAAGAAGCTCGATAAGCTGAATAAGAAGAAGAACTGAAACTTCCTCTTATTCGGAGTTATAAGAATCAGCTAGGTCATTCTAGAAAAAACTTTTAATTGTTGCATGGATTATCAATTATCGTATTGAGAAGAATATTTTTGACGTTGTTCTGTGCATTGGATGTCACAATATAGAACACGCTATAGATTAACTGATTTATAAACTTTGATTAAAGTTGAATTTTAGTTTAGTATTTCGCATATGCTAATTTACGCGCATTGAGAAATTTGTTAGTATAAATTAAGCTTTTTTATTAGCAGTAATATCAATATCAATAGAAGGAAAAACAAATGAGTACAGAAGATCGCGAATCTCGTAACGCAGTGTTTTCAAATGTCACTAGTACCCCATCGAATGTTGATCATCGAACGCCTATGCAGGCGGCAACCGATAAAGTAAAGGCGGAATTTGGATTAGATATTCCGCTTGAGACTGTACCTTTGCCTTCATCAGGTAAGGTTTATGCTCAAGGAACTTCACTTTTCAATGCATCGACGGTCGATGTCAGGTCTATGACAGCTCGTGAAGAAGATATCTTAACTTCCCGAGCGCTTCTTAAGAAAGGCACAGTTATTACTGAGTTGATTAAGTCGTGTCTTATTGATCGTTCAATTAATCCAAACGATTTATTAGGCGGCGATCGTAACGCTTTAATGGTTGCAATTCGTATTACTGGTTATGGGCCTGAATACAAGGCTGAAATAGAATGTAACGAGTGTACGGCAAAGACACATCACGAGTTTAATTTAGGCGAACTACCAATTCGTCGATTGTCAATAGATCCAGTAACACCAGGTTGTAATCTTTTCGAGTTTACACTTCCTCATTGTAGAAAGAATGTAAAGTTTCGTTTCTTAACCGGAAAAGACGAAGAAGAAATTACGGCGATGGCTGAAAGACAAAAGAAGTTAGGACTCTCGACTGAGACTAACGTAACAACTAATTTGATGCACACGATTGTATCGATCGACGGTATCGAAGATAGAGTGAAGATTTCGAACTTTATTAAGCATATGCCTGCTCGTGATTCGTTGGCTATTCGTAATTTCATTAAAGAAAATGAACCTGGCGTTATCATGAAGCAAGAAACATCTTGTTCGGCGTGCGGTCACTCAGAGGAGGTATCGATGCCGCTTGGCGTCAACTTTCTTTGGCCTCAGTCCGGAAGATAAAGAATCCCTTATCCTTGAACCCGCCTTTTTACTTATGTATTACGGCGGGTTTTTGTGGAGGGAAACTTATCACCTTCCTGTCTCTTATAAACGGTGGTTTATCGAAAGAATCGGTAAGGAGTTTTCTAAAACCGCATCTGAAGGAGGTAGTTCTCAATCTAGAGCCTTGCATCAAAATTCGCCTGATGTCAGAGCGATGCAAGGGAATGCCCGGACTCAAACGCCGAGTCGTCTTCGGCGATTCACTTAAAATGGCTTTTTTTTATGCTTTGTGTTATTTAATAGCAATACGAGGTTCTTGTGGAAAAACAACCGTTGAATGAATTGAAAGTTGGTCTTTTGGGTAAGGTTTTCTTTGCGACGCTTGGAGCATGGTTGGTTGGTAAATTTGTTAGTACAAAAATTCGAGGATCTAGAAGCGAAGTAGAAACTATTGGAAATGCGATGGCTTCCTCACGAAGATTTCAGGATGAATTAAATAAACCAGGTGCTACAATGGACTCCGTCATTCAAAAACTTGGTGTCAAACACATGTCTGCGTCACAATTTGAACGGACTTTTGGCGTACGCTGGCCACTATAAATTTTTACGCGAGTAATTAAACAATGGCTAGTAATAGAGGAGGTGGAGGAGCAGGTCCGTCTGTCGATCAATTAAAAATCGCCCAGCAAATGTTTGCGATGATGGAGCAGATGAGAACGTCTGCTGCCAAGATGAGCGAGTCGTTTGAATCGCAGGCAGCTTCTACTTCTAAAATGGCCCAAAATATGAGCGGGATGAGTACAGGCGAGGTTGTCACCCAGCTTGTTGAAGTCAACGCGACGTTGAAGGAAGTCGCCGCGGCGCTAAAAGAACTTAATACAACATCAGCAGAGACTTTTGCGGCGATTTCATCAGGAGCTGCTGGAACTACAGGTTCGCTTAATTCTCTTGCCGATGCATCTACTAGGGTCTCAGCTGCTACAGAAGGTGAACTTAGCGCTTTTCAAAAGTTAAAGAAAAAGTTAGCTGAAACGGCAGGCTCGGCAGATTCATTTGCAGATAAAATGGCCGAGATCGCGGACTACGCAGCGGAAGAGTTTCCAGTCGCCTTTAGCGCCGGAGTCGGCGCGCTAAACGGCTTTAAGCAAACGTTTGATAATCTTGTAGCTGGAGCTACAAGTATTAGCGGATTTTTTAGTTCAGTATTAAGCGGCATTTTTGAACTTGGTAAGGCGCTTATATCCCTCCCGCTTGATTTGCTAGGCGGTCTCGTTGAGATGGCTAATTCAGGCGGCGGCGGCGGCGGCGTTTCTGAACTTACGGAAGCTATAAACGGTTTACGCAAAGAGTTTGGTTCGATGACGGGTCCAACGAACAAAGGTATCATGGGCTTAACGGCATCGATGAACGGATTAAGCGTCGCAGGTATGAATGCGACAACGATGTTTGGAAATACAGTCGATAGAATAAAACTGCTTCAAGGATTATTCTCTGAAGGCGGTGCCGGCGTCAGATCGTTTACTGACGAAATCGTTAAAAGCGGCGGCGCAGTTTTAGTATATCAAAAAGGATTAGGTTTATCTAACGAAGGAATGGGTACACTCGCATCTTTAGCCCAACGCGATGGGAAAAAGATGACTACGGTTTTAAATAACATTACTAAACAATCGCTAGCTATGGGCAAGGCTTTTGGTCTTGATGCAAAGATTATTTCGAAAGAAATGGTTAAAGCTGCTGGAAATATGGCAACGTTTGGTCATATGTCTGAAAAACAACTTGGTGTAGCTGTAACTTATGCTGCGAAGTTAGGTATGAGCTTAGAAAATATTGCCGGCACATTGGATTCATTTGCTACATTCGAAGACGCTGCAGAGAATGTATCTACGTTGAATTCGACATTTGGTACCAACATCGATTTAAATGAAATGATGGAGGCACAAGATCCTGCTGCGCAATCAGAGATTATTAGAAAAGCCATGTTGGCGCAAGGCATCACCGCCGACAAGTTAGACTTTCGCCAGAGAAAACTATTAAAGTCAACGACAGGTTTTGATGACGCTGCGGTAAATGCCTTGTTATCTACTGATAATATGAGCACTAGTCTTGCTGACATAGAAAAAACTGGTAAAAAGGCAGAAAAAACGCTTCTAACAGATGCTCAGGCGATGGAAAAACTGGCCGACGGAATCGATCGAGTTTTTAAGGATGGCGGTGGCGGTGGAGATAGACCAAAGAGTTTCTGGGAAGCATTTAAATCAGGAATGGAAAGCGGATTTAAGTCATTACCTGCCGTACAAAATTTGTTTTCAAAAATTAGAGGTGTTACTGACGTATTCGCCAAGTCCGGCGCCAAATTCTCGGCGATGGTATTTGATAAATTTCCAGGTATACAAAAGATAATAGCAAGTTTGACAGAGTTATTCGATGCCGGAAAGTTTGGGGCGCTCTTCGATAAAATCATCGCCCGCATTGGCAAGTTTTTTGATAATATAAAAACTGGAAAATATTCGTTCAAAGAGTTAATGAAAGATCTAAAAAAGGACTTTTTTGATTTCTTCGACTCTAGCAAAGGAGCCGGCGGCGGGCTTCTCGACGGTTTCGGCGATTTCTTCGGCGCAATAAAAATAATATTTGGTGAAGTAATCGAATGGCTTATGACGTCGATGGGCAATATAATGAATGATTTAAGCGACGCGTTGACGGGGGATGGGCCTAACTTAACAGGTGCTAAGGACGCTGCAGGTAACCTTTTAAGCCCGATAGGAGACGCTATATCAAGAGGCTGGGAGGTTTTAGGACCGGCCGTCTCGAGACTCTTCGGAGTAATGTTCAGTAAGCTTGCTGATGTAATCGGTCCTATGGTAAAAGAATGGGCTCTTAATAACTGGCATTGGATCGCCTTATATCTTTTTGGTCCTGCTGCGGCATCGGCATTGCTTGGCGCCGGGGCGGCATTGTTAGGCAAAGGCGTCGCCAAGCTTTTTTCTAAGGTTTTTGGTGGTGCAGCAAAATCTCCATCTGTACAAGATTCCATAAAACAGCTGAACGATGACCTCACCGCAAAAATGTCCAAGATGAAAGGAGGCGGTGATCCACCAGGACCACAAATGACAGACGAGCAAATGAAAAGCTATAAGAAGATGGAAACATCAATGGCATGGAGCAAAATCTTGCAATTCCTACTCGGTCTTGCCGTCGTTATTACTATCGGTCTTGTAGCCTATTTTATTGCATTAAAAATTGTTAAAGGCAAATCTATCCAAGATGTAATTCTTGCCGGCCTTTTGCTTGTTGTTATTGCTGGAACAGCTGTGATAGCAGCCATTGCGTTTGATAAAATCAGTAAGGCTGGTGATCCTGATTGGCCGAAAATTGGTAAATTCTTATTGATGATGGGTGTCACAATGGGCATCGGACTCCTTGCGATGTGGGGTATCATTGCGCTTATCAAAAAGTATCACGTTCAGCCTAAGGATCTCATCGTGATGGGTGGCATTATCATAGCGATGGGCTTATTAGGCGCCATGGCCGGCGCCATCGCCTACATCGCGGCAAAGGTAGGTTCATTGCCTGTGAAAGAAATCGCTATTGGCTTCGTCGCGATGGCTATCGTTCTTGGAGGGCTTATTTTCGCTGCCGCGGAAATTATTGACACGTTGAAATCGGCGGGAGATGTTAATCCTGCTCTTTTGGAAGGAGCTGTACATCTTATAGAAGCACTAGGTAATTTAGCTATGAAATCAGGTATCATAATTGCCGAAGCAGCCGCAATCGGTGCAGGCATCATGGCATCATTTGGCCTTGGTGCCGTTGCCATCGCCGCAGGTTTAGACGTGATGGCCCTTGTCATCGCTGCGATAACGGGCAGCGCAATGGGTATCATGAAAGAGCTAAACGGACTAAAAATTGTGGGATCTGCAGATGAATTCAAATTAAAAATTGACGCATTCGTGTTATTATCAAATGTCATCGTCGATATGATTAGTGTCACCGGTGAAATAATCGATTCTATTAGTTCAATGACAAGCATCTTTTCATCTGCTGCTGATGACGCAGCAATGATAAAGTCAGTTACAGAATTTGTTAAAGCGTTATTTGACGGTTTAAAAGGCGTCGTTGACGCGATGATAAAAGCAGCCAAGGAAATTCCTAGTGATAAAACAGAACAAATAAAAGTTTTCGCTATGTTATTAGGCGCAGTAGGTACATTATTAAGCGCCGTAGGCACCAGCGCTTCTTCGTTCGTTGAAGAAACAAGTTCATTTATGGATAATATCGGACCTAGCTCATGGTTCGGTATGAAACCTGCCGGTGTTGCAAAGAAGATGGACTCGCTAACAAATTATGTTAAGATATTACTACCTGCAATGGGCACGTTAATAACGGGTATCATCGCCGCGCTAGCGAACATTCATACAGATCCAGCAACCCTTGGGGCAGTAGGAACAGCAGTCGGTGGAATATTCACAGGTATCGCTGCCTTAACAAAAGGTATAATGCCAGACGCATCCCAATTTAAAAGGACGGTAAAGTACGCTGGTCAGTTTGGGATAGGCGGCGCCGAGCTCCAGACGATTGACACCGATGCGATGGCTGCAAGTATGACATTCATGACAACAATGATGGACAAACTTTCTACTATTTTACCTCCGCTTATTAGGAGTATAGGCGATGAGTTGGTCAGCATTGTTGGCAGAATTGACAAAGATAAAATTGGGGCTTTAGGTGCCTTAGGATCGATACTCGGAGCCGTCGCGACGTTGGCAACAGGATTAATGCCAAAAAATGAAATTAAAATGCCTGAGAAAGCATCGATGGTCTCAATAGGCGATAACGTCACTAACGTTACGGTTGCTGCGCCTGATCTTGGTAAAAGCTTGAAAGATCTAGCGCAATATTTGCCGCCTCTTCTCGACGTGATTTTAGCCGCCGCAGCGAAAATGCCTACCGGCGAAGGCGCCGATAAACAAATAGAGCAATTACAAAAAGTATTCGAAATGTTGCCTGGCCTTGCAGATATGGCTACCACATTGTCGAAATCAATGGGCGCTGAGGCTGGCTGGATTAGCACCGCCAAAGAAAATTCAGATGCAAAAAGAACTACTATGATTACCGGCATTCAAAGTATGACTGCATTTTTAAAATCGGTAGTAACTAACCCGCTTGTCCTTCCTGATTTGATAAATACATTGAAGATCGCTTCAAATACAATAGGAGACGTCGCTGTAACAACAAAGGCCATTGATTCTTTAAAGTCAATTTTTTCTGGTCTGACGAGTATGGGCACTGATGTTTTTGAAAAATTGCAAAGTTTCGTTGATAAGTTAGATACCGGCGACATGGAGAAAATTACGACCCAGCTTGTAGAAAAATCGCCTATATTCACGTTATTATTGGATGCGTTTACGCCTTTCGGAAAAAGTATGGCCGGATTTGCTAAAGGACTTTCAGACATGGGCAACGAGATATCTACCGCAGCAAAAATCGACCCGGACGTTTTAATTAAAGGTTTCCAAACTACTCTTGACACCTTAACAAAAGTACTTATGAGTGAAGCTTTAACTCGAGCAGAAGGGCTTCAAACAAAGGCAACATATATGCAAAATATTATTGCCGCAGGTGTTGTTCCTACAGTACGCGCCGTTGAAGAGATGGTCGCGTCGGCAAAAAAGCTAGAAAGTGCTTTAGAAAAAGGTTTTCAAATCGATCTCGATGCTAAACTAAAGGCATTTGCAGGCAACTTTGGTAAAGTGGGTGCTAAGGGAGCCTATACTGTCACCGCCAAGGATGTTATTATTAATGTTAGTTTCAAAGTGACAATGGACGCACAGGCAATCGAACGAATTATGATTACTAGCGCTTCTTCGGTGATTAGGAATAGATTGAACCTACTAATCGATGCATCAAATGATTCAGGCGATGCAGCTGAAGGTGCACAAAAATCGTTAGCGGCGACAGGAAAGATTACGCCAGGACAAACTCCACAAATGCTCTAAGGAGGATGACGTGACATGACAAAAGAAGAAAAAAAGAAGTTGTTGATTGAACTTGAAAATAATGGACTATATCACGCAACAATGCAAACAATTTCGAGTGCCGTCGAGCGCCGACAAATAAAAGCTTTTGTTGACGATATATACATCAATCTATTAGACTCTTTGACTTGTGTACTTAATCCTGCACAAAAAACTAAGTCAGAAGATGCCGGCGATATTATATCTAAAGAATAGCAGACATAACATTTATGGCAAATAATAACGACACAGACACCGGCACTGGTGGAATAAATTTAAATGGTGATCTTTATACCATTGATGTCGTTAAACCTAACTCGCCAGAAGATTCTTCAGGTGGTAAGCAAGGTGTGTGGACTCCTGGTCAGGTAGCTGTCGACAAAACGATTAAAGATATTTCCACACCCACTCGCGAGACATTTGCAAAATATCTTAGCAACTCCACGCTTGGAAAAGCAGGTACGTCTGTCGGTCTTCCTGTGCGACCTAACCCATATCCGGTTGGAGATGGAGATGGAACTAAACTACAGGAAACATCATTAAAAGATCCGTATGGTAATCCTGTACCTCCAGGTATTTCGCCGAATGAAAGCAAATTTGCGCCTGAATTTAATCTAGCGATTAGTTCTCCATCTCCATTACCTTTAACCCGCGGCTATACAAGCAACGCGCCAGGAAAACTAGATAATAGTCAAGATGGAAATAGCTTACTTAGAAATGCAACAAAACCGGCCGATCCTGATCCTAACAACTATATTAAGCCAGCCAAAGACTTATCTGATCCACTCAAGAGTTACATCTTTGGCATTTTAAAAAATAATAGATTTAATCCCGTTGTGAACAGCAACGTCTTTATTCCAGATTATTTGAGTAACATCTCGTTAAGTTCTGCGACGACAGAACGATATGAAGAGAACTCCTCATTTGTAAGCCCATCGCAATTGAATTTTGGCGTATCACTAGGTAATGATGACAAAATAAAGCGAGAATACGGATTTAGACGATTAGCTCGTATCGCACCAATACTTCAACGAAACGCCACGTTCTTTAATTATCTTTCTCAAACAAACCCATCGCTTGAAAACTCTAATTCTTCAACACAAGGTAACAATCGTGATGCAGGAACAGATTTTACTCTACCAATCGAAAGGATAAATATAGAAAGTATAATCAACAATCTTTCTGCTGAATTAATTAAACCAGAAGAGATTATTAACTTTGGTTCAAAATTTGAAACGGTATTAAATAATCTTGTCGATCGATTCACTAGTTTTAGCACAGAATCGCAAGTCGCCCTTGCCACTGCTCTCATTAGCGCAGTGTTTAAAGCATACGAGACTATAGATGGACAAATCGGCTCCGCAAGTTTACCTGCGGGTAGAACAGGCCGTTATGGAAGTGGCGGTGGCCGCCAAGGCATCGGAACGTATTTTGGCGGACCTACTGAAGCGACTTCTATTGTTGACTTTATGAGCGTCATGAGCAATCAAAAAATGTCTGCTAAAAAACTTCAATTTTTAAATATTCGTGCAACGTCACGTCCATTTAGAGATGCAGTGATGGGAGGCATGCAAGCATTTTTTAACTTAAGTTCTGATTCAAACGCTCAATATGCTAAAATTTTAAGACCGACAAAAAACGTGAATTATACCGTGGTTTTGGCTCGCTCGATTATTCGCGCAGCCACGCGAATGGCATTAGAGTTAAAAGAGATTAATGATTCTTCTATTTCGAATAATGATGAAAAGACATACGCCAGTATAAACGTTATAAAAGACTCTAGACTAATAGGCATTTTCAACTTTTTCGCTCACGTAGGTGATATTGGTCTTAGCCCAGGCGATGACGCAACACCGTTGTACAATGTTACCGCAGACGGTCTTGATGCAGGTAGAAAGATATCGATGATAGATACTTTTTCTGACGCTTATATTGCAGGAAAAGGAGATTTCGCAGCCAAGCATGGTAAAAGTCGTCTCTTTCAAGGAAAGGTTAGAAAGTTGGCGTGGGCAATAAATCAAACGCCAGATGGATTTTTAAAGCCCAAGGATCAGGATCTTAAAAGTTTATTCGGAGCATCTTCAGGTATGATATCAAAGGATCCAACGTCTAAAATGCGAATGGAGACTTTACCTGAATTGTCACGAATTCCGACTGAAATACGAAGTGGCATAGAATCACTTTACGAATCAGAATACGTTCCGTTTTACTTCCACGATGTTCGTACTAATGAAATTTTAGGCTTTCATGCTTTCATTACGTCATTAACTGATGATTACACTGCAAATTATGAATCATTAGAAGGTTTCGGTCGTATAGAACCCGTGAAGATCTATAAGAGCACCCAAAGAAAAATTGGTGTTTCTTTTATCGCCGCCGCGCTCGATACGAATGACTTTGATGATTTATGGTATAAAATTAATAAACTTACGACATTAGTTTATCCACAGTTTACGGAAGGCAAAAAACTTTCCAATAGTTCTGGCGACTTTCAATTCACTAAACCATTTACGCAAGCTGCCGGTGCTTCGCCGCTGATCCGTATTAGACTTGGTAACTTATTTAGATCCAATTATTCGAAATACAACTTATCTAAAATTTTCGGTCTTGATAATCCAGAAACAGTTATTATGGGAAATGACTGGACTGGTAAATTTGCCGCCAGCGAAGCAGTTAAGGCTAAAGAAGCTCGCGCGGCGGCGGTTGCTGCCCCTGCTGAGGCAAAGAAGCGTCAGGATGCAGCGGCCGATGACACATATAATACAAAATATGCATATTTGATCCCTGACGAAGATTTCGTTCGTGCGGAAGAAGCTGTCAAACCGCCAACGAGCACGCCTAAGAGTTCGGAATCAAATCCTGCCGCAGGTCCGGCGGCTCCTCCGCAGAAAGTCGCTGATGAGGTCACTAAATACCGCGGTGCAATTGATGATAATAGTAAATCAAAAGATAAAATCTATTTGATTAACGCTAAAGAAAATTGTCTTGTATGCAGGGTTAAAGGCGTTTCTACGGTCGCGACCGCAGACGCCGCCGGGGAGAAGACAAGACAATATGCCAATATCGATCCAGCAGTTAAATACGCCCCCGACGCGGTTTTTAAAGTCGCTTTTGAAAAAATGACGCTTGACGATTACCTCGCGAGCACCGGCTTCAAGAGTTCCGCCGAATTGGTCGCCGACGGCGCCAAAAAAGAAAATATCGATAAGTTGCTCGCCGAACGCAAAGCAAAGCTCGCGGCGATCCATGCCCAATATGACAAAGATGTAATTAGCAAAAAGCAAGCAGATATATCGAAATATGAATTTGCACTTTATGCTAATAGATTGATAGCGCGAGATGGCATGACGCACACATCGGGACAACAATACGATAAAGACATTTTAAAACTCCACGAAGATTTAAACGCTGCAGAGGCCGCGGCCAAGCAAGCATCTGATCAACAGGCAAGCACTGATGCTGCTGCTGAAGAAGAAAGAAAAAAGAGCGAAGCTGAAGGTGGATCTGACCCCGTCGCAGCAGCCAAGAAAAAATATCTTGCCAGCGCAGAAACCTTTATGAGGTCAGACACCAACTCTATCGTAAGATCATTTAGATCTGCTGGCGGACGAGGTCTCGCTGGATTTATCGATAGCGTGTCATTCGATTGGATGGCTGGTACTTGGGATACGTCCGACGGGCGTAAAGCTCCTAAGATGTGTAAAGTAACTATTTCGTTTACTCCAATTCATGATATCACACCGGGTCTCGACGCGAATGGACAAAATAGAGCACCAATATATCCTATTGGTCCATATTCTACCGGCGAATAATTGTCAATGAAATTAGTTATAATGTTAATTAAGAGTTTACTCAATGCCAGCATTTTCAAGATATAAAAATGATAGTTTTCGTCCTGACTTTAGAGGTATGCAATCGTCTGAAGCGATGAATCTAATTCGCACTTCAATTGAAACGGGGGAAGTGCGAATTGATAGAATTATGTTATTGACGCAAGCAGATAGGCTTGAACATATTGCTGGCGCTATTTATGGTGACGCTAGATATTGGTGGGTCATTGCTGCAGCATCTGAGATCGGTTGGGCTTTTCAAGCGCCGCCAGGTACTGTAATTAAAATTCCTTCTTTAAAAGATATCGAAAGATTACTCGGATGATCGAAGATGATAACGAAAAGCTTAAATCGTTCGGTTTCGATACAGATCCTATTAGTTTTTATAGGATGCTTAATCCGTCAGACATCATAGGTAAAACCACAAAGTTCAAAGGTGGCAGCGCGTTTGACGATTCTATGAACGATCTTCAAAAGATGGTTTTATACGATACATATGTTAAAAATATAACCACCGGCGCAAATATAATAGCAACTTTAGGACCGCTCAAAAACATCCCAACTCGTGGAGTAGGTTATCAAACGGTTGCAATTGACCCTGCAGGTCAAGCTACTTTTTTAGACACAGCATATTGGACAACGAAAACCATAAAACCTTCAGGAGAAATTGGTACAGGTCAACTTATAACAATCGCTAACTACTATCAATTTCTTGTTGACAAGAACAGTCCGCCAGATGTCGATGTTAGCATTAATGTTTTAAGAATGCCTCTTCTTACAGACGTTAGAAAAAACACAGACGAAATATCACTATTTTTAAATTATATGCCTAGTGTGATGGCATCGAATATGGTTCCATATCTTGATGTTGAGTTTCAAATGCCTCAAATGAGTAATGAACTTGTGAAGGATGAAAACGGAATACCGATAAAACGATTTTTACAAAGACCATCAATTCTTCGCTTTTTATTAGGTTCGGTGCCACCAGATCGTGGGACAAAACAAAGCGGTCCTTTAAACTTGCTCACGGATGTTGATGCCGCACTTATTGCGACTGTCGGGGTGCCTGTATCTCAAAAACAATTGTCCCCTACAAGCCCGAGCATTCAAGGCGCATACATAGCCGGAATGGAACTATTTACGACGCCTCAGACTCTAACTAATATGGATTCATTGCGTGAAGGAGAAGGTCGCCTTAACGACGTAAAACCATTTTTACCACCTGCAATTTTATCATCAGTTAGTATATCACTTGCTAACACTGGTCTTAATAGTTCTAAATGGCTAGCGAGTATAGAACTTAAGATACCTGATAAAGCACGTCTTGCAGAATTTTCAGAATTCATACGAGGACCTAGCGGAGTCTCTGATGTCACTATATGGATAACGTTTGGGTGGATCGCCCCGCGAAGCAGCACGGACGAAGACATGTACGCTAAGTTTATTAATGAAACGATGTTAGTACGATATCCGTTTACAGTAAAAAATTCCAGTTTTTCTTTTGAATCTGCAGGCATAGTTTCTCTTAAAATAGACCTGGTCGGTAAAGCAGTCTCCTCTTTAGAGTATGGAAGAATAGATACATACGCTGATGATAAGAAAAATATTTTAAGACAGCTTCCTGCGATACTAGCAGAAATTAAAAAGTTACGAGCATCATATAGCACTAAAAAAGCTGATGCAGCAGAAGCCGTAGGAAAACCTTCAGATAATAAATTATACGAAATTTTTGAAGCTGCCGAATCTGCAGATTGGGCACCAAAGATGCCAATCGAAGAGCTGCTAAAAACTTTAAAAGATGAAATGATCCGCCTCGAAACCGAAAAGCCTGAAGGTCCTAATACTCAGAAGAATAAGGAATTAATTTCAAGATTATATTATCTCTATGAATATGATCCTAAAACGAAAAAACCAAAGGTACTATCAGAAATAGAAGGTTCTGCAAAAGATTTTGCCAAGAAACGTTTTGATGCGTTTAGAACCAAACTAGATGACGACCCATTTTTACCGTCTGACTTAACTGTAAAAAATCATGATGACCCTACGAAAAGTAACAAAATGTTTAGCACTGACCTCGTTGCAAGTCTAGAACAATTTAAACCTGGCTTCACTCCAAAGAGTCCTGCAGGACCTACAGGCAAAGCAGGTTCTGGCGGTGCCGGCGGTGGTGGCGGTGGCGGTGGCGGTGGCGGTGGCGGTGGCGGTGCTCTCGGCCGAGGTGGTAGGAATACATTTGATAAAATCGATAAGTATTATGGGACTTTGGAAGCTAAATTGAAAAGCGCGGAAAGCACACGGAGATCGAAAGATAACGCAGCCTTCTTTGACGGCGCTCAATCGTCGACGGACGCCTCCGGAGGCGGGAATCAAACACAATCCGCTGTATCCGTCGCGACGCCTTACGGGCCTGCATTTACTGAAACTCAAATTCGCGAGTTCTCAGGACAAGAAATGTCTGAATTAAGAGTGCAAATTGACAAGAACAACAAAGCAGGTGGCAAGGCAACTGGTTATTAAAACAAGTAAGAGTTAGAGTCCTGGAAATAGCGATAAAAGGTAAACGATTAGTTTGTGGCAACGGAAGATAGCGATACAAAAAAGAGTAAACGTAGATAACCTATGACAAAGAAATACATAGACATATATGCCTCCTGAAAATTATGGCCCGCCAATGCCGCCGGACGTTGCGGCCAAGCAAGGCGTCGATGGTAGAAACACCAAGGAAAAAATTGACGCTTATTGGACACCGTTTCATGCGAAGGCATACAAATTGTATCAGGAGGCAAGCCTTCGCAATCAGGACACAGGAATGGTGGGCGTTGACGTGCCTGGCCGCGGGAACTTAGGTTTAGGTCAAATTCAAGCGTTGTGGGATTTGGAAAAAAATCAATTAAATCCTGCGGCGAAACCTAAAGGTGGCGGTGGCGGTGGTGGAGGCCGCGGCGGCGGCGGCGGAGGTGGCGGTGGCGGAGCCGGCGGTACAAAAAACGTTGCACCAAAAAAGCCTGAGCCGCCTCCTGTGCCTACATCAAAGTTAGTTTCTTTTGGAAAACTTTTTTCATCGTTTTGTCTTCCTGCGATGACAGCTTCGGCCGCCGAGCAAAATATCGATGAAGTGCAAGTTAATTTCTACCAGATGAATGAATCATGCGGACCTATTAGTTTACACAGTATTGCTGAATTTCCTATAGAAATAGATCATGCAGAAGCAAAGTTCGCTGCAGAAGCCGAGCGCCGCGGCGGGGAATCAATGACAGTATTCGAATTTATCTCGTGGTGTAGTGAAAGCTTATTTAGCGATAAGCGCGCGCCAGGCTACGGTATGCGGGAAATATACGAACCTGCCGCAGTCGATGCGGAAGCCGAAAAAACAAAGGACGATGCTAACGCCGCGGCCAAAGACTCAAAAATGCAAGAATTTTTTACCAAGTATGGAACCTTTAAACAACCAACCTTAGCAATGAAGATTGACGTTTTTTACGAGGGTGATAATAACAAAATAGACTTGCTTTATAAACTTCAATATAGGGTTGGTGCTCAATATAATGCACCACCGCCAAAATTCGCAGGCCCAGAAAACAAAAAGCTGAAAAGAATTATGAAAATTAGCTTATTTGATCGCACATTTAATGTTTATTCTAAAACAGCAAAAGTTTTGCAAGATAAAGATGGCAAATTTAGGGCTTTCGAAACAGACGTTACTTCCGAAGAAATTAAACTTGTAACAGATCGTGTTTATGCAGATAATCCGCCTGCCACCGAGCCACAAACTTATGTTGATATAGGTAAGGATAGTAACAAGAATATCGAAGGTAAAACTGTTACTATCGGTCGAGCTTTTTCTAGCGGGAAAAATGTATTAAAAGATTATATTGGCGAAAAGATACCAAAAATTTCTGTAGGAATTAATAGTTCTATGGTTATAAATGCTTCATTTAGTTCCCAAATCTCAGGTCTTGCTGGAACGATCGCTATGAAGAATGCGTTTAGTAAATCTACGCTATCACCTAATGCGATGATGTCAAACTTAAACAATTTGCCTATTAAAGTTATGCCTGGCGAATTAACTTTAAACACTGTAGGTTGTCCGCTTGCAGATATAATGCAAAGTTTTTTAGTAGACTTTGATACAGGCACAACCCTCGATGCTATCTATAAAGTCACAGCGGTACAACACAACTTTTCGCTGGGTAAGTTTGAAACCGCCTGGACGATGAAACACTTTGATAGTTATTCAACTTTCTTTGGTGCTGCTACTGTTGCAAATCTCCTAAAGGAAGTGGGTAAAGATACTAAGGAAAAGAACGAACGAGATGAGGCTTCGGGTGAGCGCGTACCGGATCCGATTCCTTTAAAGTCAGCTAATATGTCTGAAACGGCAGAAACAAAAAAATAATCAAATCTTGTAATTTAGCTGTTTTTTGAATTATATTTTATTCGTGGACAGTTTTTGCATTTCATCTACGATTCTTGGAGCTGAGAAGCATATGCTCATTTCACCTGATGGTTTTACCGTACTTGATAATGTACCTAGGAACGTTTGGCTTCTTGATGGTATGTTTGATCCGATGAAACCCATGTGTCTTGATACACTTTTGAAATTAAAAGGCATAGAGATTCCTATCTCTCCACCCGAGAAGTGGATTCGTTCAATGTCATTATTGATATCTGGCTTTATCCCGCCATGGTCGCAAGTGATGCCTCCAACGGCGTATAAATCATTTATATTAAATTTGATTAAATCAATTACAGAAACCATGGATAGCTTACCTAAGGATTATTATAAGAGCGTCTGGTGCCCAGGCGGGCAGCTTCTTTGTAATCTTAAGTCTGCAAAGATTGACACGGATGCATATAAGCAAGAGGCAGTGGAAATAGAACGCGATTCAGGAGCCTTTGCGACATTTCGACCAGGCCCTGGTGGCTTTTTATCTCCTGTTGTTTATGATCGATTTTCCACTCGTACAGGAAGGTTAACTGTCGAAAGCGGTCCAAACATTTTAACGCTCAAGAAAAAATATAGAAAATTACTAAAATCTACATTTCCAGAAGGAACTATTTGTTCTTTTGACTTTAGTGCGCTCGAAGCTAGGATTATTCTTGCAGAAAATGGCAAAGTTGCTATGGCACCGGATTTATACAGCTCATTATCAACAGAACTATTTGATGGTCTAGTAGATAGAGAGACTGTTAAAATTGCAGTAATTAGTGAACTATATGGTGCCTCTAAGACTACTTTAGGTGCGCGGCTCGGAATTGGTAGTCATAAATTGGAAGAGTTCGTAATAAAGGTTCGATCTTATTTTGGAACCGCAGAATTGCGTAAACGACTAAAGGATGAGTTTATGCACCATGGTAAGGTTCGTAATAAGCATGGTCGACTCCTTGAGCTTGACGACCCTCAGGATCGTCTATTTGTTAATACGTACGCTCAAAGTACAGGTGTTGATGTGTCATTGCTAGGGTTTAAGACAATTATAGATGCGTTAGGAACTGACGGTATTCGCCCTCTTTTTGTGCTTCACGACGCGTTAATCTTAGATGTAAGAAGTGATAGATTAAAAGATGTTGAGAATATTTCGTCTGTAAAAGTTCACGGTTACGAAGCTGCGTTTCCATTAAAGTTCGAAAAAATGCATTAAATAATTGATTAACGTCACTAATGATTAAGATGTATGTAATTACATTACGCAAACCTCACGCGGAGCAAAAACAAATGAAAATTACATTATCGCAGCTTAAGCAAATTATCAAAGAAGAAATACAACGTTCATTAAATGAAGTTGACGAAGAACAAGCCGCAGAAAGAAAACCTGTGCCTGATCAGGCTGTTAAGTATGTTGTAGATAATTATTATGACAAAACTGATGGAAAAGGAAAGTGGTGGAAGATGTCTATGGAAGATGCTGTCGAGGAGTTGTTAACGTCATACGGTTACAAGACACCAGGCAAAAAACACGTGGATTTTACAGATTTAGATCAAGTCAAGGCTGTTCTACGTAAGGATAATCGCTACAAAACCACCGGTGGAGCGACATCAGAGTCAACAAGAAGTCTTCGTCGATTACTTCGCGACTATATTTAAAATTGTCAAATAGGCATGAACAATGAGCTCATGTTATGGTAGTATATGATTCATGAGCTTAAGTCCAGAAGATATTTCTGCTAATTTTGATAAATTTCGATCTCTTTGTGAAAAGCTTGGAGATCGTTCTGAAACCGCGCTGGCGATGGTGGATAAGCTAGGAGAACAACTGGCGTTATGTCCTGCTTCCTCGCGAAAGGATTATCATAATTGTATGCCAGGAGGATTAGTTGATCATTCTCTTCGCGTTCTTACAAATTCAATGAAATTGGTAAAATCATTTGGATGGAATGTCCCAAAGGATTCCTTAATTATTAGCTGCCTTTTTCATGATTTAGGCAAGGTTGGCCTAGCAAACGATGATGGAACTGTATCAGATTATTATATTCCGCAGGAATCTGATTGGCACCGTGAAAAGCTTGGAGAGCTATACAAGTACAATAAGGAAATGCAATATATGTCAACGCCACAACGAAGCGTTCATATGTGTCAACAATTTGGTCTTAAACTAAAAACAGACGAGTATCTTTCAATCTTACTTAATGATGGATTTGTGCTTGATGAAAACAAGCCTTATTGTTTAAAGACGAATCCGTTGGTTTTTGTTGTTATGACAGCTGATTACATCTCAACAATGCAAGAAAAATTTGGCGGTGTTTGGACTCCTTGACGATAGTTAGTTCATATGAACAAAGAGTTTCGTACATACATTCGAATGTTAATCTCTGAAATTGTGAAAGAAAATAACCTTCCTACTGCATCACAACTTGTTTCGTCTGATAAAGATAAAGGCGAATCATCACAGGATGATGAAGATGATCTGGAGAATGAGTGCGGACTTGAAGAGTTTAGCGGAGCAGGAGCGATTGCAGGTTTTTCATTACCTCTAGGTATGAGTCCAGACCAGCCTGTCGCTGGATCTAAAACTCGTAAGAAAAACAAGAAACGAAAAAGTCCAAGCTGGGCATGATGCGATTGTTGAAGAGATAGTTTCGGTGAAGAAAATATCATTAGATAGGTAATGATAGAATCTTATGAAATTGATTTCTACGTGATATCGCATAACGTTTACATTCAATTTGATGGCGTTTCTTGGTGCGGCTTAGATCGTACAATCAACGAAATATCATTGATGAAAAGCCCAAGAGACAAAGTCGTTTTAGCAACGATGAAAAGAGATATTCGTTAAGTTGAAACATTCAACGCCTTAGGGTTTAAATTAGTAAGAGTTACCGATAAAGAATTTGATGTTGTTAAAAAAGGTATGTTGCCTTATTCAACAATTATTAAAAAAGTAACGAATAACAAGGAATAGGAAATAGGAAATGGCTCTTGATTTAGAAGCAATTCGTCGTCGTGTCGCAGAACTTAGTGGTCTTAAGACTTCGTCTATCCAAATGTGGAAACCACAACTTGGTGAACACAAAATTCGTTGTCTGCAATGGAAGGAATCCCCTGATGGACAACCATTTATAGAAAGATGGTTTTATTATCTAGGAGAAAACGCCGGGATTCTAACTCCTCACCAGTTTGGTAAGCCGGATCCGATTAATGATCTAATTCGTAAACTTTATAGCAGCGGAAAACAAGAAGACAGAGGTCTTGCTAAGAAACTTCAACCAAAGATGCGTTGTTACACGCCTGTTATCGTTCGAGGCGAAGAAGATAAAGGCGTTCAAGTTTGGGCGTTTGGTAAGTTGGTTTATCAGCGTATGCTTGGCTTTTTTCTTGATGAGGACGTCGGTGATATTCTTTCGCCGCTTGAAGGTTTCGATCTAAAGGTATCAATTACGAAACAACCAGGCAAGCAATTCAATGATACTGTTGTTGATCCTGCTAGACGACCAACAAAACTTCATGAAAATTCAAAGCAGATTGAAACTTGGTTGAATGCGATTCCGAATCTTGATGATATGTACAGACTCAAGACCACCCAAGAAATTGAAACAGTTCTTAATAACTGGCTTAGCGGAGGAACGGAAGATACAACATTACCAGCAACAACCCGTGGAGGAACAATGACGACAGACGTTCTTGACGATCTTGTTGCGGAGATTAAACCTCCTGTTGCAGAGAAGCATGTAACGAAGAAGTCAAAGAAGGATGATGACGGCGATGGTACTAAGAAACAATCGCTTGATGATGCATTCGCTGATCTTATGAATGAGTGATTCATAATGATATAAAATGTAAAGAAGCGTTCTAATCCCGATATTTGGATGCTTCTTTACATTTGTGATTTCATCATATGAAACTTCAAACGATTAACAAAACAAGGTTTGAAGTTTCATATGATGAATGTCAAAAGATTTCTTAAAGGCGTAAATCGTATTTAGGAAATGAATTACATTTTTGTTCTTGTTAATTGGCACAGGTTAGATAGACCTATCGATGTCATCAAAAAGTTTAAATCTTCAAAAGATAAAAAGATTTTGTCTACTTTCTTAAAGGATCGTAAACAAGATGAGTAGGCTAGAACAAACAACGTTAAGCTTGTTAGAATAACAAATTAAGAAATAGAACAATGGCAAAAAAATCAAAGCTTGAATCAGACAATCGCGAAGAAGATAGCGTCGTAGAAAATATGACAAATGATTTGATTAAAGCTCTTAATAAAGAGTTTGGTCAAAGGATTGCTTATAATCTTGCGGAAGATGAAGCGCCTACAATCGTTAAGCGCTGGCTCGATGCAGGTTCAATTCAATTAAATTATGCAATGCGTAATGCAACTGGCGGAGGATATCCTGAAGGAAGAATTATAGAAATTTCAGGAGCTCCATCAATTGGTAAATCTCATTTAGCATATCACGCTGCAGCCATGGCTCAAAAGCAAGGTGGTCTTGTTGTATATATCGATACAGAAAACGCGACACCTGTAGCCAAGCTAGCAACAATGGGTATTGACGTTCGTAAACGATTTGTATATTGTGATTCACATTGTACGGAAGAAGTTTTTTCTATTATTGAATCGACTGTTTTAAAGGCGAAGCAGATTCTTGATAAGAACGTTCCAATTCTTGTAGTTTGGGATTCAGTGGCAGCATCGTCGCCGAAGGCAGAGCTTGATGGTGAGTATGAAGATAACACGATAGGTCTTCAGGCAAGAGTTATTTCTAAGGGAATGCGTAAGCTTACTGGCGTTATTGGACAAAACAATGTAACACTTTTGTGTCTTAATCAATTGCGTACTGCTATCGGAGTAATGCATGGAGATCCTGATGTGACGCCAGGCGGAAAGTCAATTCCATATCATGCATCAATTCGTCTTAAGCTTAGTTCTGGTACACAAGTAAAAGACAAAGCAGGTAATGTAATTGGTATTCACGTTATCGCAACTGTTAAGAAAAACAAGGTTGCTCCGCCATTTCGTAAATGTGAATTTGATATTATCTTTGGCAAAGGAATTACAGAAGATGAATATATCTTTGATCAAGTCCGTGCTTATTGTAAGGAAACAGGCGTTATTAAGCGTAAAGGTAAAACGATTAATGTTTCTGGCGAAGGAGCGTGGAAAGAGCTTAGTGTTATAGACGACAAAACTGGTGAAGTTATTATCGAAAAGAAGTTTTATAAGTCTGAGTTTGGCGAACTTCTTAGAGACAAGCAACACGGTCCGTGGTTGATGGAGGCTATTGATTCTGCTTTGACATTGGTCACTGGATCGGCAGCCAATTCAAATGAGCTAGAAGACGATAGCGCTACTGACGATGGAGGTTTAGATGCTTGATAAAGCTATAAACCCAATTTGGGTTAAGATTATTTCTGACGATGATTCGTTAATTCCTAAGTATCAAACGGACGGTTCTGTAGGCTGCGATTTAAAATCTGCAGATAATTTTACGATTCCGCCGGGGTTAAGGATAGTTATTGGAACTGGAATAAAGATTGAATTACCGTCTGGATTTGGTGCTTATATTTGTCCTAGATCTGGGCTTGCAGCTAAACATGGTATCACCGTATTAAATGCGCCAGGATGTATAGATAACGATTTTACTGGAGAGGTAAAAGTAATTTTGTTTAATTCAAGTAATGAAGATTTTATTATTAAAAAAGGCGATAGAGTTGCGCAACTTGTATTTTTCCCGATTTTTCAAGCCATCTTCCAGAAGGCAACAACTATAACAATGACAGATCGTGGAGCTGCTGGTCTTGGTAGCACTGGGATTTAATAACATTGAGTCAAGAACATCCGATACTCATAATTGATGCTGCTAATCTCTTTTTGAGATCTTGGGCCGCTTATCCTACCATGAATAAAAATGGTGAGCAAATGGGCGGTTGCATTGGATTTCTTAAGTCGATGCAACGGATAGCAAGGGAGATTCAACCATCTCGAATTTATATTACTTGGGAAGGTGGCGGGTCGCAGCGTAGAAGAAAGTTATACCCAGAATATAAAATGGGTCGAAAAGCCGAGAAATTAAATCGATTCTACGGCGACGATATTCCTGATTCTGAAACGAATAAGAAACGTCAGTTGATGTCTTTATTAGGAATGCTGAAGTTCATTCCAGCATGCCAGATATACGTTTCAGATTGTGAGGGAGATGACATAATAGCACAATTATGTACAGGCTCATTTAGAAACAAAGATAAAATTATAGTATCTTCCGATAAGGACATGTATCAACTTTTAGACGATACAACACGAATTTATAGTCTTCATAAAAAGAAAATTATTACTGCACAAGAAATATTCGAAGAGTTTAGGATTAGCACTCATAATTTTGCAATTGCTAAGGCTATTTGCGGCGATGCCGGTGACAACGTACCAGGTGTTAAAGGCATCGGTTTTAAAAAAGTTGCGTCAAAGCTGCCTATGCTGGGTAGCAATCAAGTATTGATTTTGCAAGATATATTTGATTTTTGTCAATCAAGAATTGACGAATCTATCGTTTATCGTCGTATAATAGAATGTGTTGACGATATTAAAAGAAACTGGAAGTTGGTTCATCTTGATGGTAGCATGTTATCAGGAGATCAGGTTTCGAAGATGCAATATGTTATAGATACATTCGAACCAAGAGTAAATAGAATGAAGCTAATTCAAGCTTTAATTAAAGAAGGTATCGAAGGTTTCGATATTGAAGGATTCTTTTACGACTTAAATTGCGCCATCGTAGTTCACGATTAACTTATTGCTAAAAACGTTTTATGACTACTACAATTACAACAATTCCAACATTCGGTACATATGGCAAATCTTTTCAAGAAAAGATTATGCAAGCATTGTTAACAGATTGGAAATTTGCGGAGCAGATGACTGAGGTTTTTGATTCATCATATTTCGAATTAAAGTATCTTCAGTTTTTATCTGACCGTTATTTTTCTTATTCAAAGAAGTATAAGGTTTTTCCAACGTTACAACTTCTTGTTACGATTATTCGAGAGGATTTGAAAGTTGGTACAGACGTAATTCTTCGAGATCAAATCATCGATTACCTTCAACGGATGAAAAGTAATCCTGACGCAGGAGATCTAGAATTTGTCCGCGAAAAGTCTCTTGATTTTTGTAGAAAGCAAGCACTTAAGGCTGCACTTGAAAATGCTGTCGATCAAATGCAGGCCAACAAATATGAGTCTATCGTAGAATCAATTAAGAAAGCAGTTCAAGTCGGAACAGCACCATCTGTTGGTCACGATTTCTTTAATGAGATGGATTCACGATGGACATTACTCAAAAGAGATACAATCCCAACAGGTATCCCAGATCTTGATAAAAAAGACATATTAAATGGTGGCTCTGGTAAAGGCGAATTACTCTGCGTCGTAGGCGGTAGCGGTTCAGGAAAAAGTCATTTTCTAATTATGCTTGGTGCAAATGCATTGCGATGTGGAAAGAATGTTCTTCATTACACATTCGAACTATCAGAAACTGCTGTAGGTATACGCTATGATTCTAATTTATGCGATATAGATTCTAGCGACGTGATGGATAGAAAAGATGAAGTAAAATCATTCTATGAATCAAACAAATCACTTGGCAGATTATTCATTAAGGAATATCCAACAAATACAGCAACAATCTTTACAATTCGTTCACATATTGAAAGATTAAGCCTTAAAGGATTTAAACCTGATATCGTTATTATCGATTATGCTGATATTATGAGATCAACTCGTCAATATGATTCTTTGAGACATGAATTGAAGCTTGTATATGAGGAGCTCAGAGGGCTGGCAATGGAAACGGGCATTCCTATTTGGACGGCCTCGCAAGCAAACAAAGAAGGAGCTAATGCCGAGATTATCGATATGACAAATATGTCCGAGGCATATGGTAAGGCAATGATATGCGATTTTATTATATCTGTTTCCAGAAGATCGCATGAAAAAGCATCTGGTTGGGGACGATTATATGTCGCTAAGAATCGAGCTGGTCGTGATGGATTAGTTTTCCCGGCAAAGATTAATACAGCTAGAAGTCAATTTGAAATAGTCGGCGCAGCAGACTCGCCTGATGCAGTGAAGGTATCTGATGACGAGGTTCAAAAGAAAGCCTTACGCGCAAAATGGCAAGAGCTAAAGAATGAGTTTCCATCACAAAAATCAAATACTGCTGAAATGAACGCTATATAATCATCATCCCTTATTCGAGATTTTAATATGTCATATACACACGATCAAGCATATCAAGCATCTTTAAAGTACTTTGGCGGTGATGAACTCGCTACAGGGGTATTCATTTCAAAGTATGCGCTTAGAAATATTAACGGTGAATTGCTCGAATTAACGCCAACAGATATGCATCTCAGGCTTGCTAAGGAGTTCGCAAGGATAGAGAATAAATATCCCAACCCACTTTCCGAAAAAGAGATCTTTTGCCTTCTTGCAGACGTTGATCACATTGATAAACCAAGATGGCTATCAATGACCCTTGACGAACTTGCTGCCGAATCTAAAGGTATCGGATGTGTAATACCTCAAGGTTCTCCAATGTCAGCAATCGGTAATGATTACAAAACGCAGTCTTTATCAAATTGTTTCGTAATCGATGCCCCTCAAGACTCGTATGGAGGCATTCTATTTACTGATCAAGAACAAGCGCAAATTATGAAACGCCGTGGTGGAGTAGGATTCGATATTTCTACTATTAGACCTAAAGGATTACCAACGGCAAACGCTGCAGGAACAACAGACGGTATCGGCGTTTTTATGGAACGCTTTTCCAATACTTGCAGAGAGGTTGCGCAAGGTGGCCGAAGAGGCGCTTTGATGCTTACTATATCAATCAAATATCCTGAAATCGAAACTTTTATTAATATCAAGCGTGACCTCAAAAAAGTCACAGGTGCAAATATTTCAATTCGTCTTACCGATGATTTTATGTTAGCTGTGAAAAACAATACTGATTTCACGTTACAATGGCCTATTGATGTGCCTATTGAAGAAGCCAAAGTAACCAAGGTTGTTAACGCTCGAAATATTTGGGATCAAATTATAGATGCAGCTTGGACATCTGCAGAACCTGGTCTTTTATTTTGGGATACAATAAAAAAACGAACACCAACAGAGGCGTATGAATCCATAGGCTATGGAAGCGTCGCTGTCAATCCTTGTGCCGAGTTAATTCTGAGCCCGTACGATAGCTGTAGATTACTTCTTGTCAACTTATATAAGTTTGTTAAGAATCCATTTTCGTCTGCCGCGGCGTATGACAATGTTAGGTTTAAAGATGTAGCACAAAAAGCGCAACGTTTAATGGACGATCTTGTTGATCTTGAAATCGAAGCAGTCGATAAGATTATTGCAAAAATAAATTTAGATCCTGAATCAATTAATGTTAAACGTGCTGAATTAGAACTTTGGACAAAAATTAAAATTGCAACATCTGGTGGGCGTAGAACAGGTCTCGGTATTACGGCATTAGGTGATACAGTCGCGGCGATGGGATTCGTCTATGGTTCAAAAAACTCGATTGAGCTGACTGAGTCATTATACAAATCGTTATGTCTTTATGCATACCGTTCTACTATAACAATGGCAAAAGAACGCAAGCCATTTCCAGTTTTTTCATATGATCTTGAAAAAGACCATCCATTTATTCAACAAATACTTCAAGCTGAGCCAGACATGCTCACCGACTATAAAAAATATGGTCGTAGGAATATTGCATTAACAACCACGGCTCCTGCAGGAAGTGTGAGCACGCTTACTCAAACAACTTCCGGTATCGAACCTGCATTTCTTCTTTCTTATAAGCGTCGTAAGAAGATTAATAGCGATGATCAAACTGCTAGAGTTGATTTCGTAGATTCATTAGGTGATACGTGGCAAGAATATAAGGTTTATCATCATGCGTTTAAAAAGTGGATGGAGGTCAATAATAAAACAGAGGATGACGTTTCTGGATCGCCTTATTATGGAGCGACTTCAAACGATGTAGATTGGAAAAACTCTGTTAAATTACAGGCTTCCGCGCAAAGGTGGGTTTGTCATGCAATAAGCAAAACTTGCAATTTACCTAATGACGCTTCTCGTGAGCTTATTTCTGAAGTGTACATGTCGGCATGGGAATCTGGTTGTAAAGGATTTACAGTTTATCGTGATGGTTGTAGAACAGGCGTGCTTGTAGCAGACACAGAAACCAAAGCGCCTATTGTAACATCATCTGGTCAACCGGAGACCATGATAGAAAATCATGCACCAAAGCGGCCCAAGGAATTAACCTGCGATATTCATAGAATTAATGTGAAGTCATCTGGCGAAAATGAAAGTTATCTTGTATTGGTTGGTAAGCTTGATGGAAATCCGTATGAAATCTTTTGCGGGTTATCGCAACATGTAGAAGTGCCAAAGAAATCAAAGACAGGAACCTTACTCAAAAACGGCAAAAAAGATGGTGTCGCGACCTATAATTTAAGCATTCCGATCGGTGATGACGATGTGCTTCTTTTTAAGGATGTCGTTGAATTATTTTCAAATCCGAATCATGGTTCTATAACCCGAACCTTATCCTTGGCATTACGTCATGGAGTACCAGTTCAATATATGGTCGAGCAACTTCAAAAAGACAAGCATAGCGGAATGCAGACATTCTCTAAGGCGATCGCTAGAGTATTAAAAAGTTATATTCCAGATGGCGCTAAATCGAATTCCGATAAGATCTGTGCAACCTGTAATGTTGATGGACTCGTTTATAAGGAAGGTTGCGTTACGTGCATGTCTTGTGGATGGAGTAAATGTCAATAGTTGACTATATTGCGTAGATTAATATAATGCGTATAATAATCGATTATTGTGTATAATTATTGTTTGGAGTATCATATGAAATTAACAAAAGAGCACCAACGAGAAATTGAAAACATTATTAAAAAAGAAATGTTAACAATGAAAAAAGGATGGGTACAAAGTGATACGTCAAAAAGACATTCTATGATAATTGAAAAAAGACTATTTGAAGCAGATCAAAGTCTTGACAGTATCGCTACTTCTTTAAAAGATGTCCCTGTTGATCTAGAAGATACTGGCGTTAATGCTGCGAGCTCTGCGACTCAGTCTTATGATAAAGAGCTTTATGAGCATATCCTTTCTCTTCTTCAATCCCGAAACATCGTTGCGTCTAATATGACATCTGACGATTTGATCGAAGAGATGATGGAATATGATAGCGGCACCTTACAAGAAGCGCAAATGAAAGCAATAAGCGATATAGCTGGCGTTTTAGCAGATTATGCGCAAAATATTGGTTCTATTGTAATTGGTGCATTTTCTAGCAATGATGAAATGAACGATGTTTGATAAACATCAAATAAAGCAACCTACGAAGTTAACTGTTAAAGAGCTTCGTAAACTCGTTCGTGAAGAATATGCCCGTGGCATTCCTGAATTTGTCGCATCTAGCGCAGCGTCAAATTGCGTTGAAGAGATGAAACGGCATCTTGTCAGGTACGTACAACAAAAAGCAGCCGATCCTAAAACTCAACGTGACCTCCTAGGACGAGCGAATGTTTCTTTAGAAGCGATGGAAAAAGAAATTAAAGACGTCATTGAAAAACACATGATGCAATTCATCTACAATGTGTAATTAAACATTATATCATCCAAATATATGCTTATAGAAATTGAAGAGACGTTGCTTAGACAATTAATTTCTGAAATCATTAGAAAGTGTGGAGAAAAATGGTGTCTCTATACAAAGAATAAAAACCCCAAGACGGGGAAAAGAAGACGTCTTGGAACACATAGTTCTAGGTCAAGTGCAGAACGCCAAGAAAGAGCTATCAAGGCAAATGGCGGTTAACATGAACTACGCTATGCTTTTTTAAAAAAAGCGCCATATATACCTAAAGGACCAATATGAAAATTACATTATCGCAACTTAAGAGAATCATTAAAGAAGAAGTTGTAAACAGTAAGAGAGTTCTTGCAACAAGAAAAAACAAAGCTTTAAAAGAATATGTTACTTCAGCTGGTGATGTTAATGAACAGTTAGAAGCCGCAGTTGTTGCTTATCTTGAAAAGATGATGGCTAAAGGAATGCAACTTGACGAAGCACATGAACTTTTGATTAATGAAGTTGAAGGATCGTTTGAAATGTTTTCTGTTTCATTGGAAAATGATCCACTATAAGCTTAGTCGCTGAAACAACTTTGATCAATGTCAAATAAAGATTGTTGTTCATATTTTGCCTTATAGATTATTATTTGTCTTGTTATGCCACAACAAGAAAACGTAGTTGAATTAATAGGATATTACGGTTCTGATGAAACACATGCTCTTTCTGCATGGACATCAACCTCACGCGATTTGACGGAAGAGAAAAAGGAAAGAATTCCTAAGCTACTAAAGATGCTTGCAGAGAATTCACATTCGACGCCTTTCGAAAAAAGCTCGCTGCATTTTCTTGTCACAACCGAGATTGCTACACACGTTCAACTTCTTAAAAGTAGGATTGCAGTTTCTATTAATGCAGAATCAGCACGTTATAAAGAGCTTAAGGAAGACAAGTACTATGTTCCTATAGATTGGCCATTAGGCGAACGTGAGCTTTATATCGAACACTTAGAATCAAGTTTACAAAAGTATCATTCTGCGCTTGATAGATTAATTCAAGGTGGGATGAGTAGGAAAAGAGCAAAAGAATCAGCTCGTTTCTATATTCCTTATGGAAATCAAATCACAGCTGATGTAATGTTTAACTTTAGAAGTTTTTTCCATTTTATTCAATTGCGATATTCAGAACATGCGCAAGTAGAGATTAAAAATGTTGCAAAACAGATGTTAGATATGGTAGTATTAACAAAAGCCTTTCCAGCCACACTTGAGGCTTTTGGTCTTACACAAGGTGGTCAGATAAGGGAGCCGTATTGATATGGGAAAACATACAAACTTACCCTTTCATATCTATGTTAATGTAGATAATAAATTTTTAGGACCAAATATGCCTGACGGAACAACATCAGGAATTTGGCATGCTGCTTATTCTAGAGAGTATCAAACTCTTATGTGTCATGTATTTTTAGAGTCTGGCGCGCACTGGAGTGGTTTACCTTTACATGCAATATCTACAAAAAATTCTTTTTCTTGGGATCGTGAACAATTAATGCCTTGGGCTGCAATGGGTGATGACATCGAAATATTTTCTTCAAAGTATCTTGAAGGTTTAGAATGCGAAGTTCAACGCCCTATTAAAACAAAAGGTCGTCACACAGGCATGATTATTGATTGGAGTGATGGTTTTTCAAGATACCCAGCAGAACATAAACCGCT
>Ga0114969_10000222_pt1 | contig 48035 bp, 41 predicted proteins | sample M_130807_MF_Meta_FD_87316 | JGI IMG/M metagenome (GOLD analysis project Ga0114969, IMG submission 87316) | Freshwater microbial communities from Lake Montjoie, Canada to study carbon cycling - M_130807_MF_MetaG | ecosystem: Environmental > Aquatic > Freshwater > Lake | place: Lake Montjoie... | reverse complement strand
ATCTACATAATGCCAGGTATCAGGGCTTAAGCCAAGTTGCACCACCGCCCAACTATGATTTTTTTCTAATTCCTCATCACTAATTTCTTCTGTATTTCTTTTAATATGCCCATCGGCAGTAAGGCAGCGTATGCCAGCACTACTGCACATATCTTGAAACAAGGTAGCAAAACCAATACCCACAGCTCTACGGTACAATAAAACTTCGGCAGTGGTATTTTTATCTGTTTGTTCTTTGCTAGCGGCTTTTACATCATATACTATATTGTTAGCTATCCAAATATAAATGGCTCTTGCTTTGTCTACTTTTTCGGCAAAGGGCTTTGTAAGTAAAGTGGCAATTGTACCCATATTGGTACTATCTAGTTTACCTACTTTTAGCGCATGAGCATCTACCTTATCAAAATTTTGTTGAGCAAAAATTTGTGGAGTTAGTGTAAAAAATAGAATAACTAATTTTAAATACGTGTACTTCATTTAATAAAATTAATACTTAGGCTGTTAAAAAAAATAAAAGATTTTTAGTTGTTTATTTTAATTCAAAAGTAATTTATTCACCGCAGATAAATAAAATTTTGCGCTGCGTAAACTATATTTTTTTCTTTTCTTTGTGGTGAGTTTATTTAAAATCGTACAAAGTAGCCGTAAAAATTCCACGTTCTCTTTTCTTAAAAATGGCTTTCCAATTGCCCGTATACCGTATTAATGTGGGTACTAAATAATTACCAAATTTATTTATTTCTACTTGCATTTGTACATCAAAATCATAAACGCCAGCATCATAACTTAGGCTATAGTTTCTACCTTTTATTTCAAAGGTTTGGTCATCAAACCAAGTCGTCATTTCATCTATAAGTACGTTGCTTTTGTTACCTTCTTTTACTTTTTGTTTAAATACAAAACAGCTTGTGTTATTGTAGGTTTCAATATCAATTTTCATATCGTAATACTCGGCCATATTATCTTCATAAATGGCTGTTTTATTACTCATAAAAGGTAAGCCATTTATTTTTTGCCCCGGGTTAAAAAATAACATTTTTAATTGCTGCTTGTGTTTTTCCATCCCCTTTAAACCATCGGTTCTAAAGGCTCTTGTACCAATAATATTAGTTTCGCCACAACTGCTATCTTTTGTAAAAAATAGCGAAGCGTATAATTCTGCAGTGTAATAGTTATAGTTTTTATTTTCATCAAAAAAGTCGCCAGTTATGGCCTCTTCTGTCGTTATCATTTTACGGCAAGTATTTTTATAGGTTTGATTTGTTTTGCTAAAGTAACTTGCGTTTGCTTCGCCTTTTTTATTGTTCATACGAATATCGTTAATGGCACTAAAATTAAGGACTCGTAAATTTTTGAAAGCCTTATAAAAAGAAGTATCGGATTTTATTTTTTCAATAAATGAGGCAACATTTAGATTGGAGTTAACGACAACTTCGCTGAGGGTAATGGCTTTTGTGCCTATGGTAATGGTCGTATCTTTTTGTTGTGCAAAAGTTGATGAAATAAAAAATAAACAAAAAAAAGCAGGCCTGAAATAGTTCATGCCTGCAAGTTATAAAGGAAAGATTAAATGGAGTATTAATCTGTGCTTCCTTTTTCTGTTGGTTATTAAAGAGGTTTTATTAATATTAGAAAAGTAAACGGGGAATAAGCTAAATTACCCTGATGTAAAATAAATTAAAAGATTAAAATTTAAAGAAGCAAATAGAAGTTGCTTGACTTATTGTTGGTACTAATTTTTTACCGAGAAGGGTGGTTATTTAGCATAAATCATTCTATAATCAACACTTACTTTACCTTTTGAAATGTCGTCTAATTTACGTTTTAATAGCTTCTTTTTCAGTGGTTTAAGGTAATCTATAAACAGTTTACCTTCTGTATGATCGTATTCATGTAAAATAATACGTGCAGTTATGCCATTAAATGTTTTGGTGTGTTGGGTAAAAGTTTCGTCTAAATATTCTAGAGTAACTTGTTCGTGTCGGTAAACATCCTCCCTAATTTTAGGTATGCTTAAACAACCTTCGTTGTAAACCCACTCTTTACCTTTTAATTCAACAATTTTCGCATTTATAAAAACGCCTTTGTGTCCAGGGGCATCGGGGTAATCAAGTTCTTCATCCTCTTCTTTATTTGCAAAAATTTGCTCACTATCTATCATAAATAAGCGTATAGGTGCATTTATTTGTGGAGCAGCCAAACCTACACCATTACTGTTGTACATAGTTTCCCACATATTGGCAAGTAATAGATCAAATTGAGGGTAATCGTTCTCAATATCTACACAAACTTTACGTAAAATAGGGGAGCCGTAAGCAACAATTGGAAGATTCATAAAATTGATAAACTTTTAAATTGTTTAATTATTGGTAAAAATAACCCATAAATCGATGTAAATAAAAGAGTTTGAATAAATGAGGTGTAAACCCCCTTTAGGGGTTTGGGGTATTCAAATATTCTTGTAGCATAATGGTGGCTGCAATTACATCTACATTACTTTTAATTTGTCGGTCTTTTTTTTTCATACCCATTTCTATCATAGCAGCTTTTGCCATTTTGCTAGTATAACGTTCATCAACAGTTTTTATGGGCATTGTTGGAAAAGCCTTTTCCAGTTTTTTTATGGCGGCTTTTACTAGCGGAGTGCCATGTGTGTCGCTATCATCCCAATTGGTGGGCATACCTATTATTATAAGTTCAACTTGCTCGGCAATAAAATATTTTTGTAGGTAAGTAATTAAATCTTTTGATTCAACGGCTGCTAAACCTGTTGCAATAATTTGCAACGGATCCGTAACGGCTAAGCCTGTTCGTTTACCACCGTAGTCTATAGAAATTATTCGTGCCATGATGCCCACTCCGCCCCCTGAAGTGGGAACTATGGAAGATTCTCTTTTATTTAATTTAAAAATAAATCTAAAAGTACAAATACCGAAAATACTACCGATGCAATACCATTGGTGGTGAAAAAAGCCATATTTACTTTACTTAAATCGTTAGGTTTTAATAAAATATGTTGATAGATAAGCAAGGCACAAAAAATACCCACACCTATCCAATACCACAAACCAAAATTACCATAAATACCTGCATAAATTACAAATGCTGCAGACATTAAATGTAACAATTCCGAAATACGTAAGGCTTTTGTTTTGCCTACTGCAGATGGAATGGAATGCAACTTATTTTCTTTATCAAAAGCTTCATCTTGCAGTGCATAAATTATATCGAAACCACTTACCCAACATAAAACAGTAAGCGAAAATAAAATGGGTAATAAAGAAAATACGCCAGTAACTGCTATGTATGCACCAATAGGGGCTAAGGATAAACCAACACCTAAAACTAAATGGCATAATGCTGTAAATCGTTTGGTATAACTATAGCCCAATACTACCAACAAAGCAATTGGTGATAAATAAAAACATGCTTTGTTTATAAAGAAAGTACACACTATAAATAAAATACAATTAGCAATGGTAAATGCTAAAGCGTTTTTTGGTTTTATAACGCCTGCCGGAATTTCTCTTATTGCAGTACGTGGGTTTTTTGCATCGTATGTAGCATCTAACCAACGATTGAAAGCCATAGCGGCAGAACGGGCAAAAATCATGCAACCAATAACTAAAACAAATGTACCAATGTGATAATTTGATAATGTGCTAATTATTGAATCTTGCCAACCAGTTGAACTATTTAAATCTGATACTTTTATTTTGGGGGTATACTTTTTTAATCCCAAAAAAAATCCAATTAATGCAAAGGGCATTGCAAAAATGGTATGCGAAAATTTTATGAGCGACAGGTAATTTCTTATTGAAGACATGAGCAAAGTTATTGATTTTATGAATGAATTGCTATGGGCTTAAAGCCCATAGCAATTCATATTCTATCTCTAACAATTTCCCAAAGTACAACACCTGCAGCAGTGGCAATATTTAAAGAATGTTTCATTCCCAATTGAGGTATTTCTATACATCCATCACATTGTTCAATTGTGGTTTGTTCTACTCCGGTTACTTCGTTACCAAAAATAACCGCAATTTTTTCGTTGCTGTTAAAATCGATTAGCTGAAGCTGTTGGCTATTAAGGGCTTGTTCAATTGCATAAACTTTATAGCCATTATTTTTTAATTCTGTAATTGCTTCATAGGCATTAGTAAAATGTTTCCAATCCACACTTTCCTCTGCACCCAATGCTGTTTTTTTAATTTCCTTATGTGGTGGTGTGCAGGTGTAGCCTGTTATGTAAATTGCTTGTAATAAAAATGCATCTGCCGTTCTAAAAACACTACCCACATTATAGGCGCTTCGTATATTTTCGAGTACGGCTATTACTGGTGTTTTTGTTGATCGCTTAAATTCCTCAACCGTTTTTCGATTGAGCTCGTCCATGGATAATTTTATAATTTCTGACACTGATAATTTTTTTGTCACAGATTACACAAATTTTCAAAAATGAAAATTGCCACTGTTTGGTATTTAAAAAATAGATTTGAATTTAAAGTGCTGCACAACGATGATGTTATGAAAAACAAAAGATTGTACAACAAAGAAAAGATTAGTTTTCAAAATTAATCTGAGAAAATTTGTGCAATCTGTGGTTACCTATATCATTTCGCTTTGCAACAACGGATTTTTTATAGCATTTCTTTTTTCTGCAAAAGCTTTTGCAGCTTTTATAAAATGTACAAAAATAGGTTGTGGGTTTTCTACCGTACTTTTTAACTCAGGGTGATATTGTACCCCAATAAAAAATGGATGATTGGGTAACTCAACAATTTCTACTAAACCTGTTGCTGGGTTTTTACCACTTGGTATCATTCCTGCTTTTTCAAAATCGGCTAAATATTTATTGTTAAACTCCCAACGATGGCGATGTCTTTCACTAATTGAGGTTTGTTTATAAATAGTGTAAGCAAGGGTATCTTTTTTAATATCACAAGGGTAAGCACCTAAACGCATGGTTCCTCCTTTTGCCGTTACTTCTTTTTGCTCATCCATTAAATCAATTACGGGGTAAGGTGTTTCTTTTACCATTTCGGTACTGTGTGCATGTTCAAAACCTAATACATTTCTTGCAAACTCAATTACTGCCATTTGCATGCCTAAGCAAATACCAAAAAAAGGTAACTCATTTTCTCTAGCATATTTAATTGCACAAATTTTACCCTCTACACCACGGCTACCAAAGCCAGGTGCAACAAGTAATCCATCTAGTTTATTTAATTTTTCGGCAACATTATCTACGTTAATTGTTTCGCTATGTACATCTAGTACTTCCACTTTACATTCGTTCATTGCACCTGCATGTACAAAACTTTCTAAAATAGATTTATAGGCATCTTGCAGCTCAATATATTTTCCAATAAGCCCAATAGTTACTTTACTTTTTGGGTATTTTAATTTTTCTAAAAATGCTTTCCATTTGGTAAGCTCTGGTGCAGCATATCCGTTAATATGTAATTTTTTTAGCACAATTACATCTAATCCTTCTTGCAACATTTTTAAAGGCACTTCGTAAATACTGCTAGCATCAATTGCTTCAATAACAGCATCTGGTTTTACATTACAAAACAAGGCAATCTTCTGTTTTAAATCATTATTTAAGGGTTGCTCTGTTCTACACACAATCACATCGGGGTGCACACCTTCTTGACTTAATAAACGTACACTGTGTTGTGTAGGTTTTGTTTTTAATTCTTTTGCTGCACTTAAATAGGGTATAAGGGTAAGATGGACTACCATGCAATCTTCTTCAGCCATTTCCCATTGCAACTGACGTACAGCTTCCACAAAAGGTAAACTTTCAATATCGCCTACTGTGCCACCTAACTCTGTAATGATAATATCGTATTTTTTATCTTTACCTAATAACAACATTCTTCGTTTAATCTCATCTGTTATATGTGGAATTACTTGTACAGTTTTACCTAAATATGCTCCTTCTCTTTCTTTATTAATTACGGTTTGGTAAATACGACCAGTGGTAACATTACTTGATTGAGAGGTTGGGGTATTTAAAAAACGTTCGTAGTGGCCTAAATCCAAATCGGTTTCTGCACCATCGTCAGTTACAAAACATTCTCCATGTTCGTAAGGGTTAAGTGTGCCAGGGTCAACATTAATGTAGGGGTCAAATTTTTGAATGGTTACTTTTAAACCACGGGCTTGTAACAATTTTGCTAACGAAGCTGCAATAATACCTTTACCTAAAGAAGATGTAACACCGCCGGTTACGAAAATATATTTTGACATACGTTTAATCGTCAATGACGAAAATTTTAATTGTTTAAACAAATATTTAGTAGTATGACCAGCGGATAGCTGAATGAATAACTCCGAGAGGTCGGGTAAAGATAAGAGGATTTTTTGGGAGGAGGAAATTTGGGAGTGAATTTTTAATAAACTTAAAACCTAACCCTTCACAATTTTATTATAGCTCGTTGCAATTCCTTTTATTAAAGATGAGCTAAAGCCTTGATGCTCTATTTCGTTTAACCCTCCTATGGTACAGTCTTTTGGCATAGTTACTTTGTCAATTTCTTGCTCGGGATGAGTGCCTTTTAAGGTTTGTGTAGCAATAAGGTTGGCTGTTTGCTATCAAAACCAATTTCTATTCCACCTTGTATATTGGCACGTATGTAACGCATTGCATAAGCGGAGGCACAAGCACCCTATATAGTTACAGCATCCATTAATTTATCTTCTATAATGGACCTTTACCTGATTTTTGAAACAGTTTTTGTACAAAATTTAGTTGAGTAGAAGTGGCATTTGAATGGCTAATTCAAGTGATGCTCTCGGTTATGGCAATTGCTGTTCCCAAGTTACCGCCGCCTATGATTGCTATTTTCATTTTAGTGGTATAAATTTTTACTTAAATAATTCCGTACATAATCTTCCACACCTTCTTCTAAACTATAAAAAGGTTTATTGTAGCCTGCCGAAATTAATTTATGCATTTTCGCTTCGGTAAAATATTGGTATTTGTCTCTAATATCTAACGGCATATCAATGTATTCAATGTTTGGCTGTAAATCAAGCCCAGCAAAAGTTGCTTTTGTTAAATCATTAAAAGCTCTGGCAGTTCCTGTGCCAAGATTGTAGAGCCCATTGGTGAATGGTGAGAGGTGTATGGTGAGAAGCCAAAAACATACACTTACCACATCTTTTACATAAACAAAATCTCTTAATTGATTACCATCTGTAAATCCTTGTTTATGGCTTTTAAATAAGTTTACTTTTCCGTTTTGTTGTATTTGATTGAAAGAATGAAAAATTACACTTGCCATTCTTGCTTTGTGGTATTCGTTTGGTCCGTAAACATTAAAAAATTTAAGACCAGCCCAAAATGGGGGTGCTTTTGCCCCCTCTCCATTTGGAGAGGGTTGGGGTGAGGTCGTTTGTTTAATAACCCATTTATCAAATTCATTTTTACTTATACCATAAGGGTTTAGTGGCAGCAGTTTTTCAATTACTTCATGGTTATCATCATAAGCAAATTCTCCACTACCATACGTTGCAGCAGATGATGCATAAACCAACGGAATATTGTTTTGTGTGCAATAGTTCCAAATGCTTTTTGAATAGTCTACGTTTAATTTTTGATGAATAGTATAATCAAATTCTGTAGTATCTGTTCTTGCACCTAAGTGAAATAGAAAATCTATTTTAGGTTGATTGGTTTGTAACCAAATAAATAAATTCTCTCTTTCTATTCTATGTAAATATTTTTTATTGGTAAGATTTTTTTCTTTCTTTTCATCAAATGCAAAATCATCAACCAAAATTAAATTAGTAAAACTTTTTTGGTTAAGATAGCTAACTAAGCAACTGCCAATAAAGCCGTAAGCACCAGTTATTATTATATTTTTTTCTATACCCATAATTTATTTCATCATCTTCTCAATGGCCATATCATACTTCTCTTTCCAGTCACTTACATTCCCCCAATCTTCCTTACTAATTGAAATAGAGCCCTTGCTTACCGTTCCTAAATAAGTGCATTCCAGCGGCTCTATTTTTTCTAATAATTGTATAAAATCATTTCTTTTAGTTTTGCTTATACTTATTACCACACGACTTTGAGCTTCGCCAAACCAATAAGCATCTTTACGAATGTTTTCTTTAGCAGCATAATAAGATACATTTATTCCTAAGTTTCGATTGAAACAACTTTCCATCAGTGTAACGAACAACCCTCCTTCACTTACATCATGTGCGCTTTCAATTATGTGGTGGCTTATCATTTTACCTACAGCTTTTTGTACATGCAATTCTTCATCAATATCAAAATATGGAGCAGGTGAATATTCTACGCCACAAATTTTATGTACATATTCGCTACTGCCTATATCATTGCGTTGTGTGCCTATTAAATATATTTCATCGCCTTCTTGCTTAAAATCCATCGTCATTTTATTAGCAACATTATCTAATAAACCTACCATGCCAATTGTTGGAGTTGGATAAACAGCACCATCGGGCCCTTGGTTGTAAAAGCTAACGTTACCTCCTGTTACTGGGGTATCAAATTTTATACAAGCTTCTCCCATTCCTTTTATAGCATGTACAAATTGGTAATATACTTGTGGATCAAACGGATTACCAAAGTTTAAACAATTGGTAACACCCAACGGCTCTCCGCCACTGCAAACAATATTACGTGCCGCTTCTGCAACCGCTATCATTGCACCTTTGTAGGGGTCGGCAAATACATAACGACTGTTACAATCTGTTGTTAATACTAATGCTTTGTTGGTAGGTTTTGCTAACACAATGGCGGCATCGCTTGGTCCGTTGGTGCTTACATTGCCAGTACCTACCATGCTATCGTATTGTGTATAAATCCAGCGTTTACTTGCAATATTTGGTAGGGTAAGGAGTTGCTCTGCTGTTGCTTTTAAGTTTGTTGGTTCGGCAATTGCATTTATATCAAATGCTTTTATTTTTTTGAAGTAAGCAGGTTCTTCATAAGGTCTGTCATTTTGTGGAGCACCACCACCCAATACTAATTCGTAAGCTGGTAAAGTTGCTTCTAAAACTCCATTCATGTAAAAGTTTAAAATACCATCATCGGTAACCTCCCCAATTTTACTGCAAGGCAAATCCCATTTATCAAACACTGCTTGTATTAAATGTTCCTTTCCTTTTTCTGCCACTAACAACATTCTCTCTTGGCTTTCACTTAATAGTAATTCCCAAGCCTTCATGTCTTTTTGCCGAGTGGGTACTTTATCTAAATCAATACGCATGCCCATTTCACCTTTTGCACTCATTTCACTTGTGCTACAAATAATACCAGCGGCACCCATGTCTTGCATACCCACTACTGCACCTGTGGTCATAACTTCTAGGCAGGCTTCTAATAATTTTTTTTCTTGAAAGGGGTCACCTACTTGCACCGCAGGTAATTCTTGCACACTTTCTTCTGTAATATCGGCACTGGCAAAACTTGCTCCACCAATACCATCTTTACCAGTAGCACTACCTACAAAAAAAACCGGATTGCCTGCTACCGTTCCACTAGTTGCCGAAATAGTTTCGCCATTTTTTAAAATGCCCACACTCATTGCATTAACTAACGGATTGGTATGGTAACATTCTTCAAAATATATTTCGCCACCAACAGTTGGTACTCCAAAACAATTGCCATAATGCCCAATACCATGAACAACACCTGCTAATAAATGTTGCGTTTTGGCCTCGTTTAATTTTCCAAATCTAAGGCTATTTAAGGAGGCAATTGGCCTTGCACCCATGGTAAAAATATCTCTATTTATGCCACCAACACCAGTTGCAGCTCCTTGAAAAGGCTCTAAAGCACTGGGGTGATTATGACTTTCAATTTTAAACACCACACCATACCCATCGCCAATATCCATCAATCCGGCATTTTCTTCACCTGCTTTCACTAACATTTTCTTACCATCTCTTGGTAATGTTTTTAACCATTTAATAGAGTTTTTGTAACTACAATGCTCACTCCACATGGCACTAAACGAACATAATTCTGTAAAATTTGGGGTTCTACCTAGTTTTTGTTTTATTAATTCAAACTCTTCGGCTGTAATACGTAATTGCTCGGCTGTTTTGGCTGTTATTTCCATAAATAATATTAGTAATAAGTGGCAAATTTACAAAAACTAATTGAGGGTAAGGAATGTAGAAATAAGTTGTGGGAAAAAGATATTTAGTGTAACCGAAATGTTGTTCTTAACAGAGATTACGGCTGTACTTGTACAAATTGAATAATAAATTTTGTTTATTTGCTTAATGCAAACACATTTTATTACAGAACGATTAACACTGGAACCTTTAGCCGAGTATATATAGTATTAGCAAATCATAGTACATGTATTTTTATTATCTTCCCATTATATTATGCTCAACTATTTTTTATTTATACTTTATTTTGTATTGCTATGCTGGGGTATTACTAAAATTCCGTTTGTAAAAAAAGCCGAGTTAAGTAATAAATGGGTAGTGGCATTATTTACGATAAAAATTTTAGCCGGATTGGCAATAGGCTATTGTTCGTTACATTTTTACAGTATACATAACGATTATTGGGATAATAATTTAGGAAGCATACAAGAGTACGAAGTGCTTAAAAAAAATCCAGCCTATTTCTTTTCCGAATTAGTTGTATCTAACTACAACGGCAGCTATGCCGATTTTTGGGGAAATTCCGATTCCTTTTGGAACGATCTTAAAAACAATTGCCTTATTAAGTTTATGGCATTTTTTAATTTGTTAAGTGGAGGTAATTATTATATCAATTCTCTTTTTTTTAATAGCCTTGTTTTTATTGGTCATATTGGTTTGTATAGGTTGTTTAAAAAGATGTTTTTTCAATTTAATTTGCGTATAGTAATTGGCTGTTTTTTGTTACCCTCCTTTTTATATTTTAGTAGTGGTATTCATAGAGATGGACTATTATTTACGTTAATAACAGCATGTTTATATTGTTGCTATTGCATTTTTGAGGAAAGAAAAAAAACTAAAAAATATTACATTGTAGCCTTCCTTTCTATCCTTTTTTTATTACTACTTCGAAATGTAGTCGCTGTAACACTTGTGCCCATTTTAATTGCTTGGTGGATTAGTAAAAAATTTTGTATTAAACCAATAGGTGCAACTGTGAGTATTATTGTTATTTTTTTATTGGTTATTTTATTTGCAGGAAAATTTAGCACGCTTAACCCTTTAAATTTTATAGCGGCAAAGCAAGCTGATTATTTTAAGTTAGCTATAGGAAATACCAAAACAACCCTACAAGTTTTACAACCAAACGCAACAAGCTTTTTACAAAATACACCAACAGCTTTAGGTAATGTTTTTTTTAAGCCATACCTAGGGCAACAACCCTTAACCTTAGTTCCGTTTGAAGTGGAATTGCTTTTTTATTATGCACTAATAGCAGTTTTTTATTTGCTACAAATAAAAATTCCTTCCCAGTGCCTAAAGCATTTTTAGTAACGATAGTCGGATTTCTGTTTTTAAGTTTCTTATTCATTGGGCATATTATTCCAAATTTAGGAGCAATTATACGTTACCGAAGTATTTACTTACCCTTCATACTTACACCCTTAATGGGTTATCTTTTCTTACCAAATATTATCAAATTAAAAAATAAAATAATATAAATTATTTTTCAACATTTTGTATAAAATTGACTGTATAAGTCAAAAAAAACTTGATTTTTTAAATATTAATTCGTTTTTTTGCTGCTATAATTAAAAAATTATGCAATCATTACGATTTAAAGCACTTGAAAAACTAACAAGTAATCCAGTTGATGTTAGGGTAGATGCCTCTACAAAAATTACGGGAATTTTCAACGAAAATGTATTTACATTAAAAACTGCCAGGGAAATCTTAAGTGATGAGGCCTACAAAAGTTTACAAGCAAGTACAAAAAGTGGTAAAAAAATTGACCGCAATATGGGTAACCAAATTGCTAATGGGTTAAGAGCTTGGGCAGAAAGTAAAGGCGTAACCCATTTTACCCATTGGTTTCAACCACTTACTGGATTAAGTGCCGAAAAGCATGATTCATTTTTTACGTTAAAAGGCGATGGTACACCTATTGAAGAGTTTGAAGGCGGAGCCTTAATTCAACAAGAGCCAGATGCATCAAGTTTTCCTAACGGAGGTTTAAGAGCAACATTTGAAGCAAGAGGTTATACCGCTTGGGATCCATCTTCTCCGGCATTTATTATGGAAATTGGCAATGGTAAAACATTGTGTATACCCACCATTTTTATATCGTACACTGGCGAAAGTTTAGATGCTAAAACTCCTTTATTAAAAGCATTAGTGGCTGTAGATAAAGCTGCGGTTGAGGTATGTCAATATTTTGATAAAAATGTAACCAAAGTAACCTCTACGTTGGGTTGGGAGCAAGAATATTTTGTGGTAGATGCAGGTTTGGCAAATGCAAGACCAGATTTAACGATGACGGGAAGAACTGTTTTTGGTCATGCACCAGCAAAAGGCCAACAATTAGATGATCATTATTTTGGAGCAATACCCGAACGTGTGTACGCTTTTATGAGAGATTTTGAACAGGAGAGTTATAAGCTAGGTATTCCATTACGTACTCGTCATAACGAAGTTGCACCTGCACAATTTGAATGTGCCCCAATTTTTGAAGAAGCTAATTTGGCCGTAGATCATAACACGTTGTTGATGGATGTAATGGAAAGAGTTGCTAAGCGCCATAGCCTTAAAGTTTTGTTACACGAAAAACCATTTGCTGGTCTAAACGGAAGTGGAAAACATAATAACTGGAGTTTAAGTACCGATACCGGAGTTAACTTATTAGCACCAGGAAAAACACCAAAAACAAACTTAATGTTTTTAACATTTTTCGTTAACATTATTAAAGCGGTAAATGATTATGCCGAGTTATTAAGAGCAAGTATTGCTAGCGCTGGTAACGATCATAGGCTTGGCGCAAACGAAGCACCTCCTGCAATTATTTCTATTTTTATTGGTAAATATTTAACGGATGTATTAAATCAAATTGAAACTAGGGTTGCTGGTAAATTTGATGAACAAGATGAAGCCATGTTAAAATTGGATATACATAAAAGTATTCCAGAGTTAATGTTAGATAATACGGATAGAAATAGAACAAGCCCTTTTGCTTTTACAGGAAATAAATTTGAATTTAGAGCCGTTGGTAGCAGTGCAAATTGTGCAAATGCAATGACGGTGGTTAACACCATAATGGCAGAAACTCTAAAGCAATTTAAACTATCGGTAGATGGGTTAATTGAAAAAGGGGAGAAGAAAGAAGTAGCTATTATGCAAATTATTCAAAAATATATTGTTGCTAGCAAGGCAACATTATTTGAAGGCGATGGCTATAGCGAAGAGTGGGAAAAAGAAGCAGCCAAAAGAGGATTACCGAATATAAAAACAACCCCATTGGCATTGGATGCCTATATAACAGAAAAAGCAAAGAAATTATTTTCTGCTAATGATATTTATACACACCCAGAGTTGGAAGCAAGGCACGAAATAATGTTGGAAGAATACGTTAAAAAAGTACAAATTGAAGCAAGGGTAATGGGTGAGTTAGCAACCACTGTTATTTTACCATCGGCCATTAAATATCAAAATGTATTACTAACAAATGTAACAGGTTTAAAAGAGGCAGGCTTAAATGAAAGCGCCTACGCAAAACAATTACAAGTGTTAACAAAAGTAAGTGAGCATATTGCTGTAATGAGTAATAGTGTAGAGAAAATGATTGAAGAAAGAAAAAAGGCGAATGAACTAACCAATAGTAGAGATAAAGCTATTGCCTATTGTGATAAAGTTAAAGGGCAATATTTTGATGTAATTCGTTATCATGTAGATAAGCTAGAAGTATTAGTTGACGATGCCTATTGGATGTTACCAAAATATAGAGAAATTTTATTTTTAAGATAAGAAACTAAAATAGCTGGCAAGCAATCGTTTAAAAACTCCGATTAACATTTTGTTATCGGATTTTTTTTATTGGGTCAAGACGGTTACAAACTGTCAGACCTATAAAAAATAACCCAATTAAACTTCCATTATATTTTGTAGTCTATTTATAAATTCAACTAGAGTAAATGAAAAAAATAATCTCCTTTTTTATAATAGTAATATGTGCTTTTGCTGCAAGTGCACAAATACAACGTACAAAACCTGTAAACTCAAAATTCGACTCAGCAACTATTGCTACACAAGTGTCACCAAATGAGGTTACAAAATCTACCACAAAACAGAATAGAGAATTATTTAAAGAATTAGATTTAAGTAGAACACAAATGAAGCAGTTAAAAGAGATGAGGCAAGATGCAAAAACAAAAAAACAAACTATTGAAAGTAATACACAACTTAGCGATGCTGAAATAAAGCAACAAACAAGAGAATTTAAAAAAGGGCAATTAAAAAAGATGCAACAAATTTTAACACCAGAACAATTAAGCAAATTAAAAGCATTTAAAAAAGATGAAACTGGTTTGCAAATGGATGATATGGAAATAGATAATTAAACAAAGTTCATATAAGCAGTAAAATTGAGCAAAAAGAGAGCATGCCGAAAGGCATGTTTTTTATTGCAACGGTTTTAAATATCTACAAATACTTAATACAGTATTCTTTTTTTGCGATAAAAATCCGCACCGCCTCTGCGTCTCTGCGGTTTTCTTAAAGAATAATACTGTAAATTTGTATTATGCAAAAAGTGTTTTCTTACCAGCAACTTTATACGTTTACCCATACTATTTTTTTAAAAATTGGATGTACAACTATCGATGCTGCAACAGCTACTAAAGCCCTGCTAAGTGCCGATTTAAGAGGAATTGATAGCCATGGTGTTGCAAGGTTAGTGGGTTATGTTCGTTTGTGGGAGGCTAAAAGAGTAAATGCTAATGCGGTATGTAAAGTTGTACATGAAACACCAAGTACTGCTGTGGTAGATGGCGATGCAGGATTGGGTTTAGTAGTCGCGCCTTTTGCTATGCAAGTAGCAATAGATAAAGCAAAAAATGTAGGTACAGGTTGGGTAAGTGTAAAAAATAGTAATCATTTTGGAATAGCAGGTTATCATGCAATGATGGCATTGCCAAATGATATGATAGGTATAGCAATGACTAATGCAAGTGCATTAGTAGCACCAACTTTTTCAATAGAAAAAATGTTAGGTACAAACCCAATTGCTGTAGCTATACCAGCAGGTGAGCAACCACCATTTGTAGCAGATTTTGCCACAACAACAGCAGCAAACGGTAAGCTAGAAATTTTACAACGTAAAAATTTAGAAGCACCTAACGGGTGGGTGCAAACGAAAGAAGGACATCCTACTACTAATGCTAATGCATTAAAAGAGGGAGGTGCTTTATTGCCCTTAGGTGGCGATGTTGAGCATGGCAGTCACAAAGGCTATAGTTTAGGAGCTATTGTAGATATTTTTAGTGCTCTACTCAGTGGAGCAAATTATGGCCCTTGGGTACCTCCTTTTCCTGCTTATATTCCAATGCCCGAAAATATGCCTGGCCAAGGTATTGGGCATTTTTTTGGTGCAATGCGTATTGATGCTTTTAGGCCAGCAAGCGAATTTAAACACCATATGGATAATTGGATTACCCGTTTTAAAAATGCTAGAACAATTGAAGGTCAAGCCAACGTTATTATCCCAGGTGATCCAGAAAGAGAAACTGAAATTTTACGAATGAAAGAAGGTATTCCGTTATTGGATCAAGTGGTCAAAGATTTGGAAGACTTGGGAGAGAAGTTTTCAGTAAAAATAGGATAGATTTTTAAAAGCGATTTTGTAGTTATACATTTGCTGCTCAATAAAAATTGATACCGGTTACAGTATAAAATAATTAATGAATGAAAGTGATGAAATTTGGTGGTACTAGCTTAGGAAGCCCACAACGAATGAAAGAAGTAGCAAAATTAATAACAGCAGATGTTGATAGTAAAATTGTGGTACTATCTGCCTTAAGCGGCACTACAAATGCCTTGGTAGAAATTAGTTCAACACTAGCTAGTGGAAACAAAAACGAAGCTAAACTACAAATTGATGCTTTAGAACAACATTATCAAACTTTTATTGAGTTGCTGTTAAATACAGATGATGCTAAATTAAAAGCAAAACAACTTTTGGCAGAGCATTTTGAATTTTTGACAATCATTTTAAAAATATCGTTTAGCGAAGCATTAAATAAAGATATTTTAGCACAAGGTGAACTACTTAGTACAAAATTATTTAGTATTTATTTAGCAGAACAAAACATACATCATGTGCTGTTGCCTGCATTAGACTTTATGACTATTGATAGCTACGATGAACCACAAATTGGAACTATTAAAGTAAAATTAGCACAGCTAATGCAACGTAATAAAGACACCAACATATTTGTTACACAAGGTTATATTAGCCGTAATGCAAAAGGAGAGGTAGATAATTTAAAAAGAGGAGGAAGTGATTACAGTGCCTCATTGATTGCTGCAGCAGTTAATGCAAGTGTATGTGAAATTTGGACAGATATTGATGGTATGCACAACAACGACCCAAGAGTGGTAGATAAAACATTACCCATTGAGCAATTAAGCTTTGAAGAGGCTGCTGAGTTAGCCTATTTTGGAGCAAAAATTTTGCATCCTGCAAGTATTTGGCCGGCACAATATTATAATGTTCCTGTACGGTTATTAAATACAATGGATCCATCGGCAAAGGGAACATTAATTGCAGAGCAAGCTGGAAGTGTTGGTGTAAAAGCAGTTGCTGCTAAAGATGGTATTACTGCAATTAAAATTAAGAGTAGTAGAATGTTATTGGCCTATGGCTTTTTACGTAAAGTATTTGAAGTATTTGAAAAATATCGTACCTCTATTGATATGATTACTACCTCGGAAGTGGCGGTATCGGTTACAGTAGATAATGATATTTTTTTAGCAGATATTTTAAAAGAATTAGAGCTGTTTGGAACGGTAGAGGTAGATACGAATCAAACTATTGTTTCAATTGTTGGTAACGAAATTACCGAAACAAAGGAAGTAATGCGTAAACTATTTGAATCGGTTTCAACTATTCCTGTACGTATGGTAAGCTATGGCGGTAGTAAACATAATATTTCGTTATTAATACCTCGTAGTTATAAAGAAGAAGCACTAAAGTGTTTGAATAAGGGGTTGTTTGGACTAGAATAATAAATAATTAACTAGTAAAAATTCAACACATCCTTCATTGTATATATACCTTTTTTATTGGTTAAAAACTCTGCTGCTAAAACTGCACCTGCGGCAAACCCTTGCCTGTTATGTGCTGTATGGATAATTTCAATATCATCTATTTGTGATGAAAAGGTTACGGTATGTGTACCAGGTGCAGGATCAATACGTTTACTAATAATGGCTAATTCATTTTCAACCGTAGTTTCCTTATTTACCCAACTGCTTTTTTGTGGCAGATGATTTATAAGTTGCTCGGCAATTGTTATAGCTGTTCCACTTGGAGCATCTTTTTTTTGGGTATGATGTATTTCTTCCAGTACAACTTTATAGGAGGGCTGATTAGCCATTAATTGAGCTAATTTTTTATTTAATTCAAAAAAAATATTTACACCCACACTAAAATTACTAGCATATACTAAAGCCGCATTATGGCTAGTACAATTTTCTTCAACTTCATTAATTTGGCTAAGCCAACCTGTGCTGCCACAAACCACTGGCACATTTGCTTTAAAACAAGTATATAAATTTTCAACTGCACTTTCGGGGTTGGTAAATTCTATGGCAACATCTGTACCCACTAAATTTTCTCTAGTTAAATCAGCACTGTTTTTAGACGTTATTTTTAAGCTAATGGTATGTCCTTTTTCTAACGCAATTTCTTCAATTGCTTTGCCCATTTTACCATAACCAATTAATGCAATGTTCATTTAGAGAAATTTATTTACCAATTTTTAAGACCAAACTTATTCCATTTGTGTTAGCTAGTTGACTATAACCAGGTTTTATTTGCAAGCTTAAATCGTTGCTTACATCAAATGTTTTTAAATGAGCATCCACAGCCGCATCGGCAACATTTAAGCCCCAAAATAGTACAAAAAATAAAACTGAATAATCTACATTTTGCCTAACCTGGTTTCTAAAATTTTTTATACGTTCGGGTTGGCTTCGAACACTGTAATAGGGCTCTGGAATTTCAATATCATTTAGTGGGTTGAGATCACTTGCATTTTTAAATGCAGCATTGGCTTCTTTAAATTGCTTAATATTTCTAACAAATATATAGCCAGTTGTAGCCAATGCACCATATACAATTGGTAATTTCCAATATTTTTTGTTGGTAATTTGCCCCCAACCTGGTCCAATGGCAGAGCGTAAAATAGCAATACGTGGGTTGTAAGGTTTTGTGCTATCTATTTTTGCAAATGGATATGTTTTTTGTTTTATTTTTTTTGCTTTAGTTTCTTTATTTAGTAGACTATCTTTTTGTGCAATACAAAAATTGCCCCATAATAGTAATAAAATAAAAATAAAAAAACGGAATTGCATTAACTTACTTTAATATTTAATTTGTTTAATAATCCATTCAGTTCTTCTAAAGAATAGTACTCAAATAAAATACTACCATTACCTTTTTTGGTATGCACCATTTTTACTTTGGTATTATAATTTGAGGCTAAATTATCTTCTATTTTTTTAAATGCAGGAGGTAAGGAATTTTTTACAGCCGATTTAACATTTGTAGACGAAGTGTAAATTTTGCGAACTAAGTCTTCTGTTTGCCGAACAGATAAATCTTTGCTTTTTATTTCGTTGAAAATATACAGTTGTTTATCTACCACATCTACATTAATTAATGCCCTAGCATGCCCCATACTAATTTTATTGGTACGTACGGCAATTTGTATATCGGGTGGTAATTTTAATAAGCGAATATAATTTGTAACGGTGCTTCTATCTTTCCCCATACGCTCTGCCACTTGTTCTTGCGTATAATCTAATTCATCCATTAAGCGTTTGTAGCTTAGGCCAACTTCTATAGCATTTAAGTCTTCTCTTTGTAAATTTTCTAGTAAAGACAACTCTAATAACTGTACATCATTTGCTTGGCGTATGTAAACAGGCACATCTTTTAAACCTGCAATTTTTGCAGCTCTAAATCTACGTTCGCCTGCAATCAACCTATATTTACCCGTTGGTAGTTTACTTACGGTTAGTGGCTGAATAATATCGTGTAATTTTAGAGAAGCAGCTAATTCGCTTAAGGCTGTTTCATCAAAATCGTGCCGGGGTTGTTTAGGGTTTACTTCTATTTGATTAAGAGGTATACGTAACGATGTTATTGTTTGTTCAACAATTTCGGATTTTAAGTTACCTGCGGTACTTTTTAAATCGGCATCTATGTTTTGTAACAAACTTCTTATGCCTTTGCCCAGTGCGTCTTTTTTTGGTGTAATACTCATAATTAATTATAAATTATAAGTTATAAATTATAAGTTACGGAATTGCAAATGTTAATTCATAACTTATCACTCATAACTCATCACTCTAGAATTTTATCTTCTTGATTTATTTTTGTTAAATTATTTCTTTGTAAAATTTCTTTGGCTAAGTTTAAATAGTTAATGCTTCCTTTACTATCGGCATCGTATAAAATTACGGGTTTGCCAAAGCTTGGGGCTTCGCTTAATCGAGTATTACGATGAATAATACTACTAAAAACCAACTCATCAAAATGCCTACGAACCTCACTTACAACTTGGTTGCAAAGGCGTAAACGACCATCGTACATCGTCATTAAAATGCCTTCAATTTTTAAATCGGGGTTTAATCTGTTTTGTACAATTTTTACGGTGTTTAATAATTTGCCTAAACCTTCTAACGCAAAAAACTCGGTTTGTACGGGTACTACCACACTATCTGCAGCAGTTAATGCGTTTACCGTAATTAACCCAAGCGATGGGGAGCAATCAATAACAATAAAATCATAGTCATCTACCAACGGCTCTAATATCTTTTTTAAAACACTTTCTCTGTTAGGGTAATTTATCATCTCAATTTCGGCACCTACTAAATCAATATGCGATGGCATAACATCTAAATGTGGAATTTCTGATTTTAAAATTACATCTTTTGCTAGGGCCTCATTAACCATACAATCGTACAAGCTTTGTGTAATATTGTGTAAATCAAAACCCGTTCCTGTGGTACTATTCGCCTGTGGATCAGCATCTACCAATAATGTTTTATACTCTAACACAGCAAAACTAGCAGCAAGGTTTATTGCTGTGGTTGTTTTACCTACTCCACCTTTTTGATTGGCTACACCAATAATTTTTGCCATAATTTATAACTCGATTGTTTCTCCAATGCCAGGCAATTTTAAAAGTAACGCTGCACTGTTAAATAAATCTATTGTTTTTTGTTTATCAATTTTAATATACCCAAAAGTATCGTAATGTACGCCAATTATGTTAGTACAGTCTACCATTTTTGCTGCTTGTATGGCATCGGTAGTATCCATAGTAAAAACATCACCTATAGGAAACACACAAAAATTTAAAGTGGTATAAGCAGCTATTAACTGCATATCCATAGTTAAGGCCGTATCTCCGCTATAATAAAAATTCCCTTCTTGGCTAGTAACTACAAAACCTATGGGGCTACCTCCATAGCTACCATCGGGCAAGCCACTTGAATGAACAGCGTTTACACACTTAACTGTACCAAAATCAAAAACCCATTTTCCTCCGATGTTGATAGGGTGATAATTGGTTATTCCTCTTTTATTAAACCATGTTGCAACTTCCCAATTAGCTACAATTTTTGCATTTGTTCGTAAAGCAATAGCTTCTGCATCTAATATATGATCAAAATGGCCATGAGTTAAAAAAATATAATCTGCTTCAATGGTATTAATATCAATATGCTTTGCAAATTCATTTTCGGTAATAAAAGGATCAAACAAGATATGTTTACCCTTAATTTCTACTTTAAAGCAAGAATGTCCGTAATAGGTAAGTTTCATAATATTGCTGCTGAATGTGACAGGATGGCAAATTTAACTATTCGGCATAATATTGGGCAACAAAGCAGCAAGATCTTTGTTATTTTTATAAACAATTTATAATTAATGATTACAATTATTAGCGGAACCAACCGTTTGGGCAGCAATACCCGTAAAGTAGCCCACGAATACCAACGTATTTTAACCGAAAAAGGGACAAAAGCTCAATTTTTATCTTTAGAGGACTTGCACTCCATAAAAAGAGACGAGGCGTTTGAAAAAATTGAACAAGAATTTTTAATACCCACAACGGCATATATTTTAATTCTGCCAGAGTATAATGGTAGTTTGCCCGGTATTTTTAAACTTTTAGTTGACAATAGCAAACCTGCGGATGCTTGGCACAATAAAAAAGCGTTATTAGTTGGTACCGCTACAGGTAAGGCTGGAAATTTACGTGGGTTGGACCATACAACCAATATTTTAAATCATTTAAAAATTACAGTGCATCCTAATAAATTACCCTTGTCTGTTGTACACACGTTATTAGACGAAAATGGAAAATTTAACAATGATGAAACGTTGGCTGCAATAAATTTGCAGATAGATGATTTTTTGAAATGGGCTGAAGAGTAGAGTGGTTACTGGTCAAAAATGCACAAATAAAAATTCTTTGTGTCTTTACGCCTTTGCGGTTTAAAATCGAAAAATCGAAAAATCGAAAAATCGAAATTCAACAATTCAAAATTTAAAAATGCGTTCTTCACTCGGTACTTTTATTTTTTTAGCTATAATGTTGGTGTTGGATAGCTATGTTTTTTTAGCCATAAAAATTGTTAGTCAACATGTACAGCCAAAAACCAAAACTATTATTTATAGTATTTATTGGGCAATATCTATTTTAGCTATTCTGTGTTTTTTATTATTTGCTTTTACTCAATTAGATTTTTTAAATAAAAAAGTACGAACATATTTGTTAGCTACGGCAATAGGTTTGTTTATGGCAAAGCTAGTATCGGTTGTATTTTTTGTGGCAGATGATTTACGTAGATTAATACAATGTATAGGTGCAAAGTTATTTAGTGCCAATACCGAAATAGAAGGAATGAATGAAGGTGGAATTACCCGAAGTGTATTTTTAAGTTGGCTTGGTCTTGCAGCAGGATCGGGGCTTTTTGGAACTTTATTGTATGGGTACAGCAACAAATATAAGTATACGGTAAAAAGAGTTAAACTAAACTTTGATAATTTACCCATAGCTTTTAAAGGCTTAAAAATAGTGCATATAACAGATATACATAGTGGCAGTTTTATGAATAAAAAAGGGGTAGAAAAAGGGGTGCAAAAAATTTTAGATGAAAAGCCAGATGTTATTTTTTTTACAGGCGATTTAGTAAATGATTTAGCCACTGAAATGAATGAGTATATAGATGTATTTGCAAAACTAAAAGCACCCATGGGAGTCTATAGCACATTGGGTAATCATGATTATGGCGATTATGTACGTTGGGCAGATAGAACCGATGAGCATAGAGCAAAAGAAAAAGCAACCGGCAAACATTTACTTACTCCTTTACAACAAAAAAACTTAGACGATTTAGTAAATGTACATACTACCATGGGTTGGCGTTTGCTAATGGATGAACACATTACCTTAAAAAAAGGCGATGCAGAAATTGCTATTTTAGGCGTACAAAATATTAGTGGAAAAGCTCGTTTTTATACCTATGGTAATTTAGCTAAGGCATACGCTGGGGCAGAAAAATATCCATTTAAAATATTATTAAGCCACGACCCTAGCCATTGGGATGCAGAGGTAAAACCCAACTACACCGATATTGATTTAATGCTTAGTGGCCACACACATGGTATGCAGTTTGGGCTAGAGCTACCAGGTTTTAAATGGAGCCCTGTACAATACGTTTACAAACAATGGGGTGGCTTATACGCAGAGGCTAAACAAAAATTATATATTAACACTGGCTTTGGCTTTTTAGGTTACCCAGGTAGGGTGGGTGTGTTGCCAGAGATAACGGTGATAGAGTTGGCATAAATAATTTTACAACTGCTCTTATATTATTTTATTGTTGATTTTAATTTTTTAATTAATTTTTAAACCCCCAAGTTTTAAAACTTGTTTTTTTAATTAAGAATGGTAGAGATGATATCTTTTTAAAAGTTGTCATCTCTTTGGAAACTAAAAATCCTCAAGTTTAATTACTTGAGGATTTTTTTTAGTTAAGGTATTTATTATTTACTTTTTTACCACTTTAAATTGTTGTTTGTTGCCATTAGTTAAGGTAGCTTCTAAAATGTATATACCATTTGCATACTTGGTTAAATCTAAATTATACGTATTATTTATAAATACTTGTTTGCTTACAATTATTTTACCACTAGCATCAATTAAGTTTAGTTGTACTTGCTCAGTAGTGTTTGTAATTAAGGTAACTATACCTGTTGTAGGATTAGGATATACATCTGTAATACCTTGTACTTGTTTTCCAAAACGTACAATTACAATATTGCTATATGTAACAACACCAGTTGTAGAAACCATTTTTAACCGATAGAATAACTTACTACCTAGTAATGAAGCATTTTGATGTGTAAGTGTATATACTTTTTCGCCATTACCAACTAAGGCATTGCGTTGCCCAGCTTGTATAAAATTACTACCATCAAAACTATACAATACTTCATAATAATTGTGGCTTATTTCATTGGCACTTTTCCAATCTACAATGATATTATTTCCTTGTGCTTTTGCGTTAAATGAAAGTAATGAAAGAGGTACAATTGGAGCCTCTGGAGCAAATGCTATTCCTCTATAAATAAAATTGGCAGTAGCTGTTGAAAGCGTAGTTGCAGTTGAAGATCCTCCTATATCGGTAATTTTTATTACTCTATTTAAAGTAGCGTCTGAAGTTATTGCATATAATATTGGATTAGCTCCTGCAAAATCAACAGTAAGTCCCCTTGCCCCAACTGTACTTGCAGCACCGGTTCCTAAAGTGTAGGCAAGTGACCAGCTACCCCCAGACCATCCCGTTGTATTCGAAAAATTACCAGAATACGACCATTTTTGTATGCCTCCACCTGAGGCTATTGCTCTATCATCGGCAATATAACAAGTAAGTCCATTAGGGCTAAATGTAAATCCATATGGGCTTGACCCTGTTCCTGTATTTATTATATTTGTTGCTGTACCTGCGGTAACAAGTGCTGTTGGTAAAGTGTTAAAAAGCCCTACAAGATAAATACCTAAATTAGAACCGGAACCATTAAAACTACTTGAACTTGTGCCTACAAAAAGGCTATTATTAAATATCAAACCTAATCGAGTATTAGTAGTAAAAATTGTTGTAGCAGTTGTTGCAATTCCTGTTGTTGCATCAGTAGGCGTATAAACAATACCCTTGGCTCCAGTAAGCCAAAATGCAGAACCAGTTGAAACAACAGAACGGTAATTATCAAGAGAAAGTGCATTAAAAGTTCCGTTGGTTTGTATACTTCCATTCGGCAGTGCTTTACCTATAGATCTTCCAAAAGTTGCTGAAGAACTACTTGTAATACTAGCTTGAGTATTTGGGGCATTATAACCGGGCACAACAATCGCAGTTTTATCAGTGGTTAAGCTAATATATCCATTTGAAGTTGCAGTACCGCTTTCCACAATATTATAAGGCGAACTTGTAGGAGTACCAGCTGAACCAAAAAAAGCTGTTGGGGTTTGTGCAGTTCCAGTCGGTGTAAATTGTAGTAATCTAACAGTTGTTGCAGCACCTGAAAGTGTAGTAGTACCATCACCAACTTGCTCTACAACTAAATTTCCGGATAAAAATTGTGCATTAGAAATATTAAATGCAATTATTAATAATGCCGTAAATAATGAAATCCTGAATGTGGTGTAAATTTTTTTCATATCAATTTTAAAAAATAATAATGAGTGTTTGAAAATCAGACAAATTTATAACATGGTTTCAATTTAAAACTTGTGGGGTTAAAACTTAACAAATTGTTGTTTTTTGCTTAACAAAAAGATAATATTTTTTTACTTTTATGAGTAATGATTAATTTTTGCCAATTTTTATAGTTGTAATCTTTGGCTACCTGCACAAACAAAAATCCCCAAGATTAAAAACTTGGGGATTACTTTTTTACAAAAGAATTATATCTTATCTAAAACTTCTTCTTTCTTTTTTTTCTCCACCACCATATATTCTTTTTCTACCTTCTCCACTGCCACCTCGGTTACTACCACCTTCATCAGTGGGGCGCTTAAATCCACCATCTGCCTCATTCATACGCACTACACGGTTGTTATAGCGTTTACCATCAATAGCCTTAATCATTTTGCTACTTTCTGCACTATCAATTTCTACCCAAGTATTCATTTCTCTCATATCTATTTTACCTAAAACTTCTTTATTTAAGCTGCTTTCATCTAAAATAAACTGTAAAAAACTTGCTTTGTAAAAACCATCTTTTGTACCTAGGTTTATAAATAAACGAGTGTAGCCACTGTTTCTGTTACTACTACCTCTTCTATCTCTCTCTCTTCCAGCAACTTCACTTGGTTTAAAATCGCTACGTATATTATCTCTAACATTTTTTCTATCTCTTCCAAAATCGCTACGGTTTAGGTCTTCGGCATTTTCGTAATACTTTAAAAAATGGTTAAACTCTAAAGCAGCTACTCGTTGTAAAACTTCTTCTTTACTTACATCTGCAAATTTTTCCATAAGGTCGGGTAAGTATGTTTCGTAATCGCCATGGCTTACATCGGTCAACATTAATTTTTCCATAAAATGAAAAAACTGTTTGCGACATACATCTTTACCACTTGGTATATCTACCTTATGAAATTGTGCGTTAATCATTCTCTCTAACGACTTTATTTTAAACGTTTCTCTGCTATGGCAAATAGATAAGCAAATACCTGTTTTACCAGCTCTTCCTGTACGGCCGCTTCTATGGGTGTATACTTCCATATCATCGGGTAATTCAAAATTTATAACATGGGTTATACCCTCTACGTCAATACCTCTTGCAGCAACGTCAGTAGCAATTAACAATTGTAAACTTTTGCTACGGAATCTTGCCATTACTCTATCTCTTTGTTGCTGCGTTAGATCGCCATGTAATGCTTCAATATCATAACCAGCTTTTGATAAACGTTCACACACTTCTTGTGCATCCAATTTAGTACGGGTAAAAATAATACCGTAAATACCCGGGTTAAAATCTATCAAACGCTTTAATGCTTCGTAACGTTGTTGTGCATTTACAACAAAAAATTGATGGTCAATATTTACATTACCACTATTCTTTTTACCAACGGTTACTTCCTTTGGTGTTTCCATATAATTACGGCTAATGGCCCTAACCTCTGGCGGCATAGTTGCACTAAACAACCAAGTGCTTTCTCTGTTAATGGTATTTTTTAATACAAAATCAATATCATCTCTAAAGCCCATGTTAAGCATTTCATCGGCTTCATCTAACACCACATATTTTACTTTTTGTAAGTCGATAGCTTTACGTTCAATTAAATCAATTAAACGACCAGGTGTTGCAATTACAATATGTACACCTCTTTTTAAATTGCGTATTTGCATCATAATAGATGCACCGCCGTAAACAGCTTCGGTGTAAACACCTTTTGTATGTTTAGTAAATTTTTCTAAATCGTTCGTAATTTGCAAACAAAGCTCTCTTGTAGGGCAAACAATTAAGGCTTGTGGGTGGCGTTGTGCCCCATCAATTAATTGTATAAGGGGTAAGCCAAATGCGGCAGTTTTACCCGTACCTGTTTGTGCTAAACCAATAAAATCAGTTGTACCACTTAATAAAACCGGAATAGCTTTTTCTTGTATTTCACTCGGTTTTTCAAATCCTAAATCGGTAACAGCTTGTACCAATTGTTCATTTAGCCCTAAGGCTTCAAATGCATTCATGTAATTGTAATTTGCGATAGCCACACGAAAGAGATTTCGAATTTCGAAATTCTAATATTCGAAATTTGTCTTCCTATAATCATGCTTCTTGGCCGTTGGAGATTTGTATTGAGTGTCTTTCAACTCGGTATTGTATCGCTTTCAACAGCAACTGAGCATGCTCATGTAATTCTCAGTTTTTAAATAATTGGCCGCAAAGGTAAGGGTTTTAAGATTGATATTTGTATTTATTATAATCTTAGCTTTTTATATTGAAAAGTTTAAACTATTTTTATTTTTTTTTTGTCTTAATTTATTTACTGTTTATATGAAAAATTTATACCTAGCCCTAACTTTTATTTTATGTACAAATAATGTAGTTGCCCAAACAGATACTACATTATCTAAGCAAGATAAAAGTCGATTGGATTCTATGTTAAATAGCGATGAGTTTTTAAGCATGTTTGACGATAGTGCAAGAAGCTATTTTGATGTAAGTCTTGGCTTTGGTAATGGAACGTTTAGTACACAAAACCAAGCTGTAAATGCAACGGGCTTTACCAATCAACTAGTACTTACACCGGCATTATTTTATTTTTTTAAAAGTGGATTTAATTTAGGGGTTACTGGTTTTTTAACCAATAAAAGCAGCCAATTAAAGTTATACCAAACTGGGGCAAGTATTGGCTACGATTTTTCTACTAAAAATATAGCTACAGGTATATCTTACACCAGATATTTTGGTGATAATAATACGTATAGTGGTAGCAGCATTTATCAAAACGAAGCCTTTGGATATCTAAAATATACAAAACCATTTATACAACCTGGGATAAGTATTGGGTATGCTAATGGAAAGTATAAGTCGGCAGATTTTGTAAGCTTTCCTTTTAAATATAGACTCCTAAACCCAATAAGAGATACTACTGTTATAGTTAAGGGGATAGATTCTACTATAAATACAACTAGTTACTTTTCTATTACTCTTTCAGCTGAACATACGTTTGAATTTGAAAATATATTTACCCAATCGGATGGATTAACCATTTCTTCTATTTTTATGCTTAATGCAGGTAGTGATAAATTTACAGAAAATCATACCAATAATCTTTTTACAAATAGGCCTAGATTGGCAGCAAGATTATCATCAAAGAAAAAAATAGCACAAGCCAATAAAATGCAATTACAATCTATTGCATCATCAATAAATATCACATACGGCATTGGTAAATTTTATGTACAACCTAATGTTTATTTTGATTACTATTTACCAGAAACTACGGGGCAGCGGTTTAGCAGTATAGTTGGTTTAACTGCAGGATTTACCTTTTAAAATTTTGTTAAGAGCCTTAATTAACAAATTGAAAAACTTATTTGGCATAGTAGTTGAATAGATATGATTAACTAAAAAATTATTTATGAAAGTAAAAATCTTAATTATTTCAGCCCTTACATTATGTACAAACTTAACCTTTGCACAAGGTCCAAAAATTGGTATAAAAGGTGGGGCATCTGTAAATAAAATAACCGGCAAGTCATTTAATAATCAATTTTCCTTTGGTTATCATATTGGTGGTTTTGCTACCATTAAAATTTCTGAAAAAATTGGTATTCAGCCAGAGGTGTTAATTAATCAAACAAATGTAGATACATCATCAAAATTTAGCGATATATATGCCTTTAATAAAGTAAATGGGGTTAAGCTAAATCAATTAAGTATTCCATTATTACTTAATTATAGCCCTAATAAATTTGTAAGTTTTCAAGCTGGGCCACAATACAGCATTTTAATGAATAAGGATAAAACCTTTATTGCAAATGGTAAAGATGCCTTTAAAACTGGGGACTTTAGTATGCTGGGTGGCATACAATTGAATATAACTAAAATAAGAGTTTACGCTAGATATGCAGTTGGCTTAAGCAATCTTAATGATATTGATGATAAAGAAAAATGGAAAAGCCAAAGTGTACAATTGGGTGTAGGCTTTACATTGTAGATTTAACCTATTTGTCAATAGTTATTTAGCTATTGGCAATTTTATTTTGTATAAACCTGCATTACTTTTTCAGCACATTTTTTATTTGTAAAATTGGCGGCATGTAAATATCCGTTTTGAATCATTTTATTTTTTATAGAAGCAGTAGTAGTTATTGTAGTAATGGCATGTGCTAATGCTTCATCGTCATCAGTGTCTATATAATAGGCTGCATTACCACCAGTTTCAGGCATACAGCTAACATTAGTTGTAATTACAGGGGTGCAACTTTGCAAGGCTTCTAAAATGGGTATGCCAAAACCTTCGTAAATACTAGGGTAAATAAATACATCAGCTAATTGATAAATAGCTGGTAAATCAATGCTTATATCATGCTTTTGTATAATAGGCTTATCATTTAAGAAAATTACTTTATCAGTTAAGTTGTTTTGATGGAGATAGCGTTGTATATTTTTTTTGTATTCTTTACCATCACCTACAACGACTAAGGGCATGTCAGAGTTTAATTTTTTAAGGGCTTTGCAAATGAGTAATAAATTTTTTCGTTCAATAATGCTACCAACATATAGCAAATAGGCGTTGGGTAAGTTATATTTTTCTTTTACTGTAGCTAATTCTTGTGGTGTACTTTTTATGCTAAATGCAGGGTTACAGCTTTGATAGCATATTTCAATTTTTTTTTCGGGTACATTGTACAATTCAATCAAATCTTGTTTTGTTTGTTTACTAATAGCAATTACAGTATCCGCAACTTGGCAGGCATACTTAAATTTTTTTCTGTAAATGATTCTATCTATAAAAGGAAATTGTTGGGGATATTTTTCAAAAATTAAATCATGAATAGTAACAATTTTTTTTACTGATAATTTTTGTAAACCCAATGGTAATTCGTGGCTTAGTCCATGAAATACATCTAATTGCAGTTGTTCAATTTCTTTTGTAATAAAATTACTTCTCCATGCAGCAGAAATTTTTTTATGAAGTAATTTTTGTGGAAGTACTTCTATAATATTTTTTTGTGTAAACTTATGAGTGGTAGATGGCTTAGGATTAAATAGATAATAACTATGTTCAGTAAAATTTTCGGCTAAGGATAGTATAAGTGTGCGGCTATAATGCCCTAAGCCAGTTTGATTATGATATGCTCTTTTTGCATCAAAGCCAATGTTCATGAACACAAATATACTAAGTGGATATTAAACCGATGTATTTACCAATAGTTTGCTTGTACTTTTTTACATTTGCCAAAATAAATATTAACAATGCAACTACAACACTTAATAAACGATGCTTGGGCAAATAGAGAATTATTAAAAGATACAAGCTATGCAGATGCTGTAAAAGCTGTAATTGAAGAAGTTGATAAGGGCAGACTACGTACAGCATCGCCAACACAAACTGGCTGGCAAGTAAACGAATGGGTAAAACAAGCCATACTTTTATATTTTGGCATACAACAAATGGAAACTTTTACCCTACCCCCGTTTGAGTTTTACGATAAAATGAAATTAAAAAGCGATTATAAAGGTTTGGGTGTACGAGCTGTGCCACATGCAGTAGCAAGGTATGGTGCTTACTTAGCCAAAAACGTTGTACTTATGCCCAGCTATGTAAACATTGGTGCTTATGTAGATGAAGGCACAATGGTGGATACTTGGGCAACTGTAGGCAGTTGTGCCCAAATAGGTAAAGGCGTTCACCTTAGCGGTGGTGTTGGTATTGGCGGAGTGTTAGAGCCTTTACAAGCCACACCTGTAATTATTGAGGATGGTTGTTTTATAGGCAGCCGCTGTATAGTGGTTGAAGGGGTAATTGTAGAAAAAGAAGCTGTATTAGGGGCAAATGTAGTATTAACACAAAGCACTAAAATAATTGATGTTAGCGGTTCTGAGCCAATAGAAATGAAAGGTAGAGTACCTGCAAGAAGTGTGGTAATACCTGGTAGCTACAATAAAAAATTTCCGGCAGGAGAGTTTGGTGTAGGTTGTGCGTTAATTATTGGCCAACGAAAACCTAGTACTGATTTAAAAACTAGTTTGAACGATGCCCTGAGAGATTTTAATGTGAGTGTGTAATTTTTTGGAACACATAGGCACATAGAAATAAAATTTATGTGCTCTATGTGTTTTACTTCTTCTCTAAATACCCCTCAAACTCCTTCAACCCAAAACTGCTTAAATTTTGCTCCTTAGTTAATAAAGCTTTTTGGGCAACTAATACACCGTATCTCGTGTCATCAAAACCTTCAAGGTTATGAGCATCGGGGTTTATACTAATAAGTACATTTTTTTCTAAAGCATAAGCAAGATACCGCCAATCCATGTCTAAGCGGCTGGGGTGGGCATTTAATTCAATTACAACTTTATTGGCAGCACAGGCATCAATAATTTTTTTATGATTTATTTGGTAGCCTTTGCGGCTTAATAATAACCTGCCCGTCATATGGCCTAGTATTGTAGTGTAGGGGTTTTCAATAGCGGTAACTAAACGGCTCATAGCTTTTTCTTCACTCATTTTTAAATTGCTATGTACACTTGCAATTACTAAATCAAAAGTGCCTAGTATACTATTACTATAATCTAAACTACCATCGTTTAAAATGTCGCTTTCTATACTCTTAAAAATTTTAAAACTGGGGTTTTTAGCATTTAGTTCATCAACGTATTTATGTTGTGCTGCAATTTTTTCTTCACTTAAGCCTTGTGCATAGTAAGCACTTTTACTGTGGTCGCTAATTACTAAGTACTCTAGCCCTTTTGCTTGAGCAGCATTTGCCATCTCTTCAATAGTGTTGCTACCATCGCTCCAATTACTATGGCTGTGTATTATGCCTTTAATATCTGTTGGTAAAATTACATTAGGCAAACTGCCTTTTTTGGCCTTTTCTATTATAGCTCCAGTTTCTCTAGCATAGGGTGGTATAAATGTAATAGTAGCTTGTTTAAATAATTCGGTATGGTCGTTTTCAATAGATGTAAAGTTTAAAGCAGGGTACTGTTGCAAAAGACTGGTACAAAATTCTTCACTACAGCTTTTGGTAAATAATCTTTTTTGCCAATCGTTCTCACCAGTAAATAGCCTTAAACGTAAACCATTTAATAATTTGTATAATAAGCTATCTTTTTCTTCTGCTAATAACTCTGGCGGGTTAGCCGACAATAACTTTGTTTTAATTTCTTCATTGTTTAATGCAACAACGTATTCTAATTCGTCTAAATATTCTAATTGCCTTTTAAACCCACCCGTTACAAATGCTTTGTCGTTACCAAAAAGCTTTTTTAGATGAGCAGTTATTTGTGGTTCTACTACTTCTATCTGTGCAAATAAAAAACTCCCCTTATTATTTTGGTAAAATTCAATGGTTTCAATAAGGCTTTGCTGTGTTTTTTCGCCAAAGCCTTTGTATAGTTTTAATCTATTCTCTTGACAAGCATATAAAAGCTCTCCTACGCTTTCAATTTCCATTTCTTTCCAAATAGCATGTATTTTTTTGGGTCCAATACCCTTTATATTTAATAATTCAACAACGCCTTGTGGAGTTTTAAGTAAAATATCTTCAAGAGCAGTTAATTTTCCTGTTTGTAAGAGCTCAATAATTTTTTTGCCGGTGCTCTCGCCGATACCTTTTGTACTTAAAATTTCTGCATGTTCCATAGTGCTTAGTTGCACCGGCAGTTTTTCAATGTTGTATGCAGCAATAGAATATGTTTTTGCTTTAAAACTATTTTCACCATGTATATCTATCAACTTAGCTAATAAAGAAAATTGATCGGCTATTGAATAATTGTTCATAAATCAAATTTACGATAATCAAAATTTTTTTAGGCAGAAAAAGAAGGTATATAAAATTAGGTAGGTGATTTTTTCTTTAATTTTTTATTTTAAGCGTTATGTACTTCTTTAAAAAATTATACGCCTACCTCTTTAAATCTATAAAAAATTTGGCAAGTAGTTTTGCAAACACATAATACATCAGTGACCTTTTTATTTTTGAAATAAGCAAAATAAGGGCTTAAAAATCGCCAAAAAAAACTTTAAAAATAATTTTATTTTTTTTCGAAAAAATACTTTTTTTGCACTTTTATTTACTTTTTTTGCATTTTTTAGAAATTACACCCTTTTGTTTTTTGTTGATTATTTGCCCTTAAAAATTTATATTTCCTATATATTTCAAAAAAATATTTTTTTATTTTTTATTTTTTTGTAACTAAAAAATGAGTTCGGTAGGTTTATTTTTTCGGGAGTTTCAAAAAATAAAAAAATATTTTTTGAAACTAAAAAATAGTTGCGACTATTTTCTTTGTAACAAAACCTAAGCTAAGTTTGAGTAATTGTAAAATAAAATTTAAAAATAAAGTTGGCTGTAATTGGCTACAGCAAAGGGTTTAAAACAAAAGCCCCAACAAGTTGGGGCTTTTTATAAATTTGCTTTTTAGCAAAATTAAAACTACTTCTTCTTAGCAGCTTTTTTTGCAGCTTTTTTAGGAGCAGCTTTTTTTGCAGCTTTTTTAGGAGCAGCTTTCTTTGCAGCAGCTTTTTTAGGAGCAGCTTTTTTTGCTGGAGCAGCTTTTTTAGGAGCAGCTTTTTTTGCAGCTTTTTTCTTTGTTGCCATTTTTTTTAATTTAATTGGTTAGTAAATAATACTTAAAAATATAAATATTTTTTAAACTACCAAAAAAAATATAAAAATTATGCAGTTGTTTCAACAGCAGTTACAGATACAATTGACTTATCGCCTTTACCTCTTTTAAATTCTACGATGCCATCTGTTAATGCAAAAATGGTAAAATCTTTACCTAACCCAACATTTTTTCCTGGGTGGTAAACTGTACCACGTTGACGAATAATGATGTTACCAGAAATTGCTGGTTGGCCACCAAATATTTTAACACCTAATCTTTTTGCTTGTGAATCTCTACCGTTTTTTACGGAACCTTCACCTTTTTTATGTGCCATGTTTTTATGTTTATACGTTTGTTAGTAATCAATTTAAATGTAAAAATGAATTAACTAATTTAATTAATTAACGATTTACGCTATTGCGGTTACTTTAATTTTTGTGTACTGTGTACGGTGTCCGTGAAGTTTGCGAAAACCTTTTCTTCTTTTCATTTTAAAGGCAATTACTTTTTCGCCTTTCACCAAGTCGCTAACGATTTCGGCAGTTACTGTTGCACTTACATTAGTTCCAGATACAACGGTACCGTTGTTTTCTGTCATTAATACATCTGCAAATTGAATGGTATCGCCTGTTTTACCTTCAAGGTGTGGTACATACAAGCTATCGCCTGCTTTTACTTTAAACTGTTGTCCAGCTATTTTAACTACTGCTAACATAATTTCCCAAATTTAGTCCCGATTTTTTCGGGAGGCAAAGGTAAGGATTTTTAGTTAAAATTATATTCCAGTTTAATAAAAAACTGCCCTACTAAGCTCTTTTAGTATAAATAGTGGGTACAAATCTACCTAAATACTTGTTTTATAGATAGATATTCTTACTAATTTTGTATGTAATGGCATTTCTAACTTCAATTTTTAGAACTTTTTTCTCAATTTATGTATTCATACTATTTATTGCCTTTTTACTCTTAATTTTTCCAATTGTACTTATAGCCAGTTTATTTGGTAAAATAAAAGGAGGCAACTTTATATATATATTATGTAAATGGTGGAGTCATTTTGTACTTTTTATGGGTGGCATTTATATCAAACGAATTTTTGAAGCCCCTTTAAATAGAAAAAAACAATATGTATTTGTTTTTAACCATCTTTCTTATTTAGATATTCCTGTATTGATGAAAGCAATTCCTACTCAATATTTTAGGATATTGGGTAAAGCTGAGTTGAGCAAAATACCTATTTTCGGATTTTTATATAAAAATGCTGTAATAAGTGTAGATAGATCAAATGTTGCTAACAGAGCTAAAAGCGTACAACAATTAAAAGCTTTTTTACGCAAAGGCATATCTATAGTACTAAGCCCCGAGGGTACATTTAACATGACACATAAACCTCTTAAAGACTTTTATGATGGTGCGTTTAAAGTAGCATTAGAAACTCAAACACCCATAATGCCCATACTTTTTTTAGATGTTTATGATAGATTAAATTATTCATCAGTTTTTTCGTTAAATCCTGGTAAGTGCCGTATTGTTTATTTAGAAGAGGTATTGGTTGATGGATTAACCATGGACGATGTTAAAATACTTAAGGAAAAAGTGTATAAAAAAATGGAAGAGGGGTTAATTAAGTATAAGGTTAGTTGGATAAAAAGGTGAGTAGTGTGTGATTAGTGTTGAGTAAAGACAGGCGAATGGTTAGTTTTAAATAGTTAATATTTAGTAGTAACGAGTTATCCTTATTTATTTTTTTGCATCTTCGTACTCTAATGCCTTCATAGTTCATAAAAAAATGCAAACATCTCCTAACATATTATTTAAAGAACATACTGCTACACATTGGGCAAATATTATTTTGCCTTTGGCATTGCCAACTACTTATACCTATACGATTCCAACTCACTTTTTACCAAAAATGCAAATAGGGTGTAGAGTAGAGGTGGAGTTGAAAAATAAAAAATATTCAGGCCTAATAAAATCAATTACAAACGAAAAGCCAGCCTATACCACTAAAGAAATTATTAACGTGTTAGATGATGAGCCTATTGTATATCCACAACAGTTGGCACTTTGGCAATGGATAGCACAATATTATATGTGTACCGAAGGGGAAGTTATGGCTGCTGCACTACCCACTAATTTTAAACTAAGTAGCGAAACTATTTTAATTTATAATGAAGAGCTTGGAGAAGATTTTACGCACCTAAACGACGAAGAGTTTTTAGTAGCAGAGGCGTTGCTAATTAAAAAAGAATTGAGGTTAAGTGAGGTCCAACAAATTTTAGATGTAAGCCATGTTTACCCAGTAATAAAAAAATTGATTGATAAAAATGTGTGCATGGTTTGGGAGGCTATGGATGAAAAATATAAAATTAAAAAGGAAAATTTTATAGTATTAAACCCTGTCTATAATAAGGAAGAAGAGCTTAGCCAAAAATTAAATGAGTGGAAAGGTGCCCCAAAACAAATGGAGTTATTATTAGCCTATTTGCATTTGCAAAAAACAGAAGGCGATGTAATACAAACCGCCTTATTAAAAAAGGCAAATGCTACAGCAGCACAATTAAAAGGCTTGGTTGATAAAGATATTTTGTGGGTAGAAAAACGAAGTGTAGATCGAATAAAATTATTACCCAAAAATGTACATATTGATTTTGAATTTAGCCAAGCTCAACAACAGGCCGCAAATGAAGTATCCGTTGCCTTTGAAACAAGGCCAGTGTGTTTATTGCATGGGATAACAGGTAGTGGAAAAACACAAGTGTATGTTAAGTTAATAGAAAAGTATTTTACACAAGGCAAACAAGTATTGTACTTGTTACCAGAAATAGCATTAACCACACAAATTATCCGACGATTACAAAAACACTTTGGCGGTAACATTACTATTTACCACAGTAAGTTTAACGATAACGAACGTATAGAATTGTGGAATAAAATACGAACAGGCGAAGTACAAATTGTATTAGGAGCAAGGAGCTCATTATTTCTTCCATTTAAAAATTTAGGGTTAATAATTGTTGATGAAGAACATGATACATCGTATAAACAGCAAGAGCCATCTCCAAAATATAATGCAAGAGATGCAGCAATTTTTTATGCTAACTTATTTAAAGCAAGGGTAGTGTTAGGTAGTGCTACGCCAAGTATTGAAAGTTATTTTAATGCTAGCCTACATAAATATGCGTTGGTAGAGTTAAATGAACGCTTTGGAGGAATTGAGTTGCCTACCATTGAAATAATTGATACCAGGCAAGTTATACAAAAAGGGAAAGTAATGCTTAGCCCACAGCTTAAAGAAGCTATGCAACAAGCTTTAGATAAAAACAAACAAGTAATTTTATTTCAAAATAGAAGAGGTTATAATCCCTATTTAATTTGTGGTACTTGTGGGTTTATACCACAATGTAATCATTGTAGTGTATCTCTAACCTTGCATAAATACAGTAATAAATTACATTGCCATTATTGTGCAAGCCAGTACCCAAAATTAATTACTTGCCCAGCCTGTGGCACAAATACTTGGTTAGAAAAAAACTTTGGAACAGAAAAAATTGAAGAACTTTTAGATGAAGAATTTCCTAAACACAAAATTGCTAGGATGGATGTAGATAGTGTGAGAGGAAAAAAAGCACACGACAATTTAATTCAACTTTTTGAGCAACAACGATTAGATGTTTTAGTAGGAACACAAATGGTAGTAAAGGGCTTAGATTTTGATAACGTAAGTTTAGTAGGAGTATTGGATGCAGATGGGTTATTAAGTTTTGCAGATTTTAGAGTAAACGAAAGAGCTTTTCAACTAATGGAGCAGGTAAGTGGCAGGGCTGGCAGAAAAAATGAACAAGGTAAAGTAATTATACAGGCTACAAATGTTAAGCACCCTGTATTACAAATGGTACAACAGCATAATTATAAATTATTGTATCAAACCGAAATAGAAAGTAGAAAACAATTTTTTTATCCCCCTTATAGCAGAGTAATTTTGTTAACACTAAAACATAAAGATGCTACAAGAGTTGCCGATGCTGCCAATAAATTAACTCATTTACTTAAACAAGATTTAAGCCAATATATTGTAGGGCCTGCAGCACCAATGATTAACAGAATACGTAATCAATATTTAATGGAGATCTTAATAAAATTGCCAAAAGAGCAAGGAATGAGTATTACCTATAAAAAAATTATTCGTAATCATATAAATTTATTACAGAGTGAGCAAGGGTATAAAAGTGTAGTAGTGGCAGTAAATGTGGATCCCGTTTAAAATACAATTAAAAAAATAGCAGTGCAAATTCAAGAAAATAGATCGCTTAAAAAGTACAACACAATTGGTATAGACGTGTGTGCAAAGTATTTTACTGAGTTTAATTCCGAAAGTCAACTAGAAGAAGCACTTGAATTTAATAGACAGCAAACTACCAACAACAAATTACTCACCCTTGGTGGAGGCAGTAATATCCTTTTCACTAAAAATTTTGATGGACTTGTTTTAAAAAATGAAATTAAAGGGATTGAAGTAGTCAATGAAGATGAAGAATTTATTTATGTAAAAGCAGGAGCTGGCGAAAACTGGCATCGTTTTGTACTATACTGTATTGAAAGTAATTTTTGTGGGGTAGAAAATTTATCACTCATACCGGGTAATATAGGAGCATCTCCTATGCAAAATATTGGAGCTTATGGAGTAGAAATAAAAGATGTTTTTTATTGTTTGGAAGCGTATCATTTGAAAGAAAAAAAATTAGTTACTTTTAACTTGAGTGATTGTGCATTTGGTTACAGAGAAAGTGTTTTTAAAAATAAATACCTCAATCAATTTATAATTACAAGCGTTACCTACAAACTTAACAAGCAACCAACTTTTAATACTAGCTATGGTGCTATTGAACAAGAGTTAGAAAAAATGGGGATTACACAGTTAAATGTAAAAGCTATTTCTGATGCTGTAATAAATATTCGAAGCAGTAAATTACCAAACCCAAAAGAAATTGGTAATGCAGGCAGCTTTTTTAAAAATCCCGAAATTAGTAGCCACAGATTTAAGGAATTAAAACAAGTTTTTCCAACTATAGTAGGATATCAATTACCTAATAACAATGTAAAACTAGCTGCAGGTTGGTTGATAGAGCAATGTGGCCCAACAAATGGCACAAGTTGGAAAGGCTTTAGAAATGGAGATGCTGGTTGCCATGGCAAACAAGCATTGGTATTAGTAAATTGCGGCAATGCAAAGGGTAACGAAATTTATACCTTAAGCACTCAAATTGTAGATTCGGTAAAAGAAAAATTTGGAGTAGAGTTGGAGAGAGAAGTTAATATTATTTAAACCTATAAAGTTGTTTGAAAACTTTATAGGTATGGTGCATCATTAATTAAAATCCTCTTCATTAAAATCGTCTTCGCTAAAATGTTGGCTGCCTATGTTTAGCATACTACCCATTAAATCTTTAAACTCAATTTTTCCTTCTACTACTTTTTTACTAATTAAGGAATGTGCTGCTAAGCCATGTAATACAAATTCCATAAGCAAAGCATTCTCTTTTTCACTAGCTGTTTTAAAATGCTTTTTTACCAATGCATGTAAACCATCTACTTTATACAGCAACTGAATTTTATCTTCATCTCTGGTTTCAAAAAAAGTATTTAAACTATTACCACTGTCAAACCATCGTGTAATGGCCTTATAAGGGCTATCCTCGGCAGATGTTTCCTTTCCCTTACGTTTCTTTAACGTTTCTGGATTAGGGAAGTATTGGCCAAATTGGGTACGTATACTTCGTTCCAACAAATTAACGGCAACTTGGTAAGGCCCTTCTTGTTCACCTTCATACACTAATTCTATTTTACCTGTTATAGATGGAATAATGCCTACTAAATCACTCAGCCAAACTTGTGTTTCTTTTTCGTTGTTAATTATTGCTCTTCTTTCGGCAGCACTAATAGCATTTTCGTAAGCGCTAATGGTAAGCCTTGCACTTACTCCACTTTTTTTATCTACTAACTCACTTCCTCTTGCTTCAAAAGCCACTTGTTCAATTAAGCGTTTTATTAAATCGCTTACGTTTACTTTTTTATTTTGTTCATCGGTAATAGCAGCTTCTTGTTCGGTAATTTGTAAAGATGTTTCTATACTTTTTGGATAGTGCGTTAAAATTTGGCTTTGTATTCTATCTTTTAATGGCGTTACAATACTTCCTCTATTGGTATAATCTTCTGGGTTTGCTGTAAATATAAATAGAACATCTAAAGGTAAACGTAGTTTAAACCCACGTATTTGTAAATCACCTTCTTCTAATATGTTAAACAACGAAACCTGTATTCTTGCCTGTAAATCGGGCAATTCGTTTATTACAAAAATGCATCTGTTACTACGTGGAATAATGCCATAATGCAACACCCCTTCATCTGCAAAGCTTAATTTTAAGTTGGCCGCTTTTATGGGGTCTATATCACCAATTAAATCTGCTACACTTACATCTGGCGTAGCTAATTTTTCGCCATAGCGTTGGCTTTTATGTAGCCAAGCAATGGGGGTTGCATCAGCTTTTTCTATAATTAAATCTCTGGCATATTTTGAAATAGGTTGCAATGGGTCGTCGTTTATTTCACTACCTTCTATAAAGGGAACATACTCATCTAATAGCTCAATCATTTGCCTTGCCATTCTGGTTTTGGCTTGACCTCGTAAACCTAAAAACAAAATATTATGTTGAGATAAAAGGGCTCTTTCTGTATCTGGTATAACCGAATCTTCGTAACCCAAAATACCAGGAAAAGGATTTTCTTTTGCCTGTATTTTTTTAATAAGATTTTCTCTTATCTCTTGCTTGATGCTTTTTGAAGTGTACCCACTTTTTTTTAATTCGCCTAGTGTTTTGATGTTGTTCATTTTCTTATGTTCTAAATTTGTTCTATTAAATTGAATTAGTTTAATTATTTTTCTTTGTTAAAGTCAGTTGTGTGCATTAAAAGTAATGATGTATTCCTAGCTTCTCCTTTAGGGGTCAGAAATTCTAATACACCGTTTTTCGTCTCCCACTCTCAAAATCTTTAAATACAAAACTTCCCAACTTATCTAACCCTGCAAAATAAGCTTTACCATTGTTGCACTCGGTAAACTCTTGTACAAATTTTTGCAGATAAGGATCGGTAGCTATCATAAAAGTGGTAATAGGTATTTTAAGTTTTTTGCATTGTGTTGCCAAACCCAGACAACGATTTAAAATTTTGCTATCAATACCAAAACTATTTTTATAATACCTATTTCCTTGTTTTAAACAAGTAGGCTTACCATCGGTTATCATAAAAATTTGCTTGTTTGGGTTACGCCTTCTACGTAAAATATCCATAGCTAACTCAAGTCCAGCAACAGTATTGGTATGGTATGGGCCAACTTGTAAGTAGGGTAAATCTTTAATTTCTATAGTCCAAGCATCGTTGCCAAACACAATAATATCTAGTGTGTCTTTTGGATATTTTGTTTTAATTAATTCACTTAAAGCCATAGCCACTTTTTTGGCAGGTGTAATTCTATCTTCTCCATACAATATCATACTGTGACTTATGTCAATCATTAATACCGTACTAGTTTGGGCTTTAAAATCGGTTTCTCTAATTTCTAGATCATCTTCTAATAATTTAAAACTATCTACCCCATGGTTTATTTGTGCATTTCGAATACTATTGGTAAAATCAATTTGCTCCATGGTATCGCCAAATTGAAAGGGCCTGGTTTCGGGGTTAATTTCATCTCCACCGCCTGGCTTAAAGGTATGATGATTGCCTTGCTTTGATTTTTTTAACTTCCCAAAAATTTCTTCTAAACTTTTTTTACGAATGCTTTGCTCCGTTTTTGGAGTTATTTTTATTTCACCATTTTGTTTGGCATCATCTATATATCCTTTTTGTTTTAGGTCTTCTAAAAAATCACCTATACCATAATCCGGGGTTGTTAATTTATATTCTTTATCTAGCTCATTTAACCATTGCATAGCTTCATTAAAATCTCCATTGGTATAGGTAAGTAATTGCAAAAAAAGGTCCAGTAGTTTCTCAAAAGGAGATTTACTGTTTTCGTTTGGATTGTATTTGCTAAAGTTAAAACCCCTCATTTTTGATGTTGAATTGTTGAATTCTGAATATTGAATTTTTAGACCCTTTTACTTTTTAAAAAGTGTTGCACATGTAAAAATAGAAAACAAAACTCTTATTCATTTAGTTTGATTGTTAAATAAAAAAATCCTCTCAACTTTTTTGCTGAGAGGATTAATATGCTTTAAACCAGCGTTGCTGAATCTACTGTCCACTTGCTTTGGGCATAGCAGGGGTATTTTTTATTTGCCCTGGGTTTTCTACAGCAGTTGGTAAAGCTGCCTTATTAAACTGTTGCTCTACTTGTTGCATACCCATTAATAAACGTTTTACATCGTCTAATTCACCACTCATCTGCTCTTGCATACGTTCTGGCAAGCTATTTAGGTAACTTACTTGTTGCTCTAAATCTTTTTTAACACTCTTTTTAATTTTATTTGCTAATACAGAGTCTTCCGCTTTAAAAGCAGCTATTAACATTTGTAAAGAATATTGGTTGTGCATTTGATTACGCCCTACCATTCCGTAAGGGAAATTTTCTGCTAGCATCATTTTATCACATTTATTTAGCATTTTTCTAGCTTCTTCTTTACGGCCATTATCTGCCAAATTACTTGATGCTTGTGCGTATGCCAAACGAATGCTATTTAAGTGTCTTCTATTTTCTTCATCGAAATAAACACCTGGTTTATTGGCACTACCAAATACAAATTTGTTCATCATTTTATCAACTACCCAATCTCTATTTACATCAGCATTTTTTACAGGAACTAAGCGGTAGCTTAATCCATCTTGCCTAATATAGGGTTGTAAACCAAGGCCAGCACCATCGGGGCTTGTAAAATAAATAGGGCGTTTCCATTTGTTTGCTGCAATTATATTTAGTATCGCTGCATCGTTTTTAAATATCATATTCTTTGGTAATTCAAAATCAACTCTGCTTAAAACACTATCGCTAGCATTTACCGTTCCGTTTTGTTTTACCACATTTACATCTACTGGTATAAATACTTTTTTAGTAGGAAAGATGTTTAGCATACCACCATCTCTACCTTGTTCCATTTTATTTGGATCATCGCTACCAGCCCAATCTTTCATCATGGTATATAAATCCATGGGTTGGTTTGGGTCCACACCTGGTTTTGGGGCATTGTAAATTACATCTCTAGTTGCACCTTCAATTTGCTCTGCAGCCCAAATAGGATCAATAGGGGCACTTTCGTTTACTTTATAGCGCAATTGATTAATATACCAATCTGTACCTAATAAACTACTATTAATTACTCGTACATCTTTACGAATACCTTCTACCTCTTGTGCATACCAAAGCGGATAAGTATCATTATCGCCAAAAGTTATTAAAACAGCATTAGGGGCACAACTTTCTAAGTAATTAATGGCCAAATCTTTTGCCATTGTTTTTTTGCTTCTATCATGGTCATCCCACTCTTGGTTTGCCATTATAACAGGTACGGCTAACGTACACAAAGCAACAGCAACAATGTTAGCAACACTTTCACTCTTTATTAATTTTTGTACTAACTCTTTTACAAATAATACACCTAAACCAATCCAAATGGCATAGGCATAAAAAGAACCTACAAAAGCATAATCTCTTTCTCTTGGTTGGTTGCCAGCTTGGTTTAAATAAAATACAATGGCTAAACCCGTAAAAAAGAAAAGTAAACCAGCTACTAAAGCATCTTTCTTATTGTTTTTTAATTGAAAAAATATGCCTAGCAGGCCTAAAATAAAAGGCAACGCATATAGTTTATTATTTGCTTTATTGTTTTTAATGCTATCGGGCATAGTATCTTGGTTTCCCAAACGTATATTATCCCAAAAACCTATACCTGTTTTCCAGTTACCATCTCGTACGTTACTACGATAAACCCCTTGGATATCATTTTGTTTGCCTGCAAAATTCCACATAAAATAACGTAAATACATCCAACCAACTTGGTAGTCTAAAGCGTAGCCAATATTTTCTCCCATAGTTGGGGCTCTTTCATAATTTCCTTCTTTATCTTTTCCTATCCCCATCCAATTTGCGTAATAGTCTGCATGGCCTTGGTCGTTACTAGCATCCCACATACGAGGAAATAAGTGCTTGTCTGCAGCGTCATAAACATAACTAGATTTTCTTCCATTTTTTTCGTACTTGCCATTACTCTTTACATAAGTTTCAATGGTTTCTACATCTTTTACCTCTGCAGTAAAATCTTGACCGTATAAAATGGGCCAATCGCCATATTGCTCTCTAGCCAAATAACTAACTAAGTTAATAGGGTTGTCAACATTACTCATATCCAATGCAGGGTTGGCATTGCTTCGGGCAAGGGTAGTAAAGTAACTACTAAATGTACCCAACATCATAAAAGCAAAACCCCACAAGCCTAGTTTTAATAAATTCCAATTTTTATTATGAGCCATCCTTAAACCAAAATAAATTAACGCAGCAATTAGTATAAAGAAAAAAGCAAAACCGCTAAAAAAGGGTAAGCCAAAACTGTTCACAAATAAAACATCAAAACTTCCAGAACCTTTAATTGTCCATTGTATCATAGCTTTTTGTACCACACCAGTTATTATACAACCAATAACAAAAGCAAAAAAAGTTCCCCACCGGGTGGCTTTATATCGTTTAAAATAATAAACCATTACTATAGCAGGTATTACCAATATATTTAATAAATGAACACCAACTGACAAGCCCATTAAATAAAAAACTAAAATTATCCATCTGTCGGCTTTAGTAAAATGTCCTTTAATTCCTTCTTCTTCCTCAGCTGTTGCACTTTGCTCCCATTTAAGTATACCCCAAAATAGTAATGCTGTAAAAAAACTTGATAAAGAATAAACTTCACCCTCTACAGCACTATACCAAAAACTATCGCTAAAGGTATACGCTAATGCACCTATAACACCAGCAGCAATAATGCTAATAGTTTGTTGGGTAGATGGTACTATATTATTTTTTGCAACTAATTTTTTTGCAAAATGTGTAATAGTCCAAAATAAAAATAATATGGTAAAACCACTAGCTAAAGCACTCATTAAGTTAATACCAGTTGCAGCATGTTGAGCATCAAAGGGTGCCATAAACAAGCGACCAATTAATACAAACAGCGGAGCACCGGGGGAGTGGGGTATTTGTAGTTTATAAGCACTACTAGCAAATTCTCCACAATCCCAAAGGCTACCTGTGGCCTCCATGGTCATAATATATACTGAACAAGCAACTAAGCAAACAAGCCATCCGGCAATGTTATTAATACGTTTAAAATTCATATAGTATTTGGTTATAGTGGGCAAATATAATTCTATTTAGTATTTAGTTCTTACCATTGACCATTTTTTGTTTTTTTTGATGGATGGAGTGGGATGGAACACTGATGACGCAGACCCGAACTTTCGTGTCTGTGTTCTATTTATTAGGTTGTGTTATATCTTTAAAAAATGAAAAAAGCTCTGATTCAACTTCATATAGCTGTTTTTTTAGCAGGCTTTACCGCTATTTTAGGGGTACTCATAAAATTAAACGAGGGGCTTTTGGTTTGGTACAGGTTATTATTAAGCGTAATTGCTTTACTTATTTTACAGTATTATACCAAACAATTACAAAAATTACCTTTAAAACAAGCATTAAAAATTGGGAGTGTAGGTATAATTGTAGCCATACATTGGGTAGCTTTTTATGGCAGTGTAAAATATGCAAATGTATCGGTGGCATTGGTATGTTTTAGTGCTACTAGTTTTTTTACTGCCTTGTTTGAGCCTCTTATTTTGCAACGGAAAATGAATTATATTGAATTGGCATTGGGTGCAATGGCTGTTGTAGGTATTTATATTATTTTCGATTTTCATCCGCAGTATAAATTGGGTATTATATTTGGATTAGTTGCTGCCATGGGTAGTGCCTTATTTCCTATTTTTAATAAAATTTTTTTACAAAATCATTCGCCGCAAACAGTTACCCTGTATGAGTTAAGCGGTGGCTTAGTGGCATTATCAGTCTTAATTCCTATTTATCTTTTACAATTTCCTGCAACCTATTATTTACCTACCTTTAGCGATTGGGTTTGGTTACTCGTATTGGCATTATTATGCACGGTGCTTAGTTTTAATTTACAATTAAATGCATTAAAAAAATTATCAGCATTTACTACAAACCTTACCTATAATTTAGAGCCCGTTTATGGAATTATTTTAGCGTTTATTTTTTTTAAAGAAAATGAATATTTAAATACTTCTTTTTATGTAGGCGTTTTATTTATTTTGTTAGCAGTGATTTTACAAATGATACGGCTTAAAAAGAAGTAAAGTTGGTTGTAAACAACTTCTAAACAGTTTAGTGTCTGTAATAAAAAATAAAATCGAACGCTGCATTTTTTCTAACCTTTCATTTGATAACAGCAAAAATATTTTTCATGTAAAATCTTTATTAGCAGGGTGTTACTTTATAAGTACACAATCTCCTTTTTCAACTCGGCAAATTTTCTAAACATTGCAGCTACCCCACAGTATTTATCTTGAGAAAGGGTTACTGCTTTTTCAACCTTAGCCTCATCAGCTTCTGCAACTTTTATTTTGTAGGTTACGGTTACCGTATGATAAATAGCGGCATCCTCATCAGTTAAATCACCTTGTACATCAATAGATAAATCGCTAAAATTTACCCTCATTTTATTTAGGATAGCTATAATGTCAACACCGGTGCAACCACTAAGCGCAAGTAGCATTAAAGCCTTTGGTCGGGGCCCTTTGTTGGTGCCATCAGCATCAATTGCGGTATCTGTAGTTAAAGGAAATCCATTTAAAAACGAAGTAAATGCCATACCGCCTTCATAAATTGAACTTGTAAAATGTGCCATTTTTGGGTTATTTTTGTTTGGTAAAGGTAAGTTTATCAATAGTTTTTGTATTGTTAACGTATTAATCTTAAAGAAAAACAAAAAATCTTGCTTTGTACTTGCAAACTTTTCATTTAAACCCTTACCTTTGCCGTCCGAAAATTCCGAATGTTCGGAACGGTAAAATTTTTCACAATGGCTAGAGTATGTCAAGTAACGGGTAAAAAACCAATCACAGGTAATAAGGTTTCGCACTCAAATATTAAAACAAAGCGCAGGTTTTTACCAAATTTGCAATCAAAGCGTTATTATATTGCCGAAGAAGATAAATGGGTAACCTTAAAAGTATCTTCAGAAGCTATAAGAACAATTAATAAAAATGGTTTATTATCAGTGGTAAAACAATTACGTGCCGCTGGAGAAAAAATATAAATAATTAGATAATTAGTGTGAGTAGCATAGCATCACACTATCAAATTAAATAAAATGGCAAAGAAAGGTAATAGAGTACAGGTAATATTAGAGTGCACAGAGCACAAAACCAGCGGTAAGCCAGGTACTAGCCGTTATATTACAGTAAAAAATAAAAAGAATACACCAGAAAGAATGGAATTGAAAAAATTCAATCCTATTTTAAAGAAGGTAACCGTTCATAAAGAAATTAAGTAAACAGCTTCTTTATCTAAAGTGCTAGTAGTAGAAAAATTATTGACTTCTAAGGATTACCAAATTAGCATATTACAACATTATCAAATTAAATTATCATGGCAAAGTCAGCATCAAAAAACTCGAAAGTTAAAGATACCAAAGCAGCAGCAGATGCAAAAAATTGGACTAAAGTAATACGTACATCACGTAGCCCAAAAACTGGTGCATATACCTTTAAAGAATCTATTGTTTATAAAGACAAGGTTAAAGATTTTTTAGCAAACTAATTAATTCAATGCTAACATAAATAGTTAAAGCTTCTCAATATCATGAGAGGCTTTCTTTATTTTAAAAAATAACGTACAACTAATTACACTAAAGAAGCTCTACTTTTGCACCTCTATTTTAATTACAATAACTATGGGATTTTTTGATAAATTATTTGGGAAAAAACAACAACAAGAATCTGTTGAACTTGGGTTGCAAAAAACTAGGGAAGGATTTTTTAGCAAAATATCAAAAGCTATTGCAGGTAAAAGTACGGTAGATACCGAAGTGCTAGATAACTTAGAAGATGCTTTAGTTAGTGCAGATGTAGGAATAGAAACAACGGTAAAAATTATTAATCAAATAGAAAGGCGAGTTGCAAAGGAAAAATATATAAACACATCAGAGCTTAATACCATTTTAAAAGAAGAAGTTAAAAGCTTATTGATAGACTCCCCACAAGATACTAGTTACGAAAACTATGAATTGCCTAAAGAGAATCACCCCCATATAATTTTAGTGGTAGGGGTAAACGGGGTAGGTAAAACAACTACTATTGGCAAACTTGCACACAATTTTAACAAGGCAGGTAAAAAAGTTTTATT
>Ga0114969_10000221_pt1 | contig 48268 bp, 76 predicted proteins | sample M_130807_MF_Meta_FD_87316 | JGI IMG/M metagenome (GOLD analysis project Ga0114969, IMG submission 87316) | Freshwater microbial communities from Lake Montjoie, Canada to study carbon cycling - M_130807_MF_MetaG | ecosystem: Environmental > Aquatic > Freshwater > Lake | place: Lake Montjoie... | reverse complement strand
GATGAATGGAAGGCTCTAAATAGAGCCATGAGTGCTAAACAAACATCTTATTTAAATAATACAGACTTGGAAGTTTATGAGTCTATTTTTGAGACTTTCTTTCAAAGAGCTTATGAATTAGGATCTGTTTCTAAACAGGAATACAGAGATTATAAATTAGAGAAGTTGGGTATTTAATGTCAAAAGGTGATATTATAAAAACTAAATTCCTTTGTAATACTACAATGAGTAGTGGTCCATATAATAGTATAGAACAGAAATTTACTGAGGGTAAATGGTATGATGGGGAATATGAAACCTGGGGTTGGAAAAATGGATATGAGTGTAATAATGGTTGGAGAAGATATTGGATTGTAAATGATGTCGGTGTCAAAGAAGAGATACAAAGAACAATGTTCAATGCAATTTTTGAAACAGATATTATTGAATTAAGAGATAATAAAATAAACGAAATAATAAAATAATATGGAAGAAAAAGAAAAAAATATTACTGTAAGTAATGAGTTTGTAGATATCTACAAAAATTTCAATGTTGTTAGTCAAGTAGATAATATGAAGAAACTTTCTAAAAGAGAGTTATATTTATTATTAACTGTTTGTCTTGATAAATTTTCAGATGAAGACCCGGTTATTAATTATAACTTTCAGCCATTCAAGACGGAAGTTATGGAAATATTCGATGTTCAAGATGATAAAGATCCAATATCTCAATATTTGATTGAACTTATTGAGGAATCAGGTGATAAGTATATTGAAACTGATAATATTGTTGATGATAAAGGTGAGAAGTTACCAGACCCTTTAACAAAAGAAGAAGTTCGTGATGCTAAAATTAACATCATTAATCAAGATTAATTAAAATAATTTTACTATATTTGTACCTAAATTAAAAATAATATGCAAGAAGAATTAAAAACTGAAGAAGTTAAAGAAGTTATAATTGGCGACTTTAAAACAAAAAGAAAGTTACTAAACTTTGTTTCTGCGGTAAATGGAGCAAGAATACGTTTTATTAGAGATATTGCCTTTCTAAAAGGTGAGAAACTATCAGGTATCTTAGAGGGTGCTATTTTTAAGATCACAATTTGTGACGAAGGTACAATTAAATTTGAAGAGCAGGAAGGAACAAACCTTTCTGATAAGTCTATGATCCAAAGACTAATCAATGAAATTGATGAAATGGAAGTCACTGGATACGCACAAAAATTCGTTGTTAAAGGATTAGATTTTGTTGATATCGATGGTAAACTTTGTTACTTAGAAGTTGAACATCAAAAACCGATTGATAAATTAAAATCTTTATTTGATGAAGATAAAACAGAAGTATCTGACAAAGGTCTTTCTATCTTAGACCAATTATTTGGTTCTGATGATTCTGTTGAAGTTCTATCTGAAAAAGATGCTGAGATATTTGTAGAAGCGATTGAAAATCCTGCTGAGCCAACTGAAGCATTGAAAAAAGCTTCTGAGTCTTATTTAGAGGCTCAATTCCGTAGAATGAATGAGGAAAAGATAGTTGAGTTAGAAACTCGTATAGTAGATACTCAAATGGAAATTAGTAGATGTCAAACGGATATCAAACAATCAGAGTCTAAGTTAAAAGAAAAAACTGAATCTTTGGGAGTGTTAGAAACACGTTTAGAATCTATGAAACCAGGTGAAGAACCAAATGGTTATGTATTCTTTGTATCTGAGGAACTAAAGAATATAGAGGGACTTGATGAAAGTGAAACTAATATCGCAAATAAGATTGCTGATATTATGAAGTTGAAAAAAGATTTGTTGGTGAAGATGTTAACAGAGGGTTACTACAAAATCAAAATTGCTAAGAAAGAAGATATCACTAATCAAGACTTTGAGTTAGATAAAGAAGTATATCAAAAAGTAGTTTCTACTGATTCTCTTGGTAAGTTCTCTATAACAGATGAAGGATTTGAATACCGAGGTGAATTGAACTGGCATCAATTAGTTGGTAAGATGATTCGTAATGGATTTGAACAAGAACCAGAATTTGATAAATTATGTCAATCTAACTCTTATGAGTCTAAAGAAGAAGAAAAAACAGGTTCCTTAACAGAGTCAATTCAAGAAGTTAATAAAGATATGTTGGTAAAGATTGAAGAGTTGAAAAAAGAAACAAAAAGCACTTCAATTGAAATAAAATCAAAAGACGTAAGAACATTTAATGAAGAAACTACATTAGTAGTTATGGGAACAATCGACCACAACGATAATCGTGATGTTGAAATCACTGACGACTATACCGGATTTGAAGTTTATGTTGGTAATAAAAAGATGAAGGGTGGTTATGAGTCCGATGGTTTTATTTCAATTATGACTTTAGTAGAGTTTGCTAAATGGCAAAAACAATATCCAGATGCTATGACTGATGGCGGTGGTGTAGGTTCATTCTTACTTCCTCATTTCAAAGGAACTATTGGAGTAACTGCTATGTATGATGTAGGTGAATTCACAAATGACTTTGATTTGGATGATTACATTCTACACCAAGATGGAATGGAAGATGCTTATGTGTCCTTGACTCTGCCAGAAGGAACTCAAATTATGAAGATGGATGATTATCATAAAGTTCCAGTTTCTGCGATGAGAGATTCGAAAATTGATAAAATTATTAAATAATGAAATATACTATAAAATATAGGATTAAGATACTTAGAGTTTATTGGAGGAAGTGGAGACGTTCTATTGATAATAGAATGACTATTGAGAGAAAGCAGATTACTACCTATGAAGAAAAAGCTATTAGACTTTGGAAGATACTTTTGAAAGATGAAGATACTCAAATGAATTATAATACTTCTGGAGTTAGACAGATTGAGAAAGATAATGTTCTTATGATGTTTCAACCAGCTGGTAATAGTGAGTATCTAATGACTCTTTTTGATGTTGATGATACAAGAAGAAGTTTATATGAGTTGCGTATTCCACAAAAAGAATCAGAAGTTGTTTCTGACTATTTTGATACTGAAATGGAAAAGCGTATGAAGAAAGCAGAAAATAATAAAAGATCTATTATAGAAACCGATCTTGATAAACTTTTGGAAAAAGAAGAAAAATTACTAACTGATAGAAAAAATAAATAATATACTTTTTTATTAAAATAAAATCCGTATATTTGTATAAATAAAAATATTTAGAATATGATAATTAAAAACATACACGAGAAGCTATTAGCTGGTATTCAAACAATGTTGATTGACACTAAGATCAATCTACCTTATTACGGTGAGTTTAACTTACACATCAACTTCGTTGAACAAGACTCCATTGGAACTTGTGCAGTCAATGTGACTAGTAAAGGTATGAACTTTTTCTACTCTCCAAAGTTTCTTGAAGATATGTCGAATAAAGAAGTGAACTTCATTACTTTACATGAAGACTTCCACTTACTTTTCAACCACCCACGTAGAACAATCACTGGTCAATACGACCATAAACTTTCTAATATCGCCCAAGATATGATTATCAATCACGTTATCTGGGAAGATATTCCACACACTTTTGTTGAAATTCCTAAGTCTCCAGATGGTAAGAACATGGCCCTATTCGTTCCAAAAGAATATACTGGTAAGTTAATCTTTGAAGAACTTTACGAGTGGTTAAAAGACGAGAAAGAAAAATGGCAGAAAGAGCAAAAGAAAAACTCTGAGTGTCAGTCTTGTAAAGGAACTGGTAAAAAAGACGGTGATAAAGGCGAGAAAGGTAAAGGCCAAGAAAAAGGTGATAAGGGAGAAGGTCAACCTCAAGATGGTCAAGGACAAGGCCAAGAAAAAGGTGAAGGTCAAGGTGAAGGTCAAGGCGAAGGACAACCTCAAGATGGTAAAGGAAACGGTGAAGGAAAAGGTGAAGGCGAATCTTGTCCAGATTGTGGTGGTACTGGAAACGATGGTGGTAAAGACTCAAGTGGTAAACCATCTTATGGTCCCTATGGTCAGAACCCATCTAAAGATGGTGACTCATTAGATACCTGGTCTAAAGAACAAATCTTCCAAGATATGGAAAATGGAACAGGTGAATACTTGGACAAACATATCGGTGATGATGTTCCTGAGGAATTAAGAGAAGCGATGGTTAAAGATGTTATGGAGCGTTTAGCAGCGAGAGGATTAGCAGCGGGTAATATCGAACAAACTCTTAACAAACTTCAAAAGAAAAGAAAAGACTATTTGAAAGAAATCAAAAGAGCAGTTTCTAATATGATTTTCGGTACGGTTAAACAAAAAACTATTGTTAAACCAAATCGTAGACAAATCTCAGGATTGAAAGGTAATCGTAAAGTGAAAACCAAAATCAATTGTATCTTAGATACATCTGGTTCAATGGGTGGAACTTTCGAGAGAGTTCTTTCTTACATCTACAGAAATGATATCGAGGTTAACTTAATTGAGGCTGATACCGAAGTTAAGTGGATTGAGAACATCAAGAAGAAAAGACAACTTGAAACAATGGTTATCAAAGGTCTTGGTGGTACAATGCTTCAACCGGCTATCAACTTAGTGGCTGAACAATTTAACGAATACAATACCGTTGTTTTAACAGATGGATATTGTGACTCATTAGACTTGTCAAAGATTAAAGGTAAAGTGTTAATGATTTCAATTGGAGTGAAAGTTCCAATCTCAAGAACTAACAACAAAGTGAAACAAATTATGGTTGAGAAAGAATCATAAAGATTTTCTTTTGAAATAACAAGAAGACCAGTCATAACAGACTGGTCTTCTTGTTTTAATCTATTGTTCTTTTTGGAACCATTGTATAGCCGGTGTTTTTATCAGTGAATGGAAGTCTTTTAATAACTTTAAATTTAGATACTTTACTAAGAGGTATGGATTCTGGCTCAGTTGATTGATTATCAGAAAGAGATCCACAATAGTATATCTTTGTTTCCTTTTTGTCATTCCAATCGAAGTATATATAGTATATCTTTTTTGATTCATTATCATATGCGATATCACCAGATTTTGGAATCAAATCTTTGTTTTTGGATATCAGTCTTTTAAGATGTTCTGGATCAAAATCTATCAAAGACTCTGGATTTCCATTTTTCCAGAATTTAAACCAAGGTCCTATTTTTGATTCAAGTTCTGGATCGACCTGTAGAAAATCTTTGGATACCATTTTAGTCGATACAAAATTCTTAACAACCTTATCTATATCTCCTTTATAATTCTTATCGAACACCAAAACAGATTGGTCTGTAAGTATCGACATAAACTGATTGTCTTGTATAATCTTTGACCACAATTTTTTGGCGGCAATCTTTGCAATTACATTACTTGATGCGTATCCTAAATACTTTATAAACTCTTTGTATATCAAAATACCAAGTCCAGTTCCTTTGGACTCTGGTGGAATACCAGGAACGAAATGTAATCTATTGTTGTGATAGTTTACTTTTGATATTACCAAATATCTTTTTTCATGATCTTTTTCTTTTGTATAGTCTCCTAAAAAAGGGTATTTTTTTACCATATTTTCCGGAAAGATAACTTTATATAAGTCTTCTCCATCACCTTTTTCCAATAATTCGAATTTTATTTCAATATTAGTTATGTCTTTTGGATCTACCTTTGGGGCCTCTGGAAAAGAACCTTTAGGGGATTTAGGTATATTCAACCAAGATCCTTCTTTTGGAGTAACTAATTCTTTTATAAATTCTGTATATCTTATTAATTTTCTCATATAATATATATTAATTTTTTGATTCAAACAATCAATAAAAATAAAAATATATAGTATATGAATTGGATTAAAAAAATAGGATTTATAGGTTTTATGTTCTTCCTTATAAAAGGACTTATTTGGATGGGTATTTTAATCAGTGCCTATTTTATGTCAAAATAATTTAGTATCTTTGTATTATGAAAGTTATATTTTTAGATAATGATGGTGTAGTTTGTTTATACTCTGAGTGGGGTGGACGAAGCAAAAAGAAATTGAAGTATCTGAAAGAATTTCCAGATGTTGAAAATTTACCCGCTTACATAAAAATGGATAACTTCAATGACAAAGCTGTTAACATTCTTAATTCAATCTTGGATCAAACCGGTGCTGAAATCGTTGTTAGTTCAGATTGGAAACTATATTGTAGCTTAGATGAGCTAAAAGAAATGTTTACTAAGTATGGTGTTATTAAACAACCGATTGATATAACTCCTAATATTACTTTGAAGTATGATAAACAATATTATACTAAGAAAGAATTGGCGGAATACAGAGTAATGGAAATTAAGAATTGGATGAAAGAACATCCAGAAGTAACTCAGTGGGTTGCTATTGATGATTTAGATTTAGGTGAGAAGTTTGGACCAATCTCTGGTAATTCTAATGGTGGTTTAACTAACTTTGTACTTACTCCTAAATCAACTGAGGGTATTAAACAATGTGGTATTAAAGAAAAGATAATTAAATTTCTAAATGATTAATGTTTTAGAGTTTTCAATGTCCAGAGAATATAAGTTTGCTTGGAATACATCAGCTAGAACTTTATTCTATATCTTCGATAATCTTACAGATTGTATGATTTTATATAGATATAAACTAGCAGAAAGAGATTATATATTTAGAAAGTTTGGTGCTTCAAATCCAGATAAAATAGCATTTGATAAATTAGATGGTAAAAATTTAATGCTATTTCATCTGGATGTTTATAAAGAATCCACTCATAAATTTAGAGAACTTTTAGACTTCTGTTTAGAAAAAAATATAGATATTTATATACCTATTCATCAAATATCATCATCACAATGGTCGACTAGTTCAAATCAAAGTCATATAGAATCGATTAATGACATACTAGATGATTATGATGTTAATAGATATAACTTTAAAGATATATCTTATAATAAAACGTCTGAAATTCAAAATAGTATTATTGAGGTAACAAAGCCACTAATAAGAGAAATCAATCTAAGGAAACTATTAGGTTAAAATTTTATAAACCAAGCTTTAACTGGTATACCTAGTTGTAAAGCTATAGTACTTCTTTTATGACCACCTACAAGATGATAAGGATCACCATCTGTATTTTTCAAGTTGATTATAAACGGAGATGGTAATGATATTGACTTATTTTTGACTAGTGCGTCATAAGTTTTTAAATAATTAGCCATATCTTCTGAATTTGGTGCTAAATCAGTTTTTAATCTACTTCTTAAATCTTCGATACCTTCTACTCCCTTAGTAAAGGATACCTCACCTTTGAAACCTCCTTTACCAGAATTAGGACCAAATACTTGAGTTAAATCACCCATATTACCAGTTTGTTTAACCTTATCTAAAGACCAGTCTTGAATTTTACCTGATTTGATTAGGTTAAAAGCTTCTTTTCTAATTTCTTCTGGTGGATTTTTCTTGAAGCTATCATCACCATCCATATCTGGTCCCATCCCAATGCCATCTATGGTTTTACCTACAACCAAACCTTTGATTTCTTCTTTATCAGTAGTTTCTTTCTTTAAGTATTTTTTAACAATATAAAAGTAGAAACTTGGCATCTTGCTAAATACCTTATCAAAATTTTCTTCAATAAGGAAAAATTCACAATTATTAAGTAACTCATGCATTTCCTGATTGATTAATTTATCATCTGGGCCTTGCCAAGAAATTGAATACCCTTGGAAATCTTCATATAATTTCAAATACTTCATTTTGTAATTGAATGATTCTGATATCGAACCTTTTGAATTTTCAATAACATCTTTTGATGTTGTAGTGAAATAGTAACCTTGTTTAATGAATTCATTTCTATTAACAACTTCAGCACCATTTTTACCAGGGAAAGCAGTCATAACAGATAGAACTATTTTATCACCAACTTTACCAAGTTTAGCACCAATGAAGCTTAAAAAAGTAGTTTTTTCACCTTCACCTTCTTTTACTTTAATATTGAATTCATTACCTCTTGAATCTTTATAAGTATAAACATTCATTGATTTGAATTCATCAGCATTTGGTTCTAACTTATGAACATTCTCAACACCAACATTTGTTTTAGAATCCAAACCCAACCATTTGAACTTTTCAGCTTCATCTGGATTAGTTACTTTAGATTCGTTAGGTCCAAAGCCTTTTGTCATTTCGGTTGGTTTATTATTAGAAACTAAACCAATAATTGCTTTTTTCAAATCAACTCCTTTTTCAAATTTAGAACCAGGTATTGTTTCATCAACGTGAGCATCAGTTATGTGTGTTAGATCACTAAGAAGTAAGATAAAATCACCTGATTCAAATACGGTATTTTTATCAGCTTTTACTTTACCTTTTAGAAATTGATTGTTCTCAATCATATTTTGTATTTCCTGATAAAGAGTTTCATTTAGATCTTCAAATAATCTTAAGTGTTTCATAATTAAAATTCTATTTTTTCTATATCGTTTAAGTCTATAGTGTATTCATTACCTTCAAATTCAACGGTTACTAATCCATCTTCATCTATATCAACTGGTGTTAAACCCTCTTCAGGATCATTGTCTGGGAATCCTTTTACAATAGTTGCATAAATAAGACCTCTCTTTTTAATACAATTGATTATATCATCTTGTGTTATAAGAGTTCCTTCTTCATTATTTTTCTTAAAATCCTCAAAGAGTTTTATCCATTTCATAATTATATATATTAAAAAATAATATATAAGAAGTATGAAATATATTAAGAAGTTTAACGAAGAATTAAGTCCACAAATTTATAGAAGTGCTGCTTATAGACTTCGTGGTTATAATAAGGATAAAAAGTCTAAAGATTTACTTGACTGGGCTGATAAAAAAGAGTTTGGTTATTATAATATGACTTTTGTTAATGATAGTGCTATTATTGTTAAAAATTCTACATTTACCAATCCTAGATTGATTGGTATTTATTATGGAAGACCTAACACACCTAATGGAGTAAGAGATAATAATCATAATATTCTAAAATTGAAAGATGCTGACTCTGAGGTTTTTGCTAATAAACTTGTAAATAATTGGAAAGATGGTTCAGATGAATTATGTATATCATTAGAGTTTGGACTACAAGCAACAAATGAAATAAAAGATAAACATAGTTACTTATCTAATCCAGCAAAAGAAACACAAAGATGGGAGTTAGGACAAACGGTGCCTGTGTTTTGTATAAATTTAGAGTTAAGTAATTGGTATGATGGATTAGAACAATGGGATGCGGATTCTAGATGGGATGCTGAAAATTCAGGTGAAAAATTCGAACCTACACCTTTATATGATTTCTATAAAAATTCAGCCGAGGAATCTATAACACTTACAAGACCTAATAACCAATACTACTATGGGTTATTTTCTGATAGAAGTTCATCCTCTAAATTTGTAAATTTTATACAAACAACAATAGATGGTAAGGTGAAAGATAAGATAATGGATATCTTAAGTATTGTCGGTGGTGAAACAGAAGATTTGGAAAGAATATTAAAATCATTTAGTAAAATAAGAGTTCATGGATTATATGACAATGAAGTTACCGGATCTAGTAATGGTAATCTTTCAAAAAAATGGTTTAATAAAACAATAACATAAATATGAAATACTTAAAAAGATTTAACGAAGAATTAAAGTCAAGTACTTATAGTTCAGCTGCTAGAAAGTTAACTAAACTAGGACACACAGACAGATCTGCTGAATTAAAAAACTGGGCTCAAGAAACTGAGAGAAGAGAAGAAATGATTAAATGGAAGGAACAACTTCAATCTTATTCTCCTTTTGGTATTTATAAAATTAATGTTGTTAATCCAGAAAGTGGTGAAAAATTCACTGCTGATTTTGCATTAGATATAAGTTTTGATGCTGATTCATTTGCAGATAGCTTCGAATATGAAAAGGAAAAAGATCCTAATAATATTAATGATGTGAGTCTATCTTTTTTTGTTGGTTTAATTCCTACATCAGAAGATTTAATTAAAAAATGTGAAGAAGTAATGCCTGAATCAGAGTTCGGTAATGGTATGTTCTGGGCAATGTTTTGTGGTGTAGACTTTAAAGTTGAAAATGCACAAGTTGTAATTGAGAAGTTTGCCATAGATAATTATGATGAAGGATTATCTGGTGATATTTCTTTTGCTGATAGAGCATCTGCTAATAAGTTCAAAACTTTATTAAAGAAAATCTTTACTAGTCCTGAATTAAATTATCCAAGTGGATATACTGATGCTAATAGCCTTTATGAGAAACTAGAACAAGTAATTTTAGTTCAACAAGGATTCTCAGCTGACTATGGATTTGACTTAAAAAGTGTTGCTGACTTCATTAACACTATATCACCAAACGAAATGTATAAAACTATCTAATGAGATACTTAAAAAAATTCACTGAAGAACTAAAATCTGATACTTACAAATCAGCGGCTGATAAATTGGCTAAGATGGGTCATGTTAAAAGACCTGAAGAGTTAATGAAGTGGCATGTTGTAACTAAAGAAAAGGAATTGATTGAGGGTAAAAGAAAAGCCATTGAAGAATGTTCTAAATTGGGTGTTTATAAGATGAATATTTTGAATCGTAATGAGAAATTCACTGGGGATTTCTATATTTATTTTTATTGGAATGATGATATTTTTAGTGAGAGTTATGAAGATTGGAAAAGATTTGATACTACTTCTCTTTGGTTACAATTTGATTTTGCTATTTTACCAGCATCTGAAGAATCTAAAGAATTTGCTAATAATGTTCTTAATAAAGAAATAGGACTTACTACTGATGGTAAATGTTGGTTAGGCTCCTTTGGTCTTAACTTAACACAAGGTGGAAATGAATATAGTGAAGAAACTAATAAAGAAACATTTGTATTCAAACCTAATGGTGTATTCTATACAGAAGATTATCATAGTATAGATTGGCATATGGCTGATAGAGCTTCTGCTCAGAAATTTAAGAAGATGCTTTATGATATATTCAAAGGTGATATCGTTTGGAGAGAAACTCCAGAATTACCAGGTGGGGTAAAAGAAAAGATATTAGATCATCTTTGTTCAGATATGGATCATACTTTAGAAGAGTTTGAGGCATTCATAGAATCTATTAAACTAATAAGAGTAAATCAACTTTATAAAGACTAATGAAATACTTAAAGATATATAACGAAGAGTTAAAATCAAGCACTTACAAATCAGCAGCTGATAAATTAAAACAGATGGGTCATATAAAAAGACCTGAAGAGCTAATGAATTGGCACGAGGTTACCAGAAAAAGAGAAGATGAAGTTAAGAAATCAGAAGCTCTTAATGATTGTAAACAAATGGGTGTTTATCAACTTTCTTTGTCATATAGAAAAGGTGGTGAGTCTTTTAGTTATAAAGGAGATTTTTATATCAATCTGTATTTTAGTAATGATAACTTATATGAACAATATCCAGAATGGAAAGAGGGTGGTGGTACTCTTTGGATTGATTTTGGGTTTGGTGTTATTCCTATTGATGAAGAAGGTAAAAAGTTTTGTAGTGAAGTTGTTGAACCTATAATTGGACTTGGTGGTGATAAATTAACTTATTGGTTGGGATCATTTTGGTTAAATATAAGTAGAGGAATCGACCCAGACCAAGAACAATTAACATTTAAACCGACGGGTCAAGGATATTTTGAAGAATATGAAGGTAGTTGGGGATTGTCTAATAGAGCTTCTGCTATGAAATTCAAAGATACATTATATAAAATATTCAAAGGTGATATTATAATAAGAGAAACTCCACAAAAACCTAATGGTGTTAAAGAGCAAATAATAGACGAACTTTGTAACGAGAGAGAACATGGTATCGAAGAGTATGAAGATATCATGAATTCTATTAAGAATATAAACTTGAATAAACTATACAAGGAATAATGAAATATTTAAAAACATACGAGGGTTTATTTGATTTCTTTAAGAAGAAAAAGAAAGAAGAACCAATTGAAGTTAATGATAAAGAGTTTCTTGAAAACCATTTAGAAGAAGTCAGAAGTTGTTTTCTTGAATTAAATGATCAAAATATTAATCTGGATGTTATTACAGGAAATAATACCGAAATTCATGTTGAGATTTGGTTAGATAGTGGGTTTATTAAATTAGAAGATTTAATGGAGACTTTTAGGTTTGCAGATTCATACCTAACTGACTTAGGGTTAAAAATTAATAGATATGAATTGCGTATTTTTGGTGATTATGATGGTGAGACTTATATAGGAGATATTTATTATGATAGTATTCGGGAATTAGAACTAGATTTAGACAAAGAAGGAACCAAACACATTGAAGGTGTTTTAATAAGAATTAGTAAAATATGAAATACTTAAAAAGATTTAATGAATCTGACTTTACTCCAGAAGAAATAATGAAAGAATTAACTCTTGGATTATTAGATGTTGGTTTGCAAGTTAGTGTTTATAATGGTGAGTATAAAAGCTCAAACCATCCAAAATTTGAAGGTGAGTTACATGTTCAAATAACGGATTATGGTAAAGTATTTTGTAAAAAATATCCTAAAGATGATATGGATTGGTTATATGGTAAACCTGTCATTATGGATTTCTTTGATGAACTAACAGACTTTGGTTTAATAAGAGATAAAGACTACAAAGTATATGGTGGCGGATTAAATGTTAATTTAGTCTTTCAAAAAGAAGGATTTGATAAAGTTAAACTATAACCTGAAATGAACTTTCAGGTTTTTTTATTATCTTTACTGAATATATAGTTATATGAAATTAAAAAGATACACACAATTTTTAGAATCTAAATCTGATATGTGGGATATTATTCCACAATCAGTTAAAGAACTGCATAAACTTTTTCAAGGTAAAGGAAAAAAACTTTACTTAGTTGGTGGATCAGTGCGTGACTTCTTAACCGGTGATAAACCAAAAGATTTTGACTTAGCAACTGATGCTCTTCCTGATGAAGTTTTAGAAATTGTTGGTAAGAAATTTAGAACTAACCTTCAGGGAAAAGCATTTGGAGTGGTAGTCGTATTTACCGATGAAGTTCCAGAAGGAATGGAAATTGCTACATTCAGAGAAGATGTTTCGAAAGGTCGTAACCCAGAAGTTAAACTAGGTGTTACTATTGAAGATGATGTTAAGCGTAGAGATTTAACTTACAACTCTCTTTTTTATGATTTAGATACAAGAGAAATTGTTGACTTAGTTGGTGGTAAAGAAGATTTACAATCTGGTATCACAAGAATGGTTGGCAATCCTATTGAAAGATTTGATGAAGACAGCCTTAGGATCCTTAGGGCATTTCGCTTCGCTTCAAGATATGAACATCCTTTACATAAAGATACTGAGAGTGCTATTCAAAAAAGAAAGCAACTTCAAAACATTGATCCAGAGACCGGTGAAATGAAAAGAATCTCTCAAGAAAGAGTTTGGGAAGAAATGAAGAAAGCTTGGAAACAAGCTAGAGATTACAAATACTACTTAAACTTCTTTACTAAATTTGATATGTGGGATGAAGTTTTTCCTGGTTCTGATATCAACACTGATTTGGTTGATAGTAAAGACTTTATAGTTGTTATTGCTAATCTATTTAAGAATGAATCTACTTTAGGTTTAGCTGATAAACTTACTCAAGAATATAAGATTGAACATGAGACTGCGACTAAAGTTGTTTTCTTAGTTTCTTTATTATCATTTAAGACAGAAGATGTGTTTGATATTTATAAGAAAAGACAACAATGTGCTATAACTGACCAAACTATTTTAGAGTGGTTGAAAGTACAAAGTCTTGATACTAATGAACTAATTAAGTTTGTTGAATATAGACCCAGTATATCAGCACAAGAACTTATGTCTCAAGGATTTAAAAGTAAGGAACTTGGTGACGAAATAAAGAGATTAGAAGTAGAAAAATTTAAATCAATGTTATGAAAAAATTTACAGATAAAATAAAAGTTAATGAGAGTAAAAAATCTAGTGAGAATTTAAAAGGTTTTGAAAAAAAACTAACTGAGATTCTTAATGATTCTATTAAAGTTGATGAGATTATCTCTCTTTTCCCAGATTCAATAATAATGCCTTTATTTTACAAAGGTGATGTAGTTGAATTAAATGAAGGCGGTCAAATAGAAATCGTACAACTTGGTTGGAAAAATGGAGGTTATATTTATTATTATGATGATGAAGAAAATGGTTTACTTTATACATATGAAGATGATATAAAATTTGAATAGATAAATTATGATAAAGAAATTTGAAGATTTCAATAATTCAATTGATATAGATTCTATTGTAGATTCTATTCCTGATTCTGATATACCATCAGAGACTAATATCATACAAGAAATTGGTGATAAAGTAATTTACACTGAAGGGTGGTGTGATAGATGTTTCTCTAACTATGATTTAGACTCTAGGGATGAAATGGTTCAATGGGCCAAAGATCACACATTAGAAATCTTAAAAAGACAACCTAATTTACCACAAAATAAAAATCTACATAGTAAGAAACTTATTGATTGGAGATTCATAGAACTTCCCGAAAATGAAGTTAATTATTGTTTATCTATTGGTATATACCAATAATTTTTTATAATCATTTTAAGATATATACATCTATGACTTACTATTTAAATTACTTAAAAGATATCGCGGGTAATAACTACTTGGGTATTAATATCACAAATGAAATGGCTCAGCCCTTTCTAAATGAATTAAAAGAAATCATCGGCGAAGAAGATTTCGAAATACACACAGATAACCAAAAGAAAAGAGATCACGGTCACTATCACATTACGGTGATTAATGTTATGGATTATAACAAACTTTCTAAAGAAGAAGGTGTTGATAAATTTGTTAATTCTTTAGAACCTATTTTCAAATATGAGATTGATGATTTGAAAATGATGGGTATTGGAACTGCAACTAAAAATGAGAATAGAGCTTACTTTGTAGTTTGTGAGTCTGATAAATTAGATGCTATAAGAACAAGATATAATCTACCAAAACAAGACTTTCATATAACTTTAGGATTCAAATGGAAAGATGTTTTTGGTGTTCCAAAAAAAGAACTTATTTCAAAAAAAGATAAATTCTTAAAACTTTTAGAAATTGAGTATTATAAGAACAATAATTGGAATTTTATAAGAAGTATTGGAAACTTCAACCTTGATAAACAAGCAGAGATAATTCCAATAGAACTAAAACAAAATAGATTAAAATCTAAATGTGATGGTCAGTATATTGAAATATTTCTTTTAGAAGATGAAAGATTTTGGATATCAAATATCTATCCGATTGATAAAGAAAGCGAACTACCGAGATTATCGGAGACAGAGATAGCAAAAATATTTAACAAATAATAATAAAATAAAATAATATGGAACTTTTTAATTTTTATAGCTTAGATGAGTGTTTGGACTTAAAAAAAGTAAAGAAAAGACTAACACAACTTCAAAAAGAAGGAAAAATAGAATACTCACATGATAGTGATATACTAAAAATACAAGACCTTGATTTAGACGAGGATGAAATATCTGAAGTACTAGACTTATTTGAGGATAACGATATCTTTCCTTATCCTGATTACCAAGAAGACGGTGATGATTATGATGATTATGATGATTTTGGAGAAGAGGAAGAAGATTATTAAACTATCTTCTTATATTCCTTTCTAAGTTAGAAACTTCTCTTGTTATTTGTCTGATGGTTTCATCAGTTTCCTTTTTAGCAGTAGCGGCCGTTATTTTAACTTTGTTTTTATTATAACCACTAACCAATGAATCAACATTATAATGTAATTCAGATAAGTGACCATAAACACTAGAAATAGATCTCTTAACACTTCTACCACACTTCTCGATAAGTGATTCAATTTTTGCATCACCAACATCTAAAACTCTCATAAATGAATGGTGTCTTAGTTTATTTGTGTTTAATAAAACATAAGGTAAACTTTGATTACCATCTTTATCAGTTTTATTATATCTGATGAATCCACCTTCAGTTTTATTCTGAGCGTATCTACCTATCCAACTTACATCATCTACTTTTTTCTCAGTATCTTCTCGGTCCCCAGGTGTTAAAATATGAACTTCAATCTTATCACCATCTTTAAGACAGATAACATAATAATCACAAATTTCTCTCCAGTTTATTTTAATATTACCACCTTTCTTATAAAGTTTTATTTGGTAGTCTATCTTTTTAATACCTCTAGTTGTATCAGCTTCAAATCTTACAGCATCTAACTCTGAGTAAGCAACATTTGTAGAAGGAGTCTTCGAAGAAACATCAGCTGGCTTATAGCCTGAAACTTTCACACCATGTATTAATGCTGCTAAAAATCCTTCTAATAAAAATCCTGATGAAGATGGATTGAATTGAGTTTTTATTTCGTTTAGGTATTGCAATAATGTTATTATAGATATCTTAGTTTGTATATCAACATCAGGGTTCATATAAGTATCCACACTAGATAACATTTCCACCTTCTTAAAAAGATTAAACCTATCAGTTGGCTTTTTACAAAGTGTATCAAGTGCTAAAACATATTTAGCCATTCTGATAAATAACTTCTCATCAACCTTAACATTTACCCATCCAGTTAATTGACTAACATCATCAACCAATTTAGTTTCAAACTTTCTAAGATACTTCATAAAATTATATATTAAATTGGAAAACTTATCTTACATTTGATATTATAAATAATATGAAAAAAATAATATTAATACTTTGTTTACTTTTATCTAATATCACCTACTCACAAGTTGATTATGATTATGATGTTGATAGTGACGATTACTGTGGTAATTACTATGCTGATTTAATAACTAAAGACCTAATTGCTAAATACTTTGAAGATAAAGGAGTTCAGATTTATTATGAAAAAGATAAATCTTTAGTCTGCACTCACTGTTTTTATAATGAGGTGGTTATGACATTTGAGTCAGATAACTATCCAGAAGATGTAAATTCTTATGTATTGGATGTTATTTTTTCTGACGAAAATGCTGAATTAATATCTAGTTACTTCATAAAGGATATTGAGAAGTTAGACAAAAATAATTGGCCTAAGAAGTCCTTTATTGATTTGAAATATACTATGATAAAATTCAAAAAGTGTTTTCTTTTCAAGAATAAGTTTAAAGTTAAGTATTATGTTGAGTTATCAGTAACACACGAATAAATGCAACTTTTTATATTTTTCTGATATAAAAAAACAAAATATTACTATGGCAGTTAAAACCCTATTGAGGTATCCGGGAGGTAAAAGTAAAGCAATTGACTTAATTACACCTTTCGTTAAAGATTATGATAAAATCGTTTCTCCTTTTATTGGAGGAGGATCATTAGAAATACATTGGTCAGCAAATCTCAGAAAAGAAGTTATTGGATATGATATATTTGACGTACTTGTTAATTTTTGGAATATGTTATTAATCAATCCAGAAGAACTTGCAAATAAAATGTCTACAATACCTCCAACAACTGAGGAATATAAAAGAGTAAAAGAAATTCTTATAAGTCTTGATAAGACACAAGAAATGTTGAAAGATTGGAATACAGATTATTATAAAAGATCTGATGTTGTTTCACTTGATGATATAACACTTGCTTCTTATTATTATTTTAACCATAATTGTTCATATGGTCCAGGTTATTTAGGATGGGCTAGCTCTGTTTATCTTAATGATAAAAAATGGAATGATATGATTGATAAAATCAGAAAATTTAGATGTCCTAAATTAGAAGTTGGAAATAAAACTTTTGATATTTCAATTAAAGAACATAGTGAGGATTTCCTTTATTTAGATCCACCTTATTACTTAGAGAAAGATGCTGATAATAAAATGCACAAGGGAATGTATCCAATGAAAAATATTGATGTTCACCATTCTGGATTCGACCATGAATTACTCAGAGATTTATTATTAGAACACAAAGGAGATTTTGTAATGTCCTATAATAACTGCGAAACAATTAGAGAATATTACAAAGACTTTGAATTCTTTTACCCTAAATGGGCATACTCAATGAGTAATGGCGAAAAACGTATTGGTAAAAATAGAGTTGAACTTAATGATTCTAAAATAGTTAAAGATTCACACGAAATATTAATAGTTAAAAGAAGTCTGAAATGAAAGCTGGTGTCGTTATAGAGACGATTAAAAGTATTAAACAAACATCTATTCACAAACAGATGTATGAACTTGCTTCTAATCTTAGAAATATTGAAAGAGAACTAGCATCTCAATATACATTTGATGATGAGGTTGATGTTAATCACTTTACTATGTTACTACAAACTTGTTTACTAGGTCTACCGGATGAACAAAGACTTTTACTTACACCAATTGTTAGAGAATTAAAATTAAATCAAATATTATGAGTTGGGATGGAATATATGCTAAAGATAGAAACTATCCAATATTTGAGGTAGGTGATGAAGTATTTACAACCAATGATAGTTGGCCTCGTATTACTCCGAATACTATTATAACTCCATTTCTAAGAGAAGTTAAATTGAAAGAATTGGGATTGGACTAAGAGTTATTTTATAAATACTCAATGGGTAGAAAATCATCAATCAATAAAATAAAAAGAGATAATTCTAAATCAAATAATATAGAGTCTGCTTTAGTAATGTATCTTTATCAAAAATCACACTCACCAATTACAACCAGATTCACTGGAATGGGTTTACAAGAATGTGATGTTATATCTGTTTCAAAGTCAGACTATATTTATGAGTATGAAATTAAAATTAGTCGAGGTGACTTCAAAAAAGATTTCATTAAAGAAAAACACAATCATATTCTAAATGAGAAATTTACTTATACAAGAAAAGGAGAACTTCTTTTTAGAGTTTGTAATTACTTTAACTACATAGTTCCTAAAGATTTAGTATCTACAGATGAGGTTCCAGAATACGCAGGTCTTATTTATATCAATGAAGATTTTACCTTTGAGATTGTTAAAAAGCCTAAGTTAATTCATAAAACAAAAGCCACTCCGGAGTTTATAAGACAACTAGCTCACAACTTGAGCTGTAAATTGATATTCAAAAAGATTGAATAATTAATTAATTTTTACTATATTTGTATATGACGACAAAAAATTCAGACATCAGAAGAGCGGTAGAGTTTATGATTAACGCTCACAGCGGACAATTTAGAAAATTCTCAGGTGAGGAATACGCATGGCACCCAGTCGGAGTTGCTAAGATTGTTAGAAATCTTAAATCAAGTAAGAATAAAGATAAAATTTGTATAGCGGCTTTATTACATGTAACAAGACACAGTGGTTCAGCTTTAGATTTTGATTCAGATGCTCTAAGAAAAAACTGGAATCATTGGGTTGAGTTTGGAGCCGAATTAGAGCCAAGAGAATTTTTATTAGAAATGAAACGATGGTAATTAAAATAATTTACTTATATTTGTATTCTAAAACAAAATCACTATGGGAAAAATTAAAGAAGTTTATATGGAAATCCAAAACAAGTTTGGAGAAGATGTTGAAGTAACAGAACAAATGTTCGAAGACTTTCTTAAAGAAAGAGAAAAGGAAAAAGAAGATAAAGATTCAATTTAATTGAATCTTTTTTTGTTTAATTATTAACTTTAACTGATTTAACAAGATTGTCGAGTTCATTACTCATAACTCCGATATTATTGATAGCATTAGATTTATATACCTCAAACTCATTAGTGTCCGCGACTAAATCCCCATTTTCATCAACACCTGTAATTATAGTTTCAATGTTATATTGAAATTCACTTAACTGAGAATATAAAACATCTAAAGATCCTTTCAAACCTTTAGCAATGGATGCAATTCTTTTTTCAATATTTAATAAATCAAATGAGTATTTTATAACATTTGGATTTGATCTAATCCTAGATAAACTAAATCCATTGGAAATTGCAACTTCAACTGATGTGTCTCCATCAATTATATAGATATCAATTTTTTGAGGATGTTTTATACCAATAATATAATAATCTATATCATTATTTAATGTAAGAGGTATTGAAGATGCTAAATATCCATACAACTTCATTTGATATGAAATACCATCAGCTGTTACATCAGCAAATCCGTTATCTTCAACTACTTTTGAGTTTGGTATAAATCCTGCTAAAAAAGATTCAAATAAAAATCCTGATGATCCTGGTGTAAAGAAATCTTTAATCTCATTTATATAATGAAGTAAGATAATGACTGACATCTCTTTTTGTATTGTTTCTCTCTTTTTATTGAAACCAGATGCTAATATCTCACCACTAGTAGAATATCTTAAAGTTCTACTACTAATTGATTGAATATCTTCTAATTTTGATATAAATGAGTTATATCCATTGTTATTTGTTCCTAAACTTTTAGCATATCTTCTAACTTTTTTTAGAACCTCCATGTCAATTTTAACATTGACCCAACCAGTTGATAATATTGGAACTAAAAATGAATAATCTACTTCTGTTCTCCATTGTGTTTCTCCATTTAACTCATTTACATATAAGTTAATAACTTGATTAGGTATTTCAATTCTAACATAATCATTTCCTACTTTTCTTGTTACAAACCCATCATCATCGACATCAACCGATACAATAGAACCATTTTTATCTATACCAGCAGGATATGATTCAGCATCAGCACCTATTATGCCAACTAATGTATTTCTACCATTTATTTTTCTCTGAATAATATTACCTTTTCTTAATGGAAAACCTTGAATTTTACCATTGTATAAATTACCATTATCATCTATTAAAACGTCAAGTACTGGAAGCTTAACATCCTCATTAATAAAATCACCAAATTTTTTGATATCCATATACTATATATTAAGAATTAAAACTACTATAAATTTGGTGGAAATAAAAAACTTCCTTATATTTGTATATGTGATTGAGGTAACGATTTAGACACAACAATCACTAAAAAAATAATCAAAAAAGATTTGGTAGAAACAAAAAACTTCCTTATCTTTGTAAGACAAAAGAGATAAATAATTAATCACTACATAAAAAAAAGAAACTATGGCAAATTTATTCGCAAAAGCAAAGAAAGTAGCACCAGCTAAAACAGCAAAAGCTAAAGATGAAAAAGTTCGTATCACTATCGAAGACGAGGCTTTTTTCAATAAAATCCAAAAATTAGAGGTTCTTAACGACCAAATGAAAGTAGCGAAAGCGAAAGCAGATATGATATCTGATGAACTTCGTGACTTAGGTAAATCCGAGTGGGCTAAGTTATATGACTCAACTGGTAAAAACCCAGGGTCTGTAATGTTAGAGCACGTAAACGCATCTGACGATGTAGCACAATTGATGTTTGTTCCTTCTGACAAATACATCACAATCTCTCCAGAAAGAGCTGAAGAATTACAAGAAACATACGGTGAAGAAATCGTTGAAGAAGAAACTACTTTCTCTTTTGACTCAACAATGATTGAGAAATATGGTGAAGTTCTTTCTCGTCTTATCGAAGAGTCAGATGAAATCAAAGACGCTGACAAAGAGAAAATCATCAAAGCAGTTACTAAATACTCTGTCGCTAAAGGCACAATCGACAAATTCTCTACATACGGAGACGTTAACGAAGTGATGGAAGCTGTTAAACCAGTAGTATCATTGAAAAACGTAGAAGTTATCAAAGGATAATATGAAGAGGTCTAAAAATGATAGAATAATCGCCGGTGTCTGTGGAGGCATCGGTGAATCAATGGGAATAGAACCCTGGTTATTTAGAATATTATTTATAGTATTCGGTGGGTTTTGGATTTATTTATTAATGTGGATATTTATTGAGGAGGAATATTAAAAATGGAAAACTGGAATAAAAATGATTTTCAAGGGAAAAGAAAAGACCAAGTAGATTATGCTTCTAAAGCTCTGTTCTTTGGAAGTATTGCCTTTATTTTATTGATAATTATATCAGCGATATCAACTTTTTTCAAATAAATTGATATTTATAAAGATAACGGTAGGTGAGGTGTATTATCCTCTGAAATAAGAAAGACTACACAGATGGGTAAGACCCGTGGCATCGTTGGTATCAGCCCAACTAGGAGTAAGACCCGAATGAGAATACGTTTCTACTTGTACGAGAACAAGTAAATTGGTTCCATAGTTCAACGGATAGAACAGTGGTTTTCTAAACCTCTAATCCAAGTTCGATTCTTGGTGGGACTACTTATGAAAAAAACAATAATACCAATAATAGTTTCTTTAGGTCTATTATCAGTTGGATTTATGTTTGGTACATTAGTATCAAATGGTAAAAACGCAGAAGTACAACAAGAGATAGAACTATCTCATAAACAAAAGATAGATTCTCTAAATTCTGTAATTGAAGATAGAGAGTGTCAAATTGAAACATTAGAAGAGGAATGTCAAATGAAAGAGTCCGAGATTAGTTTCTGGGGTCGTATGTATGATGAATGTAAAAGAATTAAGTAATTGGGCCTCGTAAAGCCTCTTGTCTTAGACAATGTAACGAGTGGGAGTAGGGTAACACTGACGCCTCCCAAAATCGGTCCACGGTTCGAGCCCGTGAGGGACCACTAATATAAAAACTAAAATATGACAGAGAAATTAACTAAAATGGAAGTAATTGAGAATTTATCAAAAGAGTTTGGTAATGACCAAGATTTAGGTAAAAAATACAGAGAGTTTGTATTGGCATCAGAAGGTAAGTCAGATGAACTTGCTAGAAACTACCCTAATGATTTTGATTTAGGAAAAGAAATTAGAAAATATTTTAAGAAATAACTTGTCAATTAGAAATAAGTTAGTATCTTTGTAAGAGAAATAAGAATTATAAATTAATTAAATAGTAAAAAATCAATATGGCTGAAACAAAAACAACAGGGACAATGCCTCAGGAAATGGTAGAAAAGTTAAATCTTTTGACACCTAAAGAGAGAAAATATTTCGCAATTATGTGGGCGAAGTATGGTGTATTAAATATCACATCAAAACCAGGAGTCGCTAAGTCCGCAATTGGTCGTTCAATTGCAGATAAGATGAACTTTAGATACATTGACATTCGTTTGTCGATGGTTGATGAAACTGACGTAGGTCTTTATCCAACTATCTCTGAAGTTGAGAGTGATGGTAAAATGGTGAAGTGTTTGGATTTCGTTGTTCCTCGTTGGGCAATTGAAGCGAACAAACAACCAACAATCATCCACTTTGAAGAGTTGAACAGAGCTTCTCAGCAAGTTCGTAACGCAGCACTTCAAATGTTGTTAGAGCGTGAAATTGGTATGGATTTCAAATTCAACGACAATGTTTTGATGATGTCTTCTGGTAACTTAGGAGACGAAGATGGAACAGACGTTGAAGAGTTCGATTCAGCATTGAACAACCGTTTGGTTCACATCAGTCATACTCTTTCTGTTGATGAATGGTTGGGAGACTACGCTTCTCAGAAGTGTCACAAACTAATCAGTTCTTTCATCAAAGCTCACCCAGAGCAGATGTATAAGACTTCTGACAACACTAAAGGATACGCTACTCCGCGTTCTTGGACAATGATGTCAAAGTTTATCACTGAGAACTGGGGTATGGAAGCATCACCTCGTGATTTCCTACCATTACTTAAAGAAGTTGGTAGTGGTTACTTGGGTAACTCAGCAATGAAGTTTATCCAATATTGTGAAGATATGTTGAATATCTCTATTCAAGATGTCCTTAACAACTATGATGGTATCAAGAAAGACCTTGAGAAATACAATCGTGATAAGAACTCTGAATTGATTCAGTCATTGAAAGAGATTGAAATCACTAAGTTGACTGACAAGCAGTTGATGAATTGTGTTAAGTTCTTGAACAATGTAGGTGATGATGAAAAAACGGCTTACTTACTTTTCATCTTGGATAACATCGCTGATGTGACTAATCCAAAATTGAAGAAATTCTTGTTAGAGTTCGAAGACTTGTTGAGAACTATCAAGAAAATCAACAAACCGGGTAGTAAGTAATCGGTTCAGCCACTGATTTTAAGGGATGTCTTTTCGAGATATCCCTTTTTTTATATTAAAAACCAAAACATATTGAAACTATATCAATATATATTTTATGTCAGATAATATAGATAACGTAGAGAATGATTTTCGAATGGAGGATAAAGTGGATATCGAAAGATATGAGATTCAATTAATAATCATTAATGAGTTTGGTGAATTCAGGGGTATAAAGGCCCAGGTGGAATCTGGTGATTATGATAAGATTGTTAAACTATCAAAGAACTTTTATTCAAGTGGTGGGTTTGAATTATCTTGTGAAGATGGGTCATATGTAATACTACCACCAGACTTGGTTCAAAAGTCTATATTAAAGATTGATAAAAAGTTAATAAAAGAAGAAAAAAATGTTCAAGAGTAAATTTAAAAAATTCGGAGGCGATTATATTCCAGATATAATCGAATACCTTAGAGAATATATAGAAAAAGACCCAACAGCAACCATTACGGTTGGTTGCGATTCTATTCAAAAAAGAAGAAGAACCGTGTACGCTATCACAATTATGCTTTATAACACCGATATTAAGAGAGGTGCGCATGTTGTATTTTTTAGAGAAAGTTGTCCTAAAATTAGAGAAAACCAAGAAAGACTTTATAAAGAAGCTCAATGGGTCCATGATGTAGCAACTTATCTAGATAATGAATTATCTTCTTTCTATCAAAGAAATGACTTAACAGATTTGGAAAGAAGAAGATATAAATATCATCTTGCTAAGTGTAATGGTGAATATGGTCATGTTCAACTTCATAACGAAGAAGGGGTCGTTAAAAATTTACCACTTACACCTGCTGATAATATTGCCTTTAAACTTGTTGATATACACGTTGACTTCAATCCGTTTGAAGGAACAATGAATGAGAGAGGTGTTACTAAGAATAAATCATATGTTGCTTATAAAAGTTTTACACCTTGGTTAAGAGGATTAGGATTTAGAACTTGGGCAAAACCGCAAGCCTTCGCCAGTACGAGTGCTGCCGACCTACTACTACAAGATTAATAATGTTTGAAATAAATGTATATCTATTGAACAAAATGGGCTGGGTTAATTACTCTCAGGTTAGAGGAATTCGTATTGGTAATTCAATACACAAATCTAATCCAATTTTCCCACCTATTGCGTTTGATGATGATCCATTAGTCAGATATTTTTATGATGATGTTGAGAAAAAAGTTTGTTATGTAATAAAAGAACTTTCAACAAATGAAAAACAAAATACAGAAAATTTATATAAATTTATAATTATGGACTACACAAGTTGTCGGCAACCCACCCTTGGTGAACCGTCATTTGAAGTAAATCAATTTGAATCGAATGAAAGTTTATTTAAATTGATTATTAAATATGAAGCTTGTAAAGAAGAATATAAACGACACTTTAAAATAAATAAACTATTAAAATGAGAAAAGAAGTAAAAGTATTAGGTTTATCCTATGGTCAATCACAGGCCGGATCTTATGTGGTAGTACTTTCTGAGAAGAAAGGTAAAAGAAAATTACCAATTGTAATTAAACCGTCAGATGCTCAACAAATAGCTCTGAAGATTGAAGGTATGAAGTCACCAAGACCTCTTACACATGATTTATTCAAAACTATAACAGATTCTTATTCTATAGACATTCAAGAGGTTTATATTTATGCTATATTGGAAGGAATATTCTATACAAAGATGGTAACATCTAATGGATTAGAAGATGTAGAAGTTGAATGTACTGCTGGTGATGGTATTGCACTTTCGATTGTTTATGGTTGTCCTTTATACGCTTCTAAAGAAGTTTTAGATATATCTGGTGTTCATATCAATGATGATGGTAGTAATATGAGTGAAGATGAAATGGATGTAGAAGAAGACTTTGAAGAAATCAAACCAGCTAAAAGAGTTGTTTCTATTGAGGATTTGGAGCATATGATGAATGATGCTATTGTGAATGAGGAATATGAAATTGCTGCCGAGATTCGTGATAGAATCAATAAATTAAAAGGAGAACAATAATGTCAAATCTTTTTGATATTGCTAAAAAATCCAGAAAAATGAGTGTAAAGAAAAAAGGCGGAAGAAGATCTTCTGAGAAGTGGGAAAATCAATTCAAAATCTCTCAAAAGATATTTGAATCAATATCCGAATTGGGTCAGTTAAATAATAATCAACTAATAAGAGATGCTTGTGTTGCGTTTAGAAACCCAGTTGTTTTTGATAACCAAGTTTCAGATGCGGTATTTGAATTACCATATCATATCCCAGGTAATACTGGAAATACTATAACAAAGGATCACTTAGTCGGAATGAGTAACATTGTTTTGTATATTTATGTTAATAAAATACATCAAAGATGGAGTTGTGTTGAAGACTTTATTAGTACTCTAAAGGCTCTTCAAGTTTTATTACCTCTTCCTAAATCTCTAAACGATAGTGGATCATTTAAATCTTGGCAATTTGATATACATAATATCAATGATTGTATTGAGTGGAATAAGAAATTGAAAAATGAAGGAATAACTCATGTCTTTGATAAAAATAATCAACAAGTATTAGTTGATGATGTTTGGACTGAGTGGTATGAAAATAACAAAAGTTTCTTATAAAAAGCAACTTATTACCTGTTTCAACATATAAATAAAAAACAATAAATTAAAAATGGCATTATCATACATTGGCGGAAAAAGCAGAATCGGAACTTGGATTAGAAATTATATCCCTTCTGATATAGAAACATATGTAGAATCATTCTCAGGAATGTTCTGGGTATTTTTTAAGATGGAATTACCTAACTATCCAAATCTTAAACAAGTTGTTTATAACGACTTCAATCCACTTAATGTTAACTTATTTAATTGCATAGTAAACTACAAAGATTTCTATGATGTGATTAAAGATTATAAATCACAAGACAAAGAACTTTTTGATAAATTTCAAAAAGAAATATTCGACCCTAGTTTTAAGGTAGATTTATCTGAACCAGATTATCATACTGCTGCTAAATACGCTTATGTTCTTAGTCAAGTTTGGTCTGGTACTAACCCAGAGAAATCTAAATTCATTGACTTAAAAGGTAAATACAAATCTAAGTTTGATTCATTCAAAGGTAAGTTACAAGATAAGAAGTGGCAAAATTACTTTGATAAGATTACTGTAACTGAGAATATGGATTTTCAAGATGTAATTGAAAAGTATGATGGTCCTAAAACTTATTTCTATTGTGATCCTCCATATTACAAGACTGAGAACTATTATGCTAATCACGACTTTGGTATTGAAACACATGAAAGATTGGCTACTTGTTTGAAATCAATTGAAGGTAAATTCTCTTTGAGTTATTATGATTTCCCACAATTATCTGAATGGTTTCCAAAAGATGAATACAAATGGCAATCCAAAGAGTTTGCTAAAGCTGCTATGGCAAAAGCTGGTAAAGCTCAAACTAAGGGTATTGAGCTATTGATAATGAACTACTAATTATCTTTTAATTTAATGAGATATAAAAAGACAATTAAAGAGTGGAACGAAGCAACACCAAAAGAAGTCTGGGAAGGAGTTAGAGATAACTTTCTTTTTGGATTTATTGGTGCTACTTTAGTTGTTTTCATTGCTACAAAAACTGATGTTGCTGTTTTAATTGGTTATATAGCTTACTATATGTTTATGGGTAAGATTGTAAATAGGCCAAAGTATGTAACTGACTTAGGTAGAATGATTGTATTTCCAATACCATCAGCTTTAGGTGCTTTCGCTGGATATAAACTATCATACTTAATGATAGGTCTTTTAAATCAATTGATGGGAACCATGTAATTTTAATAAATAGGATATAAAAATATCTTATTTTTAATGAAGTATAAATCAGGTGATGTCGTAATTAAAACTACCGGAGGTAATAAAATGACAATATTTGACAAAATAGATGAAGGTGTTTATAAATGTCTTTGGTTTGTCGAAAGCACAATGAATGAATCAGAGTTCAAAGAAGAAGAGATCGTAACTCTGAGTGAATATAAACGATTTCTGAAGACAGAAGAAAGAGAAGACAAGATTAACAAACTACTAAATTGTATTACCAATTAATATCTACCATTTCAGGATTTGTATAAAGTGATTTAGAATAATAGTCATCGAATATATTTCTATATTTCTGTTGCCAAATCTCTACATCTGGAATATTCATTTCTTCCATTTTTCTACCTAAACCAGTTGACATATAAGCTTGTAACTCATCAGGTAAAACGTGATCAGCATAACCATATTCAGTAATACATTTATACATCATATCTTTTACTGTAGGATCACATTCATCATTCATTTTAGACATTTCTTCTTTATATTCTGGTAAAGTAAAATACATAGCGTGAGCAAATTCGTGTTCAAGTAATCTATTCGATAACTCATCAACACCCAATAGATAGTAATTGTGATCACCTTCTTTCTCTTTGATAATATTGATAATAGACAACATTAATTTATCCCAATTATTAATTTCATCTTCTGGTATATTAAACATACATTCTTCTAATATATTTGATGGTATGTTAAACCCGGCCCAATCAGAACCATATGTGAATTGTTGTTTACCATAGTGTTGTTTGTAAATATTTACAAAGTCTGATACCTTGAATTGTTTACTGATAATCTCTTCAAATGAAGATTCATAAAACTCTTGAGGTCTCATAAACATTAGAGCTCTTGTGTGTGGATCTGGTGATTTAATAGCCCATATATGGTCACCACAATGGTATAATTCCACTTGTGATGAAAACAAGTCTATCTCGGGTTTCAGATTTACTTCTTCTAAGAATAGTTTATAGGATTTAATTAATTTCATAATTTAGTATTATTTTTTAATGAATATAGTTTTGTGATGTTTCTTTGTATTCTACTACCTGCTCTATTGATTCTTTTCTGTATAAAATTTAAGAATTTATCAACCGACATTACTTTAATATCTTCTCCAGATAAAGTAGGTTTGTCTTCTTTACCATTAATGGATTCTTCTCTTCTTTTTATTAGTTCGTTAGCAAATCCATTTTTAATTCTTCTCAGCATTAAATCAACATCAGCATCTGGATAAACACTTAGAATTTTATCAGTCATCTTTTGCTTGAAAGTTTGACCATCAAATTCTATCATCTTTTTAGCAAATCTCCAAGATGGTGTTTTTTCTTTTAGTTCATCTATATCATATCTTTTAACATATGGCCAAGAATCTTGAGTCATTGCATTGATTTCATGTAACTCACTCCAGTAAATATAGTAACCAACCTCATCATACCATATTTTCCAGATATCTTTTTTAATCTTAGATCTATTAACATCTAAAGCCCAAGTTACATCAGTTGATACTTGACCTTTACCTTTCCTTATTCTATTCCATCCCTCATAACCATGATTCAATTCGTGTGTTATAGCAGATTCAACTTCAATAGATAATCCATCTCTATCAGTAAATGAGTTAGTGATGAGAGCGCCAATTTCAAGTTTTAAATGAATAGTAACATCCGATCTATCATCTATAGATGGTTGTAATGAAGACCCGTCTTCTGCTCCAATATTATAGCAAGCTCCTGTTCCAATAAATAATTTACTAGAAGCAGCTGTCGGGAATTTTATAGCATATTCCACATCGGTCATTATCTCTAAGTTATAGGTTACTTCCATTGTTGAGACAGGAAACTTAGGCCAAAGACTATTTTTAATAAACATTGACAAGTCTTCTTTTTTATAGTTTATTGTATTTGAATAATTTCTTCTTTTTGATTTATTAACAGATTCATCCTTTTTCATAAATGAATCGAAATTATCATTGAACTCATCTAATAAGAATTCATTATAGATAAGAGTAGCTTCTGCTACACCATGTGCTTCAAATAATTGATATGTTTTTAAGTGTTTCATATTGTTTATATATTAAAATAAATTAGGAATTTTACAGGTTTATATTGATTATGATTAGAATTCAAATCCATCTTAACATCATATCCGGTATCAATTAATCTCGAATTAGCTGTAAGCATATCATCAAATAATTTAATACCCTCATTACCAATTACAGTAGAACCAAATTCATTTGATTCACCAGGTAGTTTAATATCAACAATTATACAGATGTTTTTATCTGATACTTTACTAGTTTTTCTACCAAGTAATCTATATTTCTGATCTAGTCCAGGTCCACCAAGATTCTCATCTTTTGTAAGACCTAATGATAGTGTTGGTGTTATATAATCTAAAAACCTTTCAAAGTCTCCTCTTTTTGGATCGAAACTAGAATAACCACTTGTTTCATATCCAGAAACAACTACAGTATAAGATACAATACCCATATCTTCAAAGTCCATAAATACTTCTCTTACTTCCATTAATATATCAGATAACTTACTTCTAACGAATTTGCTATCGAATTTAGGTTCATCTGAATTTTCATTAAAAGTTGACCAACGCTTAATCATATAATATATATTAAATATGAAACTCGATATGAATGAAATTTACCACAATTATATTGTTAGAGTGGTTATTTTCGCACTTTTTACTTTCAAGAGACAGATAAGACAACCAAATGTTTATAAGATGTCTGTTATAACATTTACTATTAAAAGATTGCCTTGGAAAATTAATTTAATAATTGATACTGGTATGAAATTGGATAGAGAAGAAGAAAGAGAAATTTTACTTGAAGAGTTATTAAACGGAGTTGAGTCTGATTATTTATCAACCGTAACGGTTACATTTACAACACCTCTGAAAGAGATAACAATGAATATAGATTTAAGTGATGAGAAAAAGTATGAACACTATCTTTATTCTTAATATTCAAATGTTACGGTAGCTCTACTATATGATAAATCATATGAACTAAATCCAAAAAGATCACATATTGTTTCAAACTTTTCTTCATACCAAGCCTCGGAGCTTAATTCACCATCATATTCATTAGAATCAAAATCAACAATAGTTTCAGAATCATCAACCAAAATGCTACCTCTAATAGGTATTCCCATACCTTCAATAGCTTCTCTCAATTTATCTTCATCTGGTAATTCAAACTCTTCATCATCTAAAATAACATCTGCTTTAGTGAATATAAATTCAATATATTTAACTTTACAAGTCTCACCATAATAATCTCCTTTATCAGATTTAGTCACAAAGTCATTTAGAACCCAACCATCATCTCCTAATCTACCAATTGTAGATTTCATATTATCCATTATTTCAACAACACCATCATAGCTATTGTTTTTAGGAACATAAACAATATTGAACTTACTGATAATTTTATTTCCCGCTTTTAGAACAGGTTTGAACTTTTGGTAATTACTATTTTTATCTAAGTAATCATTATAATTCATATTACCACTAGCAGAATAAAATGATATCTTTTCACCTTCATCAATAAAATCTAACATAGTATCAACTATACTATCAACAACATCATTGTTGTCAGTGCTTTCATTTAAGAAGTTATTATATTTACTGATAAATTTCATATCTTTATCTTTTTTTGAAGCAATGGGGATTTTCATAATCGGTACCTTCAAAATTAACACCATTGTTTCTTAGCCAATTAAACAAATATTCTTCAACTTTAGGATCGTTATTACTTACTTCTTGTAAATAAGAAGGTAATTCACTACGATCGAAAAAACCTGGTTGTGATAATCTAATTACTCTTTCTCTTATTTCTGATAATTCATCGTTAGTAAATTCTCTACCTGTGAAGTTCTCAAATAGTTTAATGTGTTTCATAAATTGTTAATAATTTTTATTATAAATTATATATTAATTTTTTGAAATCACTTTGTTCTTCGATAAAAGATTACTATATTTGTATAAATAAAAAAACCCACATGAGAAACTTTAGAAATTATAACAAAGAGGAAATCTTCAAAACCATCGATCAAATTTCGATTGAAAAAAATGAACAAAACCAAATTATAACTAAATTTGGTGGAAGAGTTATTAACATTACTAACGTCTCGAATCGTTATGAGATATTTGACATTGTTAAGTATCTAAAAGATAAAATTGAAATAATTGAGAAAAACTTTACTATTAGTAAATATCAACTGAAAATTACTAACGGTCAACAATACCTTCAACTTATTTCAGATAAGGTTGAGGTTGGTGGAGTTGAATTCCACAAATCATTTTATATTCTAAACTCAACAGACAAGTCAAGACGACTTTCTTTTAATGTAGGTCTTTACTCTCATTCATCTAACTTTTATATGATTGGAGCAAACAATGTTGGTTTGACTAAGAAGCACCTTACAGGAGTTACACAAGCCGCTGAAGATGCTTCAGAAGGACTAAATGGAGAATCATTCGATGAACAAATTGAATCTTTAAAATCATTAGTTGGACACCGTATTCAATTATCAAAATTGCGTCAAGTAATTCTTGGTGATAAAGAAGATGTTCCACAAATTAATCATCGTAAGTTTGATGCATTTAAGAACTCTATTCGATTTGCGGCATCAGATGGTCTTATTAAAATCACAAATGACCAAAGACATCAGTTATTTACTGAGTCTGAAAAAATAACTACAATTCAACATGATTTTTACATTGATGCTTTTTGGGCATTCCAAGTTTACTTGAGATTGTTTAATAAGCAAGACTCTCATATCATTAAGAATGAGACAGATAGAATTATGAAAATGACACAATGGGCTGTTCGTAATTCGGTGTTGGAGGCACTTGGTATCTAATGAATATGTTAATAGAAGATAATTCGGGGTTTGTACATTTTCCCGCACCTGGGAAAATGATAACAAGAATGGAGACAGGTAAAACTTTTGTTTACATTGTCGCATTTGACTCTGTTGATATGTCAAATAGTGCATATTTACTATCAAACCTAAGATTACTTATGCCTGGTGAGTTTGTTTCAGATGATATCAATATGAGACAAAGATCTCAACAATTTAAAGTTAGTATTGATGAACTGATTAAAGGAACTCTAAAGGATAATGAGTATGATAGTCTTTACTTTCCAAATTCTAGAAGTGAAGACAATCTAAGAAAGATAATGTCTATACCAATGACCAGTGTTATTTGCGTTGGTTGGTCTGATTATTCATATGAGATCAGAGATAATATTGGAAATTGGACAGCATCATTTAGAGATTTAACAAATGAAGGTAGAAAATTATATTACTCAATTAAAAAATTACATAATAATAAAGAAGTAAGAATTTTAACATTTAATAATATTTAGATAAGAAATAATTCCTTACTTTTACAAAAAATTAAAAGCAAATGCCATACGAAAGAAAAACTCACGATGTACTATTATCTGATAAACTTAAATCAGTTCTATCAGAATTTGAATCAGATTCTGTTGTAGCCAGTCTACTTCTTAAAAAAAGACACGATAAAGAAGACTTGGTTGACAATCCAATAAGTTTCATTTCTATATCAAGTGATGATGTGACAAAGATATCCTATATGACTCAAGATAGAATGTCTATTGTTAATCCAGATGAATACTGGACTTCTTCTCGTAGATTTCAAGCAAAGCCAGGAGCTTTCATCGGTAAGATTTTCAAGAACATCCCTGCTAAAGAAGTAGAAAAGTTTTCTAATTTATATAGGTCTCATGTTAACAAGCCTAAATTCACCTTTAAGGTAGTTTGTGGTGAGTCTATTCGTGAATATTACCATTACGAGTCCTATGCTAATGAGAGAGGAAGTCTTGGTGTGTCTTGTATGAAACATAGCTCTTGTCAGGACTATCTAAACATTTATGTTGATAACAGAGACACTGTAAAAATGCTTGTGATGTTAAACGAGTGTGGTGGGTTAATGGGTAGAGCTTTACTTTGGGATTTTGAGTCTTATAAAGTAATGGATAGAATCTATACATCATCTGATGAAGAATTGACTTTTCATTTTAAAAAATGGGCAAGTGAGAATTGTTACTTACATAAGTCGGATCAAAATTGGTTTAATACATTATTTTTTGAACAAGTTGGTCAAAAGAAACAAGAGTTAAAACTTAAAATAAAGTTGAAATTCAATGGATATAGAACATATCCTTATATGGATACTTTCAAGTTCATTGATGTTGACTCTGGTGAACTTTATAACTATATACCAGAAGGTGTTTCTTTCAGAATACTATGCTCCTCAGATGGTTCAAGACACGATTCAGATTATCTAAGATTTGATTCTATTGATAAAGTTTTTAGATATAGAAATGATGCTGTTTTTCTTGACTATCTTAATATTTGGACTAGCCAAAATAATACAAGTTGGTCAGATGTAAATGATCAATATATCTTAAATAGAGATTGCAAGTATGATGAAGACTTAGATGATAGTGTTTTCATTGGTGAATATGAGAATCTTAATAGTACAGAGAGAATCGAAGAGAGAAAAAAACAATTGGCTAATAGAAAAAGTAGAACTAGATCATCTTCTTACTTTGATAGTATGTTAAGTGACATGGATTTGAACTCACGTGATATACAAAGAATTATCAGAGCTCTTTCAGATAATTCACCAGATAGTGTCACAGACCTTACAATTAATCCTTACTTGATAGAAACAGAAATACAATAATTATGTACTGTATCTGTTGTAAGAAAAATAACGTAATACCAGAAAACCGATCTTATACTAAAGAGAGTAAAAAACTGGCTATAAAAATAGGTATGGAAGAAGATATTCTTTGGAAAGATTCCAAAAGGCCGGATGGTAGTTTAGTCAATGTCAATAATGAAATGATTGATAATGGTATCATTCATATTATTGACGCTGGTTATGGATCAGTACACGATGGAGATCAATTTATTATTGCTATCTGTGATGATTGTATCAAAGTGAATTTAGAAGATGCTACACTTCTTTATTATGGAAACTATATGGGATATGGTGATTTGAGTGCTAATGAGACGGAAAAATCAAAACAAAAATATCGTAGAAGAAAGAACTTAGATGGATTGGTCTAAGTCCTTTTATATTTTTTATGTCGATTTACTAATTCGATTATATTACTATAACCATAGTATTCAATATATTTTTCAAAAATCTTAACAAGTTCAATTGATTTTCTACCAGGTGTGTGTAATATATCAATATAATATGTTAGATAGTTTAATACTTCGTTTTCATCAATTAGACTATTTTTTATATGTATGTTGAAGTAGGACATTTTATCAAAAAAATTATCAAATAAATCTCTTATACTCGCCTCGTCTTTAGTAAATTGTGATTTAATATTATGTGTTTTTAAGGAACTTATTAAAAGTTCGTCAGTTACTAATATTACTTTATCATCAATTTTTATTTTTCTAGAGTTCCAATCTAATAAAGAACAAACTAGCTTTATATCTTCATCATCAAAAAAATCTTTTATTTCTTTTGATAGAAACTCTGATTTTTTCCACTTCTGTCCTTTTATATACTCGTAAGTTGCTTTAGCAAAAGTTAGTATAACAAATATTGGTAATATACTATCTAAGAAATGTAGTAATTCTAACATAAACTTTATCTTTTTATTATATATAAAAGTAACAACTGCAAAAAATAAAATATGTAAATGATAGATTTACTACGCAATCAACTAGATTGTTTTGATGATGTTCAGTTTCAATTTGATCCAAAACTACACAGATATACATACGAAGATAAACCTTTTATTTCTGTAACAAGATTCATACAACAATTTCATAAACCATTTGAACAAGACTATTGGTCAAAGAAAAAGGCTGAAGAAAGAGGAGTTGAAGTAGAAGAAATACTAAGAGAGTGGAAAAAATTAAATGATTATGCGAATGAAGTTGGTACAGATACTCACCAATGGATTGAGGATTATTATAATAAAATATGGAAACAACTACCAAGTAATTTAGATGTTATTCATAGAATAAACAAATTCAATAAAATTCACGCATTACAACTTCATAAATTAGAACCTCTTAAATTTGAGGTTAGAGTATTTTCTAAGAAATGGAAGATAGCAGGTATGATAGATTCCTTGTTTTTATACAGAGGTAAAATTTACATATTGGATTGGAAAACAAATAAAGAATTTACTGATGATAAACATCAAAAAGGAACTTATGAGAAGCTACTGGCTCCTTTCCAAGATTTTTACAAGAATCATCATAATGAATATTCTATACAATTATCAATGTACTCTTTGATATTAGAAGAATGGGGATTTGAAGTTGGTGGTGCTTATATCGTCCATATTGGACCAGGTGATGAAGATGCGTCGATTCATTCTGTTGTTGATATGAGAGAAAATCTAAAATTATTTCTAAATGGATCTATACCAGAGACTGAACAATAGTGATGAATTAATAGATTACTTCTGTGATATATTGGAAGAGTTAATATCAAAAAAGGTAAATTATAATGTCAATATTGACTTTAAGAAACATGATTTATCCATATTCTTTTTTATAGATGGTTCTTCAATTTTACAAATTATGCCAGATAAGGATTTACAATATACATATGCTCATGTGCCTAGTTATCAATATGAAATAAAAAAGTCAATTTTACAACTTAAAATTCAACACGAAAGAGATATTAAAATAGAACAGATCATAAAAAAAGGGAGTTAAAAACCCCCTCTTAATTATTGTTGATATTCTTCTTTATTCTCTTCTTGATAAAGACCTTTAGTTCTTAAAATCTCAACGATTTCATCAGTTACATCACATTCATCATTACAATAAACGACTTCCATTTTACCAATGACCATATCGATTGAATTTTCTTTAGACCATTCTGTAATAATTTCAGAAAGTTGATCATAAACAGAAGTATTTAATTCATCCTTCATATCTTTCAATCTTATCTTAAACTCTTGGTCTTTTTTCATTAACTCTTCTTGTAAAACTCTAAATCTTTCTACATTTCTTTTTTGAGTCATTTCATCAACGATTAAACCTGATGATGAAGAAGCAATAATTGCTTCAATTTCTTTTTTCTGAGGTTGAATACTCTCAACTAGTGTTCTCTTTTCTGCCTCAATATTAAGGTACCCGTCTATGTATGGTTGAAAACCTCTTGTTAGAGTGTCAAAGTCTACTGCTCTTAATTTCATTTTGTATAGTTTTTTTATATTATACTAAAAGAAAATTAAATGTTTTAAGATAATAGATAATCAATAGCTATTCTGTATCTGTTTAGTAGATTTGCTTCTTCTGATAAAGAATCATTGTTAGTATCAATAAGAACACTATATGTTCCGGCTTTAGTTACATCAATAAGAGTTTTACCAAGTCCCATCTTAGTTGCGAATTCTTTACTTTGTAAATAGTAATTTGACTGAGGTGAGAAAGTATCGATTTCTTTTATTTGACCAAGTAAAGAATTTCTAGAAACATCTAATTTATAATTCAATCTAGTGAAATTAACATTTTGATTTCTCGAATATGTTCTCACTAAATACTGGCGACCATGTGTTGTTGACATTTCTGATAGATAAGTTGAATAACTAGCACTTATTCTAAATCTTTGAAATAATTCAAATGTTTTTTGAAATGGTTGTTCAATTCCATCTATTAAAATCCACTCACACTTAAATAACTCCATATGATAAATATCATCACTGATAGTGAAGTAGATTTTATCATTATATCTAAAGGGAACTACTGATTGAGTACTTGTTGTTACTGAATATGTTATTGATAATGGTTCGGATATTTGAAATCCCATAGTTTGAACTGAGTCACTATAAATATCGAATCCTTGTTGATAAACATTTTTTGAATCGTATAAAACTTTTAACTTCTTTTGAAAAGAACTATTAGTTTGAAATAATATTGAATCCCAAGTTTTAGTTTTTAACTTAGCAATATCTCCATTGTAAATAGACGTATTGATTTCATAGTAATAGTATAAAGTTTGATTAAAACTATCAAACTCTCCTTTATCTATAAACTCGTCTACTAATTTATAATAATCAAAGATTTTTTCTTTACCTTTTACGGCTAGTTTATCAATCTTGTAATAATACTTTTCAAGTTTTTTTCTGATATCTGAACTCATACTTTATATATTAAAAAGTTCAGTCACTAATTGAAGTAATCATCATGACCAACTTCATAGTCATCTTCTTCCTCATCCTGACTAGAGTGTTGCATATGACAAACAATTGAAAACATAGAAGATTCTGCAAATGAAAACTCTGGTTCAAATCCTATGGTATATCCCATTGAGTTTAGTCTTTCTTTAATATCATCTAATAATGAAAATAAATCAGACATTTCTTTACTCATTGCTTTCATATCAGTACAACCCCAACTATGACCAGCGGTCATCCAACCAAATGATCTTTGAGGTTCTTTTTTCAAATCAAAGTAATATATCCCGTTTCTACTATCTTTGTTATAAAATTTAGCAACATACCCTAAGTCAAATACTTCAATAAATATCTCATTTATATCTTCTACACTTAGATGTTCTTCTTTAGATTCAAATGTTTTGAAGTCTAGTATATTACGCTCCTGCTGCTTCTTCACCACCTCCAATTATTTTATCAATTTCAGCAACTTTATCTTTGTTAGCTTCATCTGAAATAAAGTCAACGAAAGTTCCTACTTTTTTAATATCTTCTGGTTTTTTAGTTTTCATATCACTAAGCTTTTTAACTAAATCCTCTTGACCTTCAGCTTTTACTTCTTCTGTTTTCATAAGTATGTCAGTCATTGTCTTAGTAAAGTCAACTCCTTCAAATGATACCTTATCTCCTTCTATTTTAGAAATCTTTTTAATACCAATTGATTCAGCTTGAAGTTCTTTCATCTTTCCTTCATTTGGTTTCTTCTTATCATCATCTGTTAAAGCATCCCACTTAGCTTGGTCAAACTTTTCTCTTTTATAAACTACGTTATCACCTACTTTATAACCACCTTCTGGTCCAGCCTCTGGCACAGGTATTTTCTTTGTCTCTAAATATTTATTAACCTCATCTTCTGTAATAGCATCGGCAAATTTATCAAGTTGAGGAAAAAGTGTTTTCTCACACCAAGTAACAATTACCTCTTTTTTCTTTTTACCATCTTTAGCAGCAGTTAATAACTTTTTAACATCTGGTAAGTGAGTCATATCTTTCAAATCAATATTGATTTTCTTAGGATCTACTTTACCATCTGTTGATGCTGCGAATTTATATTGAATAATTGCCTTATTTCTAATTGTATTGAATACATATTCAAATGTTGCATATTGAGAACTCGCTGGTTCACCTTCTAATGGTGGGAAAGCTTTCTTCAAATTTTCATATAAAGGAGCTAATCCTTGTTTACCTAAAACTCCAGTCTCTGGATTTAAAATACTATCAACAAGTGTTAGTGCGTCTTGATCATTTGCTTCAGGTTTCTTTTTAAACTCATCCATAACATTCTTAAATAAGTAATTGTTATCAGCCGGGTTAAAAGGATTATCAGCAATCCAATCTTTAACTTCTGTTGTATCAGGATCTTCTCCTAATTTTTTCAACTCTTCCATAGCTTTATTCCACATATTCTTGAAGAAGTTGATAATACCACCAAATAACTCTTCATTAACTGGTTTAGATAATTTAGATGTTCTATGTGACTCAAATGATTTAACGTATTTCATATAAAGTTTTTATTTATTGTTTTATATATTAAAAAATAGAATTCTTTTTTCAACCAAGTTGAAAAACAAACATATAAGCAATAACAAAATATAATTAACATGGAAAAAATTAACTCATTAAATCAAGTATCTGAATTTCATAAAACATTTAACGCTCCTGTATTGGAAACTCCACAAATTCCATCCGATCAAAGATGTGAACTTCGTGTATCTTTATTACAAGAAGAATTAGATGAATTATCACAAGCAATAAAAGATGGTGACTTGGTAGAAATAGCTGACGCTCTTTGTGATTTACAATATGTTCTTTCTGGAGCTGTTTTAGAATTTGGTTTAGGAGATAAATTCGTAGAATTATTCAATGAGGTTCAAAGAAGTAATATGTCAAAAGCTTGTAATACCCAACAAGAAGCTTTGATGACATTATCTCATTATAAACAAAAAGACGGAACTGAGGGATATTATAAAGAAAACAATGGTAAGTGGTTGGTTTACAGAGCTTCAGATGATAAAGTTCTTAAATCTATAAACTACTCACCAGCTGAATTAAAAAAAATTATTAAAAATGAAAGTCAAGAAGTTTAACGAACACAACTCTATAGATACTTTAGTTTTATCTGCTTTTCCTGGTTGTGGAAAGTCACACCTGTTTAGAAATAAAGGTGATAAAAAAATACTAGACAGTGATTCTTCTACATTTGATAAGTCTCATTTTCCAGAAAACTACATCAAACATATTAAGTCAAATGTAGGTGATGTTGATATTATCTTAGTTTCTTCTCACAAAGAAGTGAGAGATGCTTTACAAAATGAAGGAATTAACTTCACATTAGTTTATCCTAAAAGAGATATCAAAGATGAATATATTCAAAGATATATTGATAGAGGTAATGATGGTAAGTTTGTAGAATTACTCAAAAATAATTGGGATAATTGGATGACTGAACTAGAAACACAATCGGGTTGTAATAAAGTCGAGTTGAATAAAGGCGAATATCTATCTGACATAATAACTAAACTATGAAAACAATTTTAATAACAGGAGGAGCCGGATATATCGGAACTCACACGGTTGCAGAACTGTTAAAAAATCCAGAGTATGATGTTATTATAGTTGATAACTTTTCAAACTCAAATCCACTTATAGTGAATAGGTTGTATGAAATTACAGGTAAACCTATTAAAATATATCATAGAGATTGTAGAGAACAGATGGATGATATTCTATCTGAGCATAAAGTTGATAGTATAATTCACTTCGCTGCTTTCAAATCTGTTGGTGAATCAGTAGAGAATCCAATTCAATATTACGATAATAATATTAACTCATTATTAAATATGTTAGATACAGCTAAATACTTTGGTATCAAAAACTTTGTATTCTCTTCTTCTTGTTCATTATATGGTAATCTAAAAGAATTACCAGCAACCGAAGAATCACCATTATCTGAACCTGAATCACCTTATGCTTATACAAAGTTAGTAGGAGAAAGAATTCTACAAGATTTCTCAAAAGTAAATCCAGACATTAAGATAATCGCATTAAGATACTTTAATCCAGTTGGTGCTCATGAGTCTGGATTAATTGGAGAATCGCCAATTAATAAACCAAATAATATTTTACCAGTAATTTGTAATTCTGCTGAAAAGGGAGAGGAGATGTTGGTTTTTGGAGATGATTATGATACTAGAGATGGATCTTGTATTAGAGATTATGTTCATGTTTCGGATATTGCAAATGCTCACGTTTTGGCAGTAGACCATTTATTTAGTGACAAGTCAAAGAGTTATGATGTTTTCAATCTTGGACTCGGAAGTGGTAATAGATTTGAAACAGAAGGACTAACGGTTCTTGAGATAATTAAGTCATTTGAAGAAGTTAATGGGGTTAAAGTTAACTACAAAATTAGTGGACGAAGAGAAGGTGATATTGAAAAAATATACTCTAACTCATCAAAGGCTAGAGAAATTGGTTGGAGACCAAAAAGAGGTGTTAAAGAGATGGTTTCAAGTGCTTGGAAATGGCATAAAAATAGAATATAATAAAACTTTCTAATGTTAAATGATTAATTTTAATTCGTATATTTGTATTATGATTTCGGTAAAAGAAAAGAAGAAGAGACAACATGAGAAAGAGTTGAAATCTTTTCGTAATAAGATGGGACAAAATATTGTTTGGTTTGACTCTCTGAGTAAGACTAAACAATTTGACTTGCTATTTCAATGGAAAAAAGAAAAGAAAAATAACAAATTAACTATACCCGAAAAAACATTTGTTAGAAGACTACAACTTGATAGTAGCTGGAGAAGAACAACTAAATGGGTAGAGATTACAAAATACCCACCTAATATAAAATACTTTATTAAAGAAAGAAAAAATTCGAGAATGTTTACACCTAACATTGTTAATGTTAGACAGACAACAATTGATATATTATTAAATAAAAAATAAAACTACTATGAAAATTTTCAGCGGAACATCAAGTCAAAAACTCACAGAACAAATCTGTGTAATCTTAAACAAAGAACAAAAACGATTCTCTTCAATGGGTATTGTTGATGAAGAAATCACTCCAGGTAAATTAAAAATTGACAAATTCTCAGATGGTGAAATTCTACCACTATTTCAAGAATCTGTTCGAGACGAAGATGTATTCTTTGTTCAAACAACAAATAGTTCTGATAATATAATGGAAACTTTACTTGTTATCGATGCCGCTAAAAGAGCCGGTTGTAAATCATTTACATTAGTTGCTCCTTTCCAATCTTATTCTCGACAGGATAAAACAGACCACTTGCGTTCTTCAATTGGTTCTAAAATGTTAGCCGATGTTCTTACTGCGGCGGGTATGAATAGAATCATTACAATCGACTTACATGCTTCTTCAATTCAAGGTTTCTATAATGTACCTGTTATTCACTTGAATGGTAACAAAATCTTTATTGACTACATCAAAGAACACCAAATCGAAGACTTAACAATTGTAGCCCCTGATCAAGGTGCTGTTAAAAGAGCTTCCGATTTCTGTAAAGCTTTCCCAGACTCAACATTCGCAATGATTAATAAGAAACGTATCAAACCAAATGAGATTCACTCAATGGAACTTGTTGGTGATGTTACAGGTCGTAATGTTGTTATTGTAGATGATATGGCTGATACATTGGGAACTATGTGTAAAGCAGCCGAACTTCTTATGGAGAAAGGTGCGAAGTCTGTTAGAGCGATTGCTACTCACGGTATTCTAAGTGGTAAAGCTTATGAGAACTTAGAGTCTTCAGTTTTAACTGAGTTGTTAGTATCTGACTCAATTCAAGCAAAGACATCACCAAAATTAAAAGTTATTTCTTGTGATAGAATTGTTGGTAAATCTATCTGGGGATTAGTTAACAGACAAAGTATCCACGAATTAAACGCAATCTAATGTTAGACGATACTGATAATTATATAAAAGATAATCTTCAAAATATCTTAGATGGTAAGTTTGATGATAAATTTGAACCAGATCAATTAAAGATGATGTTAGAAATGTCATTTTTATATAATCATATTAGTTCAGAATATGACTCAGTTATTTTTAGTTATAATGGTGTTATATTAAAGATTAGTGGTATATCAGAACTACCAGGAGGATTTGCGAAAGAACATATCATATCTTCTATAAAAAATGATGTAGTTTTCAAATCGGCTCTTACTCAATTTTTGAGAGATAAAAAAATTAATGACATATTAGAATGAAAGTATTCTTAGTAGACATAGACGGAACTTGTTGTGATGATATAATGAATGAGGATTCTCATTTATATACTACAGCTAAAGTGATAGAAGGATCACTTGAACAAATTAACAAGTGGTATGATGAAGGTAATCATATTACTTTCTTTACTGCTCGTGAAGAAAAAGACAGAGAAGTTACAACCAAGTGGTTAGATAATAATGGATTTAAGTATCACGGTTTGATAATGAACAAACCAAGATGTTTGAATCCAGATGATGAATATGTTTGGATTGATAATAGAAAAGTAAGAGGTATTACATATAATTCAGTTTGGGGCGATCTGAAAGAAGTAAATAAAAAAATTTTAACATTTGGCGATGAATAATAATAATAATAATTTTAAAAATTTAGGAATTAAACACAGAACAGACAAAGTAGACCATCATGGATATAACTTTTTCTATCCAAAACACTTAGAGTCTTTCAGGAATGATGAATTTAATATGCTTGAAATAGGATATCAAGGAGGTCATTCTTGTAGAATGTGGGAAGAATATTTTCCCAAAGCAAATATATTTGCGATGGATATAAATACAGAAGGTAAATTTAATAATCATATAGTATTCAGAGGTGACCAATCAAATAAAAATGATTTAACTAGAGTCTCTAATGAAATAGGTTCTGCTAAATTTATCATTGATGATGGTAGCCACCATCCAATACATCAAATAGAAACATTTAACTTTTTATTTGAGAATCTATTAGAACCAGGTGGTGTCTATATAATTGAGGATATTGAATGTAACTATTGGGATGAAGAATCTTCAATCTATGGTTATAGAATAGGTGTATTTAATGCTATAGACTATACAAAAAAACTAATAGATTATGTGAATAGTGAGTTTTCAAAAAAAGAAAATAAGTTAAAAATATCATCAATTACTTATGGTCAAAATTGCATAATAATAACAAAACAAACTGAAGAGGAAGAAAATCATTTCAATAGAAATTATAGATTCTCACAACATCTAAAATCTAACTAATGAGTTACTTAAATGAAATAAAAGCTTATATGAGAGATATCAATCTTGATATCCTAATGAATTGCCCTGATGTCAAGATTGATATTTCTAAAAGATACTATAATAAGTTTAGAATTTTTTATCCAAGTCGAAAACTTATTAAATACACTACCAATATCGGTGGTGTCTTGGTCGGGTCAAGAGCCATTCGTTGCTTCACAATTGATGATAAGCCAATTCTTGAGAGAAGAGTAAATGATTGGGATTTTATTGTTACTCTTGATATGGCTTTTAAGATTTGTGATGATATGGAAATAGAAGAAATTCCTCAAATAGATGGTGTGATAAGTATTAAGAATGAAAGAAGATGGGCTCACCCATCTTACCAAGATGCTTATAGAGTTGGACCAGTTGATGTTCAGTTGATAGTAAAAGAAGAACTACCAGATTATACTGAGATTGATGGTGTTAGAATTGCTAACTTTGGATATTCAATTTCACAAAAGATTGGAATGACTACTGATTTACATAGTAAATTGACTGGTCAAATGAGGACTCAGGCATCTTCTCGTTATGATAGTATAGATGAACAATATCACAAACACATTTCTGATATGAAAGAAATGATTATAAAATTTAATAGTTTAAAATGGAAACAACCGGATTAGCAAATATATTAGATGGTAAATTAGTATCTAATCACATACTCACAGGAGTTAAAGAAAAGATAGATAAACATATTAATGAATCTAAAGAAAGATTAGGATATACAATTTCTAAGCCAAGTATGGCTATCGTTCTTGTTGGTAACAATCCTGCTTCCGAATCTTATGTTAAAGGTAAGTTAAAGGCATGTGAGAAAGCCGGTATCAATCATCATCTAATTAGATTTGATGAAAATGTATCTACATTTGATTTACTTGAAGAAGTTAAGAAACTAAACAAATCACACTTTGATGGTTTCATTGTACAACTTCCTTTACCACCACATATTAAGTCTGACCCTATTATCAATGAGATAAGTGCTTACAAAGATATTGATGGGTTTCATCCACTTAACTTTGGTAAGATGGCTTTAGGTCAAAAGTCTATGAGACCGGCTACAGCTTATGGTATTCTTAAACTAATTGAATATTATAATATTGATACAAAAGGTAAACATGTTGTTGTAATTGGTCGATCAAATATAGTCGGTAAACCTATTTCTATTATGTTAGGTAACGACTTTAGTATTGGAAGAGCTACCGTTACATCTTGTGATATTAACACTCCTAAAGAACTTCTAATTGAAGAAACTAAGAAAGCTGATATCGTTATTGTTGCTGTTGGTAAACCTTGTTTATTAACTGCTGATATGGTTAAGGAAGGAGTGGTTGTGATTGATGTTGGTATCAATAAATTAGATACTGGTAAGTTAGTTGGTGATTGTGACTTTGGTGCTATTGCTGAGAAAGCAAGTTGGGTTACTCCTGTACCAGGTGGTGTTGGTCCTATGACTATATCTGGTTTGATTTTGAATACTTATGAGGCGTGGAAGATGAAAAACTTTATTGAAGAATGAGGTGGCTAGATGGTGATAGTGAAATGAAATTCTTTTCAAAAGAAAGAGAGGTTCGATATGATAAAGAAGGTAAATATAGAGAATTTGGTTTATATAATGTAAGAACAGGAACCATTTTTTGTAGATTGAGAGTCTATGATGATAGAACTGAAATAAGAACATTAGATTTCTTTAAGGAAATAGAAGATGACCTTCATACTCTTATAATGAGAGATATTGTTTCAGAAGAAGCATACTCTTATGATAAATGGATTCTACCACTTTTTAGACAAAAAAAATTAGAAGAGATATTAAAATGAGTTATGTAACTAAAGAACAACTTGTTTGATAACACGAACCCTTCGAATTGGATAGTTTGGCTCAAACATAGTAACTCACGATGCAAAATGGATATTATCTAATTAATATATAATAGATGGAATATTTATTTGTTTATGGTCTGTTCAGAGACTCTGGTAAAAGGATTTTAGGAGAATGCACATATTGTGGAAAAGCTTTTATTAATGGTAAATTATATCAGGTTAATGAATTTTATCCAGGATTTATATTTGGTAAAAATTCTAAAGTTTGGGGTGATGTTTATTTGATTGACCCTTCTAATTTTCCTCAAATGGATGAATATGAAGGTGATGAATATACTCGTGTAAAAGTAAGAACATCAACTGATGTTGAGTGTTGGGTATACCAATACAAATATGATGTCTCTAAATTTGAAGAGATAAAAGGTGGTGACTGGATGTTAAGATAATTATACTTTTAATTTTATTTATAATATTTGTTTTTTTAATAAATCAATAAAGTCTGTTGGATTTAATCTATTAATATCATTAGTCATCATTTGATAAACCATATTACCAGCTCCTTCATTTCCTCTTAATCTCATTTCCTCCATATTCATCTCTCTTTCAAAACCAATTAATCTCATTGAATTAATAGCGAAGTCATTAGCATCTTTTTCCAACTCTCTATAAGATTGTAAAAATGAATCTTTATCTCCATTTACAACTGTATCATAATAACCAGGCATTAATATACCCTCAGCATGTTGATCACAGTGTTTAGACTCATGAAGAGCTAAAAACAACTTAACATGTGGTGGCATAGGAAGTTTTGAGTTGATAGCGATACTATCAGTTCCTAAAAATACACCAGCAATTGGTTGTGGTGAACTAAATGGAAAATAATAAATTTTGATATTGGTTCTATTTTGATTCCACCATTCAACTATTTGTTGTCTGTTATTTTCAGGAATTCTTATTTCTATTAAGAACTGGTCTATAGAAATTTGATTTGTTTCTGTAAGTGATTCAAATAATTTAAATGACTTTAGGTGTTTCATAAAGTATATATTAAAATAAACATATTAATAATTTTTATTATAATATTTATGGAGCTATTTTACTTTGATATCGAAACATGCGGTGAGCATAAGGACTACGACACTTTTTTAGATACTGATGAAAGAGGTGCTAAACTTTTTTCTGGTAAGTACGAGAAAATGAATTGGTCAGATAAGTATGCCGATATTAATGAAGCTTATCTTGAAAATGCTGGTATCATTTCTACTTATGGTAGAATCGTTTGTATCTCATTTGGATTTATTGACAATGAAGGTAATAATAAAATCTCATCTTATTATGGAGATAATGAAGAAGAGATTGTTAATTCATTTAATAATCTATTAAAGAAGATTGAAACTAAGAATTTTAATCTTAGCGGATTTCGAATATTACATTTTGATATTGTTTGGATTTTAAGAAAATTAAGTAAATACAGAATAGAACCAGCAAATATTATTTACACATATGATAAAAAACCATGGGATATGAGAATAACAGATATGTCTGATGATTGGAAAGGAAAGTTTGCTTGGTCAAATAGTTTTGATGAGTTATCTTATGAGTTAGGAGTACCATCCCCAAAATCTAACATTAACGGATCGGATGTCCATAAGTATTACTGGTCAGGTAGAATTGAAGATGTTAAGACATATTGTGAAAAAGATGTTGAGGCTTGTATTGAAATATCCAAAATAATTTATAAAAGATGATAGACATATATTTTATAGAATTTTATATCCAAAGAAAATACTCACAAAGATTAGAAGAGTATTTTGAAGTTAATAAGTCAGTTGCTTCAAATTGGAGAAAAAATTCATTTCCAGAAAGAAGATTAAAGGAGTTCTCATACAGAGAGGGATCACTAGATACTAAAGAACTATTTAGTAGAATATACCCATAGCTAGATAGAACTTTTTTATATATACTATAAATAAGTTTATAAATGAAAAGGTGTTCTAAGTGTAATATAGAGAAAGAATTGGATGAATTTTATAAAAGAAAAGATTCAAAAGACGGATATAGAACTGATTGTAAAGAATGTAGAGATAACATTGTAAAAATATATCAAGAAAAGAATTAT